>ENA-OBLH01000110-OBLH01000110.1-metagenomes-genome-assembly--contig:-NODE-110-length-28739-cov-6.38377_pt1 | contig 28739 bp, 21 predicted proteins | sample MGYA00153382_OBLH01 | MGnify analysis MGYA00153382
GGAAATCTTCCGAATGGTTGAGTTCGGAGAAATCGCCGTCCTGTCCGACATCGAGCGCGAAATTCGTGTAGCTCGATATGCTCTTGAGGTTGAAGTTCGGGCCGAGCGGCAAATTCGCTTCGAGCGTCGCGTTGAACTCGTCGATGCGGTCCTGATGTACGAAATTCTTGCGGATTGTCAGCCGGTCGGTCGTGCTGAAATTCGCCGAACCCGCAGAGCCACGACGCGGATTGCGGCAGTCCAAGATCGTGCCGTACGGGTCGGTTAGTCCCAGCGCCGTGACGTTGCGGCAGGTGCCAGTCAATGCAAACAGCCCCGCGACATTGCCACGCTCGCGGATGTTGGTGACGCGCAGCGTGATGTCGCCACCGCCGGGTGCTTCATAACGGATCGAGCCGCGTAAGGACACGGTGTCGGGACTACCGACATTGGGTCCGGCGAGGTTTTTCACATAGCCGTCACCGCGTTCGATGAGACCGGCAAGACGTACTGCCAGATTTTCCGACAGGGGAACGTTGACATAGCCCTCTGCCTTGAACGTGTTGAACCGCGCGTAGGATGCACTCATCCCCGCTTCAAATCCCTTGAGCGACGGGGCATTTGTGTAGAGATTGACGGCACCTGCCAAGGTGTTGCGCCCATACAATGTGCCCTGTGGGCCTTTCAGTATTTCGATCCTCGAAACATCGAAAAACGCGCGAGTCTGCTGCGCGGCGCGGGGGCGGTACACACCGTCGACGAACACGCCGACCGAGGGTGACGAATCGAGGAACGTATTGTTAGAATTGGCGCCGCGCACTGAGATCTTGCTGTCGGCACCGTAGCGCGCGAACGTGACGCCCGGCGTAATGAGATCGACACGTGTCACGTCGGTGATGCCCGAGCGGACGAGGCCTTCCGCAGTGATCGCTTGGATCGCAAGGCTGACGTCCTGAATGTTTTCGGGGCGACGCTGCGCGGTCACGATAATGTCTTCAAGGCCGTCGCTCGCAGGCGCGGGGGGCGCCGCCGTCTGTGCGCCGGCGGCAGTCGAGACGGCCAACGCAGCAATGCTGGTGGCTAGAGTGAACTTCGTGATGCGGCGCATTTTGCCCTCCCCAAGCAGCGGTTTCGTAGCTTACGATCAGCCTGTCGAGCGAATGCTGCTGCAAAATGACTATATATGCAAGAGGATGTTGCATATTTATGTGGCAGGTTGAGATTGTCGAAGTTCGGCGCGATACGCTTTAGTCCATGACCCGAACCAAACGTGCTTCTTCGACTGACGTCGCCCGTCTTGCGGGTGTCTCGCAGTCTGCGGTATCGCGCGCATTTTCCCCGGGCGCCGCCGTGTCGGACCGGACGCGCGACAAGGTGCGGGCGGCTGCGGCTGAACTGGGATATCGTCCGAACATGCTCGCGCGCAGTCTGATCACGCGCCGCACGAACATGGTTGCGCTGATGACGGGGGACATTTCCAATCCGTTCTATGCGCGGACCGTCAACGCGTTCAGCCTCGGCCTGCAAGCGCGCGGACTCCACGTTTTACTGTTCTCGCTTGTCGAAGGGCAGAGCGTCGAGGAAGCGGTCGAGGAGGTGCTCAAATACCGTATCGACGGCGTCATCATGATTTCAGCCGCCCTGTCGGCCGATGTCGGCGAAGCATGTGCCAAGGTCGGCGTCCCCGTCGTCCTATACAATCGGTACGTCCGGCAGCAGAACATCAGTTCGGTACGCATCGAGAATTTCGAGGGTGGAGCCCGTATCGCCGATCTCCTCGCCGACATGAATCACGAACGCATCGCCTTTCTCGCCGGAACCCGGGTCGATCCAACGAGCAGCGACCGTGAGGCCGGCTTTATCCATCGTTTGGCCGAGCGCGGCATGCGGATCGTCGCGCGGGCCGAAGGCGACTTTACCTTCGACGGTGGGGGTGCTGCCATGCAGAGCCTGTGGGCCGACGCGCAGCCGACCGCGGTCTTTGCCGCGTCCGACCTGATGGCGTTCGGTGCAATGGATACCGCGCGTCATACCCTGAAGCTCTGCGTGCCTGAGAATGTTTCCTTTGTGGGATTCGACGATTTGCCGACGGCGGCGTGGCCAAGCTACGATTTGACGACAATGCGTCAGCCTGTTGAAATCATGGCCGAAGCGGCGCTCGACATGTTGCTCGAGCGCATCGCCAACGCCACCGTCCAGCCCAAAACATTGCTCGTACCGGGCGAGTTGATCGTGCGGGGATCGGTCGGAAAACGCTGAACAGGTTGCCAGCCGACAGAAGATGTGCTGACTATATATGCAACGAAGGCCAAAAGGACGTATGCATGCGCGGCTTCGACCCGAAGTTTAAGGATTTCCCGGACTTCATCGAGAAGATCACCCGGGAAATCTGGGAAGACCGCGGAGTCGGCCGGAGCCTCGAGAAATACTATGGACCCGAAGTGATCGTCCGGGCGTCAAACGCGGTTACCGTCGGCAATGACGGTGTCGCGGCGGCAACGCTCGCGACGCTTCACGAATTTCCCGACCGGCGGCTCGTTTACGAAGATTGCATCTGGACGGGCAATGAGGACGACGGGTTCTTGTCGTCGCACCGCCTGATTTCGGTCATGCGTAAGCAAAACGACGGTGCCTATGGACCCGCGTCGGGTCAGGTCGTCCGCTCGCGGATCATCGCCGATTGCGTCGTGAAAAACGGCGTCATCAGCGAAGAGTGGCTCGTCCGCGATCACGGGTCGTTTGCGACCTGTCTCGGCACGACGCCCGAGGCGCTCGCGCGCAGTCTCGTCGACAACGACATGGCAACGCTCGGCAAGGTCGTAACCTTTACGCCCGAGGTCGATGTCCGAGGACCGTACGTCGCAGTGATCGACGACAGCGCCGAAGCCCAACGCTACGCCGAGGCGTGGCGCGAAATCTGGGGCGCGAAGACGCCCGCACGGATCCGTGATTTCTATCATCAGGGCGCGACCATGTCGGCACCCGGCGGCGAAGTCCTGTCGGGCCATGAAGACATCGATCGCTTGGTCATTTCATATCTGGCGTCGTTTCCGGATGCCGAGTTGACGATCAACCACCTCATCGTGAACCGCGACCCGGGCCAGCCGGTCCGCCTCGCGCTTCGCTGGTCGATGACTGCGACACACAGCGGTTGGGGCCGGTTCGGGGCACCGAGTGGCGCGCCGGTTTACGTTCTTGGCATGACGCACGCTTACATGGTCGACGGGCGGCTCACTCTCGAATGGCTGTGCATCGACGATGTCGCGATCTGGAAACAGATAATGGCGCACCAGATCGAGACAGGTGCGTGATACGAGCCGAAGACATTCCCGCCCGCAAGCGCATCATTGCCTTCGTCTTTTTCATGGTCGCTGATTTCTTTTACGGCTGGTCATGGAATACCGCCGACGTGCTGCGGCCCGATATCCGTGCCGCGCTTAACCTGACGCTGACCGAAGCGGGATCGATGTACTCGGCGCAAGGGCTGGGCGCGCTGGTCGGTGCCGTTATTATCGGTCAGCTTGCCGACCGGCTGGGGAGACGTAACGCACTTTTCGGAATCATGATCGGCTATGGGCTGGCACTCGCCTGGGGCGCATTCGTTACCAGCTATCCTGAGCTGATGGCACAGCGCTTCATGCTCGGCGTGTTCATGGGCGGCGTGTTCCCCACCGTCGTCGGCCTGTACACTTGCCTGTTCGACCGTGCGGTCTGCGGCAAGCTTGCCGGGTTTTACAATGGCACCTTCAACGGATCGGTGCTGGTGCTGGGTCTGCTCGCCAACCGGATGCAGATCGCCGATTGGAAAACGCTGATCCTGATGGGCGCGATCCCTGCGCTTTTGCTCGCCCCGCTCGCGTTCCTTCTCGTCCCCGACGACCGCAAGATCACGCCTTATGGCGCGGTCGATTACGATCCGACACCACGCGGTAAGCTGCCGATTGTCGAACTGTTTCAGAACGGATTGTGGAAACAGACCCTGCTGATCGCGCTTATGGTCGGCCTCAATTTCTTTGGCAGCCAGGCATTTACGGGTTGGCAGACGACGTATCTCACCGAAAACGCCGGCGTCGCGAGCGCGGCTGCCAAGGAAATGTTCGGCTGGCAATTCGCCGCCGCTGTCGTCGGTGGCTTTGCCTGGGGTGCGTTCTCCGACCGTTTCGGGCGCAAGGTCAATGCGGCGGGATTTGCGCTCGGTGCGGCGACAGTCGCTCTTTATGTGACGGTCGCCGACACGGTGCCGCTGCTGTTCGCGCTCGGCTGCGCCTATGGTTTCATGATCGCCGCCAGTGTGATCTGGGGGCCGTGGATCGCCGAACTCTATCCCCCGCACCTTCGCTCGACTGCGGCCTCGATCTTCAATTGGGGTCGGCTCATCAGCTTTTTTGCGCCGCTGATCACAGGTCGCGTGGCAGAAGCCTATGGGCTGAACGCCGCGATGGCCCTTGCGGCAATAGCGTTCGGACTTGCCGCGCTCGTTTGGCTTACGCTTCCCGAAACGCTGGCACGACGGGCCCGGTCGACGACCCCTGCCTGAGCGTTGCATCGATCGCGCGCCGCTCACCATCGCTGAAATCGCCGCTCGTTGTCAGCATGTCGACGGCGGCTTGGCACAGCCGGGCGACCGGCTGCAGCAACGTTGTCAGTCGATAAGCTTCCCAACTTCCGAACGCCGTGCCGTCGAAGCCGATCACGGACAGCCGTTCGGGTATCTGGTACGACCACGCGCGGTGCGCGACATCGATGGCGGCTGCGGCCATTGCATCGTTGCACGCGATGATTGCGGTTATGCGTTCGGCCACGGGTTCCAATAGTCGGGCTGCGGCAAGCCCGCTGTCGTAACTATAGTCGCCCACTTGCCTCGATAAAATGTCCAACCGCGCGCTATGGGGATCGCGCGCCGAACGAATGCCGATGACGCGCTCGGTCGAAACCCACGAATTGGCTGGACCTTCGATAATCGCGCAACTGCGGTGCCCAAGCGCCATGAGGTGCAACGCAGCATCGCGCCCCGCCGCCCGGTGGTCGCACGTCACGACATTGGGGCCGCCGTCCAGCCCTTCGCGGTTGTAAAAGACGAGCCGGATGGCATTGCTTCGAAGCAGATCGATGTGCTCGGGGGCCAACGAAACCAAGGTGATCGCCGCATCGATCCGGTAGGACGCCATTGCATCGATGGCCGTCGCTACATCTTGCGGCGTGTCGATCATGAACACCATTGCGCGGCACCCCTGAGTGGTGATGGCATGGCAGAGTTCGCGCAGCACTTCGGGATAATACACCGTCGTCGTGCCCGCCATGATGACGGCAATCACCGACGTCTGCCGTGTCGTCATGGCGCGGGCGAGGTGGTTGGGCCGATAGCCCAGTGTCGCGGCAGCCGCAGCGACCTTTGCCCGAACCTTCAACGACGCACTGCCACCGGGCCGGAGTGCGCGCGACACCGCCGACTGCGAAACGCCGGCAAGGTCGGCAACGTCCGCGCCAGTGGGGCGCGATGACGCACCAAGCGTGCGCGTCGTCGAGCGCACCCTGTTTTGATCCGTGCTCATTGTCACGCCTGCAGCGCGGGGCGGGCAACGAGGCTTGGCGGCACCCCGAAGCGTCGCCTGAAAGCACGCGAAAAATGCGCTGCGTCGGCAAAGCCGGTTTCGATGGCGATACGCGACAGCGGGCGCTGCGTCGTCGCGATCAGCAGGCGCGACTGAGTAAGCTGGGCGTCGCGAATGAATGCGCTCGGGGTCAGCCCGGTTTCGCTGACGAACAGGCGGGCCAAGTGCCGCGACGACATCCCGACCGTCGCCGCAAGCTGGCGGACCCCCGGAGGACTGCCGAGCCGCTGTTCGACAAGCAGGGCGACGGTCCGCAGCCGTGGATCATGCAAGGCCCGCGCCGTGCGGTGCGGCTGCGGCGCGTCGGCGGCGCGGCTGTCGGCGGCGAGCAGAATATCGAGTGCCTTTCGCGCTGTCGCAGCACCCAGGTGCCGCTCGATCAGCCACGCGCCAACGTCGATCGCACCTGCACCGCCCGCGCATGTGACGACTGGCCCGTCGACCACGAAAATCTCGGCACCCGAAACGGTGATATGCGGAAAAGCTGCGCGAAACGCAGCATGGTGAAACCAGCTGACACAGGCGCGGCGACCATCGAGTAAACCCGCCTCGGCCAAGGCAAAGCTGGCTGTGCACAGCCCGATGACCGAATGCGCCTGCCGTAGCGAGGCTAACATTGCGGCATCATAGCCATCGTCGCTGTTCAGCAGACCACCACACACGACGACGTGATCGAACCGCGCCAAGTCACCGAGAGGTTCGCTCGGCGCGACCCTGACCCCTGCGCTGGACGTGACAGCTTGCGGCCCGACGACGCGCCACCTGGCACGATGCGGACGGCTCCCGTCGCCGTCGTCCGCCGCAAGGCGCAGCATGTCTGTAAGCACCGCAAACGGCGTCATTGTGAACGACGGCAACAGGATAAACCCGACATCGAGCGCAACTGGCATGGTTGCATATGTATGCAAAGATGTCGCCTGGATACAAGCCCGTTGTCCGCAATGGACAAGACTTCGGAGTATCGATGTGACAGCAACGCGGGGTGTCACGCTTTTCCGCCTGGGCGCTTTTGCGCGAAAGTTTCAACGGCCATCGCGGCTGGGCGCGGCAATGGGCCGATGCGGTGCCCAAGGAGCGGTACGATGTCATCATAATCGGCGGCGGCGGGCATGGCCTTGCGACCGCCTATTACCTCGCCAAGGAACACGGTATTCGCAACGTCGCGGTAATCGAGAAAGGCTGGATCGGCGGCGGCAATACCGGGCGCAACACGACCATCGTCCGGTCGAACTATCTGTGGGATGAGAGTGCGGCGCTGTACGATCACGCAGTGAAGCTGTGGGAAGGGCTGACCGACGAGCTCAACTACAACGTCATGTTCTCGCAGCGCGGCGTGCTTAACCTTGCGCATACGCTTGGTGATGTTCGCGAGGCGCAGCGGCGGGTGAACGCATTGCAATTGAACGGCGTCGACAGCGAATGGATGGACGCGAATGCGGTCAAGGCGTTCTGCCCACCGCTCGATATCTCGCCGGATGCGCGATACCCGGTGATCGGCGGCACGTTGCAGCGTCGCGCGGGCACGGCGCGGCACGATGCGGTCGCCTGGGGATACGCGCGCGCGGCTTCAGCGCTCGGCGTGGACATCATCCAGAATTGCGAGGTAACCGGCTTCGTGCGCGGTGCCGACGGTTGCATCACGCATATCGAAACGACGCGCGGGCAGATCGGCGCGGGGCGCGTTGGCATGGTCGTGGCGGGCCATTCGAGCGTCATAGCCGACATGGCCGGGTTCCGACTGCCGGTTGAAAGCCACACGCTCCAGGCACTCGTCAGCGAGCCGATCAAGCCTGTGCTCGACTGCGTCGTGATGTCGAACGCAGTCCACGTCTATGTCAGCCAATCGGACAAGGGCGAGCTCGTGATCGGGGCGGGCATCGACGAATATCTGAGCTACGCACAGCGCGGGAGTTTTCCGGTCATTGAGCACCAGATGGGCGCATTGCTCGCGCTGTTCCCGACCTTCTCTCGGCTGCGGATGCTACGCAGCTGGGGCGGCACGGTCGATATTTGCCCCGACGCCTCTCCGATCATCGGGCGGACGCCGATCGACAATCTGTGGATCAACTGCGGCTGGGGCACCGGCGGGTTCAAGGCGACGCCGGGGTCGGGGCATGTCTTCGCCGCGAGCATCGCGCGTGAGGAGCCGCACCCGCTTGCGGCACCGTTCAGCCTCGACCGGTTTGCCTCCGGGCGGCTAATCGACGAGCACGGCGCGGCGGCGGTGGCGCACTAATGCTCCTCATTGACTGCCCACACTGCGGTCCGCGCGACCAGATCGAGTTCGCCAGTGGCGGCGAAGGCGACCGCGCGCGACCGCTCGACGGCGGCATGAGCATGACCGACGCCGAATGGGCCGAGTTCCTGTTCATGCGCCGCAATCCGAAAGGGCCGCACCGCGAGCGCTGGTACCATGCGGCGGGCTGCCGGAAGTGGTTCACCACGACCCGCGATACGCGTAGCCATGAGGCGGTCCGATGAGGGTTGCGAGCGGCGGCGCGCGGATCGACCGGACGCGGACGATCGGCTTCAGCTTCGACGGGCGGCGCTACACCGGGCACCCGGGCGATACGCTAGCCTCTGCATTGCTCGCGAACGGCGTGCGGCTTGTCGGGCGCAGCTTCAAATATCACCGCCCGCGCGGGATCGTCGCGGCAGGAGCCGAAGAGCCGAACGCGCTCGTCACGATCGGCGAAGGCGCGCTTGCCGAGCCGAACACGCGGGCGACGGTGCAGGAACTCTACGACGGCCTTACTGCGCGTAGCCAGAATGCTTGGCCAAGCCTCAGCTTCGACCTCGGCGCTCTGACGGGGGTCGCGTCGCGGTTCTTGCCCGCAGGATTTTATTACAAGACTTTCTTGGGCTCGGCGCAGCGCTGGACCAAGCTCTACGAGCCCTTCATCCGCCGCATGGCAGGCCTCGGCCCCGCCCCGACGGCGCCCGACCCCGACCATTACGACAAGCGCCACGCGCACTGCGAAGTGTTGGTCATCGGCGGGGGCGCGGCGGGTCGAGCAGCAGCAAAAGCGGCGCATGGCGAAGGTCGCGTCATCCTGATCGACGAGAACCCCGGTGTTGCGGTCGAAGGTGTGCGGTCTTTCGCGCGCACGACCGCGTTCGGGCGATACGACGACGGCCTCGTCATGGCTGTCGAGCGGCTGACCGACCATCTACCGACCGCCGAACGAACGGGTCCACGCCAGCGGCTCTGGCAGATTCGCGCCAAGCGCATTGTGCTCGCGACCGGCGCGCATCAGCAGCCTTTGGTTTTTCCGGGCAATGACGTGCCGGGCGTGATGCTTGCCGATGCAGCGCAGCGTTATCTCGATGACTACGGCGTCCTTGTCGGCAAGCGAATCGTTCTCGCAGGCGGATCGGACGGTCTCGAGCCGCTCGGCGGACGGTTGCGCGAGGCGGGGGCGACTGTGACAGTAGCGGATGCTCGCCGGGGTGCGAACGTCGTCGCGGCCCATGGCGCCAAGGCGGTTTCGGCGGCAACGATCATGCACGGCGGACGCGAAGATCGCATCTCGTGCGACGCTATCCTTATGGACAATGGCTGGCAGCCTGCGGTGCATCTGTTCACGCATGTCGACGGCAAGCTGCGCTTCGACGACGATCGCCAGTGCTTCTTGGCCGTCGCAGCGCCCGGACAGCCGGAGTGCGTCGGCGCGGCGGCAGGCGACGTGCCCCGCTTCACGCCGGTCGCGCCGGTCATCGGATCCAAGGCGTTCGTCGATTTTCAAAACGACGTGACGATCGCCGACATCGACTTGGGCGTGCGCGAGGGGTTTGTCTCGGTCGAGCATCTGAAGCGCTACACGACGAACGGAATGGCGACCGATCAGGGCAAAACGTCGAACCTCAACGCGCTGCGCCGCTTGTCGGAGCACCGTGCCGAGGCGCCGCAGGTGGTCGGAACCACGACCTTCCGCCCGCCCTATACGCCGGTCACTTTCGGCGCGCTCGCCGCGCACGACCGCGACCTGCTCATCGACCCAGCGCGCCATACGCCGATGCACGACTGGCATGTCGCCCAAGGTGCCGCGTTCGAAGATGTCGGCCAGTGGAAGCGCCCGCGTTATTACCCGCGCCCCGGCGAAGACATGCATGCTGCCGTGTTGCGCGAGGGGCGCTGCGTGCGAAGCAATGTGGGCATTTTTGACGCATCGACGCTCGGCAAGATCGACATTCAGGGGCCCGATGCCGCCGCATTTCTCAATCTCGTTTACACCAACGCCTGGCTCAAGCTCGACATCGGCCGCTGCCGTTACGGGGTCATGCTCGGCGAGGACGGCATGGTCTTCGACGACGGTGTCACCGCGCGGATCGGTGAGCAGCATTATGTGATGTTCACGACGACGGGCAACGCCGCGCGCGTGCTCGACCGGATGGAGGACTATCTCCAGACCGAATGGGCGCATCTCGATGTGTGGCTCAATTCGGTGACCGAACACTGGGCAGCAACCGTCGTGACGGGGCCGAACGCTCGGGCCTTGCTCGCGGGCATCGTTACCGATTGCGAGCTGTCGAACGAGGCGTTTCCGCATTTAGCGTGGCGCAGCGGCATCGTCGCAGGGGTGCCGGTCCGCCTTTATCGCATCAGCTTCACCGGCGAGCTGAGCTACGAAGTCCACTGCGATGCGCGCCACGCGCACGCGGTCTGGAACGCAATCTGGGCAGCGGGTGCAGCCTTCGACGCGTGTGCCTATGGCACCGAAAACATGCATGTGCTGCGCGCCGAAAAAGGTTATCTTATCATCGGGCAGGAAACCGACGGTACCGTCGGCCCTGACGACCTCGGCCTTGGCTGGGCAATCGCAAACAAGAAGCCCGACTTCATCGGCAAGCGAAGCCTGGCGCGTGCCGACATGCAGCGCGCCGACCGCAAACAGCTCGTAGGCCTGTTGCCCGAGCAGCCGATCCCCGAAGGCGCGCAACTTGTGGCAATGCCCGACGACACCGCAATGCTGGGCTACGTCACGTCCAGTTACTGGACCCCGGTCCTCGGGACGCCTTTCGCACTCGCCCTTCTCGCGGGCGGGCGCGCGCGCATCGGCGAGACCGTACAGGCACGGTTCGGCAGCGAGACGGTCGCGGCGCGTGTCGTTGCGCCGGTGTTCCACGACCCCGAGGGAGGGCGCATGAATGGCTGAATTCATCCGCTTGCCCGATGTGGCGATGGCAGTCCTGCGAACCCGCGACGTTGGCGCGGGCAGCTTGCCGCCGCTCGGCAGGTCGGTGTCTTCAGCTACAGACCTTGTGGTCGCGACGGGTCCCGACGAATGGCTTGCGATCGCTCAAGATGCTGACGCTGAAGCCTTGTATGGCCGCCTTTCGCAATACAGCGGGATTGTCGTTGACGTTTCGGGAAATCGCGTTCGCTATCGCGTGGCCGGAGTTGGCGCATGCTGGTTTCTCGCAGCGGGGTGCGCCTTTGATATCGACGCGCTCGAAGCAGGGGACGCGGTCTCGACGCTCCTTGCCCGCGCACAGGTCACGATTATTGCCGAAGAGTCCGAGAGCTTTCTTGTCCTGCCGCGCCGATCGTTTGCAGCGTATCTCGAAAATTGGGCTGCGGCAGTCGGTGACTGAGCAGGTCGCGCCAAGGTGATTTGATGAGTTTCGATTTCCATGCGAGTCCGCCGCCAGGCGAATGGATGAACGATCCGAATGGATTAGCATTTCAAAACGGGCGTTACCGGCTATGGGCGCAGCATAGCGAGGCAGCGCCCGGCTTTCGCGAGATCGGTTGGGGAAGCTGGTCGAGCAGTGACTTGCTCCACTGGCGCTGGGACGGCGTTGCGATCCCCTATAACGAAGGCTGTTCCGTTTACTCGGGGTCTATTGCCGCGACCGAAACCGGCCTCGTCGATGCTTGGTTCACCCGGCATGACCATAGCGGCAATTGGCAAACGCAGATCCATGCAGTTGGCCCGGACTGGACGCAAACCAGCGCCAAACTGCCGCCGGAGGGACGCAATTGTCGCGACCCTTTCGTATTCTTCAGCGCCGCTACCCAGGATTGGGTGATGCTGGTTGCCGAACCCTGCGATTGGAACGACTGGGCTAGCGAAGCTGCGTCGCACTTGACCGTCTGGCGTTCGACGAACCGTCGTTCATGGCTCAAAAAAGGGACGATCGGCCCTTGGCACCCGCCGGGCGTGATGTGGGAAGTGCCGGCCTTGATCGAATTCGGCGATGTTCAGGCGTTGATCGTGTCGCTCGTCGATCGGCGCGGCGGGGCGACGCACTGCTCGGTGCGCTATTGGCTCGGAAAGTTCGACGGTGCGGAATTTCGCCCGGAACCCGATTTTTGTTCAGACGGCATCCTGCTTGACGACGGTCCCGATTTTTATGCAGCGATTCCAAATCTGGCATTCGGCTGGCCAGATCACGAACGCGTCATTGTCGGCTGGGCTTCGTCATGGGCAACTGCACGGTCGATGACATGGCCAGGCGGGGTTCATGGCGGAACATCGAGCCTGCCGCGCACGATCACATGTCAAAACGGCCGGTTGCACCAGCGACCGGTCGGTGCGGCATCGGTGTTGAAGCCTTTTGTCAGGCATTGGCGTCCTGGAGAGGCAACAGCGATAGAGGTTTGTGGATCCCAAGCACGCCTGACAATCAAAATTGAACCTGACGGTTTAGTCGCCGCAACCCGCAACGCGGACACCCCGGAGCCGATCTGGAACAGTTCCAGACTACTTTCCCTAACAAATCCGACCGATATTGAAGTTTTCGTCGATTGCGGTCTGATTGAGACATTCTTCCTTACTGAGGGACGCGTGCTGACGGCCTACGTTCCCGGCGGAACGACAGTCACGAGTTGAGTGAACAATTGAGACAAGCGCACCGTCGACGTCGCCATGTAAGCTGAATGAACAGCGGGTTTCAGAGCCGCCGGATCTCGCTCGGTATGTCCGAAATGTTTGGCGAGAGCGGCACAACGCGTTTGTGACACATTTCGCAAAGTCGGAGGCTTAGGCATCGCTTCGAAACTTGGGTGACGCTTAGACGGCGCCTGAAGGGGAAAACTTGGGGCCAAACATCAGGGCTTGGATAGAGAGCTAGCAATAAATCTTATTAGAACATAATAAGAACATTATGATTCGCCCTCTTCTCCCCGAATACCTCCAAGCCCTTCACCAGTCGGCAGTTAAAAACGGCGCGCTCGCGGGGAATCTGGTGACATTTGGCACGGATGCGATCGACAGTCGTATCGAAGGCGGATTGGCGCAGCGGGCGTTGCATGAGGTATTTGCTGCGTCGGTCGGGGATGGCAGCGCTGCGGCAGCCTTTGCCATGATGATTGGTATGCGTGCCTGTCCGGCAAATCGTCCGATCATCTGGGTTCGCGAAAATCGATGTTGCCGCCACACAGGTCGTGTCCACGCCGACGGACTTGCCCAACTCGGTATCGACCCCGGCGATCTGGTTCTGGTTGATGCGCCTGATACGCTCGCGGTGCTGCGTGCCGGGGCCGATATCGTCAAATGCGGCGAAGTCGGCGCTGTCATAATCGAGCCATGGGGAAAGGCACCCTTGCTCGATCTGACCGCTTCGCGGCGGCTGTCGATGGCGGCGGCAGTGTCCGGGGTGCTGACTTTGGTGCTGCGCGTGGACGCGCAGCCAATGCCGAGTGCGGCGCAGACGCGGTGGCAGGTGGCCACTGCGTCTTCATCCCCGCTCGCAGCCAACGCACCAAGCCATCCCGCCTTCGACATCGCCTTGCTACGTCATCGTGGCGGCATTGCCGGGTTCGAAACCCGTCTGGAGTGGAACCGTGATACAAGAAGTTTCGCGCCGTTATCTGGCGGTGTTCCTGCCGTTCCTGCCGTCGGAGCGGATCAAACGCGGCCAATCGACCACAGGCAAGCCGCCTGATGCGCCTTTCGCGCTGGTCGAAAAACTGCGCGGAAGTATGCGGCTGACGGCGGTCGATCAGGCGGCACTGACGCTGGGTCTTATACCGGGCTTGCCGCTTGCCGATGCGCGGGCGCGTGTGCCCCAACTGGCTGTTTTCGATGCCGACGAACGTGCCGATACCCTGCTGCTCGATTGGCTCGCAGATGCCTGCGACCGCTACACACCGATGGTGGCCGTCGATCTGCCGCATTGTTTGATCCTCGACATCACCGGCTGCGTTCATGCATTTGCCGATGGAGAGCATGGGCTGGCGCGAGATCTTGCCAAACGGCTCGCCCGGTTGAGATTGACCGCGCGCCTGGCGATAACAACCACGCCGGACGCGGCGGCGGCGTTGGCGCGACATGGCGGCAACAATGTGCGCGCCCTTCCTGTGAGCGCGCTTCGCATCGAACCTGACATCCATATTGCGCTGGCGCGGGCTGGGCTGAAGACCATTGGCGATGTCGCAAAGCTGCCCTCGGCACCGCTTGCGGCCCGGTTCGGTAAAGCTATGCCCCACTTGCTTGCGCGCATGATCGGCGAGGTGGATGTTCGCATCACACCGCGCCGGATGCTTGCCGAAATCGAGACCGAAGCGCGGTTTGCCGAACCCATCGCGCGGACCGAAGACATGCTGACGACGATTGCTCGGCTGGTGGCCGAGGCCGCCGTCATCCTGTCCGAACGCGGCGTCGGGGGGCGGCGGTTTTCGGTCGCGCTGTTCCGCAGCGACGGCCATGTCGCACGTCTGTCGGTCGAAACCGGCCAGCCAGTGCGCGACCCTGTGGTCCTGGACCGGCTGTTCCGCGAACGCATCGACGCGCTCGCCGACCCGCTCGATCCGGGGTTCGGCTACGACATGATCCGGCTGGCGGTGCATGTCGTCGAAGCGCTCGCGCCCGAACAATTGCGCCTCGATGGCGGCACGGTTGCCGACCGCGAACTGGCCGCGCTGATCGACCGGCTCGGCACACGGCTGGGCCGCAACCGGGTGCGGCGCTTTGCCCCGGTCGACACGCATATTCCCGAACAGACGGCGCTCGAATTCCCCGCAGTCGAGGCGCGCGAAAGGGGGACATGGCCACAGCCGCAGGCTGGCGAACCACCGCTGCGTCCCCTTCACCTGTTCGATCCGCCGCGCCGCATTGAAGTCATCGCCGAAGTGCCCGACGGCCCGCCGCGCCGGTTCAAATGGCGGCGGGCGATGCACGAAGTCGCGCGGCATGAGGGGCCCGAACGGATTGCCGCCGAATGGTGGATGCGCCGCGACAATGGCGGGCTGACCCGCGACTATTACCGGGTAGAGGATGTGCGCGGGCGGCGCTACTGGCTGTTCCGCCACGGGCTGTACGGCGTAGAGAAACCGCATCCCGACTGGTATCTCCACGGACTGTTCGCATGAGCTTTGCCGAACTTGCCGCCAGCACCAACTTCTCGTTTCTCGAAGGCGCGTCGCATCCGCACGAGATGATCGCGACCGCGCTGGCGCTCGGCCACAACGGCATCGGCATTGCCGACCGTAACACGGTGGCAGGCGTTGTCCGTGCCCATGTTGCACTGCGCGATGCAGTGGCGGCGGCGGGTGCACCAATCGACTTCAAACTGATTGTTGGTACCCGTTTGGTCTTCACCGATGAGACGCCCGACATCATTGCCTATCCCACTGATCGGCGCGCCTGGGGGCGGCTTTGCCGGTTGCTCAGTCTCGGCAATCTCCGCGCGAAGAAAGGCGAGTGCAATTTGTTCTTCAACGACTTGCTCGAATGGGGCGAGGGAATGGTGTTCATTGTTCTAGTCCCTCCCTTTCCCGAGCGAAGACGAGGGGCATCTTCGAGCGCAGTCGAGAAGTCTATCCGCGTGGTCGGAGGCCTCGACTACGCTCGGCCAAGCCCCTCGTCTTCGCTCGAGGAAGAAGTGTTGGGTTCGCTCTCTATCCGCTTTCCCAACTGCGTCTGGATCGGTGCCACCATGCACCGTGCCGGTCGCGACAAGCGGTGGTTGGCCGCACTCAAAACATTGTCCGCCAAAAGCAGCCTTCCCCTGATCGCCCTCAATGCCCCGCTTTATGCCACGCCTGGTGACCGGCCGTTGCAGGATGTGATGACTTGCATCCGCGAGAAGACGACAATCCATAATGCAGGGCGCAGACTTGCCGCCAACGCCGAACGGCACCTGAAAAGCACAGCTGAAATGGCGCGCCTGTTTACCGACGCACCCGATGCCATCGCGCAGACATCGTTGCTTATGGACAGTGTCGATTTCACTCTCGACGACCTGCGCTACGAATATCCGCACGAACCGGTGCCGGAGGGCTGGTCGTCGATGGGCTGGCTAATCCGCATGACCATGCGCGCCGCGCGCGATCGCTACAAAGGCGCGCGCTTACCCGGCAAACTTCGGGCGCTGCTCCGCGAAGAATTCGGCCTCATCCGGCAACAAAATTACGCCTATTACTTCCTGACTGTGCACGATCTCGTTGCGTTTGCGCGCGCGCAAGATCCGCCGATCCTGTGTCAGGGGCGCGGCTCGGCGGCAAATTCAGTCGTGTGCTTTTTGCTTGGCATTACCTCGGTCGATCCGGTCGAGCACAATTTGCTGTTCTCGCGCTTCGTGTCCGCCGACCGCAACGAGCCGCCCGATATCGACGTCGATTTCGAGCACGAACGTCGCGAAGAAGTGATGCAATATGTCTATCGCCGTTATGGTCGGCACCGCGCTGGGATCGCCGCGACGATCGCGCATTACCGCCCGCGCAGTGCAGTGCGCGAAGTGGGCAAGGTGCTGGGGTTGAGCGAAGACATCACCAACCGCCTCTGTTCGACGGTGTGGGGCAGCTACGCCTCGACGATGGACGAAAAGCGCATCCGGGAAACCGGCTTCGATCCCGGAAACCCCGACATTGCGCGGCTCAACATGATTGTCGGGCAATTGCTCGGCTTCCCGCGCCATTTGGGCCAGCACGTTGGCGGCTTTGTGCTCACACAGGACCGGCTCGACGAAACGGTGCCGATCCATAATGCGGCAATGCCCGACCGCACCTTCATCGAATGGGACAAGGATGACATCGATGCGCTCGGCCTGATGAAGGTCGATGTGCTCGCGCTGGGCATGCTGACCTGCATCCGCAAGGCGTTCGACCTGATGCGCCGGCATGGCCTTGGCGACCACAATCTCGAGGTCGATCTCGATGCCGATGATCCGGCGGTGTACGATATGCTGTGCAAGGGCGACAGCATCGGCGTGTTTCAGGTAGAAAGCCGCGCGCAGATCAACATGCTGCCGCGCCTGAAACCCCGCAAGCTCTACGACCTGACCGTGCAGGTCGCCATCGTGCGACCCGGCCCCATTCAAGGCGATATGGTGCATCCGTATCTGCGGCGGCGGTCGGGTATCGAGAAAGCCGAGTTCCCCTCGCCCAAACCACCGCATGATCCGAACGAGTTGCGGACCTTGCTTGGCGAGACCTATGGTGTGCCACTGTTTCAGGAACAGGCGATGAAGCTCGCCATTGTCGCTGCCGACTTTACCCCGTCCGAAGCCAACCAGTTGCGCCGCGCCATGGCAACGTTTCGCCATGTCGGCGGCATGGACAAGTTTCACGAAAAGCTGGTCGGCGGGATGGTCGCACGCGGCTACGAGCGCGAGTTCGCCGAGCGGTGCTACAAACAGATCGAGGGGTTCGGGAGTTACGGCTTTCCCGAAAGCCATGCGCTGTCGTTCGCGCGGCTCGTCTATGTGTCGTCATGGATCAAATGCCATCACCCGGCGGTGTTCGCCTGTGCGCTGCTGAATTCACAACCGATGGGGTTCTATGCCCCCGCACAGATCGTTCGTGACGCGCAGGAGCATGACGTCGAGGTTCGTGCGGTCGATCTGAACGCCAGCGCGTGGGACAACAGTCTGGAGGGCAACGCACTGCGCCTTGGCCTGCGCCAGATCGACGGGTTCCGCGAAATATGGGCCGACCGCATTGTTGCGATCCGCCCGTTCGACAGCGTCGAATCGCTCGCGCGCAAGGCGAACCTGCCATCGCGCGCCTTGCGTCTGCTGGCCGATGCCGATGCTTTCCGCTCGATCAATCTCGACCGGCGTGGTGCACTCTGGGATGTCCGCCGCACACCGACCGACACATTGCCGCTGTTTGCTGCTGCCGACGCCCGCGAATTGGGGATCGAGCCAGAGGTCCACCTGCCAGTCATGCTACCTGGCGAACATGTCGCTGCCGATTACCAGACTGTGCGCCTGTCGCTCAAAGGCCACCCGATGGCGTTCTTGCGCGCCGGATTTTCGTCAGAGAGGGTGCTGACCTGCGCGCAAACCGCATCGGCAAAAAACGGTGCTCGCGTCAAAACTGCCGGGATCGTCCTCGTCCGCCAACGCCCCGGCAAGGGCAATGCGATTTTCGTGACGATCGAGGACGAGACTGGCGTTACCAACATTGTGATCTGGGCACGTCTGTTTGAAACACTGCGTCGCGAAGTGATGGCGGCACGCCTGATGCTGGTCGAAGGTGAAGTGCAGCGCAGCCTCGACGGTGTCATCCACCTGATGGCAACCCGCATCCACGACCGCACCGGCGACCTGTCGCGCCTGTCCAAAACGCACGACCCCAACCCGCTGTTGTCGCGTGCCGACGAACTCCTCCACCCGCAGCACCCGCGCTATGCGGAGGCGCGCGGCAGCCACCCGCGCGATGTCCGCGTGCTGCCTAAATCGCGGGACTTTCATTGAGCACAGACGGTCTCACGCCGTCTCCTTTTGTTGCATTCAATCGATGATCTGCTGAATGAACGGATGGCAGCTATCGAGGTTCTCTCGCCAAAATTCTACGTCTGCAATCTTGGCGGACACGGAAGCGATCTATAACTAAAACTGCGGCCTGCACGCGATCTGCACTGGAACAGCGCGAACACCGGGCGGCGGGCCAAACCGGGCTGCACAGCATGTTGCCATTGACGAGGCTCTACAAACCGAAGCCTCGCCATGCACGTCCGACCTCCTTCTTCCTTCCTGCTCAAATGCGGCGGCGCACTGGCGCTCGTCGGCCTAGCCGGCCGGCTCTTCTGGGCATCGGGCGGGATCGGGCTCGAACCTCGGAGCCTTTGCCGCGTCGCTTGTCGCCGTCGTGGTGGCGGTATCGCCGTCGGTCCGGCGCAACCGCTTTGCCCTGGCAGCAGCGGGACTTGCCGCGTTTCTCTGCCTTGCGCTTGGGGACGATCCCGGCTTGCTCGCCTGGACCCTGTTCTGGACGGCGCTGGCGATCGCGGTATTGCTCCCGCGCGCGGCTGGGTTCGGCAGCGCTGTCGACTGGCTGGTCCGCCTCCTCGCGCAATCGGTGGTCGGCATCATCGGCCCGTGGCGCGACCTCGCACGTCTCCGGCGGACGCGTCCGGCCCGTCGCTCGTTCGGACTGCGCGGCATTTTGCCGCTGCTGCCGTTGCCGCTTGTCGGCGGCTCGATCTTCCTTGCCTTGTTCGCCGCCGCCAACCCCGTAATCGGCGACGCGTTCGAGCGACTGCAGCTCCCCTAGTTTCAGGCGCTCCGCTGGATTTTTTGGGCGATAATGGCAACGCTTGTCTGGACGGTTTTGCGTCCCCGCAAGCTCCGCTGGTGGGCGCGCGCGCCGTCACATGCCGACAGCGTCGTCAGCCTGCCCGGTGTCTCGGTCGGCTCGGTGACATTGTCGCTCATCGCCTTCAACGCGCTCTTCGCATTGCAAAACGGCCTCGATCTCGCCTTTTTGTGGAGCGGAGCGGGGCTGCCCGACGGCATGACCCTAGCGGCCTATGCCCATCGCGGTGCCTACCCGCTGATCGCTACCGCGTTGCTTGCCGGTGTCTTCGTGCTCGTCACCCTGCGCCCGGGATCGGAAACGGCCGCCGTGCTGCTGATCCGGCGGCTTGTGGTGCTATGGGTCGGCCAGAACGTCTTTCTGGTGGCATCGAGCATCCTGCGGACGCTCGATTACATTGACGCCTATTCGGCGACCCGGTTGCGGGTGGCGGCGCTCGTGTGGATGGTGCTGGTCGCTGTCGGCCTGTCGCTGATCCTGTGGCGGATGCTGGCTGCCAAGAGCGCGATCTGGCTGGTCAACGCCAATGCGCTCGCGGGCGGCTCGTTAGGTGAAGGTCAATTTAGCGCACCAAACTTATTTGCATAAGGAAGTACTGACCACGCCCTTTGTGGCGCACGCTGAGGGCGTCGGAGGCGAAGCGGATGTAATGTCCCTATCAGCGCCGATGATGCCCCAAGCCCGATCCCAACCAACCCTTCCTGGCATCGCCGGGAAGGTCTACGGGCCTGCAGAACTCGGTCCATTACCAACCTCGCGTGAGCGGCCGACCCGGCGCAAACCTCGACACTATCTCAAAGACGAGGATGGTACTTAGTTACCGACCACTCCAGCCTGACCAAAGGGCCAGTGATGCCGCGCGACCGCTCGAAAGCTGCCCAAACTGAAAGCTGCGACCGCCTTCGGCAAAGGGTGCCTGTACCAACGGCAGCTCTTAACCGCCCCGTCTCGCGACTTTAATGCCCGCAGTGTTAGCGTCAGCAGCTCCGCTACCGAATTTGCCTAATCGCTGCTCGCACGCCCTTTGGCCCGCATGTCCGATGGTGTCATCGCGAAGCGGCGGCGAAATGCTTGATTGAACCAGGCAATATCGTTGAATCCCGCCATCAACGCGATGCTCGCGACAGTTTCCCGCACCACGAAAGGGGAAAGAAGCAGCGTGCGGACATGGTCCAGCCGAACGGCCCGAACATAGTCCGAATAGCTTGTTCCATCCTCATAAAATAAGGCCCGGATCGTCGCGTCACCCACGCCGTGGCGCCGCGCGATCCAATCGACGGAAAGGCGCGGGTCGCTCGAGTTGGCGACGATGTCGGCCTTGACCGCGCGCCGTCGAGCAGCCCGGACACCGCCTGTACGCGCCATCTCCGCATCATTGCTGGTCGCGCCGAGAGACAGGACGATGAGGTCGATGAGGTGGCCAGCAGCTGTCGCCCGTGCAGTTGCGTCGAGGTCGGATTGCGCCACGAGGGCAGCAGCATAGTCGCCGAGCAGACGCGCGACGCCCGGTGAGGCGGGGCGGCGGTCACCCAGACAATCCAGACTGGCAAGTCGCGGTTCGACCAGCATCAGCGGCAGTGCCAGGCTAAGGATCGTACTGGCCTCGGACACGACGGTCGTGCAGCGCCGGTTGCGGCGCATCACATGAAAGTCGCCTGCACGGACCAGCAATGGGTCGCCCCGGGCGTCGATGACGCCGCCGCCGGCAAAGGTGAATGAAAGGTAGAGCAGTCCGTCTTCGTCGGCGGGTGTCACGAAATTGAGCGGAGACGTCTCGATTTTGGCGAGATGAATGCTGGCGAGCGGGCACAGGCCGATATCGACGCGAACCGGCGCATCACTCGGAAACTCGATTTGGCCCTGCACATGCGTGCCGAACGTCGCTTCGACGACCTCGCGCCGGACTGCCGCGGGCACGCTTTCGCTCGAAAACCGCACCTTTATGCCCCCAAATCGACTGGAACAGCAAGCTAGCAGGATGGCAGCATAACGCAAAACCCTAAGCCTCGGCCCAAGACTGACGCGCGGCGGTTCGTTACGCTGCTCGCATCTCTCTTTGGGGAAACTTGTATGAGATCCGCGCCGCGCATCGCCCTTTGCTCCCTTGCGGTCACCACCGTCGTTACGCCCTCGATCGCGCAGAGCCCGCCGGGGCCGGTCGTCCGCTATGAAATGGAGGTGGCGACCACCACGGGCAACGGCGCGGGGATGCGCGGCGGCATGGGCGGGGCGATGAGCATGATGATGAGCGGCGGCGGCGGCGTTGCTCACTCGGTGGCGCTGCGCCTCGGCACGGCGCGCGTGGCGCAGGGCGCGCCGCGCGCGGATCATTTCTTCCTGCCTGCGGTCCGGCTTGGAAAGTCGGTACCACTGACCGGCAACGCACGGCCCGGCCCTGAGGAACCCAGCGCTTCGATGCTCAGCAACGAACGGCCCAAGGGTCGTATTCTCATGTTCTGGGGGTGTGGTGCTAAAGCGGGCCCGGGCCAGCCTTACATCCTCGACGCCGCCAAACTGATGCCAGCGCAACTGCCGCAGGCAATCGGCGGGGCGCGGATGGCGGCGAGCCAAAGCGCGGCATCCTTACGCACCAACATCAGCTGGCCCGCCTTGAAAAAGCCCGGCGATGGGTCTTCGCTGCTCGGTGCGCACCGCGTCGTCGGCAATGTCGGTCCTGAAATCGCTTTTACGCTCGCGCAGGATTACCTCGACGCGCTCAATGGCCGGATGACGACGCTACCCGACGGGTCGGTGTCGCTCCGCTGGAACGCGGTGCCCGGCGCGACCGGCTATGCTGCGACCGCTGTCGGCGGAATGGACAATATGGAGCGCGGCGGCGATGTCGTGATCTGGACGAGTGCGGGAACGCGCGACGGCGGCACGGACGCGAACGGCTGGCTGTCACCGTCGGTTGTCATCGGGCTTATCGCGCGCAAGACGATCATGCCGCCGACGCAAACCAGTTGTCAGATGTCCGCTGAATTCAAGAAGGCGGCGGGCGACATGACGATCACAACGCTCAACGCCTTTGGTCCGGAAGCGAACTTTGCCTACCCACCGCGGCCGCCGGGGAACGCCCCGTGGAACCCTGAATGGACGGCAAAGGTCAAGTTCCGCGCGGAGACGACCCTGATGACAGGGGTCGACATGGCAGGCATGGGCGAGGATTCCCGCGACGCGCCCGAGTCGGAGCGTTGTAAGCCCAAGAAAAAGGGTGGCCTAGGCGGCATGCTCGGCGGGGCGCTGAGCGGCATGATCGGTGGCGGCGGGGCGCCAAACGGCTGTTGAAGCGGCGTGCTTTCATTCGTCGTTGCCTAGTTCAGTCGTTACGGTCCAACGTCGACGCAAAGTCGCGACAGGGTGCGAAAATGCACAACGGCATTTGCACAGTGTCACGACTTTGGCATTTTCGAGTGGACCGTGCGCTCGTTTCGGTAAAGTATCGATCGGAGAATTCTGACCCGAAGGCACCGACTATGGCGTTCGTAAACTCTGGTATGCAGCATCAATGCACGGTCCTGACCGTGTTGCTTTCACTTCTTGCTTCAGGGTGTAATTCCACGAGTCCTGTAGAGGGCGAAGCTAAGGCACAGCTCGCTGCGGCCGAGCGCATTCGCGCGATCGACACTATCCCTGAGCTGGATGCCGAATTACTTAAAGCTAGCGCCAGCGACCGCGTGATTTTCCTCTCAATGATGCGTGAGAGTGGCATGGACACCGAGCTCGGCGGCGCCGTACGTGCCGAGGCAGAGTTGGACGCCCTGTCTGTGCAATTTCGGCAGAGCTTGTTGGGGCAAGCGGCGAATTTGCCACGGTTCCTAAAGGCTGCGGATGGTAACGACGCTGTCGGCTATCTTGGGTCGAGCATGGTCGTCGGCGCTGGCATAATTGCCACCAAAGGGGTCGGTGTCATGGCAAGCGAGAACGACGCTACTGGATCGCTCTATCCGCCGCCGACCAACACCGGCGTTCGACCGGAGGTAGCAACGACATCCACCTCGACGCTCGATGGCACATTGGCACTGGGCGAGGCCGTTATCACATCGACATTCGAAGGGGCGACTGACGGGCTGACGGGCCGAGTCGCCAGTACAATGAAATTCGACGTGTGTCCAAAGGCGGACGGCACGATTAAATTTTCGCTGCAGGCGCAATCCACGCTGAAAAGTAGAAGCGGCCAGACGGTTAGTTCGAAAAGCGAAGTCGAAATCACGCGGACGGTCAACGATGACTCGGAATACAGCGACCGGATGGATCGTACAGCGCATGTCGAACATGCAGTCTATGGCGGCGCTAATGCGGGCACCTTCGTCGACGTCACTAATTCCCTATCATTGTCCAAAGGGACAATGGGCGAAACCGTCAATCGCAGGAGCTCAAAAGCGAGCGATGCCGACGTCAAGGCGGCATCCGATATCGCCAAGCTCATGACATTGCTGGGCCATGCCGCCGGTTTTGCGGCCGAGACAGCATTCAAGTCCGGCCGTTGCGTGAAGCTTCAGCCCACCAGCAATCCGACCAAGCGCAGCGGCGTCAAGCCGAAAACGAGTTTTGCCCTGCTTGCCGCACCGCGAAGCAAGACCGACGGCACGCCGACAGGTGGCAGCGTCAAGGCCGACCTCACCGGCGGCGGCGCACTCGACCCAGCGGGGAGCAAGGTGCCTGCTGACGCCAAGTTCACTTACGTTGCCCCCGATGCAAAGAACAAGAAAGGGACCGTAACTTTTGAGGCCCGCTCCAAACGCGGTGTCGGCAAAGCCACGCTCGATTTCGACACAATGGACCGCGCCTATGCGATCGACGGTGGCGGCGGCGAGTTTCGCGGCAAGGGCAAAACTTGCAATCTGGCTGAGCCCTTTGTCGTTCGCGGCAACGCCGGGATCGTCGTCGATTTCAAGCCGAAGTCCGAGCGCGCTGGTTCGTACGACTATACCGGTCAGATTGCAGGCTGTCAGCTCTATGGCAGCGGCAGCTATTCAGTCGCCTACAATGGCGAAACGCCGGTTTCAATCTCCGCAAGCGGGCCTGGGGCTGCGGCTTGCCCTATGGGCACGTCGACGCGGGCTGGTTCTGAAAGATACACGCTAACGCCTGTTGAGGGAGAAGGTTGTGAGTGAAATGAAGCTTGGATCGGGCTATGGCAGCTAATTGCCTTCACGCTCCGAAATTCTAAGCTCGGTAAACTGCGGAACATCATTCCTTCAGGCTTCTGCAATAACTTAATGAATGAACGGCAGCTTCTAATGCAGCCAAACTCCCGATGAACGTCCGGAATGTTGGCGGAAGACGTCGATGCCGCGCTTCACTCGCGCTGGGCGTCGTCTCACGTTACAGCGTGCTCATGCAGACTGCGTTTGTCGTCTTTCTGGGAGCCGGGTTCGGCGGGGCAGCGCGTTACGGGCTTAACGTGATCGTCACCCGAATAATGGGCACCGGCTTTCCATTCGGCATTCTTCTCATCAATCTGCTCGGCTGCTTCGTGATGGGCATTTTCGCCGGGTGGTTCGCACTGCGCGGCGAGCCCGGCACGAGCATGCGCCTGTTCCTGATGACCGGCGTGCTCGGCGGTTTCACCACCTTCTCTGCATTTGCGCTCGATACGGCCATACTTTGGGAACGAGGCGCGCCCGGGTTGGCCGCACTTTATGTTCTGGCATCGGTGCTCGGATCGGTCGCGGCGCTCGGTGCGGGGTTGGCTCTCTCCCGAGCCATCGCATGACCGATTCTTCGACCATGAAACGCTGATGCGCTCGACAACCGTTAAGATCCCCAACACCGTCTGGGTGCTCGGTTTCGTCAGCATGTTTATGGATATCTCGTCGGAGATCATCCATGCGCTGCTGCCGCTGTTCCTGACGGCAACGCTCGGCATCAGCGTCGCGATGGTCGGGTTGATCGATGGCGTTGCCGAAGCGACCGCGTCGATCACCAAGGTTTTCTCGGGCTATCTCTCCGACCGGATGGGCAAGCGCAAGCCGCTGATCCTAATCGGCTATGGACTCGGCGCGCTGTCGAAGCCGGTGTTCGCGCTGGCAGGCACCGCGCCGGTTATCATGGGCGCGCGCTTCGCCGATCGTATCGGCAAGGGGCTGCGCGGTGCGCCGCGCGACGCCTTGGTCGCCGACGTCACCCCGCCCGAGATACGAGGTCGCGCATTCGGGTTGCGCCAGTCTATCGATACGCTCGGGGCGTTCCTCGGGCCGTTGATCGCGATCGCAGCAATGGCGGCGTTCGCCAACGACATGCGCGCGGTGTTCTGGCTTGCGGTCATCCCGGCGGGTATTGCGGTGCTGCTCGTGCTGGTGGGCGTCGAGGATGCCAAGCAACCGGTGGACGAAAGCGAAGCGCGCGTTCCGGTTCGCATCGCTGATCTGCGGCGGTTGCCCCGCGCGTTCTGGATGCTCGTCGGCATCGGCGCGGTGTTCACGCTCGCGCGCTTCAGTGAGGCGTTCCTCATCCTGAAAGCCAATGCCGAGGGGCTGCCGCTGGCGCTGACCCCGCTCGTGCTCGTCGCGATGAACGCGGTCTATATGCTTGCGGCTTACCCGCTCGGCAGCCTGTCGGACCGGGTGAGCGCGAAGACCATGCTGATCGGCGGTCTAGTCGCGCTGATTGCCGCCGACCTAGCACTCGCGGTTTTGCCGGGGATCGCGGGCACGTTCGTCGGCATCGCGCTGTGGGGTGTTCATATGGCGGCGACCCAAGGGTTGTTCGCCAAGCTCGTCGCGGATCGTTCGCCGCCCGAACTACGCGGCTCGGCTTACGGCGTGTTCAATCTCGCCAACGGCTTGTCGCTACTGGCGGCGAGCGTGATCGCCGGCGTCGCGTGGGACGCGATCGGGCCGAGCGCGACGTTCCTGACAGGCGCAGCGTTCGCGTTTGTCGCACTTGTTGGGCTGGCGGTTTTGCGGACAGATACGCGGCAGGTTTAAGCGCGACACAGAACGAGCGAGCAAGTATCCAAACGCCATGAAGATTACGCGCCCATTACGACTGCCGATCACCGCCGCACTGCTCGCCGTCTCCTGCACCGCCAGTCCGGCGTTCGCGCAGCATGCTGAGCGCGAAGAGCAAGAGCGCGAAGCCGCCAAAAGCGCCGACATCGTGGTCCAGGCAACCCGCTCGGGCAGGCGCGTCGGCGACGAGCCGATCCGCGTCGAGGTGATCGACGCCGAGGAGCTCAACGAAAAGATCACGATGGTGCCGGGCAACATCTCGATGCTCGTCGCCGAGACGAACGGTCTCCAGGTGCAGGTCACCGCGCCCGGCCTCGGTGGTGCGAACATCCGCGTGCGCGGGCTCGATGGGCGCTACACGCAGGTGCTCGCCGACGGCCTGCCACTCTACGGTGGCCAGGCTCCGTCGCTTGGACTCCTCCAGATCCCGCCGACCGATCTTGCGCGCGTCGAGGTGATCAAGGGCGCGGCCTCGGCGCTCTACGGTGCGTCCGCGCTCGGCGGCGTCATCAACCTCGTCTCGCGCCGCCCGAAGGACGAGTTTAACGCCAACGTCCTGTTCAACGCGACGCACCGCGACGGGCAAGACCTGACCGCCTATGCCGCCGCGCCGCTCGGCGGGGCATGGGGCGGTTCGCTGACCGGCGGCTTCAACCGCCAGACCGCGCAGGACCGCGATGGCGACGGCTATGCCGACATTGCCGGATATCGCCGCGCCACGATCCGCCCGCGCCTGTTCTGGACCGGAGAGGATGGGGCAAAGGCGCTGCTGACCGCAGGCTATCTGACCGAGGACCGGGTCGGCGGCACGCTCGGCAATGCAGTGCTTCCCGACGGACGACCCTACCGCGAAACGCAAGACACCGAGCAATTCGATGCCGGACTGGTCGGCGAATGGCCGATCGATAGTGTCGGCAGGCTGCACCTGCGCGCATCGGCCACCAGCCAGACCGCGCGGCGCACCTATGGCACGACGCGACAGGACGAGCGCCGGTCGACGCTTTTCGGCGAGGCATCGTTTGCGGGCGGTGGGGAGGCCACGAGCTGGGCGGTGGGCGCAGCGATCCAGTCGGACCGGTTCCTCTCGCCGCAGTTCGCAGCGTTCGATTATCACTACACCGTGCCCGGCGTGTTCGCGCAGGTCGACCAGAACATCGGCGAGGTTGTGACCATCGCGGGCAGCGCGCGGCTCGACGTGCATAACGTCTACGGCACCTTCCTCAGCCCCCGGCTGTCGGTGCTCTACAAGCCCGAAGGCTGGACGGTGCGCGGATCGATCGGGCGCGGGTTCTTCGCGCCGACGCCGTTCGTCGACGAGATCGAGTCGGCGGGCCTCGCGCGGCTCGCGCCGCTGTCGGGCCTCAAGGCCGAGATCGCCGACAGCGCCTCGATCGATATTGGGCGCAGCTTCGGGCGCACCGAGGTGAACGCATCGGTCTTCGCATCGCGCGTCAACAATGCGGCCACGCTGGTGCCCTTGGCAAACGGCGCAGGCGTGCGCCTCGTCAACAACCCCGGGCAGGTGCGGACACGCGGGTTCGAGCTGCTCGTCCGGCACCGCTGGCGTGAGCTGGTGGTGAGTGCGAGCTATGTGCTGGTCGATGCCACCGAGCCCGCCCCGACGGGCGGGCGTCAAGGCGTCGCGCGCACGCCGCGCAATACGTTCGGCGCGGTCGCGATTTGGGAGGTCGAGGACAAGGGGCGGATCGGGTTCGAGGCATTTTACACCGGCGAGCAGCGCCTGGACGACGACCCGTTCCGCACCGTCAGCCGCCCCTTCGTCCAGCTAGGCCTGTCGGGCGAGCTGAAACTCGGCGCGGTCAGCCTGTTCCTCAATCTAGAAAACATCCTCGACGCACGCCAGACGCGCTACTCGCGCCTCGTCCGCCCCACGCCCGCGATCGACGGTCGGCGCACGATCAACGCCTGGGCACCCCTCGAAGGATTCGTTGCGAATGCGGGGGTGAAGGTGCGGTTGGGCGAATAGCCCGCATTCTGCTTCCATCGACGCGCTCCATCGCGAATGAACCGATGGCAGCTAACAAGGTCGAGCCTCAGGTCTTGTTACGACCACAATGTTGGCGATTCCGGAATGTCCGATTCCAGTGCTTTTCAAGCTCCGTTCGTGAGTGTTTGGATTAGCTTGAGCGTCTGCCGGTCTGCCGGACGTTCCGGGTTCATTCCGCTCGTGGCAACTCTTCGGTCGCTCCAGTCGTTACCCCGCCACCAAGACACCGGTTTGGAGCGGCCACTCTCGTTATCAAGCGAAAGCTCTTCGAAACCTGGGTCGATAAAATGGAAAGGATTTAGTGATGAAAACGCTTATTTTGCTAGCGGGGTCCGTGCTGCTCGCCGCAACGCCGGCCGTTGCCAAGGATCAGGGCAAGGGAAACGGCAAGCATGGCAACAAGCACAGTAGCCAAGGCATGTCGGGAAAGGCGCATAAATCAGGTCACGCGGGCCGCACCGTCGTCGCGACCGACGGTTACGGTCGCGTCTATGCGTTCAACGCACAGGGCGGTTGCCCCCCGGGCCTTGCCAAAAAGAACAACGGATGCCTGCCGCCCGGACAGGCGAAAAAGCTCTATAACGTCGGGCAGACATACAACCGCACCTACGGCAGCATGTGGACCTACGATCAGATCCCCGTCCAGCTGCGGTCGCAGTACAGCCTCGATCAGGCCAACCGCTATTATTACAACAGCG
>ENA-OBLH01000111-OBLH01000111.1-metagenomes-genome-assembly--contig:-NODE-111-length-28563-cov-4.55862_pt1 | contig 28563 bp, 27 predicted proteins | sample MGYA00153382_OBLH01 | MGnify analysis MGYA00153382
AATGATGCGGATGCCCTACAAACGCCCCCTACGCCTGCCGCAACAACCGTGCAACTTCCGCCCGGTCATGCACGTTGAGTTTGATGAACACCTGCTTGACGTGATAGCCCGCCGTGTTGACGGACACGCCGAGTTTTTCCGCCATCTCTGCATTGGTAAGGCCGAGCGCGACCATTAGCGCTACTTCGCGTTGCTGTGACGACAACTTGAGTCGAGCCGCGCCTTCGGTGAGACGAACAGAGGCCTCCGCCAGCCGCGACACCACAAGCGCGGTCGCTTTATCGCCCGCCACACCCGCCAGTTCATGATGACGAAACGCGAATTGCCCCCATGCAGAATTCACCACGTGCAGTGACTTTTTTGCAGCCCGCGCCGAGATCACCACACCGCGCAAAAACTCTCGCAGCGCCTTGGGCTCCTCGCGCGCCTGCCCCGGCGAAATGGTCTCGCCACGCGCCATACGCGTCAACCGCATCCACGCATCATCCGCAAAAATCACGTCGCCATGATCATCAAGCACGGCCATCGCCTCCTCTGCCGTCTGCTCGGCTGAGACTCGGGCGGGCACAATCGGCGTCGTGACGAGCGCGCGGCCGAGATAGTGCAGCACATCGCGCAACGCGTCCTGATCCTCCACAGCAAAAGGCGGCGCATCCAGCCCGCGATATATGCTGATCTGCCCCAACGGATCGTGCCCGTTTTCTGATGAACGCACCACGCCGTACATCACGTGCCCCACACCCAACACACCAAACACCTCACGGTAATAATCGGTGTCACGCTCAGCCGCACTGATCGTGCGCGACGACACCGCATCCGTCGCCGCCAACCGCGCGAGATAGGCCTGAGCAAACGCGCCAACGTCAGCGCGATAATGCTTCTCGTAATAGTTCGCCATCGCCTCCGGCGGCAACATGCGTTCGGCATACATGTTCACCATGTGCCCCGCCGCATCGCAATAAAAAAACGCAGCATGCGAAGCAGGAATCATCGCCCGAAGCGCAGGCAGCAAAGACGGCAACAACACCGGCGCAGGCAACCCCAAATTGCAAAGTTGCCGCAGCGTAACGCGGGCGGATTGGGATGTGGATTTAGTCATAACCCCGAACTCGACTTTTGTGTTTTTGTTACAGGAATGTAGCGCGAACTAAACGGCTTAGCCCCACCTGTGTGGGTAGGGTTAGTTCTCGCTGAAGCGAACTGAAGAAGCATTGGCAACGCCGCCTCCTAAAGGTGCTTCGCCGCTAAATATGAAAAAAAACGGCTACTAAAGTCTGGACAGAACTATGGCCAGCATCGCCACTAACGGCCACAGCGCCCTTCAATTTCGGCGATAGTTAACCTCGCGAGTTGCATGGGGTTTTGGGCTTCACGACTCAACAAGTCGCGCTTGGTTAGCGATGCGATTCAGTTGCAGTTTTGGTTGCTTTGGTGGAACGACTGGCTGCTTCGCCGAAACAAACTTAATGGGCGACGGGCCTACCACGCTCATTTCGTTCATAAGCGCTCGCGTGACCTGCGGTGCCGCAACACTCGTTCCGTCGCGACGCACCCAATAGCGAGTGCGCGTGCCCGCCGCGTTGATCCCCGGCAGCACGTCAGACTCCTCGCTGTAGGCTACCCAATTAATGGCGGGGCCGTTCGTCGAGTCACGACCTGGACCCGCTGAACTGTAGCCAGCGGCGCGATAGGGCACGGTGGCGTACAAGCCATGCGCCCGCTCACTAGGTTTCACAGCTGCGCCAACCGTCTGTACGTGCTTCGCCGTGGCGTAACTGTTGAGCGTGCAGAATTTCGTCACGGACTGATTAGCTGGGTAATCTTGCTCGGTGTCCTCTTGGTGCTCGACAACAAATCGGCTTTGGCGGCATGACCCGCCCAAATCAAGGATCGGATCGTCACGCTCAATCCATGCGTCAGCTACCAGCGACTTCGCACCTTTATTGGTCAAGCGTATTTTCCAAACGCCGTAGCGCGCTTCGGCTTGATCGTGCTGATCATTTCTTGTGGGCGCTAGCGCAATGAGGACTACTCGATTTTTGTAGCCGTCGGCTCTTACTGAACTCGCGGTGTGAACTATCGTGCAAGCAGGTTCGTTGCATTGATTTCCTCCCGTTTGACGGTCGCCACACCAAGACGCCACTTGATTCAGCTTTACAGGCCCGAGGAAAGTGTCGCTAAAAGGCTCATGAACTTCTACTTCGACCTGGTCTGCATCATTGTCGTTTCCGCCGTACCAAATCTCAAGAAAGCTATCGGTCGAATCATCTGGCATGACCTCCCAGTTCAACTCATGCGACCTGTCCTGATGAAGCGTCAATTGCGCGTGACAGGCCGCATTGAAAGAGTTTCCAGCGGGAATGACCACTTTGAACTTATCAGGGGTTCGGAGGTTGACGATGTTGTCGATTGCGCGCTCCAGCAATGAGGTTCCATCGTGCGGGCCAGCGTGCGTACCAAAGCTCATATTCACGACCACGTCCGCGCTAGGATCAGTCCGCGCCTGTATGTAGCGAAGCGCGTCGATCACATGGCAATTCATTGACCCGCCGGAGGCGTCAGCTACCGCAGCGCGCGGCAGTTGCACAAAAATTATTTTGGCGTCCGACGCACGGTCTTTACTATCGTTAAGCGGGTTTTTGTAACCGGCGGCAATGCTCAAAACATGCGCGCCGTGTGTGGTGGCTTCGCGCATTAGGTCGTAACCGACAGCTTCATAGCAAGCGTTTTCGTCGGTTCGCCCACCTGAGGTATTTTCAGTCAATACCTTGGCTAGCAAACTTGGCAAAAGCTCCACGCCATAACGAAACAGTTTTCGGTCGGCCCCCGTCGAACTCCTCACCCTAGGAAGAGCGTATGTTGCGCCCGATAAAAGTGATCCAGTGTCTTGCAACCAAGCATATCGAACTCGCGAACGGCCTCTACTGTTTAAGTAAGCTGCATGCGCAAATGGGCATCCATAGTCAATGACGGCGATAGCTTTTCCTGTGAGCGGCACGTCCAGTTTCGAGCGCTCGACATCCTTTTTCAGTCGATATTGAGTTTTCGCGACGCGGGCTCGCTGGATTACTGGATGTCCAAGCTCGAATCGAACCTTTACTGGCGGAGCGAGACCAGCGATCATTTGGACAAAGTCCGACAGTCTATTTTTGTCAATAAGCGCCGTGAAGAAGGGCTCAATGTCCAGACCATCGACGGACTGCGCCCAGTAGGCTTTACTAGCAAGCATTCCAGCTTGCTTCAGCTCTCTGTCGCTCATTTCCATCGCCCCCAATGATTTCAACCGCCACCTGAAGATAGTCCGTTCTGTTTGAACGTACTCCCTCCAACCGGCGCGCCCCCGAGTTTTGCGCCCATACAAAGTAGGGGTCGGATTGCGCGACCTGAGCGTCGAATGATTTAGTACCCGCCTTTTTCGCCGACGCAGCCGTTGGCCGACGCTCAGCAGTATCTGCTGGGCCAATTTGTTTGGCCTTAATTGGTGCTCGGCTAGCTTCAATTGCAAAAGTATTAGCTGCGGATTTGTGAGGGCTCATGGCTTGATACCTTCTGCTTAAAAGCCGTTTGCGGTCAGCTCGGTTGTTGCGCGAGACCACATTTGCACCAGCAGCGGCGAGCTCAAGTCCCCCTCGAATGCGGCTGCTTTTTTTGCCGGAGCACCGTCTCTTTTTCCTTCGCTGACAAATTTGCTCCACGCTCCTTGGTCGTCGTATACCGTGGCCGAGTCCGCGTCGCCGTAAGGATCCAACGCGGTGCCGTCGAGCACCACCGGCGTGACAGGTTTTTTCGCAACGCACTTAGCAAGGAAGTAATCCGCTATGACGTCCGCCAATACAAAACCCGCGGGGCTATCAATCGGAAAATGGACGCCCGCGACGACGCGGTTGTCTGCAACACGGCGAGCTAGTTTGAGAAGTTGACCCTCAGCGCCCGCCTTAATAGTCGGCGACAGCGCGCAAATAATCCGCGTGAACATGTAGGCCTCGGTGGCGTGTCCCATTGGCCAAGCGGTGTATGCAGGTGTCAGTATGATCGGTTGCACCATCGGCGAGTATTCGCGCGGACGTGGGCATGCCAGTGCATGCTTCAATCGCTGGCATACCCTCATCACAAAATGCAATGCGATGTACGGAATTTCAATTGTTCGCGGCGTTGCATCGGGATGCAGGCCACAGATGCCGGACCAGTACGAATACTGTGGCGTTACCTGACTTAGGATTTCAGAGGTGCGCTCAGGCCGCAATCTTGAACGGCGTATTACCAACTCAAGCTGCTTATGGAATTGATCAAAGCCAGGGCGAACTAGAGTGAGTAAGTCAATGTTCTTAGCCCCGGAAACGCGAAGCTGAACTTTCGCGGTCTCTGCTGTTGTGGAGTCAAAATCTAGCCCAGACAGTAGTTCCACAAGCGCTAAGTGAAACCGGGTTGTAGGGTCGCGCTGCACAAGTGCGGACGCGTGATCATCCATGCGAGGAAGCGATTTGCTCTTCACCCACGGTTTCTTGGCAAAAAGATCAGGCTACGCGGATGCCAAAGCGCCCGTTGTTTGGATCAGCCCCGCGACTAACAGCGGATTGCTGATTGCACCGGCTAGCCCAGCATAGCCGTTTGCGCCATTGGCTCCATTTGCGCCGTTAGCGCCGTTGGCCCCATTCGCTCCATTTGCCCCATTGGCACCGTTCGCCCCGTTGGCTCCGTTCGCTCCGTTAAGCGGGCTGAGTAAAGAAAGAAACATTTAGTGTGCCCTCGTTTGACTAAGTTAGTTGGTAGCGAGCCCTGCTTGAGACAGAGCGTTACGAATATCGATAAACCGTGGATGCATTCGCCAGGGCGAAGCGCTTTCGAATGATGAAATCGTGAACTCGGGGGACAACTGACGCAAGCGCGAGATGCTTTGATTCGCCTCTGTCAAGGAGCCCTGCATCGCCTGCGCCATCGCGATCACTTTGTACGTAGGAACATGCATGCGGTTGGCACGTAGCGACTGCTGGGCGTAATTGATTGCGGCAGCGTAATCACCTGCACCTAGGTGCGCAGCGGCGACCAAGCAATGCGAGAAATACAAATGCGGATCGAGAGGCGACAAGGCCAATGATTCATTCGCAGCTGCGATAGCTTCGTCGCCCCGTCCCTGCCAACCGTAAAGTGCCGCCATCTGCAAGTGCGCTAACGCGTCGTTCGGGTTGTGTTGCAACGCCTTCACGTAACACACTTCTGCCGACTCGAAGTTTTTTTCAAGATAAGCGTCGATTACCCCTTTAACGACGAGGCATAGCGAGTTTTCCGGTTCGAATTGCAACGCATGAAGCGCATTAGTCGCGGCCCGCCCTCCATCCTTTACCGTGTCGGTGCTCCACCCCTGAGCAACACGCAGCATGTACCACTTACCCAGCCACGCTCGCGGAATAGCACTGGTCGGATGACGTTCAACCAAGTGTTCAAACAAACGCCGTCCGGCATCGAAGTCGGTAAGCGACTGTCGATGCATGAGTGCCAGGCCCCCCAATTAAAGCGTGTAGCTTCGAAGCGACGGCAGCGGTCGCACGCGGGCAAGTGCAATTTCTTGTTCGATCACCCGAATCTGCGTTTCCGTCGCGATGCGCCCCAGTAGCTCCGAGTCGGGCCGAAGCAGTTCATCAACGGAACCAATGAGCTGATCAGCCCAAACAATAGTCCCGCTCTGGGTCTCTGAAAGCTCGACAAAAACTATCAGGCGTTGGCCGGAAAGTACGTACCGCCCCGTCAGCACGTAAGCGCAGCGAAGCGTGTCTGTCGCCTGCCTGGAATTTGCCGCTGCTAACCCACCTTTGAGCGCGAGCGTAGACAGACGACTTATTACTCGTAGCAAATTGGTTCTGCTGAGCGTGACCGTAAGCGAGTCCGCGAGAAGTTCACCTACCGCAGCCTGCTCGCCGTACAGCGCGCTTGCCGCAAATGGCAGTATCGCTATGGTGGGTCGCTCGGTTGACGACAAGTTTTCTGCGCTTATACGCAAGTCGTGATTGGTATTAGACCAAACTCGGTAGAGTCTTACAGGGGCCGACGCATGCTTGAGATCACAGTCTCCTAAGTCCTCAATGTCACCATCGACTCCATGCGTCAACTGGTCGCGAACGGGCGCGGAAATGGTGGTTTCACAGGGCTGGCCCACATTCGCTATGCGCGCGGCAACGTTCACACCGTGGCCGTATAGTTCGGTAACGTTTACAAATACGTCGGCGCAGTGAAGACCAATTCGCAGGCGAATAGGTTCTCCACCACATCGGCTTTCGGCTTGTCCGTTGCATGCGCGGTGCATTTCCTGCGCACAGGCCGCCGCTCGCTTTGCGTCGGGAAAGGTAATGAGCAACCCGTCACCGCGTCGCTCGTGTATTTTTCCCTGATGCAGGGGCACGACCTCGGTCGATAAGGTTCCGAACAAGGCACGAATACGCTTGATGCCGCCGAGTTCATCCTGCTCAATCAAACGCATCGACTCAACCACGTCCGCGAACATGATGGTTGTCGTTTCAATGTGCAGTTCAGCGTCGAAGGACGGTGCCGCCACGATTGCCCCAGAGTGATATTTCTTATCTGCTTTGGAGAATAGCGAATGCTGCGTGGAATGGGTAGGGTTTTGTGTGGCGTGCTTGATGGCCGCATATGCCAACGGCAGCAACCCATGGTTCGTGCCACAGATTTGTCTGGCGGCGGGTTGGAGCGATAGCGTGAACATGGACGTGAAGATAGCTAGTCTCGCGCCATTTGTGCCCTACCTGTTCAGGTGGGAGTTGCAGTTAAGGCTTTTTTTCTGCCGTTGTCGGCGGGTGGTTTCGGTGATCGTCGTGTTGGTGATGCGTTTTACGTTTAGCTTCTGCGGCTGGGATAGCGGGAATCGCGCGCAGGGGGGCTCTTGCATTTATTTTCTGTGGAAATACGTTAACAGCTTAGTGCTGAAAGCGTTGTTTGAAAAGGGCTTACCTACTGTTTTTATCACTTATCGACTAACGTTTTAATTCTGCGCCATGCCCAAATGGAATGGTCGTTTCAACGCAAAGCTGTATGTCAAAAATGTGAGCCAATAAGCGAACAAACAACACGCCAAAGCAGCGCAAGGCATCTCGGTCAATGTGCGTTGCGTTCGCTACGGTGTTGCCGCCTTGGCAAGCGACTCGACGCCACGATCCCGCTAGCCTGCACCTCTTGCTGAACGCAGTCGGTAGTGGGTTTCTGCGTCATGCCTGTCGTAAGGAGCGAGCACATGGTGACCCCTTCGCCGATCAAGCGGCTCAGCGTTGTGCCACGACTCTGCGCCAGCGCGCGGAGGCGATTGTGTTTGTCCTCTGGCAGGCGGACGGTGAGTGCGCTGATGATTTCAAGTCCTTCAAAAGTTGCCCAGGCGTGACCGTTCTCATTCGCAGATAAGCTGCCTACCAAATCGTCGCAACATGCGCATATTGACGTATTTTCTCGTCGGCCGTGATGAGCGGTGCGGCAGCGTCTCTCGCCGTGGCGACGATCAGTCGATCTGCCGGGTCTTTGTGAAACTCTCCCGGCAGCGCGACCGATTTCACCGCGATGCGGTTATTGACGGGTAGGAAACGTACCGCGTCTATGTCGGTGACGATATCCAGCCACTGTTCGACGTCCATCGTAAGTTGCAAACGACCGCGTTCGACCAGCATGGCGATTTCCCATGCGCTGATGGAGGAGACGAGAATTTCTCCGCCTGCCGCTTCCTTCTCAATTGCCGACAGCGCTTTACGCGAAAGCTCGGCGGTCTGGCCGGTCACCCACCAGACGAGCACATGGGTGTCGAGGACGATCAACGGGCTGCGTCCCACGCGTCTGCGTCAACTGGCTCATTGGGTAGAGCGTACGCGAGCGCGGTGCCACGAAGCATGGATTGCGGGTCACGCTTTGGGGTGCGGTAGCGACGCACTTCGATGGTCGCTTCTCCGTGGTCGGTGACGACGATGGGCGCACCGTCGGCTTCCACTTGCCGGAAATATTCGAGCGCCTTAGCTTTGAACTGCGATTTGGAGACTTGAGTGATTGCCACAGTTTTACTGTATATAAGAATATAGTCTTTTTATTATAGTCACAATTTTTTCAACATAACGCTAAGCCGACGCGCCAGCCTGTCCTCAATTCCACTGCGCTGCATCGAGGCTACGGTTACGACGATAGCCATGTCCGTCGACGACGGCCTCACAAATGCCGAGTCATTCGCGACCATGCGAGAATCAGGATTCCGGCCACCACCAGTAGTAAAGTAGTATCCGATGACCGTCACAAAATCTCCCTCCGTTACCGACACCGCTGCTCGCGCCAGTGCGCAGCGTGATATTGACGCCATGCCTGCTAGCGAGCGGGTGCGGCATCGCATTAAGGCGTCGGGCAAGCGCTTTCATGCGAATGACAACATCAGCGAGTTCATTCGCGAGGGCGAGTTACCTGAGTTGCAGGCTGAGATCGAGGCGAAGCTGCGTGAGGTGTTGAAGAGCCTGGTGATTGATACCGAAAGCGATCACAACACGCAGGATACGGCCAAGCGGGTGGCGAAGATGTACATGAACGAGGTGTTTCGGGGGCGCTATGTGCCACCGCCGCCGGTGACGGAGTTTCCGAATGTGGAGCACTTGAACGAGCTGATGATCGTGGGGCCAATCACCATTCGCTCGGCCTGTTCGCATCATTTTTGCCCGATCATGGGACGGGTGTGGATTGGCGTGATGCCTAATCAACATTCCAATTTGATTGGCTTGTCAAAGTACGCGCGGCTAGCCGATTGGGTGATGAGTCGCCCGCAGATTCAGGAAGAAGCGGTGTCGCAGTTGGCTAATTTGTTGCAGGACAAAATTCAGCCGGACGGCTTGGCGCTGGTGATGGAGGCGGATCACTTTTGCATGCATTGGCGCGGCGTGAAGGACATGGACGCGAAGATGATCAACAGCGTGATGCGCGGGTCGTTCCTGAAGGACGCCAATTTGCGTCGTGAATTTTTAGCGCTGGTTGACAGCAGAAAGGCTTAAGTTATGTTAGTTCGTCTCACCTACGTTAGTCGCGCGGTCGGTATCGTCACGCAACCGATGATGGATTCAATCCTGCAGACGTCCCGGAAAAACAATCCGGCCAACGGCGTCACCGGCGTTCTGTGCACCAATAATTACATTTTTTTGCAATTGCTCGAAGGCGGTCGCAAAGAGGTGAGCGAAACCTACAACCGTATCGCCCGAGATCCGCGACACAACGACGTGCAACTGTTGCATATGGAAGAAGTCACTGAGCGCAAATACGCGGGCTGGTCGATGGGCAAAGTGTCGTTTGATCGCGTCAATCTGGCGATCTTGCTCAAGTACTCCGCCAAGTCGGTGCTTGACCCGTATTCCGTGCCGGGCGCATCGTCCCTGGCGCTGCTTGATGAGCTGATGGCTACGGCGAGCGTGGCTTCGAACGGGAATACGTAGCAGCAAGTTTTTGGGCAGGACGTAAAAAAGCCCGACTCCCGTCGGGCTTTTTATTGTCTAACCGGTTGCCGACGGAGGATTTCAGATTTTGAGCGAGAGCACGTCATGCTCTAGCGTGCGTTCGGTGGCTGACGGGGCGTACCAAATCAATATGTCGAATGGTTTCACGGCAGCCTGTGGTCGCTCGTTCGCAGGCCACGCCCCCTTGATCCGCCACGCGCATATCAGCGCGCTGGGATCGCTCGCGGTGAGTAGTGATTGATAGATCGGCTGCAGCAGGCGCGGCGTGTGGGCGCTTTGTGCCTTTGCAAGATTGTCCATTGATTTTGCATCCGTCGCCGGCGGTTTTGCCCACTCCTTGAGACGATCTCGAATCTGCGGCAGTAGTGACTTCGGATCAACGCGCTCGCTTGTCCAACCTGCGCTGGATGCCTGCGTGACCTCTGGAAACAGTGTTGACAAGACGGTGCTCGCCGTCTGCATGGCCTGAATTCCGGTGCAGCTTTTGGCGACCAATTGTTCCATGCGGTCGAGCAACTGTTGAGTTGAAACCTGTTCAGCAGACCTAACAAAAATCGCATGCAGATCGGCATCATCGGCGAGCCGGTAGCGAGCGGCTAGCTTCATTACGTCAGCGTGTCGACCAGACGCTTGCATAGCTTTGGCCTCATCAAGCACACTCTGCTTGTTTGTCAGCAAATAGGCCTTTTGCGCGGCACGTTCCTGCGCAACAAGGCTCGCGCGTTCGCGCACCTGTGCGTCACGCTGGTATTCGCCGTACAGGCGATTGGCAAATGGCCAGAGCCCCACCGCCAGGACTATGACAGCCGAAGAGAACAATAGATAGGTAGATCGACGCATAGACGAACAAGATTAGGGCAACAAAAAGGCCCTCGCGCGAGAGCCTTTTAAAAAAACAAACTGAGCGGCTACATCAAGTACGACGCTTAGCGCCGTAACCCGCCGCACCTAGCAGCAACAAGCCAAGGGCGATCAGCGACCATTCACTAAGCGTCGGCACATTAACGGCCAAAGTCGCAGCCGGTCCGGGAACGATCACCGCAGAGCCAAATCCGTCAAGGTATGCATAGCCGCCATGCCCCCCTCGTGAACAACCGGCCGCTAGCAGATAGACCTCAATGGTGTCGCCAAGATCGGCGTTGGGAACGACTACGTCCGCCGTCTTCCAATCGAGATACAACCACCCTGAAGCAGAAGGAACTGGGAGGAACTGCGTGCCCGTCTGTCCTGCAAACGAGAAGTCCTCTAGCAGCACGGTATTTTTAGTGGTGTTCCTGATGCGAAGGTAAAAGAACGGTTGCTCTTGCGATGTATGCGTTGGATTTTCCAGCACGACAGAGTAATTGAACCGTATGTGCAGCAGATTGTCGACCGCGTCGCGGTCAGCGGCAGTGACTACATCAGATTGGCTGATGGAGTTTGCGACGTAGTTGCTTGCATTGTTATTGACACGTGCTGTGAAGCTACCTGCGCGCGGCAACGTGATTGGGGCGCCCATCAAATCAGGCCCTGCGCCTACCACCGCACCGCGATAGGTGCCGCCCGCAGCTAGATTAATGCTCGCGCCAGTAAATGGCTGGGGCAGAATCAACCCGCCAGCATTGTTGAGGCTAGCCCCCGAAGTCCAGCCCGTAAGGTTTCCGTTTTCAAAGCCGCCGTTCTGAAAAATCGCGAACGCTGGTGCCACCGCAAGACCGCTCAACGCGGCTATTAGTCGTGTAAATCCCGAATGCATACGAATCCCCCCCAAAAATATATAAAAAATTCTAACTACAAAAAACAAGTAACAAATAGTCTGAAGCAGTGCAATTGACTTGTCAACAACGCAACTGTTACGAAACGCTTACCGTAAGCAAACTGATACCGAAGCGCAACACCCGCTACCAATCAGGACTTTTTGCCGTCGCCCTTCATCGATTCGAGCTTGGCAATATCGATCTTGCCGATGAGGGCTTTGACGTCGTTCATGTCAACGCCGCGCGCGTCGACTTCGACCATGAAACGATTGCCTACGACCATTTGCACCTCAGCGTGCTTGCTTGATTTATTCCATTTTTCATGCAGCTTACGACCGCCTGCGGTCGAAGTTTTTTCGTAGCCGCTGCTGGTTTCTTTGTCGATTTCGACATTCATCCACATGTTGGCGAGCGCGAACGGGCCAGCGAGCGAGCCTGGATCGGTAATTTCGAAGCGGACGCTTTTGCTGCCGTCGGCGGTGCGGAACGATTGCTTGGCCTCGGACACCGCGATGCCGAATGCATTGTTCTTCTCACCCGAGCTGTCGCCTTTTTCAAACCCCGCCAGCTCTTGCGGCAGCGCCTCTTTTAGCTTCCGGAAATCGATGGGCTCGAAGCTCCCCGAGCCTACAACGCCGCCCGCAGCGCCCGCCATCGCGCCCAGCGCCTTCATCGCTTCGCCCATCGCGGCACCGACGTCCTGACCGCCTTTGGCCGTCGCGCTTTCCATCTTTTTGCCCGCAGCCTCCATCTCTTTGGCGGCTTTCTCAAGGTTACTCATGGCTTGTTCGCGTGCCACTTGCTCGGGGCTGGGGCCGCAAGCGGCCAGAAGCAAGGCGACGCAAACGGTTGCGGTCAGCGAAAAATTGGCGGTGATTTTCATCTTAGCAGTGCGAATGGTGGGTTCGCTGATCAAGACGTAAATGGTTTGATAGTTGCGCCAAATATTTTGGCGTTCTGCAAAAGTGGTGCTCAAGTGCGGCTAACGCCGCGATTGCCAACAACGCGGAGACGGAACGTTATCGCGGCTTTCGCCGCTCCTACGGATCGCTAGGCCGTGCCACCCACCGTCAAGCCCTCGATGCGCAGCGTCGGCTGACCGATACCCACAGGCACACTCTGGCCTTCCTTACCGCAGACGCCGATGCCTTCATCAAGCGCCATGTCGTTGCCGATCATGGTAATTTTTGTCAGCGCATCCGGGCCGTTGCCAATCAGCGTTGCGCCCTTGATTGGGTACATCAACTTGCCGTTTTCGACCTTCCAGGCTTCGTCCATGGTGAACACGAACTTGCCGTTGGTGATGTCCACCTGCCCGCCACCAAAGTTCACAGCGTAGATGCCGTTCTCGACGCTGGCGATGATCTCCTGGGGGTCTTGTTTACCACCGAGCATGTAGGTGTTGGTCATGCGTGGCATTGGCAGATGCGCGTAGCTTTCGCGGCGACCATTGCCGGTTGGGGCATGGCCCATCAGCCGCGCATTCATCGTGTCCTGAATGTATCCCTTGAGAATGCCGTCTTCAATCAACACCGTGGCATTGGTCGGCGTGCCTTCGTCATCCACCGTCAGAGACCCGCGACGGTCGGTGAGCGTGCCGTCATCGAGCACGGTCACACCGGGCGCGGCAACGCGCTCGCCGATACGACCACTGAACGCAGACGATCCTTTGCGGTTGAAGTCACCTTCGAGCCCGTGACCCACCGCCTCGTGCAGCAGCACGCCGGGCCAACCAGGGCCGCACACCACCGGCATCACGCCGGACGGCGCCGGACGGGCATCCAGTTGCAGTATCGCCATATCAACGGCCTCGTAGGCACGTTTGGCTATGAACGCAGCGTCGAACCGCTCAAATCCGTAACGACCGCCGCCGCCCGAGCGGCCCTGCTCTCGTTTGCCATTACTTTCGACGATCGCCGTGACGTTGAGTCGGCACAACGGGCGCACGTCCGAGGCGATGACGCCGTCGCTGCGCATCACCAGCATGACCACGTGTTCGCAGGCGAGGTTGACCATGACTTGCGTGACGCGTGGGTCGCGGGCGCGGGCGATGCGCTCGGTTTCGCGCAGCAGCGCGATCTTCGCTTCGTCGCTGATCGAGGCGAGCGGATCGGCGGCGGTATAAAGGGTCGATCCGCGTCCGGTTGGTTTCACCGCAACCGAGGCGCTTTGTCCGGCTCGGCCGATGGCGGCCACGGTATTTGCAGCAGCAGTGATTGAAGCCAGGCCGATGTCACCGGAATACGCAAACGCGGTTTGTTCGCCGGTGATTGCCCGAACGCCGACACCGGATTCAATCGAAAAACTGCCGCTTTTGACGATACTTTCTTCCAGCGACCAACTCTCGCTTTTGTGATGCTCAAAATAGAGATCGGCGTATTCAACGCCACGCGAAGTCAAATCGCCGAGCGTGCTGGCGAGTTGGTCTAGCGAAAGGTTAGCGGGGGTGAGGAGTAGAGATTGCGCGGTAGCAAGTGAAGCAGACATCAAAAATCGGGGTGAAACCTAGATTTGGTGAGGGTAGCACAGGCATAGCCACGACCCCCATCAAACCTGTCGTCATACTGGCAGAAGGCGGGTGTCCAGAAAGCGCAACGTGGCTAATGAGTTACGTAACCCAATTGCGACGATCACCGGTTCTGGATTCCCGCTTCGCGAGAATGACGCCAATTTTTGGACGAACTCCAATTACGCCAAATATTTCTTGAAATGCTCCATGGTGCGATCCCATGACAATTTGGCTGCGGCTTCGTTGTAGCGCGGCGTGGAATTGTTGTGGAAGCCGTGTTGGGTGTCCGGGTAGATGTGCGCTTCAAACTTGGTGCCGGCCGCCTTCAGCGCCGTTTCATAGGCGGGCCACATGCCGTTGATGCCGGGGTCGGTCGCGGCCATATGAATGAGCATGGCCGCTTTGATGCTGCCAACACTGCCTGTGGCCGCCGCTGCGCCGTAGTAGGGGGCCGAGGCCTGCAAATCGCCGCCCATCTCGGTCGCAAGGTAGTTGCTGGTACCGCCGCCCCAGCAGAAGCCGGTGACGCCGAGCTTGCCGGTCGAGAGCTTGTGCGCCTTGAGCCACTTCGCGCCGTTCAACATGTCGGTGCGCAATTTGGCCTGGTCGAGCTTGGCCTGCATGGTGCGACCATCGTCGTCGTTGCCGGGATAGCCGCCGAGTGGGGCCAAACCGTCCGGTGCCAGCGCGAGATAACCCGCTGCGGCGGCTCGGCGTGCGACGTCTTCGATGTACGGATTCAGGCCGCGATTTTCGTGAATGACGAGGACCGCTGGAAAGGGCCCAGTGCCAGCTGGTTGCGCGAGGTAACCACGCATCGTTTCGCCATTACCACCGGGCGACGGATAAGTAACGAAGCTCGCCTTGATGCGCGGATCGGTGAACGAAATAGTCTGCGCCTGCGCATATTGCGGCAGCAGCGAGGTGGCCATCGCAAGCGCCGGGATGCCCAGCACCGCGAGCGCTGAAGCTCGCTTCAAGTACTCACGACGATCAATTTTGCCGTGGCAATATTCGTCGTAGAGATCGTAGACGCGTTGGTCGATTTGAAGTTGTGTGACGGGCTCGTGATTCATGGGGTTTGCTCCGTGAGTAAAACTGAAAAGCAGAAATGCTGAGGCGGGAATGTAGCGCGTTGCGGTGCGATTGGCTATGGGGGAAGTCGCGCAAGACGTGGCTTGGAGGAACGCTCGGAAGGAGCGAAGCGTATTCCGGTTTGCGCGCGTCAGCCGACAAAGGATGATTGCGTAACGATGGATGGCTGAGTTTCCCGGAACGCGCTTCGCTTCTTCGGGGCTACTATCAGCTTTGTACTGAATCGCCCGTTGCATATGGGCATAGGGCATTAATACATAAAAAGTCGACTGTTTGCCAAATATTGCGCTATGCCCAATGTCATCAGGCCTTTTAACAAAAAGCTGCTACCGCTTTCCGAGGTATGTTGCGATCACGCGTTCGTCGTGGAGAAGCTCGTCGGCCTTGCCTTGCAGGCTGAGTTCGCCGGTTTCCAGCACATAGCCGTAATCGGCGGTTTTCAGCGCAGCGCGGGCGTTTTGCTCTATCAGAAGAACCGAGAGCCCAGTTTCGCGGAGTTTAGAAATCGTCGCCAGAATATCTCGCGTAATTAACGGCGCGAGACCAAGACTCGGCTCATCCAGCAGCAGCAACTTGGGTTTCGCCATCAGCGCACGACCTACGGCGAGCATCTGCCGTTCACCGCCTGAGAGAGTGCCTGCGAGCTGCGGTTGCCGTTCTTTCAGGCGCGGAAACAGTGTGAACACCTCTTCCAGCGTGTTCAGCAATGCAGCGCGCGCTTCGCCGGAACGTCGCCGCGAAAAGCCGCCTAGTTCGAGGTTTTCCAGCACCGTCATTTCATGGAACAGTTCGCGCTTTTCGGGCACTAGCGTCATGCCGAGTCGGACCAAGGCTTCGGTGTCGCGACCGTCGATTCGCTCACCGGCAAAACGGATCACGCCGCTTGACGGCAACAAACCCATGACGGCGCCGAGCAGCGTGGTTTTGCCAGCGCCGTTGGGGCCAATCACTGCCGCGATCTTCCCGGTTAGCACCGAGAGCGACACGCCACGCACCGCCTCGACCTGGCCGTAGGCGACGTGCAAATTGGACACTTCGAGCAAGGTTTCGCTCATCTCATGCCCCCAGATACGCTTCGCGCACAGCAGGATCCGCCTGCACCGCTTCCGGTAATCCCTGCGCCAGTTTCTGCCCAAAATTGAGCACGACGAGACGATCCACGAGACCCATCACAAATTCCATGTCATGCTCGACCAGCAGCACCGTGACGCCCTCGCCTTTTAGCGTTCTGATCAGCTCTGCGAGCTGCGTTTTTTCCGCGAAACGCAGACCGGCTGCGGGTTCATCAAGCAGCAACAAAATCGGGTCAGACGCCAGCGCCCGCGCGATCTCGACGATGCGTTGCTTGCCCAGAGGCAGGCTGCTTGCAGCATCATGCGCATGCTCAGCCAAACCGACGCGCTCCAACTGGCGCATGGCCTCGGCCAACGCGGCGGCTTCGTCGTCCTTGTTCAGGCGCAGGGCTGATGCGATGATGCCCTTGCTGCCGCGCAGATACGCGCCGAGCGCGACGTTTTCCACCACGGTCATGGTCGCGACGAGCTTCACGTGTTGAAACGTACGCGCCAGTCCCAGCTTTGAGATTGCGCTGGCGGGCTGGCCGATCAGCTCTTGCCCCATGAATTTGATTGAACCAGAGGTGGCATCTAGCGCGCCGGAAATCAGATTGAAGCAGGTGCTTTTGCCTGCGCCGTTGGGGCCGATCAGGCCGACCACTTCGCGGGCGTTCACGTTAAACGTCACATTATTCACCGCGACCAGACCGCCAAACGTTTTGCGCGCCGCATCTACCGTCAGGACGGGCTTGTTGGCCGGGGGCATCGCACGGTGTTGCAAGCGATCGCCGGCAGCGGGAAGCTCACGTTTCGTCACGGGCACGAATCGCTGCAAAAACGGCATCAACCCATCTCGCGCATATTGCAGGATTAGCACCAGCAGGATGCCGAACACGATGATTTCAAACTGGCCCGCTTCGCCGATAATCTTCGGCAGCAAGTCCTGCAGCCACGTTTTGAGCAACGTGACAAACGTCGCGCCCAGCACCGCGCCCCACACGCTCGCGGCACCCCCGATCACCGCCATGAATAGGTACTCGATGCCCTGATTGATGCCGAACGGCGTCGGGTTGACGAAGCGCTGCAAATGCGCATACAGCCAGCCCGACAGGCAAGCGAGCACGGCCGCGATGACGAACACCGCCGTCTTGGTGCGCCCCGGGTGCACACCGAAAGCCTCGACCATTGTGGTGCCCTGTTTCAACGCGCGAATGGCACGACCCGGGCGCGAATCAAGCAGGTTCGCCACGGCCCACAACGCGGCGAGCACCACAATCCAGATGAAATAGTAAAAGTGATTTTCGCGCTCCAAAGAGAAGCCAAACAACGTCACTGGCGGAATGCCAGTGATGCCCGTGAAGCCACCGAACTGCTCAATCGTGCCCATCAAAAAATACAGCGACATGCCCCATGCAATGGTCGCTAGCGGCAGGTAATGTCCACCCATCGACAACGTAATGAGCCCGAGCAGATAGCCAACGGTCAACGTAATGGCGAGCGCAACGATGAGCGTGGCCCACGGCGACCAGCCGTATTGCGTGGTGAGAACGGCAGTCGTGTACGCGCCAAGCCCAACGAACGCGGCCTGCCCGAAACTCGTCTGTCCTGCGACGCCGGTCAACAACACGAGACCCAGTGCGACGAGGCTGTAGAGGCCGATGTAGTTGAGCAGCGTGATGTAAAAAGCGGGCGCGATGGTCGGCGCGAGCGCAATTACGGCAACGACGCTGAGCACCAATACCTTCGTAACCGAGAGTGATTTCATTTCAGCGCTTGTGAAGAAATCGTAGCGAGCGTGCCGCAGCGAGATTTGGCTGGAGCGCTGCTACCGGAATGTGCGTGCGTACATGAGGAAAGCGAGCACCGCCCAAACCTCGATCCGGCACGCGCAGTAGATTTATGCACTATCGCTCACTCTTCTTCGTGATGCGTGGTGGTCAACGAGCGCCACAACAGCACCGGAATGATCAACGTGAACACGATCACTTCTTTGTACGCACTCGCCCAAAACGACGAGAACGATTCAACGAGGCCGACAAAAATCGCGCCCGCTGCGGCGATCGGATAACTCGCGAGCCCGCCCACAATCGCGCCGACGAAACCCTTGAGACCGATCAAAAACCCGGAGTCGTAATAAATCGTCGCAATGGGCCCGATCAGAAGGCCGGACACGGCACCAATCGCGGCCGACAGAGTAATGCTCAGGCTGCCAGCAAAGTTGGGGCTAATGCCAACCAGACGCGCGCCGGTTCGGTTGGCTGCGGTGGCGCGCAACGCCTTGCCCAACAACGTGAATTTGAAGAACAGCGCCATCGCGATCACTAGAAAAATTGTGAACGCGTAGACCAGCAAACTCTGCCCCGAGATGCTGACCGAACCCAACGAGAATGATGCACTGGTGAAAGCCGTCGTCCGCACGCCTTCCGCGCCGAAAAACAGCAATCCCAAACCCATCAACACAAAATGCACAGCTACCGAGACGATCAGCAACGTCAACACCGTGGCGCTGGCGATCGGTTGAAACGCCAAGCGATAGACGGCAGGCCCCATCGCCGTAACCGCTGCGACGGTGGTCAAAACTTGCACCACGAAAGGCATCTGCGCAGAGGCCACACCCCAAACCAGCAACGCGGCGAGCGCGGCTGGCAAGCTGGTGCCAGCAATGGAGCGCAGCATGCGCTTCGGCTCACGCCACAGGCTCAGCGCATCGGCAAGCGCGGCAACCGCTGCCAGCGCGAGCAGTAACCAGACGGTGCCGGGCAACTTGTTTTGCTCAAACGCCGCGAGCGTCAAAGCAGAGAAAGCAACGAATTCACCCTGTGGCACGAAGATCACGCGCGTAACCGCAAACACCAGCACCAGCGCCAGCGCCAGCAAGCAATAAATCGAGCCGTTAGTCAGGCCGTCCTGCGTCAGCAGCGCGGCGATGGTTGCGTCCATGTTGGGTTAGTTTTCTTCGAGGGGTTGTACCAATTTCTGGCCCCGTCTCCCCGTGCGGGAGCAAGTTGGGATGATGGGTTGATCGCGACACAAGTTCTCTCGAAATAGCAAAACCATCTCCCTTACCCTAGCCCCGGCGCACACTTGCGCCAACTGTCGCCAGCACGGTGGAAAGGGGATTAAGAATGATTACTTCGTAATCAACCACTTACCATCTTTTATCGTCATCATCATGCGACCACGATTGTCCAAGCCGTTGTGATCGGCGGGTGACATCGTGAACACGCCATGCACGCCCACCACATCCTTGACATTCTCAAGCGCATTGCGAAGTGCCACACGGAACTCCTTGGTGCCCGGTTTGCCCGCTTTCAGCGCTTCTGGCACAGCGCTGTTTAACAGCGTGAATGCGTCAAACGCATGGCCGCCAAACGTCGAACGTGGACCGAATTTCGCTTCGTATGCGGTGACATATTCCCTGGCGACCTTCTTGACCGGATTGCTATCAGGCAATTGCTCGTACACGAGCATTGGCCCGGCAGGAAGCAGTGCGCCATTGGCATCCTTGCCCATCACCCGCAAAAAATCCGAGTTTGCGACACCATGCGTCTGATAAATCTTGCCTTTAAAACCACGCGCCACGAGCTCTTTGTGCGGCGTCGCAGCGGGTGTTCCCGACGCTGCGATCAAGATGGCCTGCGGGTTGGCCGACACCAGTTTCAGCACCTGACCCGTGGTGCTCGCGTCGGTGCGGTTGTAGCGCTCTTCCGTCGTGATCTTGATGCCAGCCGTGGCGGCCGAACGACGCATCTCCTGCAGCCAGCCTTCGCCGTACGCATCATTGAAGCCGATGAAACCAATGGTGGTGATGCCGTTGGCTTTCATGTGAACTGCAATCGCGTCCGCCATCAGTGAATCGCTCTGCGGCGTCTTGAACACCCAGCGTGCTTTCGGATTACTTTGATCAACGATGCGCGCCGATCCACCCATCGAAATATTCGGTGTTTCGCCATCGGCGACCACGTCAATAATCGCCAACGAGTTGGGCGTGGTGGTCGAGCCGACAATCACGTCAACTTTGTCTTCCGAGATCAATTTTTTAGCATTGGTTACGGCCCTGGTTGTGTCGGAAGCGTCATCCAAAACGATGTAGGTGACCGTCTGCCCAGCAATCGTTTTCGGGAGCAGCTCGAACGTGTTTTTCTCAGGAATGCCCAGCGACGCAGCAGGGCCCGTGGCCGACACCGTGACGCCGACCTTGATCTGCGCTTGAGCCGCAGACGCGATGAACAGTGCGGCAACGACCGCTACAGGTAATGAAGCAAAACGAAGAACCATGAAAACCTCCTTGTGATTGTTGCCGCAGTAGCGCCGTTATGCGGCGAAAACGCGTCGGTGTCAAAGTTTAACCGCCCCAAAAAACAAAACCGACCAGCTGGTCGGTTTTATTCTTAAAACGAGGGTTTTTACTTTTTCAGGCTGTCGCGTATTTCGCGCAGCAGCACTACATCTTCGGGCGTTGGCGCGGGTGCTGGGGCTGGCTCTGCCTTTTTCATCCTGTTCATCGCTCTGACCATCAGGAAAATAATCCACGCCAGAATGATGAAATTGATCAGGACAGTGATGAAGTTGCCGTATGCAAAAGTGGCGATGCCCGCCTTTTTCAAGTCTGCCAACGCGGTGAGCTTGTTCGGATTGTCACCGAGCACCACCAACATGTTGGAGAAATCCAGTCCACCGAAGATCTTACCGACGATGGGCATGATCAGGTCGCCCACAATCGAGTCGACGATCTTGCCAAAGGCAGCGCCAATGATGACACCCACCGCCAGGTCCATCACGTTGCCTTTGAGCGCAAAGGTCTTGAATTCGCCCATCATTGACATTGAAGATTCTCCTGCTTCTTTAATTTCATGAACAACGACGCAATGACTAAATCGCCGCGTCCCCCGTTTCACCCGTCCGAATGCGCATCACCTGCTCCACATTCGACACGAATATCTTGCCGTCACCGATCTTGCCCGTACGCGCAGCCTTGACGATGGCTTCAATCACACGATCAACATCCTGATCGGCCACAATCAACTCAACCTTAGTCTTCGGCAAAAAGTCCACCACGTATTCAGCACCCCGATACAGCTCGGTGTGTCCACGCTGACGGCCAAACCCCTTCACCTCGGTCACTGTCAAGCCGGTAATGCCGGCATCAGCCAACCCTTCCCGAACCTCATCAAGTTTGAACGGCTTGATGATCGCTTCTACTTTTTTCATGCTGTCTCCTTATGTCTTGGCAATACTAGTTATTAGTGAGCAGTATGCCAGACGACGAGCACGGGCAGAAGTATGTATCGGTATCGCGGTTTTGTGACGTGTTGGAAGCAATAGCGGAGAACTCTTAGGCAGCGTTACGCGATATCGGCAATGACCGCTGTGACCTCGATTTCGACCTTCGCCCGCGTTTCGATCAGGCGCGACACTTCCACGCAGCTCATGGTGGGGAAATTACGACCAATGACTTCGCGGTAAACGGCACCCAGCTCCTTGAGACGCGCCACATATTCGTCGCGATCAGTGATGTACCACGTCATACGCACCATATGTTCCGGGCCGGCGTTCGCTTCACGCAGAACCGCTACGACATTGGTAAGCGCCTGTCGCGTCTGCGCGATGAAGTCGTCCGTATCGAACTGCTGCTGTCCATTCCAGCCGATCTGGCCACCGACAAACACCAACGTACCTTTTGCAGCGATTCCATTGGCGTAACCCTTGGGAGGCAGCCATTCAGCGGGTTGCAATAATTTCATTTTGCGCTTTCAGTGATGTGCATTTGACGCAGGCGATGCCGCTGCAGTTTGCCGCTCTCGGTGCGTGGCAGGCTCTGCACAAATTCAATTTGTCTTGGGTATTTGTAGGGCGCAATTTGCGCTTTGACGAAGTCTTGAAGCGTCGTGATGATGGCTGCATCGACGGCGATGTCTGCCTTCAGCACGACGAATGCCTTAACCACCATCCCCCGTTCCTCGTCCGCGTGACCAATCACCGCGCATTCAGCCACCGCCTCATGTTGCAGCAGGCAATTTTCAACCTCCGGCCCCGCGACGTTGTAGCCCGCCGTGATGATCATGTCGTCGTCGCGTGCCTGATAGAAAAAGTAGCCGTCCTCGTCCATCACGAACGAATCACCCGGATAGTTCCGGCCGTTCTTTACATACCTTTTCTGACGCGGTTCGTCGAGATATTTACAACCTGTTGGCCCGATCACGGCGAGCTTGCCAACAGTTCCCGGCGGCAGCGGATTGCCCGCATCGTCAACCACTTGCGCGCGATAGCCGGGCACCACTTTGCCGATGGCTCCTCGTCGTACGTCGCTTCCGGCGCTTGAGATGAAGATATGAAACATCTCGGTTGCCCCGATGCCATCAAGCATTTCGATGCCCGTCGCTTGCTTCCACAATTGTCGCGTCGCATCGGGCAACCCTTCGCCCGCGCTCACGCAAATTCGTAAGGTCGGCATGGGTGTTTTTTCAGCGAACACCGCCATGCGTCGATAGAACGTCGGAGCCGTGTAGCAAATCGTTGCGCCTGCGTCGTTGATCGCTTTAATCATGGACTCCGGACTCAAACCACCGTCGGCGAAATACACGCTCGCTCCTGCCCACATCGGGAACACAAGCATGCCGCCCAGACCAAAGGTAAACGCCAGCGGTGGCGAGCCGATCACGACGTCGTCAGCCGTCGCCTGCAACACATGTCGCGGCCACGCCTCGCACGCAGCCATGACGTCGCGATGCGTGTGCAACGCCGCTTTCGGTGCGCCCGTGGTGCCGCTCGTGAACGCCATCAGCGCAATATCATCGGCGTCGGTCATCGCGACCGGACAATCGGTACTTTTACGCCGCGCTTGTTCGGTCAGCGCATCGAACGTCAACACGTTGGTCAGCACAGGGCACTGCGCTTGGGCGATTTGCAGCTCGGTCAGCAATGCCGTCGCGCACAACGCATGGCTAATTTGCCCCTTGTTGATCACGTCATTGAGTTCACGCGCACGCAGCATCGGCATCGTGGCAACGGCAATCAATCCCGCCTTAACCGCCGCTAGCCACGCGATGGCCATCTCTATGCTGTTACCGCCACGCAGCAACACGCGATTTCCGGACACGAGCCCCATATCCTCGATCAGCACCCGCACCCGCTGGTTCACGCGATCAAGCACCTGCGCATAGCTAAGCGACTCACGTGCATCGCGCAGCAACACACGATTGCCGTTGCCCTTCGCAACGTTGCGATCCAGCAGTTCGACAACCGCATTGAGCTTGTCCGGAAACTGCAACTCCGGCAGTTCGAAAATCAGTTGCGGCATGTCCTCCGGCGGAGGCATGCGGTCATGAACGAATCGGTCTACCTGCGTTGTCATGGCGATCCCTCCGAACTACACCCTAGGGTGCGCTCTGCGCACCAAACGATCGCAGGAACAGACGTCCCTGCGCATTTTGAAGCGATGGTGCGCAGAGCGCACCCTATGTTTTTCGTGCTCACCCGCCCGCCAGTAAAGCCTTGCCAATGATGAGTTGCTGCACTTCGGTCGCACCTTCGTAAATGCGCAACGAACGAATATCGCGATACAGCGATTCAACCTTGGTGCCTACCTGCACGCCCAGGCCGCCGTGCATTTGCAGAGCGGCATCTATCACGCGCTGCGCGTTTTCGGTTGCCACCATTTTGGCCATCGCGGCTTCACTCGTTACGCGCGTTGAAACACCTCTGCGCACCGCGTCGTCTCGCAACCACGCGGCACGGTACGTCAGCAACGCTGCCGCATCGACGTCCGCAGCCATCTGCCCAAGCTTCGCCTGCGTGAGCTGAAAGTCGCCCAACGTTTGCCCGAACATCTTGCGCGATTTAGCGTAAGCGGTCGCCTCCGCAAGTGCGCGTCTTGCAAAACCCAGCGCAGCAGCAGCAACCGAGGCACGAAAAATGTCCAGCGTCTGCATGGCGAGCTTGAAACCGCCGTTTTCAGCGCCGAGTAGAGCGGTTGCCGGAACCCTGCATTCCGTAAGCACGAGCGTCGCAAGCGGATGCGGAGCCATCACGTGAATGTGTTGCGACGCATCGAGCCCCGGCGTTGCCGCGTTGACCAGAAAGCAACTGATGCCGCGCGTACCCGCCTCCGCGTCGGTCTTTGCAAACAGGCAGTAGTAGTCCGCAATCCCGCCATTGCTGATCCATGTCTTGGTGCCGTTAAGCAACCAGTGGTCGCCGTCTCGCACAGCGCTCGTGGATAAGGCGCCTGCGTCCGATCCAGCCTGCGGCTCGGACAAGGCGAACGCGGCGATCTTTTTGCCTTGCCCTACGGGAGTGAGATAGGCGAGCTTTTGTTCGTCGGTTCCAGCCAGCGTGATTGCGCCGCTGCCCAACCCCTGCATGGCAAACGCAAAATCTGCCAGCGGCGAATAGAACGCAAGTGTTTCGCGCAAAACTACGAGCGCACGTGAATCAAGCGCGGGTAGCACACCGCCCTGCGCAGAAGGAATACACCAGCGGAGGAAACCGGCATCGCCGAGCGCTCGCACCCATTGACGGCAGGCAGCGCGGTCATCCGATTCGTCGATGTTTCGCTGCGCTACCCATGCTGAAGATTCGCGAGCAAGTTCGCGATGTACATTGTCAAAAAATGGGAGGCTCAAATGCCGCGTATCGGTTTTCATACGGTGCTCCTAGGCGTGGCCACCGACCGTGATTTATTCGACAGAATTTTCATTCGTCGCCCCTGCGAAGGCAGGGGCCCAGCGTCTTTTGATCGTGTACGATCCACTGCGCTAGTGGCAAAGTCACTGGGTTCCTGCCTTCGCAGGAACGACGAAATAAGTAGCTTTCCCGGTAAGCAACCTCGGATGAGTAACGCGAGCAAGAGATAACCGCCACCACATCAATTCCCTTCAAACGCCGGTTTTTGCTTTGCTGCAAAGGCATGAAAAGCGCGATGAAAATCCTGTGTCTGCATGCAAATGGCCTGCGCCTGTGCTTCAGCTTCGATGGCCATATCAATCGTCATTGACCATTCCTGATGCAGCATAGTCTTGGTCATGCCGTGCGCGAAATTCGGTCCGGCGACCAGTGATTCGGCGAGATTTGTCGCAGCGGCATTCAACGTGTCCGATGGGTGCAGCGCGTTGAAAAATCCCCATGCAAAACCCTCTTCGGCCGTCATCGCGCGCCCCGTGAACAAAAGCTCCGCCGCCCGCCCCTGCCCGATTACGCGCGGCAGCAATGCACACGCGCCCATATCCGCGCCCGCAAGGCCTACGCGCGTGAACAGGAACGCCGTCTTCGCGTTCGGCGTGCCCAGCCGCATATCACTCGCCAGCGCCATCATTGCACCAGCGCCCGCACAAATGCCGTCCACCGCCGCGATCACCGGCTGCGGACACGTCTTGATCGCCTTGACGAGATCGCCCGTCATGCGCGTGAACGCCAGCAACTCTGGCATTGTCATTTTGGTCAGCGGCCCGATGATTTCGTGGACGTCACCGCCGGAACAAAAATTGCCACCCTCGCCGGAAATGACCACCGCCTTGATGTCCGTCGCGTACACAAAGTCGCGAAACAGATTGCGCAACTCGGCGTACGAATCAAACGTCAACGGATTCTTGCGTTCGGGGCGATTGAGCGTGACGTGCGCGATGCGGCGTTCGCTCTCGCCGGTGACCGAGAAGCGAAAGTGCTTCGCCTCAAAGCCTGCCATCGGACGAAAACTACTCGCCATTGGGTTGCTTGGATTCATGCCATCACCTCGACTTCTTTCACACTTTGATTCATGTGTTGTTTCACTTTGCCAAGCAATTTGTGCAGCGTCGCGACTTCGCGCTCGGAAAGCCCGGCAAGGGCGTCGACAATCCAGCCTTCATGCACAGCAGCCATGTCGGCGAACGCCTTACGACCTGCGTCAGTCAGGCGAATGCACAGCGCGCGGCGATCATTCGCCACCGCCGTCCGCTCGACCAAACCTTCCGCCTCAAGCTGATCAGTGATACCGGTAACGTTGCCACCAGTCACCATCATTCGCCGCGACAGCTCATTCATCTTGAGCCCGTCCGGCGAACGTTCCAGTTGCGCCATCAAGTCGAAACGCGGCAGCGTGGTTTCAAACTGCTCACGTAAGCGACCGCGCACGCGCTGCTCGATCAATTGTGTACAGGTCAGCATGCGCAACCACAAGCGCAAAGCGTCATGATGGGCTTCGTGGGCGCGAGCTTCTAAATCCATCGGCGTCTCAAAGCTCCAACTGCTTCGCAGCCACTTCCGCCGCGCTCAACCCAGTCATCGCAGCCGCGACAGATTTCTCTTTGGCTAAATTGCGATACAGCTGATCACGCCCACTCAAATACTGCTTCGGCCAGTCGACGGCCATGCTGCCGAGTTTCGCTGCCTCATGCAACGTCCACGCTGCATCGGCCAGATGCGGGCGGGCGATGGCGCACAGGTCGGCGCGACCCGCCGCGATGATGCTGTTGACGTGATCGGCCTCGCTGATCGCGCCCACCGCAATCGTGCGAATGCCGACCTCGTTGCGAATTCGGTCTGCGAACGGCGTCTGGTACATGCGACCATAGACTGGCTGGGCGGCGCGCGTCGTCTGCCCCGAGGAAACATCGATGAAGTCCGCCCCGGCTTCCTTGAATAACCGCGCTATGGCGATAGCGTCATCCGCCGTGTTGCCGCCCTCCGCCCAGTCGTGTGCGGATATGCGCACGCTCATAGGCAAGTGCTCGGGCCACACAGCGCGCATCGCACGGAAAACTTCGAGCGGATAGCGACAACGTGCCTCGATGCCACCACCGTATTCGTCAGTGCGTACGTTAGTGAGCGGGCAGATAAAGCTCGACAACAAATAGCCATGCGCGCAGTGCAGTTCCAGCCAGTCGAATCCGGCTTTCGCTGCGCGCTCAGTCGACGCAACGAATTGCGCCGTCACTTCACACATGTCGTTCACCGTCATGGCTTTCGGAACCTGATTCTGCGGCCCAAACGCGAGGGCGCTCGCAGCCAGCAGCGGCCAGTTGCCCTGTGCCATCGGCTCGTCGGTCGCCTCCCAACCCAACTGCGTCGAACCTTTTGGCCCGCTGTGTCCGATTTGAATACCGAGCTTCGCATGTGTCGATGAATGCACGAAATTCACGATGCGCTTCCAGGCATTCATCTGTTCATCGTTCCACAAACCGGTACAGCCCGTGGTGATGCGTCCTTCCGGCGATGGGCAAGTCATCTCGGCGAACACGAGACCCGCACCGCCCAATGCTCGCGCACCGAGATGCACGAGATGGAAGTCGCCTGGCACACCGTCAACTGCCGAGTACATTGCCATTGGCGAAACTACGACTCGATTGGCGAGTGTGATGCTGCGTGCCGTGAGTGGCAGCAGCATGGGCGGCGCGCCGATATCCGTTCGCCCTGGGCGCGTCGAAGTGCCCTTGAGCGGAAGCGCAATCGAGGCTTCGATGAGCTCAGCCCGAACGGCGGTTTCGTAGGGCGGGCACTGTCCGCCTTGTGCACCATGGCGGACAGTGCCCGCCCTGCTCAAATCGTGATCGGCATGGTTAGCTAACCACCGCTCATACCCCCCAAGCCACGCCGCATCCCGTACCCGCAAATTCTCATGGCTAATCCGCTGTGACCTCGTCAGCAGTGAATACGCAAACTGCTCCACCTCCATCGCCGTGTAGCGATCCACGTTCTCGAACCACTCGGTCGAATTGCGCGCCGCGTTCTGAATCTTGAGCACTTCCACCGAACGTATCGCTTCGTAATCCGCCAGCGTCGCGCGCAAATCCTGCTCGCCGTGTTTCGCGAACGAACGCGTCAGCTCAATCGCGTCTTCCAGCGCCAGCTTCGTCCCCGAGCCAATTGAAAAGTGCGCCGTATGTGCCGCGTCGCCCATCAGCACAACTGGTGTCGTGCCATTCCACTTGACCCACGATTTGCAGATCACGCGTGGAAAGCGAATCCAGTTCGCCGAGCCGCGCAGATGCGTCGCGTTGCTCATGAGCGCGTTGCCGTCCAGGTATTTTGCGAACAGCTTTTCGCAGAAGGCAATCGCCTCGGCTTGCTCCATCGCGTCCAGCCCGTGCGCCTTCCACACCAATTCGGGCGTCTCCACGATGAAGGTGGACGTAGTGTCGTCGTACTTGTAGGCATGCGCCTGAAACCAGCCGTGCTCGGTCTGCTCGAAGGCAAAGGTGAACGCATCAAACGTCTTCTTCGTGCCCAGCCACACGAAGCGGCATTCGCGCAAATCGATGTCGGGCTGATAGGTGTCCGCGTAGCGCGTGCGGATGCGGCTGTTCAGCCCGTCCGACGCGATCACCAGATCGGCCGCGAACTCGGTGGCCAGCGTCTGGTCATCTGTCACGTCCTGCTCAAACGTCAGCTCGACGCCGAGATCAAGGCAACGCTGCTGCAAAATATTCAGCAACCGCTTGCGACCAATGCCACAAAAGCCATGCCCACCCGAACGCACCGTGCGCCCGCGAAAATGCACGTCGATATCGTCCCAATGATTGAAGGCATCGCCGATCTGCGCAGCAGTCACCGGATCGGCCACCTGCAAATTGCCCAGCGTCTGATCAGAAAAAACGACGCCCCAGCCAAACGTGTCAAACGGCCGATTGCGCTCCGCCACTCGAATCACGTTCGCAGGATTCTGCAATTTCATCAGCAGCGCGAAGTAAAGCCCCGCCGGACCACCCCCGATACACAGGATT
>ENA-OBLH01000112-OBLH01000112.1-metagenomes-genome-assembly--contig:-NODE-112-length-28479-cov-4.5958_pt1 | contig 28479 bp, 28 predicted proteins | sample MGYA00153382_OBLH01 | MGnify analysis MGYA00153382
CGACTGCTTCATAGGCTCAGGCACCACGGCTGCTGTCGCGCAAAAACTCGGTCGTCGCTGGATCGGTTGCGACATCAACAAGGGCGCGATTCAAACCACCGCGAAGCGCTTGCAGGCGGTGATGTTGGAGCAGGCAGCGGCGGTGGCGGATGCGCGGCAGACGACGATGGATTTGACTGTCACCCGCTCTCACCCTAACCCTCTCCCCGAGGGAGAGGGGACTGAATTGACGACTCTTCCGCCTGCGGGAGAGGGGACCAATCCGGCGCAGCTGTCGTTCACCACGTGGCGGGTGAATGATTACGACTTGACCATTCAGCACAACGAGGCGGTGGCGCTGGTGTGTGAGCATCTGGGCGTGACGGCCACGCGCGTCGAGCCGTTTTTTGATGGCACGCTAGGGCAGCGGCTGGTCAAAATTGTGCCCCTCAATCATCCGTTGTCGCCGCTTGATTGCGAAGCGCTCGCCAACGAACTCAAAACCCGAGCCGACGAGCAACGCGACATCGTGCTCGTCTGCTTGGGCATTGAGCAAAAGGCGCGCGAATGGGTGGACAAACACAACCGCAATCACCCCGTGAACAAGATCGATGTGATCGAGCTGCGCACGGATCGCAAAATGGGCGGCGTGTTCCAGCACGAGCCGATGAGCGTGGCGCTCACCGCGCGGCGCGAAGGCAAGCGTGATAAAGCGAAGCTCGTTGTGGAAATCAGCGAAGTGGTGTCACCCACCATCCTCAAGCGTCTGTCGGCACAGGACGGCGTGTTGCGCGCTGAGGTGGCCGATTGGCGAGCCGTGGTGGATTGCGTGCTGATCGACAGCGATTACGACGGTGCGGTGTTCAACGTCACGCTCTCCGACGTGCCGCCACGCAAGCAGGACCTCTCGTGGCGGGCCGCTACGAGCTGCCCGCGCCGCGAGCAGGAGCGACGGTGGCCGTGAAGGTGATTGACATGCTGGGTGAAGAGTTTTTGACGCTGGCTAAAACGTGAAATGCATTTGGGTTGGCGCATTAGCTTTTTTGCTTGCGCCTTGTTTTGCTTGGGCTTAGCGCCTGTTTAAGCAAAATGTTGATAAATAGATATTTATGCTTCTAGCCCACGTGCAATAAGGCTTACGCGAGAAAGTCATAGCGTGAGTCACGCTTGCACGCTGCGCGCAAAACGTCGCAATGCCCGTAGCTTCCGGTAGTGGTGCGTTGCAGCATAATCAACTGATGGATACCTCAACGCCCGCTCCCGAGCTCGAAGATAAAGACGCACCACTCAAGGCAGACACCCGGCTGCTCGGGCGATTGCTCGGCGATGTGATTCGCGCGCAGCGCGGTGACGTCACGTTTGACAAGGTGGAATCGATCCGCCAGGAGTCGGTGCGCTTTCATCGCGAAGGGGCCACGCATCGGACGCTTGATGCGCTGCTTGCCGATCTGAGTGTTGAAGAGACGCTGGATGTTGTTCGTGCATTCACCTACTTTTCGCACCTCGCGAATATTGCCGAAGACGTGCAGCAGAATCGCCGTCGCCGTCATCACAAAAAAGCAGGATCAGCGGCGCAGGCCGGATCGCTCGCGGCGGCATTTGAACGGTTGAAGGCAGGTCACATCAGCGGCGCAGAGATCGCGCACTGCCTCGCACGCGCCAACGTGAGCCCGACGCTGACGGCGCATCCGACCGAGATCAAACGGCAGAGTACGCTGGATACCGAGCGCTTCATCGCGCAATCACTAACGCTCGAAGAGGATGACCGCGAGGCCACGCTGCATCGTCTTGTATTGCAGCTTTGGCAAACCGCGATGTTGCGGCTGACTAAGCTGCGTGTGCGTGACGAGATTGACAATGCGTTGAGTTATTTTCGCGCGAGCTTTTTGTCCGAGGTGCCGCGTTTAACCAAAAATACGCTCTCGCTGCTGGCTGCGCATGACCGCACGGTCGCCGAGCTGCCCGCATTTTTGAAGGTCGGCATGTGGATTGGCGGCGACCGCGACGGCAACCCGTTCGTGAATGCCGATACGCTTGAATACGTGATCGACACGCAGTCCGAGTTGGCGCTGTCGCACTACCTGGCCGAGGTGCATTCTCTCGGCGCAGAGCTTGCCATGTCGAGCCGCTTGATCGAGGTGTCGCCCGAGTTGGCGGACCTCGCCGAGCGTGGCGGCGATGCTTCGCGGTTTCGCGTGGACGAGCCATATCGGCGCGCGCTGACCGGCATTTACAGTCGCATGGCCGCGACCTATCGCAGCCTGACTGGCAAAAGCTCGGTGCGTCCACCGCACAACATTGACGCCGCACCGTACGCGACGCCGGAGGAGTTTGCGGACGATCTTGAGGTCATCGTTGAATCTCTGAATAGCCACGGCTCAAAGGTGATCGCCGATGCGCGCGTGTTGCCGCTCAAACGTGCAGTGCAAATCTTTGGCTTTCATCTGGCGCCCGTGGATTTGCGGCAAAACTCCACCGTACATGAATTGGTGGTCGCTGAATTGCTCGCGGGCTGCGGTCTGTGCGCCAACTATTCTGCGCTGAGCGAGGACGAAAAAGTCGCGCTGTTGTCGCGTGAGCTTGGGAGCGCGCGACTGCTCGCCTCACCCTATATGAAGCTTTCGGAAACAGCACTTTCCGAGCTTGCGATTTTCCGAAAAGCCGCCGACGTTCACGCGCGATTTGGTGCTGCTGCCGTGCCGCGCATGATTATTTCTATGGCGAAATCAGTGTCTGATTTGCTGGAGCTGGCCACGCTGTGCAAAGAGGTCGGCCTCGCGCGCGGCGGTGACGCGCCGCATCTGGCCGTTGCCATCGTGCCGCTATTTGAAACGATTGAGGATTTGCAGAACGCGCCGACGGTGATGGCCGCAGCCTTCGCGCATCCGCTGTATCGCCGATGGATCAAGGCGCAGGGTGATGCGCAGGAGATCATGCTCGGCTACAGCGACAGCAACAAGGACGGCGGCTATTTCACCGCCAACTGGGCGCTGTATCGCGCGCAGGCCGCGCTGGTCGAGAGCTTCGCCCAACACGGCGTGCGCCTCTGCCTGTTTCACGGTCGCGGCGGCAGCGTCGGTCGTGGTGGTGGCCCCAGCTATGAGGCGATTCGCGCGCAGCCGGCCGGTGCCGTCAACGGCTTTTTGCGGCTGACCGAACAAGGCGAAATTATCGCCAGCAAGTACGGCGACCCCGACCTCGCGCAACGCAATCTAGAAACGCTGCTCGCCGCCGTGCTGGAGAGCACGCTGCTGCCCAACATTGCGAGCGACGCGAAGCAGCAAGCGCGCTATGAAGCGCTAGCAGATAAATTGAGCGAACACGCCTTCACCGCGTATCGCGCACTCGTTTACGGCGACGACGGCTTCGTCACCTACTTTCGTGAAAGCACACCGATCAAGGAGATCGCCGAGCTCAACATCGGCTCCCGCCCCGCCTCCAGAAAAGCTGGTGCCCGAATCGAAGATTTGCGCGCGATTCCGTGGGTGTTTAGCTGGGCGCAAGCGCGCGTCTCCCTGCCTGGGTGGTACGGCTTCGGCTCTGCTGTCACCGCCTTGTGCGACGAGCAACCGGAGGCGATCAACGAGCTGCGTGCGATGGCCAAAGACTGGCCGTTCTTCGCCACCGTCCTGTCAAACCTCGGCATGGTGCTCGCCAAAACCGACATGCAAATCGCGGCCGCCTACGGATCGCTGGTGCAAGACAAAGTCATTCGTGAACGCGTCTGGGGCAAGATTCACGTCGAATGGGAACGCACAAAAGCAGCATACGAATCGATAGTCGGCGCTGCGCCGCTGGCTGACAACCCGACACTCGCCCGCTCCATCCGCAATCGCTTCCCGTACCTCGATCCGTTGAATCATTTGCAGATTGAATTGATTCGACGGGTACGCGCGGGCGACTTGGAAGAGCGCACGCAACGGGCGCTCCATTTGACGATTAATGGGTTGGCGGCGGGGTTGCGCAATACGGGTTAACTGCGCAACTCGCGAGGGATGCGATTAGCAAAACCCCCTTGTCCCCGCTACGCATCCCGCCGTTCCGCAATTCGTCCCACACAGGTTTCGCGTTGGCGGTGCTGTTCGTAGCATGCCATGATGCGCTCAACTGCCCTCTACTCCTCCGAACCCGCCCGTGGCTGGCTGCCATGGGGCGCGCTCGCGCCATTCCTCCTCATCCTGTTCGTCGCGATCCCCACGATTGCGGGTTCGAAAGTGCTCGAGTACTTCCACCTGCTCGACGCCAAGTGGCAGCCGATCAACATGGCGGGTTGGGTTTCATTTCTGGTGATTCCGTTTGCGGCGACGGGATTCGTCGTGCTCGCCTGGGTGTGGTTTGTCGAGCGGCGTTCGCTGGCATCAATTGGTTTGACGAGTCCGGGCGGCGGTGCGCCGTTCCTGCGTGGCCTTGGGATCGGTATTTCGATGTCGTTCGCTGTCGTCGCGATGATCTGGATCGCGGGCGGTTATGACGCGCAGGGCTATGCGAAGGCGTTTGGCTCGCCGACAGCGCTGGCGAACATTACCATTCTGCTGCTGTGTTTTATCGTTCAGGCGGGCGTCGAAGAAATCATCTTTCGTGGCTGGCTGATGTCAGTGCTGGCACGCAAGTTCAACGTCATCACCGCGGTTACGGTCACCTGCATCGTATTCGCGGCGCTGCATTTCGGGCGACAAACGCCGTGGAATGACGTGGTGCTGTCGATTCTGTTTTCGCTGTTTGCCTGTTTGTGGGCATTGAAGGCTGGCAACCTCTGGGGCGTGATGGGTTGGCACGCAGGGTGGAACTGGTTGCTGGCCGTGGGTTTCGAAGTGCCTGTCACCGGCCTTGATACGAAGACGCCCGCGCTGCTGGTGAAACTGATTCCTCAGGGCTCTGACTACCTGACCGGCGGTACGCAGGGGCCGGAGGGCAGCTTGCTTTGCGGGCTGTTCTTTATAGTTGCCATCGCATGGCTGCTCAGCAAAAAAGCCGCCCCCACTACATCTGCTTGAACAAGCCCTGATAGGCCCTCGAAACAGGCAACGGTTTTGCGTAGCCCCTTACGTTGAGCGTGACGCGTCCATCGCCATCGCGTTTGCTTGAACTCACGTAGCGAATATTGACGACGGTTCCGCGATGCACTTGCCAAAACTGTTCGCTGTCTAGCGATTGCAGCAGTTCAGCGAGCGGCATGCGGATGACGTGTTCGCCGTTGGCGGTGTTGACGATGGTGTACTTGTCGTCGCTCTGAAAAAACAGCACTTCGTCGACCGAGATTTGATAGGTGGTTTCGCCGCGGCTGGCCCGTATCCAGCGCAGGTGTTGCTTTGCGTTTGTGGCAACTCCAGCGCCCGCTGCCGCGCGCGAAAGCAGATTCAATACTTGCGAAATGTCGGGCACTGGCGTGCTCTGCGCGAACGCCGCTTTGAGGCGAGTGACCGTCTGCGCGAGGCGCTCGTTGGTGACGGGTTTCAGCAGGTAATCCATCGCTTCATTTTCGAAGGCCTGCACTGCGTATTGATCGTACGCGGTGACGAACACCACGCGGGCGTTAGCGTCCATTCCCTGCGCTACTTCGATGCCGGTAAGACCCGGCATTTTGATGTCGAGGAAGGCGATGTCGGGCTCGAATTCAGCGATGAGGGTTGCGGCTTCATTGCCGTTGCTGGCTTCGGCCACGATGTTGAGATCAGGCCACAGTGCGAGCAGTTTTTCGCGAAGGAATTCGCGGAGCAGCGGTTCGTCGTCGGCGAGGAGGGCGGTGGTCATGGTTGAAAAATATTTGGTCATTCCAGAGTTCGGACTCCCTCTCCCGCAGCGCGGGAGAGGGGTGCCGAAATCGTAATCCCCGTGCCAGGATTCATGTCGACGACCGTCAGCGTCGCTTGCCCATCGTAGAGCACAGCAATCCGCTCACGCAAATTCGACAAGCCAACGCCTTCACCCGAACGGTCTGCATGGTCAGAAAACCCCAGCCCGTTGTCAGTGACGGAAAGCACCATTTGCTCTCCAACTCGCGATGCCGAAACCCGGACCACGCCGCCCTCAACCTTCGGCTCCAGACCATGCTTGATGGCGTTCTCAACAATCGGCTGCAACAGCATCGGCGCCAACGGCGCACCCTGCAAGTCGTCCGCAAGATGCAGTTCAAACTGCAACCGGTCTCCCATACGAATCTTGAGCAATTCGAGGTAGTGTCGCAGCAGGTCGAACTCCTGCTTCACGGTGCCCACTTGCGAGCGGCTCGCGGACAAACTTTGTCGCAGATAGGCAATGAAATTGTCCATCATCAGATTCGCTTTGTCCGGCGAGCGACCGATCAGGCTTTGAATCGTGGCCAGCGTGTTGAACAAAAAATGCGGCTCGATCTGCGCTTGCAGCATGCGCATCTGCGCCTGCATCAGCTGCTTTTCGCTCGACACGACTTTGAGCTTTTCGCGCGCCATGATTTCGTCGACCTTGCGCTCCTCCCATTCGCTGCCAAAAAACGAGCGACCGGCGAACACCGACAGGCCGTGAATGGTCAGGCCGAATCCCCAGCCGAGCGTGGCCCAATGCGCCCAAATCTTGCCGCCCATGAACAAGTTGACCGCCCACAGCGACGGAATGATGATCGCGTACATCGACGCCGACATGTACCAACTGCGCATTTCCTTGACGCGCTTTCGGGCACGGCGCAGCGCTTCTTCCTGGCGCATGGATTGGACCGTGACCAGACCCTCGTTCGCGATCATCTTGCGGCCCGCTTGACTAGACTGGATCGATTTGCATTAGCTGATTTGGCCGCCTGATCGGCGTCACGCGCCAGCAATTCCTGTACTTTGCGATCTTCCCACTCTTCCGAAAAAAAGTCCCACATTGGGAGCATCGAGATGGCATGAATAGCGACGCCGATGCCCCAGCCCAGCGTTGGCCATACCGCCCAATAGTCCGTCCATTTGGCGGGCAACACGCCATTCCACATGCCCCACAGATTCAGCACCCACAGCCCGCCGATTACCATCGTGTAGATAAACAGGTGCTGATAGAACTCGGCCAGCTTGTGGACGCGGCGACGAATCGCCAGCTCACGTTTGCTCATGCCTCGGGTAATCAGTTCGTCGTCCATGGTCGCCATTGTCCGGCTTCTTTATTCGATGTTTGGAGTCTACGAATGGCGTGTCGCATCAACAACCGGCATTCGACAAAGACGGCGAAGCGCTTCGCCAATGGTAACGCTGCTTCGTGAGCGGCTTTTAGCGGCAAATTTAGGAATAGCTTTTATGTGAAACGACCATTCAACGTGGGCTTAGTCCCCTAAAAAGCAATAAGTCGATTTATGCCCAAATACACCTCTGTGCCCAATGAAAAACACGTTTAAGCAAAAAGCTGAATAGACAACGAAAGCCTCCGGCACTTACATTCTCCAAATCAGTCCAAACATTACGCAGTGTTAATGCGACTAGATCAAAGCTTTGCCAGATTTAGCTCGTAAAATTGAAGATTCGTCCGGTAAATGACCGACCTGGACGACGCCGGTCGCAACGCTGCAAAGACGGCAAACCACGCGAAACACTCGTAGCGGTCGCACCTCACAATCACCGACTTCAGGAGAAGTTCACTTGATCGATTTCTTAATGCCCCCGCTGCTCGCAGTCGCCCAAGGCGCGATTGACATGCCGTGGTGGGGATACGTGCTGACGATGTTGGCCTTGTGCCATGTGACCATCGCAGCCGTCACGATTTTTCTGCATCGGGCGCAGGCGCATCGCGCGCTTGATTTGCATCCGGTTGTTTCGCATTTTTTCCGCATGTGGCTGTGGCTGTCCACCGGCATGGTGACCAAAGAATGGGTCGCGATTCACCGTAAACATCACGCCAAATGTGACACCGTGGACGACCCGCACAGCCCGGTCATTCACGGCCATCTGGGCGTGCTGCGTTTCGGCGTCGACATGTATCGCAAAGAAGCGAAAAATCTGGAAACGCTGGAGCGCTACGGCCACGGCACGCCGGATGACTGGATCGAACGCAATGTGTATAGCAAGTACACATGGCACGGCATGGCCATCTCGCTGTTCATCTTTGTGGGCTTGTTTGGCTTTGCCGGACTGTCGATGTGGTGCATGCAGCTGATCTGGATTCCGATCACCGCTGCGGGCATCATTAACGGCACCGGCCACGCGCTCGGCTATCGCAATCATCACACCGACGATGCGTCCACCAACATCGTGCCGATCGGCATCATCATCGGCGGCGAAGAGCTGCACAACAATCACCACGCGTACGGCGCATCGGCGAAGTTTTCGGTGCGTTGGTATGAGTTTGACATTGGCTGGATGTACATCCGAATCATGTCGGCACTCGGCCTGGCAACAGTCCGCAAAGTAGCCCCTGCGCTCAAATTGCGTACCAGCGAAGGCGACGTAGACGAGACGCTGCAGGCCATCATCACGCATCGCTATCGCGTGATGCAAGACTATGCGGCGGTCGTTCGCGCCACCGCCAAAGCCGAATTTGCGGCGTTGAAGTTCCGAGTTGAAAAAGGCGAAATCGAACTGCCGCATTTCCGCCAGTTGATGAAAGATTTTCGTGCGGACGCGGCCACACTCGCCGACGTGCAACGCGCACGTTTGGCGGCAGCGTTTGCGCACAGCGACGCCCTGAAAAAGCTCTATCAAGCAAGGCAAGACCTGGCTGCCATCTGGGCCCGCTCCACCGAGTCGCAAGACCAACTGAAAGCGCGCTGGCAAGCATGGCGCAAGAATGCCGAAAGCTCCGGCGTGGTGCGGCTGCAGGCGTTCTCGAATCGTTTGGCAAGATTCGCGTAAATCGATTAATTGGCAAGGCGTCGCGAAAGCGTCGCCCACAAAAAAGCCCGCAACTTGCGGGCTTCTTTATTGCCAGAAATGGGCTACTTTAGCTTCATTTCTTTGTAGATCACATGCTTACGCACGACGGGATCGAACTTCTTGAACGAGAGCTTTTCGGTCGTCGTTTTTTTGTTCTTGGTCGTGGTGTAGAAGTGACCGGTGCCGGCTGTCGATTCGAGTTTGATTTTTTCACGCATGATCTGGCTCCTTAAATCGTACCGTTGGCGCGCATGTCGGCGAGTACTGCGTCGATGCCGTTCTTGTCGATGAGGCGGATGCCGGACGTGGTGAGGCGCAGGCGGATGAAGCGGTTTTCGCTTTCAATCCAGAAGCGGCGGCTTTGCAGATTTGGCAGGAAGCGGCGCTTGGTGCGGTTGTTGGCGTGAGAAACATTGTTTCCCACCATCGGCTTTTTGCCGGTGACTTGACAGACGCGTGACATGACTGGAACTCCTGTGACTTCAACGTGGCCCCTGAGCGGTTGAAGTAACTTGATCGCGGCAAACGTCGAATGGACCGCTGCAATCAGGCGTTGATCGGATATGAAAATCAGGGGAAGCCTTTGATTATAGCTTGAAATCTGGCGTTTGGGCTCGCTCCCCCGCTGTGGGAGGCACTGCATGGTCTTTGCCGCCTACAAAATCTCCGCAAAATACTCGTGCGCTGCCGTATTCACGGTCGAAATGCGCAATTCCACGGGCTCATCGCGCATGTCAAAGGCCGTTCGCCGGATGGTGAGCACCGGCGTTGCTACTTTGATTTTCAGCAGCTTGGCGTGATCGACTGACGCAGCTTCTGCCCGCAGCCGCTCATCGGTGCGCACCACCGTGATGCCGAACGCTTCCTGATACAGGTTGTAAATCGTGTTGGGCCGTTCCTTGAACTGCGCGGCGGAAAGTCTTTCAAATCGCGCCTGATCAATGGTGATGTCGTCGATAGACACCACTTCATTCAACAGAGACAACTTGTTGCGAACGTGAAACGTGGGCGCGCCGACGGCAATCCTGAGCCGGGCGGCGACCTCGTCGTCGGCCAGCGCCTTGTGAAAAAACACCGACTCCACCAACGGATAACTCTTCGCGCCCTTCTGCGGCACGATATGAAAAAAATAGAACAGCAAGCGCTCGCGGTCATGCGACGCGACATACGTGCCTTTGCCCTGTTGACGAATGAGGATGCGGTTCTCGACCAACTCGTCGATGGCTTTGCGCAGTGTGCCAATCGAGACGCGGTATTCCATTGCCAGTTGCCGCTCGGACGGAATCAGTTGGCCAGGCTTCAAATCGCCCGTCGCCAATTGTTCCATCAGCGCGCGCTGCACGCCTTTGTACAACGGGCCACCGTCGAGGCTATTCATTTTTAGAGTCCATAACTTGGGCGCATTCAGGGTGGCTTCACAGGCCATCATACGCAAGTAGCTTTCTTGTTAAGCGCACGAGTGTATAGGGCTTTCAGCGAAAAATGCAAAAAGTCGACTTTGTCGTATATATGAGCTGACCCCCAATGCAATAAGGGATTCACTAAAAAGCTGTAACGTCTCGGCAGAGTCTGAAACGTCAATCAATGTGGCCGTAACACGATCTTGGCAGACGCGCTTCTGCCTTCGTGCAGGTCAGCGAATGCCGCAGCGCCATCCGCCAGGGCCCGCTCTTCCACCCAACTGCAATCGCCAAAAGCGTTGCCATGCAGGGCGGCAACCGTCGCTCGCAGATCGGCCATGGTGTACGTGTACGTGCCGATTAAGGTAATTTCGGCGAGGGTGAGCTTTCTCATGTCAATCTCGCTGGCCCAGTCCTGCAATCCGACGTGCACGATTACGCCGCCATGACGAATCGCTTTCAGCGCGGCAACGCGCGTGTGCTTGGAGCCCACGCAGTCAAACACCACGTCACAGCTGCTCTCATTGGGGCCAACCTCGTTGATGGGATCGAAGGCGACCGCATCGGCATGGCGGGCAATGCTCACGCACCGCAGCGAGTTGGTCTCGGCAACCTGCACGCCGCGTACGCCATAGTTCCGCAGCAACAACGCCATGAACATGCCAATAGCACCGCCGCCAATGACCAGTACGCGGCATTCCTGCAACGGCCTGACGCTCGCCCGCTGCGCCATGTGAAGCGCATGCAGCGCGGTGGCGGCGGGCTCGGTGAGCGCCGCACGCGTGGCGTCCATGTCCGGCGGGATTTCGATCAAACACTTGACCGGGATGGTCATGAACTCAGCATAGGCACCGGGCCGTGTCATGCCCACCATGCTGCGGTTACTGCACAGGTTGCTACGACCCTGCACGCAGTAATCGCAGATGCCGCATGCGATCAATGGATTGCCGGTGAAACGCTTGCCGAGATACGCGCCCTCGACCACCTCACCCGCAAATTCATGGCCCAAAATAATCGGCGGGATGCGCCGCGGATCGTGACCGTGATAGGCATGCATGTCGCTGCCGCAAATGCCCACTGCGTCAATGCGCAGGCGCACTTCATCGTCAGCAAGCAGCAAAGCCATCGGCTCGTCACGGTACGTCATTTGCTGCGTGGCGGTGTTGACCAGCGCCTTCATCGGTTCACTTCGCACTGAATCCTCCGTCTACAAATATCGTCTGCCCCGTGACGTAGGCGCTAGCGTTCGACGCCAAAAAAATGGCGGTGCCGTAGAGATCGGGCAGTTCACCATTGCGGCCGATCATCGTGGCATCGGCGTTTTTTTGTGCCCTTGGTGCGTCGCCGAAAACAGCAGCGGTCAGTGGCGTGTTGAAAAATCCCGGTGCAATCGCGTTGCAGGTTACGCCGTACGCGCTCCAGTATTCGGCGGTCGCGCGTGTGAGCTGCATCACGCCGCCTTTCGACGCACCGTACGGGCTACTGTTGTTGAAGGCGCGGACGGACTGCAAGGAGGCGATGTTGATGATTCGGCCCCAGCCCTTCGCTTTCATCGCGGGTGCCAGTGCGCGCGTGACGAAAAAAGGTGCCGCGAGGTTGATCGCGATGGTCGCGTCCCAGTCCGCGTCGGTTAGCTCCGGAAACGGGCGACGAATGTTGATGCCAGAGCAATTCACCAGAATGTCTGGCGCGCCGTAGGGCGACGCCGCGTCGACGCACGCTTGTTTCAGCGCGTCGCGGTCGGTCAGGTCAACCGCGATACCTGTCGCGTCAATGCCATCGTCGCGCAATTGCGCGCATGCGTCATTCAGCTCATTTTGTCGCCGCGCCATCAAAACAAGCTTTGCGCCCTGACTGCCGAGCGCTTGCGCAATCGCCCTGCCGATACCCGAGTTTCCGCCCGTTACGACTGCGACGTGGCCAGCGAGGTCGAAGAGATGATCGAGTCGCATAGGTGGTTGCACTACACCGTAACCGGCGTGCCCTTATCGAAGGATTCACCTTTGAAGTACTTATCAAGCCGGTCATCGCCCGTGCGCGCATGTGCCTCCATGCCTTCAAGGCGGGAGATGCGCGCAGTGACCTGCCCCAGCTCGCGATTGGCCTCGCGTGTCGCGCGCTGCCAAGTGAGCGTCTTCATGAATTTGTGTACCGACAAACCGCCGGAATAACGCGCCGCACCTTTGGTCGGCAAGATATGGTTTGGGCCGCTGACTTTGTCGCCATACGCCACGGTCGTCTCTTCACCGAGAAACAGGGATCCATAGCAAGTGAGGTGAGCCAGCCACCAATCCAGATCAGCGCACTGAACCTCAAGGTGCTCGCTGGCGTAACGGTCAGACACCTCGACCATCTCGTCGCGCGTGTCGCAAATAATGACTTCCGCGTAGTCGCGCCATGCCGCACTGGCCGCGTCGCGCGCAACCGGTGGTAGCTTGTCGATCAACAATGGAACCAGACGCATCACTTCATCGGCCAGTGGGCGTGAATTGGTGAATAGCCACATCGGGCTCTCGTGGCCGTGCTCGCCCTGTCCGACCAGGTCACTCGCGACGATGTACGGATCAGCGGTTTCGTCGGCAAGTACCGCGACCTCCGAGGGGCCAGCGAAGACATCAATACCAACTTTGCCGAACAGCAGCCGCTTCGCTTCTGCGACAAACTTGTTGCCCGGGCCGACGATGATGTCGGCGGGCTTTCCAGTGAACAAACCGTACGCCATCGCGCCAATCGCCTGCACGCCACCGAGTGTCATGATGGTGTCGGCGCCGGCCACCTGCATGGCATAGAGCACGTGCGGATGCATCCCCGGCTCGACCGGTTTGCCGTCAACCAGCCCGCGATACGGCGTGGAGCAGGCAATCACGTTCTTTACGCCAGCGACCTTTGCTGTGGCCACGCTCATGTAGGCCGATGCGATATGCGCGTAGCGCCCCGTCGGCACGTAACAGCCAGCGACATTGCAGGGAATCAGGCGCTGCCCGGCGGTGAGGCCCGGCGAGATTTCCTGCGCGAATTCGACGCATGACGCCTTCTGCGCTTCAGCGAATCGTTTCACCTGCGCAGCAGCGAATTCAATGTCGCGCTTGACCTGTTGCGGGATGTCTCGGGTGCGCACATCGGCCACCTCGGGTGTGACCACAATCGCGCCGCTCCATTGATCAAGCTTCAGCGCATATTCACGAACGGCCGCTTCGCCGCGCGCCTCGATGTCGGCGAGCATTTGCGAGGCAACGACTTGTGCGTTCCCTGACTCCGTCTCCGGGGTTTTAGTGGCTTTTTTCAGGTACGTAATCATGGCTCGAGTCGTTCAAAAAAGTGATGCGCGCACGTCAAAACTTGAGTGCCTCAACGCCCCAAAGCGAAATCCACGGTACGAAGCCAATCAGGGCCGAGACCAGAATCATCGCCACGACAAACGGCACCGCTTTGATGGCAATCGCCGCGACCGGTGTGCGCGTCAGGCCACTCATCACAAACAGGTTCAAACCGAACGGTGGCGTGATGAAGCCGAGCCCTAATGTCGTAATCATGAACACACAGAAGTGGATTTCGTTCATGCCAACTTTCTGCGCCAGCGGCAGCAACAGCGGCCCCAGCACGACGATATTCGGACCTGCTTCCATGAACATGCCTGCCACGACCCAGATCACCAGCATGAGCAAAATCACCTCGGTTTTGCTGACGCCGAAACTCATCACCCAATCGACAAACGTCTGCGGTATTTCCAGCACCGTCAAGGTTTGCGCAAACAATAACGCCACCGCGATAATCGGCAACACCACACCGCACACGCGGGCCGACGTACCGAGCATCGCCGGCACGTCGGCGAGCGTTAAGTTTTTCTGCCAGAAACCCAGCACCAGCGCCACGGCCACCGCTACGGCGGCAGACTCGGTCGGCGTGAAAATGCCGCTGTAAATGCCGCCAAGAATAATGAACGGAATCATCAGCGCCCACTTCGCGTCCCACAGGGCGCGCCGCCATTCTGTGAAGCTGAAACGGCCCGTGGATTTTTCGTAACCGCGGATGCGGTTGACAACCGCATTGGTCAGCATTACTGCGATCAGTACGATGACGCCGGGCAAGAACGCCGCCTGAAACAGCGTGGCCGACGAGATGCCCAGCACCAGACCGATGATGATGTAGGCAATCGATGGCGGGATCAGAATGCCCGTGCAAGCACCCGAGGCCACGAGCGCGCAGGCGTAGTCAATCGGATAGCCTTTTTTCACCAGGCGATCCATGGTGAGCCGTCCAACCGCCGCAGCATCAGCGGCATCCGAACCCGAGATGCAGGAGAACAAACCGCAGCCCATCACGGTGGATGTGCCAAAGCCGGAACGAAAGCTGCCAAACGTGGCCTCGGCAAAGTTGAGCAGCTTGATGCCAAGGCCACTCCTGACCATCGCGTCCCCAGTGAGCACAAACAACGGGATGGCGATGAGCGCGAATGAATCGACGCCTTCAAACAGTGCTTCTCCTACCAACGTGAGTGGCAGCACGTCTGTGATGGCGAGAATCGCCACGGTGCCCAGCCCCATCGCGGCCCAGAACGGCACGCCGAGCATCAGCAGAACGACCGCGCCCAATACGCACAACGAAACAATCATGATCTTGCCTTTTTATGCGTCAAACATGGCTTTGCCGGCGTAAACCGGTCGGCCCGCCTGCAAGTCGCGCCAGTCCCGAATGATGGCCTGCGTCGCGCGCAATATCACCAGCGCGAATCCCAGCGGCACGGCCATTTCAAACCAGGCCTTGTTTACGCGAAGCACTGGGGTCGTTCCGCCGAGCGACAGCAGTTGCTGCACCGTATGCAGCGACCAATAGACCGCAATCACGGCAAAGGCGATGGTGCATAGTTCAGCAAAAATGTATAGCAACGCTTTGGCGCGCTCACCCACGCGGCTGATGACCACGTCAAAGCGAATGTGTGCGCGCTCTTTCACGCCGTAGGCCGCACCGATATAGCCCAGGTAGATGAACAGATATTGCGCTGTTTCCTGCGACCACGCTGACGAGAAGTTGAGGCCGAAACGGCGCAGCACTTCCTGCACGATCACGATACAGATGAACAGGTACGCCACCAACATGGCGTAGCGCTCCGCGTTTTCGTTAAGCAAAGTGCGCCAGCCGTGTTGCTCCGTCGCGTTTTCGTCAATGGCGACGCCAAGCACGAAAAACGCAGTGCCAATCAACACGAGCAAGAACTCGCCAAGATCGGTGTGTGCGAGGGGCATGCTTCCGGTGCTGCGTTGGAAGGCAAGCGTTGCAAAAACCCAAACGACGTAGATCGCTGCGAGGGCGAGGGAGATGCGGTAAGCGAGGCGGGATGTCATGGTGGAGTTGCCACAGAGTTAACCAGTAGACGTGCGGGAGCTCCCTGCGGCAAGCGCAGGCCTAGAGAGTGTGCCGCGACCATGCTGCGCAACGAATTACGCGGGTCGCGACATGTCGCTCCTACAAAAACTGATTAGCCCTGATAGTCACCCACGGTAATCGAACCCTTGGTGTTCGCCGCCGCTTTGAGCTTGTCAAATGCAGCGAGCGAGCCCGCCAGCTCAATCTTGTCTTCGTCCCACTCCTTGCGCGATTCGCCGCATTGTTCGGCCCAGCGAGTGAACTCCGCAGCGGTCGGGTTGTAGAACTTGGTGCCGGTCGCGGTCATGATGCGCATCGACTCAGTGCGCGCCTTTTCGATCTGCGCAAAGGTCTGAATTTGCGTCAGCCTTGAGGCCTCATCGAACCCGGCTTGTTGATCTTTAGGCAGCGCGTTGAACCACGCATTGTTCGCTGCAAACATCTGCGCATCCGGCACGGATCGCACAAAGCTCACCGTCTCCAGAATGTCACTGAATCCGAACGTTGCGAGCGCGGCCAACGCCGGATCCAGCGCATCCGCAACGCCCTGCTTGATTGCCGTTGCGGTTTCACCCCAGGACACCACCGTCGGGTTTGCGCCGGCCAGTCGATAAAACTTTTGCAGAAGCTTTGACGGCGGCACGCGCATCTTTACCCCCTTCATGTCGTCGGGCGACTTAATCGCCTTGCCGAAGCCCCGGCGAGTCGCGATGGTGCGTGGATCGACGGTGAAATAGAACATCGGCTTGTAGCCTTTGTCGAGCACTTTGGGTGTGATCTCGTCGTTCCACGCCTTGCTGTTCACAAGGTTGGCGAACTTTTGGTTTTCACCGCACCAGTACGGAATGTTGATCAGATCAACGGCCTTTGTATACGGCGAAAAGTTCGACAACGACACAGCGCCGCCCTGTACGGTGCCCGCCTGAATGCGCTGCGCCAGCGCCGCACCCACCGCGAGCTGACCCGCAGGAAAGAGGCGCACGTACATTTTTTCGCCCGACGCTTTCCACACGTTGTCGCGGAATGCGGCCTGCATGACTGGGTATTTGACGTAGTCCTCCAGCTTGTACTCGGTGGCGAACATCATGTTGTATTTCGCCGCCTTGCGTCGCGATTCGTCCTCCTTCGACGCCTGCGCGATCGCGTCATCGCTCCACAAAAATCCGCCCGTGCCCGCGAGCACTGCCACAGTAAATCCGTACCTGCTGGCCACGTCCAAAAAACGACGGCGTTCCAGTCCTGCCTTGCTGTTCATCAATACTCTCCTTTGGTTTTGTGATCGCTGCCGACGTCATGGTGCGCCGTTTGCAGCGTTTGCGTGATAGGTCTTACCCCGATATCTCGGAGTAAATCGTGCGTATGTAATGGTTATGCTGATTCGTACAAACGCGTCAGCACAAATTCACGATGTCCCAGCGCCTCAGCAGCGGTCAATCGTCCGTTCACCGTGCGCATCATGCAATCGATCAGCGCGTCACCGGCATCATCCATCGTCATTTCGCGACGTAGCAAACCGGAAGTGTCGACGTCCACATGTTCGCTCATCAAGCGCACGGTTTTCGGGTTCGCGCAAACTTTGATCACCGGCAAAATCGGGTTCCCGATCACGTTGCCTTGCCCCGTTGGGAACAGATGCACCACGTAGCCCGCCGCTGCGCACAGCGTGACCATTTCCGCTGCGGCGCTCGACGAATCCATGAACCACAGGCCCGATGACGTTGGCACTTCAGCCTTGTCGAGCACGCCGTCGATCTTGCATTTGCGACCGATTTTTTGAATGTTGCCGAGCGCCTTTTCTTCGATGGTGGTCAAGCCACCCGCGATGTTGCCTTTGGTCGGCTGCGAGTCGGACAGGTCACTCGTTTTGTGCCGCTCTATCATAGCTTGATAGCGATCAAACATGAACATGAAATCCTTCCACACTTTTGGCGTGCGGCAACGGGCTTCAAGGATCGCCTCGCCGCCGGTGATCTCGGAGGTTTCACCGAACACCAGCGTAGTTTTCAGCGCGTACAGTTTGTCGAACGCATTGCCCACTGTCGGGTTTGCGCCGCAGCCGGACGTCGTGTCCGATTCACCGCATTTGGTCGAAATCCACAGATCGCTGATGGGGCATTCCACGCGATGAATTTCGCTCGCGTTTTGCAGGAATTTTTTGGCCGCAGCGGATGCATGCATGATGGTCTGATGATCGCCGTGGCCTTCAATGCCAAAGCCGATTACCGGCTTGCCAGTCAAGGCAATGGCATCGGCTACTTTTTTGGTCCATTGATCCTCAATGCCAATCACCACTACCGCAGCTACGTTTGGGTTAGACCCGGTGCCGATCAGCGTGCGGAAGTGCAGATCAAGATCCGCGCCGAATTGCAGGCGACCATACGGATGAGGAATCGCCATCGTGCCTTTAATGTTGTTGGCAACGGCCTCGGCGGCAGCGTTGGACAAGTCATCCACCGGCAGAATGATGACGTGGTTGCGAACACCGACACGACCGTTTTCGCGGCGGTATCCCCAGAACTTTGTTTTCTTTGAAATCATGATGAATGTGCTTCGGAAATGTTTACGAGAGATGCGGAATTCGGCTGGATCGGCTTGTCAGGCAAGGCGCTTCAAGCCGACGCGTACATCGGGTACGCGAGGGTTGAAGCAACGCAGCATGGCGAGTCGAGACGCCGATTTCACCAGCGCTTGGTTTTGACGTTGTGTACATGCAGGTGTTCGCCTTTTTTGATGGGCGCAACCACCTTGCCAATATCAACGCCGTACTTGATCACGGTGTCGCCGACCTTGAAATCCTTGAGCGCCACTTTGTGCCCAATCGGGATGTCGCTCTTGAGCGAAACGTTCACCGTCGAATCCGGCTCCATGATCCAGCCGGTTGTTTTCTGGCCGACCTTGCAGCCTTCCACCACGACCACACCTACGCCGTCGTCTTTCTCATGCACTACGAAATGAATCATTCTTTGCTTTCCTGAATTCCGATTTTCAACTCATCTAGATGATATAGATGAGCTAGATGACTCGTAGAATATCAAGATTGTCAAAAAGCGCAAGCGAACTTCTCAAAAATGCGAATCGTAATCACGGAATTCATGGACGACGACGCGGTCGCGACGCTGGTCAAAGCGTTCGGCGAGGGCAACGTAATGTATGACGCCGCGCTTGTCGATAAGCCCGACGCGTTGGCGCTAGCCGTCGCCGATTGCGACGCGTTGATCGTGCGTAATCGCACTCAGGTTCGCGGCGCGTTGCTCGACGCGGTAAAGCGCGCGCGGGTGATCGGTCGTCTCGGCGTCGGCCTTGACAACATTGATGTTGCCGCCTGCGAAGCGCGCGGCATGAAGGTGATTCCGGCGACCGGTGCCAATGCGTTGGCGGTGGCTGAATACGTCATTGCGACGGCCATGCTGCTGCGTCGCGCGAGCTACCTGAGCACCGCAGATGTGGTCGCAGGCAAGTGGCCACGCAACGCATTGTCAGCGGGTCGAGAAACGGCGGGCAGTACGCTGGGACTCATCGGCTACGGGTGGATTGGGCAAATGACAGGCGCGTTGGCGCATGGTCTCGGCATGAAGGTGATCGCCTACGACCCGGCGCTTCCCGAGGGGCACGCGGCGTGGAACGGCGCAGCGCGTCGCGTTGACCTGGCGACGCTGATCACCACCGCCGATGTCATCAGCCTGCATGTGCCGCTCGTCGACGCAACGCGCAACATGTTCAATGCCGAGCGCATCGCGGCAATGAGGCGCGGCGCGATTTTGATCAACACAGCACGCGGCGGCATCATCGATGAATCCGCGCTCGCTGCCGCACTGAAGAGCGGGCATTTGGCTGGTGCAGCGATTGATGTATTTGCCAGCGAACCGTTGACTTCGAGTGACGTGTTTGCCGGGTGCCCGAATTTGGTTCTTACGCCTCACATTGCGGGCGTGTCGTTCGAGGCCAACGTCCGCGTGTCGTCGATGATCGTGGACGCGGTGATCCGGGCACTGGCGTAATCATAAATTTCTGAACGGTTCTTGTACGAACGGCTTGCCGCGACCAGCGTTACAAAGACGAAGGGTCGCGGCGGAGCCGCTCCTACATGTTGAGTACCAAAGAGAAAAAAATGGCAACAATAAATTCCCAAGACCTCCAAGCACTAGTCCACCGCGCACTGGTCAACGCAGGCGCATCCACCACCGCCGCACAATCAACCGCCACCGCGCTGATCTACGCCGACCAGCAAGGCACCGCGTCACACGGCGTGTCGCGTGTTCCGCAATACGTCGGGCACATGAAGGCGGGCCGCATCAACGGCGCAGCGACGGCGGTCATCGCAAAAGAGCACGGCGCGGTGTCAATCATCGATGCCGCCGACGGCCTCGCGTTCCCCGCTTGCGAATTGGCTATTCACACCGCCATCGCCGCCGCAAAAGCACACGGCATCGGCGCAGCGTCGGTGACCAACAGCTATCACTTCGGCGCAGCGATTTATCACCTCGAAGCCGTTGCCAAAGCGGGCATGATGGGCCTCGCGTTCTCCAATTCCCCCGCTGCCATCGCACCGTGGGGTGGCGGCAAACCGTTGTTCGGCACCAATCCCATCGCTGCGATTTTTCCACGCGAAGGCGCAGATCCTTTGGCGATTGATCTAGCGTTGTCCGAAGTCGCGCGCGGCAAATTGATGGTCGCAGCGAAGGACGGCAAAGCGATCCCGCTCGGCTGGGCGATGGATGCCGAAGGGCAACCGACCACTGATCCCGCAAAGGGCTTGAAAGGCAGCATGGCCGCCGCAGGCGGCGTCAAAGGCGCGATGCTCGCGCTGACCGTCGAGCTATTGGTCACGGCTCTAAGCGGTGCGCGCTTCGGCTTCGAGGCCGATTCGTTTTTCGACGTCGAAGGCAACAAGCCGCGTATCGGCCAATTGTTCCTTGTCATCAATCCGGGCGCTCTGGGAGGCGCAAACGTCTTCGCAGAACGAGTCGAAACGCTGGTGCATGCGATGCTCGAAGACGGCGGCGTTCGCCTGCCCGGCGCGCGGCGCTACGCCAATGCGGCTACGGCTGAGCGTGACGGTGTCACCATTCCCGATGCGCTGCTTGCGCAGTTGCAGGCGTTGGCTGGGTAGCTTCGTATTTGCTCAATAGCTTTTTAGTGAAACCCCCATCGCAGTTGGGCTGATAGCAAGATAGAGTCATTTATCGACTTAGGCCGACAAATCGCGGTTAACCCAAGTTAAATGGGTGTTTCAGCAGAAAGCTATACCGAATTTTGTAGACTGGGTTGACAAACCCAGCAGCGCAATGGAGTGCTGGGTCTCGACCCAGCCTACTGCATGATCTGAGCACCACCTCACCCCGTCCAATCCTCCAACACCAACCCATCAATCTGCTCAAAGTGTCGCGTGTTGTGCGTCACCAACGTGAGCTTGTTGACCAGCGCGTGCGCTGCGATCATCGTGTCCATCTCACAGCAGGGCGCGCCTTGCGGTCGCAACTGCGCCCTGATCTCGCCGTACCGATCAGCAGCGTCCGCCGTCCACGCTAATGCGGGCAGTTCAAGCAACATGAGATTGATCGGTTTATGGCGCTTGTCGTTCGCCGCCATCAACGCCTGCCCATAGCGAATTTCGGCTCGACAGATTGCCAACGTGGCGATGGTTTGCGCCTGCATCGCGGTGACCATGCGCCGCATCAACGCCGGGTGATTGCCTCTGATGAAATAGCTCAGGATGTTCGTATCCAGCAAATATCGAATCACGACTTGCGACGCTTGGATGGCGCAGGGGCAGCCTCATCCGCAAACGGATCGCGCGACTCGCCCATCGTGCGCGGCGGAACAAAATCATCGTTGGATGGGTTCTCAGCGATCAACCGAAACAACTCGTCAATATTGCGCTTGCGCTGATCAACGTCCTTCGGCTTAAGCGTGATCACCCCGGTCACCGAGTTACGAGAAATCCAAACCTCGGTCGTGTCAAGGCGAAACGCTTTTGGCAAACGCACCGCCTGACTGTTGCCAGTGGTGAAAACTTTCGCGGTGGTCGGCACGTGGATTCTCCAAATGTGTATCTTCTAAAACGTATATACAATATCACATCAGTACTGGATTGATCAACCAAGCGGCGTGGCTCGGAGAGCTGGGTCTCGACGCAGCCTACGGCACTAGCCTTGCATCAATCTAGATGGCCAGCCGATGCGAACAAGCAACCCATCCGGCCCGGCGATTCCGACCTCATAAAGTCCCCACTCGCGGTGACGAAGTACACCACCCGGGCGGATGATCAAGTCATCAACGAGTGCAGCGATGGCGTCAACCTTTGGGGTGCGTATGAAAACGCCAAAGGGATTGTGTTCGACTGGAACCTGCCAAGCGCCCGACCCTGCTTGGGTGAGGTGCACTTCGCATCCCCAGCCAGTCATGATGATGTACGCCTCGTCACCTCCCGTTCGGGCGAAACCCAAGCGCTCCCAGAACGGAATCGCGGCTGAAAAATCGTTGCTTGGAACTATGGCAAAAGCGCCTACAGTCTCTGAAATGGGCATCAATCTTCTCCGTATTTGCGTGGGATTACTCGATCATCTCTTCCGTGGATTGGCGCTCTGTGTCGCAGCCCATCGACTGCTGTATGACGCCTAACGGTTGAGTTAGGCGTCATACCACTGTTTAAGCACAGGCAAGATCTCTCGAAAGTTGAGAGCAATGTCGTTCTCGCACATCACGGGAATAGGAAACAGCACTTGGAGCACAGCGTGACGACCGAGACTCGGCCCAGAGAGCTCCAAGAGTGGCGGGCCTTTGCTTTCCCAAGCGAGGGCAACCTCAAGTCCATCCGGAGCGATGGCATAGATGTCTCCACAAGGTTTGGGCCAAGGACCAAGTGGGGGCCCGCGAAGGAACAGGCTCCAGCCCTCCGATTCGATCAAAGGAGAGGCCTCAGGCGGTGGAGGAATTTGCTGATGTGGCATGACTGCCGCCTAACGTGTTTTATGCGCGCTTCGCACGTATAGCTTTTTAATAGTGCAATTCATCATTTGTTTGCTGATTAGGCAATCCATTGATTTGTCGAAATGATTTTCGTTAAATCGCGTTGGCGTCGAGTTAACAACGCACGCAATGTAGCTCGGATGCTTGCATCCGGGTTCTCGTAGTTCCCATCACGAAGCGACCCAACCTGGCGTCAGCAAGTCCGCTAAACAAACCCCAAATTCTTGTTGGCAAACGCGCCAATATTCGGCGCGATGGTTGCCAGTCCGCTTGCCGGAACGCCGAACCATGTTGCGAGGGTCGCGGCATATTGGTCTACAGACGTGGTGGGCAACCAACGTCCTTCGCTCGACACGTCATCGTTGCTGCCCAAGCGATGTTCCGGGAACGCGCCATACATTGCGCCGCCTTTTACTGCGCCGCCCATGACCAGGTGGTGATTGCCCCAGGCGTGGTCGGAACCGCCGCCTGCTGCGGGTTTGAAAGTGCGGCCGAAGTCAGAGAGCGTGAAGCTGGTGACGTTGTTGGCGACGCCCAAGGCTGCGGTCGCGTCGTAAAAAGATTTCATCGCCGCGCCGACGTAGCTGAGCAATGTTTGTTGTGTCGTGAGCTGGTTGTTGTGCGTGTCGAAGCCGCCGAGTGATACAAAGAATATTTGCCGTGAAAGCCCGATGGTGGCGCGTGCTTCAATCAGTTTTGCCACTTGCAATAGTTGCGCTGCGAGGCTGTTGCCCGCTGTGTTGAACAGTCCGGTGACGGTGTTGCTGGTGGCGCTGATGATGGGATTGACTTTGGCTGAGAGGGCGATGGCCTGCTCAGTTTGCTCCGCGGCAGACTTGACCAACAGATGATCTTTGCCTTGCAGGAGCAGCGCGTTCAGCGCGCTCGCACGAGCCCGCGTGGCGGCATCGGTGGCGGTGAGTCCGGTCAGTCCGAACGTGCCGGACGACGGGATCGCCAGCGGGCTCTGCACGTTGCCCGTGGTGTACAGCGCGGAGCCCGCCACCGAGGTCAACACCGGGAAGGGGTTGCTGCCGTTCATCGACGCGACGGCGTCGGCCAGACGCCCGCCCCAACCGGTGCGCGAGGCTTGATCGGAGACGCTGCTCTGCCACTGCGCCTGTTGATCGGAATGCGAAAACAGTTGATCGGGCCGATTAACCCCGGATAGATATTGCGCCTTGGTGGTCGGTGCCAACAGTGGTCCGGCGTTGGCGATGACGGCTAACTTGCCCTGATCGAACAGCGGATGAATCGACGCCAACGCCGGATGAAAACCGTAGGTCGACGAGGTGTTGCTCGGCTTGAACGTGAGCAGCTCGTTCTGCGCGATATTGATGCCGGACTCGACGCTGCGAATCGAGCTGTAAGCTGCGTAACCCGCGGCGTCCGCAGGGATGATCATGTTGTTGCCGTCGTTGCCGCCGAACAAAAATATGCACACCAGCGCTTTGTAATCCGAGGGTGCCGATTGCGCGTTGGCGAACGGTATGGTGAAGCCGTTGAGGCTGGTGGCGAGGGCACCTGCGGATAGCGCTTTGAGCGTGTTGCGACGTGAGATATTCATGGTCAGAACCTTTCGCGCTTAGCGCACGATTTGCGCTTCAGGCGCGGCGATGGATAGATACAGCGCGGTGCGTGCGCGGCCTGTGGCGTCGGTGGCGGCGACGGCGTCTACCGCCGTTTTCATCACGGCGCGAGTGCTCGCGGTGAGCTTGCCTGCAAAGATGATTTCGTTGACGCGGTTCAACAAAGCGTTGCTGTCTGCGGCGACGCTGGTGAATGGCGTCCAGTCGAATTGCGTACCCGTGGCCCCGAACAGCGCGCCACTGATATTGATGCTGCCGTACAGAGTGGCGTTCGCGAAGTTGATGCGCGACAACGCGGTGGACGAATTGAAAATTCCGAACTCGGGACTGACCACGCCCGAGGACGCGATGACGTGATCAGGCGCGTAATAGTTGAACACCGACGGTGCCGCAAAAACGGCTTGCGCCATCGCGTTGCCAGTGTTGTAGAAATAGAAACCGTCGGTCTGCGCGGACAAGGCGCGGGCGAGGCCGGTGATCATGAGCACCGGTTCGTTCAAGTGCCCGTACGACGGTTCGTATTTGCTGACGCCCCTCGCTTCGATGTCGGTAAGGATGGCGTTGATCACGGCCTTCATGTCGCCGCGCACACCGCTACCATTATTCTTGAACACGGTGGCTACGCGCTGCACGTAACTCGGGCTTGGGCTACCCGTCACGAGCTTTTGAATGATGAACTTGGAAACGAACGGCGGCACGTTGCTGTAGTTAAAAATATTGTCGAGCGCTGCGGTCATGTCGGCATAAGCCGTGGTGCCCGCAGGTGCGGTGGCGCTGCCGAGAAGGGCTTTGATCGCGGTGTCGTGATACGTCTCACGCGCCTCCATCGTACCTGCGAGATTTTGTCCGTTGAGGCGCGTGGTTGGCGTCACACCCGCACGGGTCGGGTACGTCCAGCCCGTGAAGACGCGTGAGAAGCCCTTGATCTCTTCTTGCGTGTACGCCGGAATCGGTTTGCCATCGAGCCCCTTGCGATCCGTGCCGTCATCGTTGAGCAGGTTCACGCCGACCGCGAACAGTTGCAGAATTTCGCGCGCGAAGTTCTCGTTGGGAGAGATGCCGGCGCTGGTGGTCTTCTGGTTGTTGGCCATGTCCAGAAAGCGGCCCATCGCCGGATGCAGCGTGACCTTTTCCATTAGCGTTCGGAAATTCACAAACGCGTTGTCGCGCAGCATTTGTTGATAGTCACCCATGCCGTACGGAAGATTCACGTCCACCTGCGACACCACAAACAATTGACTGAGCGCCCACGCCGCACGCTGGCGCAGTTGGTCGCTGCCGGTGATGGCCTGCTTATAAAACTCAAGCTGCGTCGGGAACAGCGAGTAGTTGTCGCGTTGGCAGTAAGAGGTCGCCGTGATGGGCGGCGTGGTGACGTTGACGCAGCTGTCGGCGCGCGTTTGCGGCACATATTCACGCGGCGTGTAGCGCGACGTGTTGGCGGCGAATTGTTCGGTGAGCCATGCGGATGCGCCGATGCTCGTGACGCGATCAATCTCGGCAGGCGTCGGCCCGAAGCTCGCTTGTTTGAGCAGACGCACCGCGTCAAGCCGTTTCTCGGCGCTGGTCTGCGGCAAACACATGCTCAAGCCCTCAAGCGCGTAGCCTTTGCTGGCGTAACTTTGGTAGAAGCTGAAGTCGGTGAAATAGCGATGATTCGCCGGGCCGTTGTTGCCGTTATTAAACGTGCGGTAAAGGCTGCTGGTGCCGGTTGTGCAAGCGCCCGCAGACGGCGGCATGGCGTACCAAGCGATGCCTTCGTTGACGAAGCCAGCGGTCACTGCGAGCAGGTCGCAATCGGCTTTGCTGACGCTGAAAAAGTGCGAGGCGACGGCGGGCGCGAAGAACCGGCAGACGGGCTGCGCGGCGGCTTCTTGGCCCTGCGTGTACGCAGAGAAGGTAACACCAGTGCGCGCCCAACCGATGCTGGCATACTGGTCCAACAGCGCCCAGTCGGCAGGGTTTGCAGAGATGAAGTATTTGTTGGCCGGTGCATTGAAAAATTCAACAATGGTGGCGGCAGGCTCGGCGGCGTGGACGAATGTCGCCCCCAAAAGCGCGACGGTCGCAGATGCAATCCGCATAATATTTCCCCAGAAAAGTGCGATGACCGGAAAGCCAACTTAGTAGGCAGCGTGAAGTGTCGTTCACTCGACGACGAAAGCAATGAATACAAACGTAACAATCTGTTTCTAAGCCAGTTTAAGTTAACAGCTTTTTGCTGGAAACCCTATTTGATTTGGGCTTAGCAGCAAAAAATGGCAAAAGTCGATCATAAGATGCTCCTAATTTCGTGTTGCGCACAAAAACGTGCAAACGCGCACACATTTAGAACTGTGCATAACTCCCTATTTTTACTTTGGTTTTTGTTGTATGTGTACATGAATTTAGCCATGTAACTTGTTGAAAACAAAGCGGAATACGCAAGAGTTAAGAAAAACGCTAACTTGTGAGTAAAAGTGGGGATTAGCGGCAAAAGGTGGGATAATCTTTTGCAATGTTTAATGGCGCACCCAATTTAAGTCTCGATGCGAAGGGCCGCATGGCGATCCCCACGCGCTACAGGGATGCGCTCGGCTCGGAAGTTGTGATCACCGCCGACCCGAGCGGTTGCTTGCTGCTGTTCCCCGCCGCAGGATGGCAGCCGTTCGAGGATCGCGTCAGTGCGCTGCCCAACATGAACCCGAAAATCAAGGCAATGCAGCGCATGTGGCTTGGCTACATGACTGAGACTGAGGTTGATGCTGCGGGGCGCGTGGTGTTGACACCAGAAATGCGCGATTACGCGAAACTGGATCGCAAGGTGCAGTTTGTTGGGCAACGTGATCGCTTTGAGTTGTGGTCTGAGGCGGGATGGCAGGCAGAGATCGAACTGGCGCAACGCAGCATGCGCGAAGACGTCCCCGCCGAGCTTGCCGGCTTGTCGGTATGAGTCGAGCACGATGCCACCTGACTCCCACATCTCTGTATTGTTACGAGAGGCCTGCGACGCTTTGCTGCCGGAGCGCAGCGGCATATTTGTCGATGGCACGTTCGGACGCGGCGGCCACAGTCGCGAATTGCTTCGACTTATGCCCGCTGACGCGCGCCTCTTCGCGATTGATCGTGACGCAGCGGCAGCGCAGTCTGCCCGCGAAATTGATGACCCGCGTTTCGCGTTCGTTGCCGCGCATTTCGGCGACATCGGGCAAGCGCTCGGCACGGTCGGCGTTAGCCTCAATCAGGTCGATGGCTTGCTGCTCGACATCGGCGTTTCTTCGCCGCAACTGGACGATGCGTCGCGCGGATTCAGCTTTATGCGCGACGGCCCCCTTGACATGCGAATGGACCAATCGCGCGGCCTGTCGGCTGCCGAGTGGATTGCTACAGCCCCAATCAACGACATAGCGGAGGTCATCCGTGACTACGGTGAAGAGCGGTTTGCTCAGAGGATTGCAACAGCGATTGTTGAGGCACGCGAGCGGCAACCGGTCGAGCGAACCGTTCAGCTTGCGCAGATTGTCGAAAAAGCCGTCTCAGCGCGGTGGACAGGGCAGCATCCGGCCACGAAAACCTTCCAGGCTATTCGGATTCACATCAATCAAGAGCTCCAGGAGCTACGAATGGCCCTGAGCGCGGCGCTGCCCTTGTTAGCAATCGGTGGTCGCTTAGCTGTCATCAGCTTTCACTCGCTCGAAGATCGCATGGTCAAACTGTGGATGCGCGAGCAGGCCGGCCGCGCGCCAGAAGACCCCCGTTTGCGCCATTTGCCGAAGGCGGCGACCGCAACCGCGCAAATTGCGCTGGTAGGTAAAGACATTGCTCCTTCGGATAAGGAAGTGAGCGCAAATCCGCGCTCGCGCAGTGCGCGTCTACGTGTAGCAGAAAAGCTTGGAGTGGCGGCGTGACCCGCGTCAACATTATCCTTGCGATTCTTGTCTGGGCCAGCGCGTTTGCGCTCGTGAGCAGCCAGTATCGCGTGCGCCATCTCACCATCGAAATCAATCGTGCTCGCGACTTGGCATATCAACTGGAAACAGATCGCAATCGCGCGACGCTGGTGCAATCGCGTCTCTCGACTCCGACGATTGTGGAGCGCACTGCACGCGAACGGCTTGGCATGGATTTGCCTGAAGGCGCACGCACGCAATTGGTTGAACTAAGCGGCGCGGCAAGCGCCGCGAGTGCGCAATGAAAACTACAGTTAACAAAGCCTTGAAAAAGGGCACCCCGAATTTCGCTGTCTGGCGTGTTCGCGCTGTGGCCTACGGATTGCTCGTTGGATTTGCCGTGCTAGCAGGGCGTGGGGTGTATTTGCAAGTCGTGCAACACGATGATTTGACCAAGCGTGGCGATGCAAGAACTACCCGTGATCTGGTGCTGCCC
>ENA-OBLH01000113-OBLH01000113.1-metagenomes-genome-assembly--contig:-NODE-113-length-28370-cov-4.91619_pt1 | contig 28370 bp, 26 predicted proteins | sample MGYA00153382_OBLH01 | MGnify analysis MGYA00153382
GGAACCAGCAGCGCTGACAGCGTAATGCCAATGCCGGAACCGCCGTAGTACAAGCCGATCAACAAGCCGCTGCGAGACGGATCAAGCGCGCCTAATCGCGTCGCCAAGACGCCGCCGGTGATGAACACCCAGGCACTCGCGACACCTGCCAGCCAACGCTGCACCAATAGCATGGTGCTGTCGGTGAAGAACCCACTCAAACCCATAAACAAACTCGCGAGCAACGCGCCAATCACCATCACGCTGGCGGCGTTGAATTTACGCATCAACCACGGCGTCATCAACGCGCCGACGAAGTAGCCCAGCGCGTTGCTGGTGTTCATGCTGCCCGCCAACGTGTAGGTCCAGCCGAGGTCTGCACGCATCGGCGGCAACAACAAACCGTACGCAAAACGCGTGATACCGAGTGACACCGCAGCACCCAGCGACAGCGCGAGCGCCAGTAAAAACGGAGATGCGGTTAGCCCGCCATTTGCGACGTTTTTACTCAACGACTCAGCCGCGAAGTACCGCGCATTGACTTAGGCGACGACTAGCGCACCCGTTTCGGCAACAGCGGCTCAGTGACACCGTCAATCCCGACCAGCGCAAGAATCGCCAGCAACGTGTTTTGTGGGCCGAGCCAGGCGTTGAGCGGCGAGTACCACTCCTGCGGTGCATGCGCGCCACCGCCGACGCCGCCGCCGCCCAGCGTGACCGCCGGAATGCCCAGCGAAATCGGCGTGTTGCTGTCGGTGCTGGAAGCCGCGATGAACAAGTCCTTGATGCCTAGGGACTGCGCAGCGCGCACGCCTACTTGTGTGATGACGCTGTCTTTTGACTGAGTGCCTGCGGGACGGTCGCCGACCAGTTTGATCTCGACCTTCACTCGTCCCGGTTGCTTCCAGCGCGCGTTTTCTTCGTCCGCCGCCGCGTTCGCGATGGCGAGCATTTTCGTTTCGAGTTTCGCCAATTCTGCTGCGCTGTTGGAGCGCATGTCGAGGCCAATCTCGGCGTCGGCAGCAATCGCGTTAACCGAGGTGCCACCTTTAACGGTGCCAACCGTATAGGTCGTTTTTGGTTCTGAGATCGTTTCCACGTCGGCCATCTTTGCAATCGCACGCCCCATCGCGTGCGTGGCACTTGGCATGCCGAACGCAGAAAAACTATGACCACCGGGGCCGATGTACGAAATCTTAAAGCGACGGCTGCCGGTTGCAGCGTTCACCACGCGATCAATGCCCAATCCATCAAGCGAAATGAAGCCATCAATCCCCGCGTGATCGCGGAACAGCGCTTTCACGCCGCGCAAATCACCCAGTTCTTCTTCACCCACCGTACCGACGAACCACACATCTCCCACCGTCTTGATCTGCGTCGCGTTGAGCGCGCGAACAACCGACAGCAACGACGCAAGGCCACGTCCATCGTCGTAAATTCCCGGCGCGTAATACCGCTCGCCTTGCTTCTTGACCTTGACGTCCGTGCCCTCCGGAAATACCGTATCCAGATGCGCGGACACCACCAGCAGCGGGCCGTTGCCGCTGCCTTTGCGCACAGCAATCACATTGCCTTCCTTATCCACTCTCGCATCGGCAAATCCGAGCGCTTGAAGCCGCTTGGTGTATTCAGCCGCGCGGACAGCCTCCTTGAAGGGCGGTGCAGGAATCTCGGTGAGTTCGATCTGGTCGCGCAATGTGCGTTCGTCATCAGCCTCAATCGCCGCCAGCGCCGACTTCACAGCGGGTGCAGCGAGTACTCGCTGGAAAGTCGCTTCAACAGGCGCGCTGATCGATGGCGCGAAGGGTTGCGCTGACAAAGGAACCACACACATTGACAAAGTGCAGGCACATGCCAATAGCGTCCGACGCGATAAAAAAATCTGCATGAATAACTCCACTAAACAGCAACGGCGGACAGTCCCGTCGCAAATTGAAAATCACGCCCCGGCGCGCTGGCGAGCAGGCGCTGGGTGTACACATGTTGTGGCGACATGAACACGTCACGCGTTGCGCCCTGCTCCACCACAATGCCTTTTTGCATGACCAGCACACGGTCACAAATTTGCGCGGCGACGCGCAGATCGTGCGTAATGAACAGAATCGCGAGGTTGAGTTTCGCCTGAATCTCTTCAAGCAACTTAAGCACCTGCGCCTGCACCGACACATCCAGCGCGGACACCGCTTCGTCGCAGATCAACACTTCAGGATCCAGCGCGAGTGCGCGGGCGATGCTGATACGTTGACGCTGTCCGCCGGAAAACTCGTTGGGATAACGCGACAACACATCCGGGCTCAAGCGCACCAGCGACATTAGTTCACGCGCTCTCGCCATCGCGCTCTCGCGCGTCAGGCCAAAATTTAGTGGCCCCTCGATGATCGCATCGCCCACGCGCTGCCGTGGATCGAGCGAGCGATACGGATCCTGAAAAATAATCTGGATGCGTTTGCGCACGAGCTTCAGGCTGTCACGCGTGACGCCATCGAGCTGCGTTTCACCGAGGCGCATCACACCCGTGGTCGGGTCGATCAGGCGCGTGATGCAACGCGCGACGGTGCTTTTGCCAGACCCCGATTCGCCAACGATGCCAACCGTTTCGCCCGGATGCAGATCGAGTGTGACGGCCTTCGCTGCCTCAGTTGAACGCTTCTTCTGGAACCAGCCACCGCTGATGTATGTTTTGCCGAGTTCACTCACGGTGAGCAACGCTTTGCCAGTATGCGTTTGCCGTTCTGCGGGCGGCTCGATACCGGGCACCGAGGCGATGAGCATTTGGGTGTACGCCTCGCGTGGGAATCGCAGCACCTGCTCCTTCTCACCCGCCTCCACCTGCTTGCCATGCTGCAACACGATCACACGATCTGCGATCTCGGCGACCACACCCATATCGTGTGTGATGAACAGCACGGCAGTGCCACGTTCTCGTTGCAACGTTTTAATCAGCGCGAGCACTTCGGCTTGCGTGGTCACGTCAAGCGCCGTGGTCGGCTCGTCCGCAATCAGCAGCTTCGGCTCAAGAATCAGCGCCATCGCGATCATGATGCGCTGGCGTTGACCGCCGGAGAGCTGGTGCGGATAGCTCGCGTAAATGCGGTCAGGTTCGGGCAACTTCACGGCTTCGAACATGGCGAGTGTTTTCGCCTTGCGCTCGCTCGTCGCAAGTTTGGTGTGTTCAGCGAGTAGTTCATCAAGCTGATCACCGCAGGTCATCACCGGATTCAGCGCCGTCATCGGCTCCTGAAAAATCATGGCGACATCGTCACCGCGAATGGCGCGCAATTGCTCGCGCGACAGCGTCAGCAGGTTAACGCCGTCCAGCAAAATTTCACCGCTCGCGACTTGCACATTGTCCGGCAACAAACCCATCACCGAGAACGAGATCACCGATTTTCCGGAACCCGATTCGCCAAGCAGGCACACGATTTCGCCCGCGTTGACGTCGAAGCTGATGTGTTCGGCAGCGAACGGGCGGTCAGCGCCGGTTGGCAGCGCGATGCATACATCGCGGAGCGAGAGAACCGCGCTCATCGCTTTTCCCCCCGCTTGTTGAACTTGGGATCCAGTGTGTCGCGCAATCCATCACCCAACACATTGACTGCAAGAACGGTAAGCCCAAGAAAAATGCCGGGGAACCACATGTTGTGCGGCGCGCTGGAGAACACCACGCGCGCCTCCGCCATGATGTTGCCCCAGGTTGGAATTTCGCTAGGCAGACCAAGTCCGAGGAAGCTCAAAATCGCCTCGATCAAAATGGCTGACGCACACACATACGTGCCTTGCACCACCATCGGCGCAATCGAATTCGGCAACACGTGTCGCAACAAAATTTTCCATGTGGGCGTGCCGACGGACACTGCCGCCTCAATGTACGGTTCTTCACGAATCGACAGCACCAGCGCTCGTACGAGGCGCGTCACGCGCGGAATTTCTGGCACGGCAATGGCGATGATCACCGTTGACAATTGCGCGCCCCACGCGGCCACCAACGCAATCGCAAGCAGGATGCCGGGAATCGCCATCATGCCGTCCATCACCCGCATCAGGATCGCGTCCACGCCGCGAAAATATCCTGCGACCAAGCCCAAAAATGTGCCGATGATGAGCGACACAACCGCCACCGTGATGCCCACAATCAGCGACACGCGAATGCCGTACAACACGCGGCTGTAGATGTCGCGTCCGAAGCTGTCGGTGCCCATGTAGAACGTACGCTGCGCGGTTTGATTATCCGGACCGGTCCAATCGGCGGTGGTCATGGGCTTTTGGCTCATGTTGATCGCATCAAGCCAAGACGGATCGACCGTTCCGAGAACAGGAGCCAGCACGCCGAGCAACACCAGCAGGCAAAGCACGATCAGGCCGAAGCGAACCGCGCCGTTTTTGAGAACCTGTTTGAAGGTAGCGTTCATAACGGCACACCTTGTAGGAGCGGCTCTGCCGCGACCAACCTTAGTTTGCTCAGATAGGCCGGGGCAGAGCCCCTCCTACAAATGCATTGCGGCGCGTTAATAACGAATCCTCGGATCAAGAAAAAGGTACGACACATCGACCAGCAGGTTCACCATCACATACAAAAACGCGAAGAACAAAATGACGCCCTGAATCACTGGAAAATCGCGCGCCAAAACGGCGTCAACGGTCAGCGTGCCAAGGCCGGGAATCGAATACACGCTTTCGGTCACGACGACACCACCGATGAGCAGCGCGACTCCGATACCGATCACGGTGACTATGGGCACCGCAGCGTTAGCCAGCGCATGTTTGATCAACACGCGTGATTCCGGCAAGCCTTTGGCGCGTGCGGTGCGCACGTAGTCCTCCGTCAACGCTTCCGCGACGCTCGCTCGCGTCACCCGTGCGATGAGCGCGACGTACACAATGGACAACGTGAACGCGGGCAGCAATAAGTGATGCAACCACGGCAGGAGGCCGTCCTTCAATGGCTTGTAGCCCTGCACCGGAAACCAGTCAAGTTTGAGCGCAAATAAGTAGACGAACAAATAGCCGAGTACAAATACCGGGATTGAAAATCCGAGTACCGAAAAGCCCATCAGCGCGCGATCCAGCCAACCGCCATGCTTCCATGCAGCGAGCGTACCGAGCGGCACAGCAACAAGCACAGTGATGACGATGGTCAAAAACGCCAGCGAGAGGGTCGGCTCCAGACGGTCGCCAATCAATTCAACGACTTGCTTTTTGAAGAAGAAAGATTGGCCCAAATCACCTTGCAAAAGACCCTGCGACCACAAGCCGAGCTGCACGAAGAAACCGCGATCCAACCCAAGCTCGGTGCGAATGCGCGCAATGTCTTCGTTGGTAGCCATGTTGCCCGCGATGACCGCTGCCGGGTCGCCGGGTACCAGTCGAATCAGCGTGAAGACGATGATCGCGACAATGATCATCACCGGAATCGTAGCGAGAATTCGTTTCAGTAAAAAAGAGCCCATAACGACAACGATACATTACCGCCGTCATCAAGTGGGCAACTTGCGCGACAATTCCAGAACTGTCGTTCACTTGTAGGAGCGGCGACACCAATGAGCCCACGAGCCGCGATCACATGTTGCCTTCTCCCTGTGGCGAATCGCGGCTCGCGCTGCTCCTACCAAACATTGCCACATTACACATTTCGAGCACGAGAAACTAAACATGACATCCACCACCGCCCTGCCCACCACCATGAAATTCATCGACCACGGCGCGGGCGGCTCCGCCACTTGCATGCAGATGGCAACCGGCCCGTTGCCCGTGCTCGAGGACGACGAGGTATTGATTCACGTTGAAGCTGCGGGCGTCAACCGGCCCGACATCTCGCAACGCGCCGGTTCATATCCCCCGCCGAAAGATGCGTCGCAGGTGATGGGCCTTGAGGTTGCAGGCACCATCGCCGCCGTGGGCTCATTGGTGTCGCGCTGGAAAATTGGTGACAAGGTGTGCGCGTTGACACCGGGTGGCGGTTACGCTGAGTATTGCAAGACGCCCGCCGAGCATTGCCTGCCAATTCCGGCTGGCTTGTCGATGCTTGAGGCCGCCGCGTTGTGCGAAACATTTTTCACGGTGTGGGCCAACGTGTTCGAGCGCGCGCGCTTGCAGGCGGGCGAAACGTTGTTGATTCACGGCGGCTCCAGCGGCATCGGCTCGACCGCGATTCAACTGGCGCGCGTGTTTGGCGCGGCGCAAATTATCGTCACCTGCGGCGATCAAGCAAAGATTGATTACGCATTGAAGCTTGGGGCCAACACTGGCATCAATTACAAAACGCAGGACTTCGTGGAGGCAACACTCGCTGCCACCAACGGGCTCGGCGCGGACGTGATTCTGGACATGGTGGGCGCGCCTTACTTTCAGAAAAACATGGCCGCGGCAGCGCTCGAAGGCCGCATCGCGCAAATCGCCTTTCAACACGGTGCAAAGGTGGAGCTGAACATGTTGCCGCTGATGATGCGGCGATTGACGTGGACGGGCTCAACATTGCGTGCTCGGCCCAAATCAGCGAAGGCCGCGATTGCGGCGGCGCTGGAATCGACCGTATGGCCTAAATTCGAAACAACGCCGGATGCACTAAGACCGAACATTCATGCGACCTTTCCGCTGGCGGAGGCCGCAAATGCGCACCAAATGATGGAAGCTGGCACCCATTTCGGCAAGATCGTGTTGACGATTTAGGCGCTACAGCTTTTGTGTTAAGCCCGCATTCAACATGGGCTTAGATGTATAAAGCGGCATAAATCGACTTTAGTCAGTATGCGGCTCCAAGCCCACGTTAAATGGTCATTTCAGAGGAAAGCTGCATGATGGTGCGTGGATGCCTGATCGTGCAAAATCGCCATGTTCGAATCAGCAAATTTTGCGCGATTTCCGTGCGCAGACACCCGCGATCTATCTGTTGCCGCAGTGCAACATAGCTCATGGTTATACGCCGTATCGATTGCGATTGAACGACCTGCGCAAACGGGCGGTGCTTAATGACTTTTTCTCCCGCGATGCGAACGTCACGCTTGAGGGCGGGTTCGGCAAAGTCACGGTAGGCCGTGGGCTAGCGCCGAACTTCCTGCCCACCGTAATCTTCAATGCCTTCAGTGACTCATTTGCCTTCTCGCCAATCGTTCTGCACGCCAACGTGCCGTTGTTTAACGGCACGGGCTGGCAATCGGTCAACGCTGGCGACACCGGCTAGAGCAACGAGGTCATTTACAGCACGCCGAATTTTGGCGGCTTGAGTGCCAACGTTCATTACCAGTTTGGCGAAGTGGCTGGCAACAACAGCAACCGCAATATGGGCGCAAACTTCCTGTACTTCGGTGGCCCGTTTGCGCTGGGTGGATTTGTGCATCAAGTGCGCGCCAACAACACGAACACCGGCACAGTCGGCGACGTGAAACTTGGCTTCTCGGAGCAAAAAGCGTGGATGCTGGCTGGCAAAGTAAGCGTTGGCCCAGCCACACTGTTCGCCAATTACGAGAACGCCGACAACAGCAACCACTCTGGCCCCGCAGGCAACGCAAAAAGCAAGACGAGCAGCGTGAGTGCTGATCTGGCGGCTGGCCCCGGCAAAGTGCTGGTCGCCTACGCGAACACCAAGTTCACGCGCTCAAACACCAGCGTCACCAGCAAGCGTGCGACCTTCTCGGTCGGGTACGACTACAACTTCTCTAAACGCACCGACCTGTATGTCGTGGGTATGAACGACAAGATCACAGGCTTTGATCGCGGCAATTCATTTGCTGTGGGTCTGCGTCATCGCTTCTAGGCGTTACGTGACAAAAAAAGGCACCCGTGGGTGCCTTTTTTATTGCAGCGGACGCACTAATTGCGCGTCTGATCGACCAATTTATTCTTTGCAATCCACGGCATCATCGCACGCAGTTTTGCACCGACTGTTTCGATGCTGTGCTCGCTGGTCAGGCGACGGCGGGACAACAGGGTCGGCGCACCAGCTTTGTTTTCGAGAATGAAGCTCTTCGCATATTCACCGGTCTGAATGTCTTTCAGACATTGGCGCATCGCGTCTTTGGTCGCCTCGGTCACGATCTTCGGCCCGGTGACGTATTCGCCGTATTCCGCGTTGTTCGAGATCGAGTAGTTCATGTTGGCGATGCCGCCTTCATAGATCAAGTCGACGATGAGCTTCAGCTCATGCAAGCACTCGAAGTACGCCATCTCGGGCGCGTAGCCAGCCTCAACCAGCGTTTCGTAACCCGCCTTGATCAGCTCAACCGTACCGCCGCAGAGAACTGCCTGTTCGCCGAACAGATCGGTCTCGGTCTCTTCACGGAAATTGGTTTCGATGATGCCAGCTTTGCCGCCACCGTTGGCCGATGCGTACGACAGCGCCAGATCGCGCGCTTTTTTGCTCGCGTCCTGATGTACGGCCACGAGGTGCGGCACGCCGCCGCCTTGCGCATACGTTGAGCGCACGGTGTGGCCGGGAGCCTTCGGTGCAACCATCCACACGTCGAGGTCAGCGCGCGGAATAACTGCGCCGTAATGCACGTTAAAGCCGTGCGCAAATGCCAGTGATGCGCCCTGCTTGATGTTGGCATGAATTTCGTTGGCGTAGACAGCACCGATCTGCTCGTCCGGCAATAGCATCATCACCACGTCGGCCGTTTTCACAGCTTCGGCAACTTCGGCGACCTTGAGGCCAGCCTTCAACGCTTTGCCCCAGCTCGGGCCGCCTTTGCGTACACCTACCGTGACTTTGACGCCGCTGTCATTGAGGTTTTGCGCATGCGCATGACCCTGTGAACCGTAACCCACGATGGTGACTTCTTTGCCCTTGATCAGGCTCAGATCACAGTCTTTGTCGTAAAAAACTTTCATCTCAATCTCCCTTTTTTAAATTTTCAAAATCCGCTCGCCGCGACCGATGCCCGAGGCACCAGTGCGCACCGTTTCCAAAATTACGCCCGGTTCAATCGCCGAAATAAACGCGTCAAGTTTATGACTGTCGCCCGTCAGCTCGATGGTGTAGCTCTTGTCGGTCACATCGAGAATGCGACCACGGAAAATGTCCGCGAGTCGCTTCATCTCGTCGCGATCTTTGCCCGCCGCACGCACTTTCACCAGCATCAGCTCGCGCTCGATGTGATTGCCGTCGGTCAAGTCAACCACCTTCACTACTTCGATGAGCTTGTTCAACTGCTTGGTGATTTGCTCGATCACGTCGTCAGAGCCATGCGTGACGATGGTCATACGGCTCATCGTCGTGTCCTCGGTCGTGGCGACTGAGAGCGAATCAATGTTGTAAGCGCGGGCCGCGAACAGCCCGACCACGCGAGCTAGCGCGCCCGCTTCATTTTCAATGAGAATAGAGAGGATGTGTCTCATGGCTAAAGATCCTCCGCCAAAATCATTTCCGACAAGCCCTTGCCGCCCGGAATCATCGGGAATACATTCTCGGTTTCGTCCGTAATGAAGTCCATGAACACGAGGCGATCCTTGAGCTTCATCGCCTCCTTCAAAGCGCCTTCAACGTCGCCCGCTTTCTCGATTTTCATGCCAACGTGGCCGTAGGCTTCGGCCAGTTTCACGAAGTCCGGCAACGCATCCATGTAACTCTCGGCGTAGCGATTGCCGTAGAAGAATTCCTGCCACTGCCGCACCATTCCGAGCGAGCGATTGTTGAGGTTAATGATCTTCATCGGAATCGAATACTGCTTGCAGGTAGAGAGCTCCTGAATGCACATCTGCACGCTGCCCTCGCCCGTGATGCAGGCAACGGTTGAGTCAGGGTTCGCGAGTTGCGCGCCCATTGCGTACGGAATGCCCACGCCCATCGTGCCCAGCCCGCCGGAATTGATCCAGCGGCGCGGCTTGTCAAACGGGTAATACTGCGCAGCCCACATCTGATGCTGGCCGACATCGCTGGTGATGATGGCGTCACCGCCAGTTACGTTCCACAGCGCCTGCACTACCGCCTGTGGCTTGATCTTGCCGTCGCCTTGGGTCTGCTTGAATGCGAGGCATTTCTTGCTCTGCCAGCCCTTGATCGTTGTCCACCAGCCCTTCATCGCAGTGGCGTCCGGCTTCTTGTCTGCCGCTTCGATCAGGCTGATCATTTCATTGAGCACGTCACGCACGTAGCCCACAATCGGCACGTCTACCTTCACGCGCTTTGAAATCGACGACGGATCGATATCGATGTGAATGATCTTTCGGCCATCGCGGAAGAAGTGCCCTGGATTGCCGATCACGCGATCATCGAACCGCGCGCCGACAGCGAGTAGGACGTCGCAATCCTGCATTGCCATGTTCGCTTCGTACGTGCCGTGCATGCCAAGCATGCCAACGAATTGCGGATCACTTGCAGGAAACCCGCCGAGCCCCATTAGCGTGTTGGTGCAAGGCGCGCCAAGCATGCGCACGAGCTTGGTCAACTGCGCTGAGGCGTCGTTCAACACCACGCCGCCGCCAGCATAAATCATAGGTTTTTTGGCCTCAAGCAGCAACTGCACTGCTTTCTTGATCTGCCCGCTATGCCCCTTGCCAGAAGGGTTATAGCTGCGCATCGAAATTTCTTTGGGATACTCGAACGCACATTTGTTGGCGGTCACGTCCTTGGGAATGTCCACCAGCACGGGGCCAGGACGACCAGTGGAGGCGATGTAGAACGCCTTCTTCATGGTCAGCGCGAGGTCTTTCACATCCTTCACAAGAAAATTGTGTTTGACGCAGGGTCGGGTGATGCCGACGGTGTCGCATTCCTGAAATGCGTCCTGACCAATCGCATGCGTCGGCACCTGACCGCTGATAACAACCATTGGAATCGAATCCATGTATGCCGTGGCAATACCGGTGACGGCATTGGTCACGCCGGGGCCGGAGGTGACGAGGCAGACGCCGATTTTTTGCGATGAGCGCGAGTACGCATCCGCCGCGTGGACAGCCGCCTGCTCATGCCGGACCAGCACATGCTTGAATTTGTCTTGTTTGAATATCTCGTCGTAGATATTGAGAACGGCACCGCCGGGATAGCCGAAAACGAATTCGACCTTTTCTTCGGCGAGACAGCGCATGATTATTTCAGCGCCCGTCAGCGTGGGCTGACCGTTGGGGGGAGTTTCGTGTGACATGTTCTTCCTCAAGAGTTTGCAAAATTTGCATAAGCCGCACGTCGTTGGGTACTGACGCTCTGGCCCCTGAGGGCAATTCAAAACTGGGTATACACGGCCTCGCGCACGCTCTGCACAATCGATAAACCCATGCTTTTGGCCGGTCGCTCGACTGTGTGCCCTCGATCTGTCCAAAATGGTCAAATCAAAGCGTCACGGTGTCCGAGATACTAATTATACGAACTTTATTGCGTTGCAGTAAAACCGCCACTCGCAGCGTACTTTTGCGCAGCCCTAGCAATCCAGCCGCTTCAGGTCGACAAGATTGGGTAGCGCGGATGTGTCAACCCGCTGTGCCCTATAGTGTTGGTTATCTATGAGCCGGTTATTTTTGACATGAGAAAAGATTCACAGCGTTTGGCGCAACTCCGGCAACAGCTCATTCTGGACTCGACTGGGGAGCATGCTTACGACGAAATTACGCGCCTGTTAGCCACGGGCCTTGACGTGCCCATCACGCTGATCAACTTCATGGATGAGGATCGCGACTGGTTCAAGTCAGCCGTTGGATTGACGCACTGTGAGTCACCCGTCGAGACGTCGTTTTGCGAGGCATTCTTGTGCTCTTCAGATGACGTAATCGTAGTGGAGGACACGACTTTGGACGTACGCTTTCGGCAGCATCCACTGGTCATCGCAGAACCGTTCATCCGCTTCTACGCGGCGGCCCGAATCACATCTGCTGGGCATACGTTGGGCACGCTATGCGCGTACGACATGAAGCCGCGAAAAATTTCTGTTGAACAGATCGAAACCTTGCGAACGCTTGCTACCACCGTCATGGAGTTGCTTGGCAAGCGCGCCGTCTCGAACGCGACCGCAGACGGCGTTAGTTGATCACCACGGCGGGCTAGTCGTCTACTTTCCCGGCGCGCGAGTGCGGCTTGCAGCCTCTTCTTCTGCAACCTTCATTGCGTCTGCTTCTTCCGCTGAATCAGGCGCTGCATCTGCCGCGTCTTTGGCCACGTCTGCGCTAGCTAGATAAGTTTCAATGCCGTCGGCGTAGCGCTGCATACCCTCGTAGCTACCTTCGCCTATCGGCGCACCGGAATCAGTCGTCGATTCGAGATTGCCCTGCTCGACATCATCATCCGGACGGGCGGTTTGCGATGTTTCGTTGTTCATGATTTGTCTCCTCAATGCCATTTGATTGAATCGATGATGGCGACCGAATGAAATGATCGAGCCGGTCATCGTGCGACGATCTTAAAAGCGCTATTTGCGCGTGTCTGTCGTACGACGTAGCGTGTGCGCGTGGGCGAATGCCTACGTGAGCTGTTCGTTTGCAAGCCGCGTTGGTGTGTCAGCGCTCTGCGGCGCTTAGTCCTACACGTGATTCGGCGCTGAACCGACTATTTCGCTGCCTCGTGGCATCGACAATGCATAGAGTGAATGAGCGCTGTCAGACCAAGTTGCGACTGTAGCCGTAACACTAACGCGCGCCCTCCCAGGCACTTCACTAATTGGCGGAGATACGAGATCGTGTTCCGCCGTTCGCCGCTTCACAATTGGCCTTCTCCTCCGCCGGCAAATCTACGTAACGCACAGAACGAATCAAAATTATGCTGATCCAGATTGGGTATGACATCGAGCTCGCCATCACTTCACCGATGGCACTGGTCTACCTGCTGCGCGTTCATCCGTCGCGACGAGACGATCTGTTGCAGCCCGAAGTGATTCAGGTATCGCCTCCATTCAACACGGAGGAATACACCGATTCGTTTGGCAATCATTGTGGTCGCATCAACGTGCCGGAGGGTGTGAGCAGCGTCAAGTTCAGCAGCCGCGCGGTGGTTCGCGACAGCGGCTTGCTCGATGCACAGCATTACGATGCGTACCAGCATGACCCGCGTGATTTGCCTGCGTCGACGCTGCAATTTTTGTTGCCGAGTCGCTACTGCGAAGTGGACAGCGAGTTGCTAAATTTCGCTTGGGCGCAGTTTGGTTCAACGCCGCTTGGCTGGCCGCGTGTGCAGGCAATTTGCGATTTTGTCCACAACCACATTCGCTTTGACTATCAATGCGCACGCGCCAATCGCACCGCGCTCGAAGGCTTTCGCGAGCGCGTAGGCGTATGTCGCGACTTCACGCATCTGGCCGTGACACTGTGCCGGTGCATGAATATTCCGGCGCGCTATGTGACCGGCTATCTCGGCGACATTGGCGTAGCGATGCTGCCCGGGCCGATGGATTTCAGCGCATGGTTTGAAGTGTTTTTAGGCGACCGCTGGTGTACGTGTGATGCCCGCCATAACCGCGCGCGCATCGGTCGCATCGTCATGGCACAAGGCCGCGACGCGGGCGATGTGCCTATTGTCATGGGTTTCGGTCAACACAGTTTGTTGCGATTTGACGTGATTACCTATGAGTTAAATCCCGACACCGTGCCGATGAGTATTTCAGCGTGACGCAGTGACCGCGTCGCGCTAATTCCATCACCCAAAACGTAGCGTTGAACTGCGCGTTTGTCCTGTTGAAAGCGGGGGCAAAGTCAGGCAGAGTAGCCTGCGACGGCGCAGCATGTTGCATGCGAACATAGCGCTGACTATGGTCAAAAGGATAGTGAACGGCAAAGCGGCAATCTACCGCACGCGGCGCTCAAATATCCGTTTGGGACGCGAACAGACGGCGATTCAGCCAAAGAAAAATGGTTAGTGGATACTATCAATCTAACCCTTGTAGCGTTTGGCGCGGCTGGCAGGAATTGAACCGACTACATGAATTGGATTGCTTACTTATATAAATTTGCGCATCGTACGCGCGAAACGTTGACCGACCGTGCTTCGTAAATATCCGTCGAGCCCGACGCACAATTCGCTGCGTGATGGCGCGCTCAGGCCGCGTAAAGGCTCGGCCATGTCATTGTGCCGGGTCTGATCGGTCAGGTAGGAAGGATGCAGTGACGTGGCCCCTCGCGTTGGGTTCAGCAGATGATCGAGACTGGTCACCGTGTTGTCATGCAGGTAGTTTGGTTTGCGGGCAAGATCAAATACCAAGGGCATCACGGTGCCACGAATACCTGCGTCGCCGGATCCAATGCATTCACATCCACCATCAGTCCCAACTGCAGCGCTTTGATTGGGGACACACCAGCAGCCACAACGCCCTGTTGTAAGCGCACCGCGTCGGTCCGAAAGCCTTTCGTTACCAAATGTCTCGAAGCGAAACACCTGCTTACCAAGATTAATGTCACCCACGGCGTGAACCACTGGTGCTTCTACAGACGCGGGGCCATCAGATCCTGCGATCACCGTGTCGCTATCGCCGTTGCACGCGGCGAGCATCAGGCCCGCCACAACTGCACCAGTCAACGATTGCCACATCACCGGGCGTTGACTCAGAAAACTAAACATGGGGCACTCCTGACGAGATTTGACGACTACAAAAATTGAAAATGAAGTTCGCCTAGCACTGCGCCGGCACTCATTTCTCAAGTGGACGGACGACACCAAACATGTGCGCATCATCGCCGTCACAAAAAGTTCGGTCTGTGCGATGCCGAATACTGAACGGCAAAATTTGGGTGAGTCGGACATTCGCCCTGCATACGCTCAGTTGCCGTTGAGCAACACGCAGATCATGGAGTGTCGAACGCTTGTCGGAGAGTAACTACGCTGTGCCGCGATGTCGTCTGAGTGTGAGACTTGAATAGTTGCGGCAGCATCATCGCAATTTGTCGCATCACGTCGCGGGTGATTTCAATCGTATCCGGGTGCCCTGTTTCGCCGCGATGGCACGTTTCACATCGTGGGTGCGTGCGCGTTTAGAAAGTCAAGGCATGCATGACTGCATTTGGAATCAATTGGATAGACGCGTTGCAATGGCCCGCAATGATAGTTACAGTGCTGGCGTCATGGTTAATCGCATCATCACAGTCGTCGCGCAGAAACGTCGGCTTTTGGGTATTTATCGGCAGCAACGTGCTGTGGATTGCGTGGGGAATTTACAGTTCCGCGCCGGCATTGGTAGCGCTGCAACTATGCCTTGCCGTGATGAACATTCGCGGTGCGCGAAAAACTGAAAATAAGTAAGTCATGTCCCCGCTGCGAAGTAACGCGCAGTCGCAATTCGCTCATGCGCATCACGGCAGGCGCTTTGCCCGCGGCGCCTCAATACTTCGCTATAGACGCGTGCGTCCATGCGTCTGGTCTTGCGTTAACTCTGGGAGATCAGCCACTTCGTTTTCTGTGGCCTTGTCGTTCTTGTAAATCGTCGCCATTCCAGTTCTCACATAGTCCGCAACGCGTTGCGAGGCTGGGGAGGGCATGGCCCGCTTTGCCTCCCACATGCTTTGTGTTGACACGAGAGGCGGATGAATTTTTTTCATTGAGCACACCTGAATAAACGTAATAGTCGACGCTGACGCTTCCGATCCAACTATAAAGGGCGCACTCCTACCCGTATGTTCGGTAGCGAACTTTGCGTCGTCCGATGTTTACAAGCACTCAAGGAGATACAGGCGATAGCGGGATCAACGGTGCCAGCGGATCGAAATCGACCCGGTCTCCCGCGATGATTTGCCCGTCGGCCTGCCCAATGTCCATGCCGCCACTGCGACTTAGCACCTGCCGGGCCGACGCTTGTTGCGCGAAGTGTTGCTAATACCGACCAATGCCCCCCCGCTCCAAAGCCCTGAGTCTGACGGCAGGGCCCGGAACCACTGGCGTCGCGGGCATGCGCGTCGCTCTGTTGGTGAGCGAAGGCACGGACGCAGAAAAAATTCATGCGGTCTATCGTGCGCTTACTCATCGAAAGGCGGCACCGCGCATTGTGGCGAGCAAACTTGGCGTGCTGCAACTCAAAGCTTCGGAGCCGATCCATGTGGAGGCAGATATCGCCCATCTGCGATGGCCATTGAATCCATCGACCCGGCGCGGGAAAGGGCTCGGACACTGACGGTCACGCTGCGGTTTTCGTGCGCGCATCATGCCGCGTTGTGCGCGATCCCCGACTGAGCCTCCCGTTCAAGGCAGAAAAACGAACGAGGGGAGGGCGCTGAACATTACCGCTACGGTGGCAATGGCGATAGCCCCCCGCGCAAAATGGTAGCTCCAGCCCGGAAGGCCGCCGTCGGCGTGGTGAGCCGTCAATCGAACGTAATGCGCGCCCACGGCCAGCAGCGCGATTGCAGTGGACCCCCATGCCACCGCGTTGGCGGTCCACTGGAGCGGCCAAATCTCGCTGGCCCCCCAGCTCACCATGAAGTGCACGAACCAGATCACGAACGCCGTGACGATTGGCCGCCAGCTTGTTTGCTCCGTCGCTTTCACAAGCCGCCCCAAGGCAGCAAACGCGGCAGCATTAGGCCCGCTATGCCCTCCATCGCCGCGTACATGAAGAGGATGCGCAGCGCTTCTAAAGTCTTGTTGGCCGGGCCTGGTGCCAGTCCGCGCAGCCAGCGTGCCAGGTAGTAGAAGGCCGACAGCACGACCGCCAGAACGATGCTGCTGTGCCAGGCCAACATCGCATAGATCGTCGCGCCTTGCCCGCTGGCATCGCCGCGCAGCCCGGCGTTCCACCAGTCGATGCCATCCACCGCCAGAGCAGCCACCAGGCACAGCATGCTCAGCGTCATCATCGCTGCGCTGACTCCGCTGCCGCGCTTCAGCCTCGCCATCATCGGCCGGGCCGCGTAGGCCAGGCTGGCCGATGCGCCGAGTAGCGCCAGGCCGGGAACCAGAGCGCCGCGCGGCGAGGCTACTTTCCACCAATCCGGATGGCTACCGAACAAGTACAGGTAGGAAAACATCGCCATCAGGTAGATCATCCCCAAAACGATGACCAGCAGCACCGCGGCCCACCAGCCGTGTGATTGCGGGCCGGTCACGTAAGTCGGCAGCATGATGCCGGCGCCAACGTCGACCTGCTTCTGCGGCACATGGCGGTCGTTGCTCCAGACCCAGCGCATGAGGCAGAGGACGGTCAGCACGCCGCATATGGCGCTCAGTGTGAGTGCCTTCACCGTCAGCAGCAAGAAGAAGCCGGCAGTGAAAAGCGCCGCCAGCAGCGGCCACCAGGACGGCCCCGGCATGATCTGCAGGTACTGCGGCTCTGCGCGAGAGCTGCTGGTGATCAGCGTCTCACGCGCGCCGGTGGCGGTGCCGGGCAGGAAGTAGCGGCCCGCCTCAACGTCCTCGCGCAGCCGGGCATCGGCCCATAAGGGTTCGAGGTCGTGCACGACGGGGATTGAACGCACCGCGTAGTTGCCCGTGGCCAGCCACTCCAGGGTGCCGCCGTTGAACACGTTGCGGGCGTCCGCGCTCCCGCCCTTGCGGCTGTAGCAGCGGATGGCGTCAATCAGGAACAGCAGCACCCCTGCGGCCATGATGAAGGCACCCACGGTCGAGATCGAATTCGGGATCTCCATGGACCGGCCCGGCAGGTAGGTGTCGACGCGCCGCGGCATTCCCATCAGTCCGCTCAGGTGCATTGGCAAAAAGCAAACGTGCACACCGACGAAGTTGAGCCAGAAGACCCAGCGTCCAACCTTTTCCGAGAGCCGCCGACCGTTGATCATTGGCGTCCAGTAATAGAAGCCAGCGAACAGTGGGAACACCATGCTGCCGATCAGCACGTAATGAAAGTGCGCGACGACAAAGTAGGTGTCGTGGGCTTGGCCATCGAAAGCGACCATGCCCACCATCACGCCCGTGAGGCCGCCCATCACGAAGATCAAGATGCCGCCGACGAGAAACAGCGACGGCACGTTGCGCTGAACCTTCCCCGACGCGAGCGTGGCGATCCACGCGAAGACCTGGGCGCCTGCGGGAATCGCCACTGCCATCGACGCGGCCGAGAAGTAGCCCGCTGACAGTCCGGGCATGCCCACCGTGAACATGTGGTGGGCCCAAACTCCAAAGCTGATGAAGCCGGTGGCGATCATCGCCAACACCACGATTTCGTGGCCGACAAGCGGCTTCTGCGCCACCGTGACGATCATTGTCGACAGCATCGCCGAGGCCGGGATGAAGATGATGTAGACGTCCGGGTGACCGAAGAACCAGAACAAGTGCTGGTACAGCAGCGGATCACCGCCACGCGTGGCGTCGAACAGCGGCCAATTAAAGGCGCGCTCAAGTTCCAGGAGAAAGGTCACCATGATCATTGCGGGGAAGGCCAGGACGATCATCACGCCGAAGATCAGCACCGCCCAGGCGTAGACCGGCATCTTCGCAAGCGTCATGCCCGGGGCGCGCGTGCGCAACACGCCGACGATGAGTTCGATGGCACCGGCAATCGCGCTGATTTCGATGAAGCCGATGCCCAGCAGCCAGAAGTCGGCGTTGATGCCCTTGGCGTAGACCCCCGAGCTCAGCGGCGGGTACATGAACCAGCCACCGCTTGGTGCTAGGCTGAAGAAGATCGAGCAGAAGAAAACGACACCGCCGATCAGGTAAGCCCAGTACGAGTACGCCGAGAGCCTAGGGAACGGCAGATCGCGCGCAGCAATCATCTGCGGTAGCAGCAGCACCGCAATGGCCTCGACAGCCGGCACGGCGAACAGAAACATCATCACCGAGCCGTGCATAGTGAACAGCTGGTTGTAGGTTTCCTGCGGCACGATGCCCGCCAGCGGCGAGGCCAGTTGCACGCGCATCACCAGCGAGAGGACGCCTGCGGCAACGAAGAAGCCGAAGGCAGTGACGATAAACAGGAAGCCTATGAAGTTGTTGTTGACAGCGCTGAAAGCTCGCCATCCCGTCGGCGTTTCCCAGACCTTTTTTAGCGCTTCGAGTTCGCCGGGCGGCCTGTCCCCCTGTGTGGGAAAGCGCTTGTAGAGGTGTGCGTCGAAGCCAGTTTCTGAAGGTGCGGTTGCGGCATCGCGAAGAGCGCCGACGACGCCCGGAGGGGTCTTGTGCGTCATTTCAACGACTCCATGTAGGCGGCCAGCGCGTTGAGCTCGGCGGCCTGCAGCGAGCGGTAGGCTGGCATGCGGTTGTTCGGCTTGATCGATTGGCTGTCGCCGATCCAGCCGATCAACGTACCCCGGGTGTTGGGCAAAATTCCTGCGCCCAAGGAACGACGCGAGCCCACGTGCGTCAAATCCGGGCCTGACAGACCTTGCGCAGCGCTACCAGCAACTCGGTGGCACGCAGCACATCCGACCTCGCTGAAGAGCTGCATCCCGCGCAGTACTTCGGCGCTGATGGGTGCCGCGGTCGAGCTTTGCGCGAGGCGGGTGTCCAGCCAGCGCTGCCAGTCAGCAGGCTCGTGTGCCACGACCACAAAACCCATCAACGAATGCGCCCCGCCGCAGAACTCGGCGCATTGCCCGCCGTAGACGCCAGCCTTATCGGCCTGCAGCTTCAGCCGGTTGGTGCGACCCGGGATCATGTCCATCTTGCCGCCAAGCTTGGGCACCCAGAAGCTGTGGATCACGTCCTCGGACACCATATCGACGACCACCGGGCGGCCGACCGGGATGTGCAGTTCGTTGGCATCGGCGTGGGTTTCGTTGCCCGCTGCGTCGAGGTAGGACACCCGCCACCAGTAGATGTTGCCGGACACGCGCATGCGTAACTCGTCGCCCTTGATCGTCGTCATTCCGGCGACCATCGTCGTGCCCCATGCCAACAGCAGGAAGAGCACGCCGGCCGGCACGATCAGTCCGAACCATTTGACGACGCGCTCGCCGCCGAGCTGGGCGCGCAACTTGTCGCTGCCGTACAGCGCCACCCACATGGCCGCGCACACCAGCAGGAAGATGAGTGTCATGAGGGCGATCAACACCCATGCCAGCGTGGTGACCGAGTTCGAGAACGGGCCGTGAGGATCAAGCACCGGCGGGGGCCAGCCCCTCAGAGCTTCAGCGAGGCTTGAGTGTGAGGAGATAGGCTGTGACATCGAGGGCTTCCTGGTCGGTCATCAAAATAGCCGGCATGGCCGTCCCGGGCACCAGCGCGGGGGCGTTCCGGACGAACTGCATCAACACGCCAGGTTGGTTCGGCAGCCGTCCGGCGATCAGGCCCTGTCGCCCGAAGTTTTGCAGCGACGGCCCTAGCCCGCCGCGCGGCCACTTCACATCGGGGAAGGTGTGACAGGCGACGCAGCCTTTGCTTGCGACGAGCTGCCGACCCCGCGCTGTGTTGGCGTCGCCCAGCGTCGAGGTGCGGTCCGGCGGGCCATCGCAGGCAACCAGGGGCACGCACAAAAGCATTACCCACTGACTCGCGATGGTTGCGGCGCGCGCCCTAGGGCGGCATCGCGCTGCCGTCTGCGATACTTCAGTTTCCATGCTCAGACAACCATCGCTTTTCCGATGCTGGTTTCCGTGCCGTTTCGGCCGGACACTGGCGTTCATCATGGCGGTGCTCGCCTCGGCCTGTACGGATCGCATGGCCAGCAGTAACGACCGCTGGGGCGGGAGTGGTGAACTCATTGCAATGAGTGGTGGCGAAGGCGGCGCGCGCTATGCCTGCGTCACCTGTCACGGCGCGCGCGGCGAGGGCAATGGTTTCGACGCGCCGCGCCTGGCCGGCTTGCCTGCGGGCTACCTGCAAAAGCAGATGGAAGACTACGCGGCCGGCTTGCGCGCGCACGAGGTGATGCGCGACGCAGCACGCTTTCTCGACAGCCATGAACGCGTGCGTGTGGCCAACTTTTATGCCGCCCTGCCGCCACGGGCCTTGTCGCCCGCCACCGACGAACCCGTCGCCACGGCGACCCCGGCGCTGTATGCCAGCACGTGTCAGGCCTGCCATGGCGTCGAAGGGATTGGCTCGGAAAACGGGCCGCCACTGAATGCCCAGCCGGCCTTCTACCTGACCCAGCAATTGCAGGACTGGCAGGTATCCAAAAGGCGCAATGACGGCAATCATGTGATGTTGAAGGTGGCGCAGCAGCTCAAGCCTGCGGAGGTGACTCAGCTGAGCCTTTATCTTGCGCGGATCCCAGTACGCCCGGCACCTCCGGCCCATTGAGGTCGAACATCGAATGCAGGACTTTGTCCCGCTTTAACAGGTAGTGCAGCACGGCTGCCCCAGCATGGCCGGGGATGATCAGTGCTGTGATCCACACGATCCAGAAATGCGCTGCTGCGGCCCACTGCATTAGGCGCTGCTGTAGTCCCTCAGACAACTGATCGAAAGGCAAGTTGGGAAACGGAATTACACCTGCGATTGACAACGGAAGGTCACTAGGCAGCGTCGACCACATAACCCAGCCGCTGATCGGCAGCGCGAAGAAGCCCACATAGAACCACGCTTGCAGCAGGCGGCTGGCCTTGCCCGCCAACGATGCCTCATCCACGTTGTCTGGCCCGCTGAGCTGGCCGTGCCAGAACAAGCGCAGCGCGCCCAGCAGCATGATCGTCAGCCCGACCTGCGTATGGGTCTGGTAACCAACGTACTTGTCTCCGCCCACCGGTAGCCAGCCGAGGTACCAGCCGTGCGCGAGTTGAAAAATCATCAGCGCCGCCATCACCCAGTGAAAGGTGACGCCGATGGGCGAGTACAGGCCGCGCCGGTTGTAGCCCTCGGCCCATTCAATGGCGGCAATGAGACTCATGCTGGCTCGGCGCGCAAGCCGCGCGCACGTTCGGCGTCCATCCAGCGCCAGCCAATCCACATTGCCGCGGCCAAGTAGGCGATGCTGCCGGGTGCCCACATCGTGATGCCGGCAAGTTGCTGGTCTTCCAGCGGCGACACGCCCCAGCTCAGTGCTGAGGCGAAGTGAGGGGCATACAGCGGCCGACCGGCGAAGGTGATCAATGCGCCCAGCAGTCCCATCAACACCGTCGTGACCAAGATTGCACCCATCGCCGCAGTTGGGCTGGATCTTCGGATCGCAATCCAGAAACCCATCGCGCTGGCCAGCAGCGTGAATTGCATCAGCGCGTACATCAACACCGACGACAGCGCTGCCGCGTAAGGGGCCGGCGCATGCCAGGCCCAGAAGACAATTGCGGCGATGGCCGTGGAGCTCCAAAGCGAACCCGGCAGGCGCCGCAGCCACGGTTCCAATCCGTACACGAGTAACGGTGCCATCACCAGAACGAGCGCGATGTGATGGAGCACCCGCACCGTAAAGAATGCAGAGCTCAGGGCACACAGCGGCGACACGTAAAGCACAACCGTCAGTGCCCACGCGCCACGCAGGCTGCGGAGCCGCTGGAGCTTAAGGTCGTGACCCACTGACGAGCGGAACAGCGCTAGCGCAAGCAGGAGCAGAGCTGCGCCGAGCACCGGGTCGAGGTTCCAGCGGCTCAGCCAGATCTCAGGGCCGGGCGCCTCGCCGCAGTAGGGCATCCACCTTGTTGGTTCTTCCATGCCATGGTCCCCCCGCTTTGGGCGCAACCCCGTTGTGAGGCTGCAGTTCCCATGGAAATTACAGCACGAAAAAAAACTACGCACTGTGCGGTGTCGCACATACGGCTGCCCAGCGGGAGGTTACGATGGCCCGTTGGCATCACATTTGGTGGGCCGTGTCGGCTGGCAGATTGGTCGCTATCGCCCGCAAGTGGTTCACTCCATCAGGGATTTGCGCTGGCGGTTGTGTACACGAAACACGTTTTCCAAATCATCTACTTCGCAATCATCTTTTCAGCCATGGATACCAGAATGCACGCCGTCTTAGCCTTGTCCTCCGTCCCGCTGTTCTTGGGCGCGCTGCTCAGCGACTGGGCCTACTCCAGCAGCCATCAGATCCAGTGGGTCAACTTTGCCGCGTGGCTGATGGCAGGAGGCCTGCTGATAGCGGGCCCAGTGCTGCTGTGGGCTGCGATAGATCTGCTGAGGTCGCCTGCTACGCGCCATCGTCGCAGCGTGATCTATCTGAGCTTGTTGCTGGCGACCGTCGTCGTCGGCTTCATCAATGCCCTGGTCCACGCCAAGGACGGTTGGGCAGCGATGCCGACCGGACTGATCCTGTCGGCCCTGGTGGTGGTGCTCGCCGCGATGGCCAGCGTGGTAGGGCTTGCGGGCCCGTTGCGGAGGACAGCATGACAACCTGGAGCCAGCGCATCGGAGCAGCCTTCGCCGCAGGCGTGATGCTTGGCACCACTCCGACCTTTGCCGTCGCGGCGGCCAAAGCGAGTGGCGTCCAACTCGGCAACCCGGACCTGCCGCCGCCGCAGCGCAGTCTCCTCCCCAGCATGCGCATCGCAGAACCAGCAGGCTGGGGCGACCGCCTTCCCGCCGTGCCGCTGGGCTGGACGATCAAAGCCATCGCAACCGATTTGAAAGTGCCGCGCCAGACTCTGGTCCTGCCCAATGGCGACATTCTGGTGGCCGAAGGCAAGGGCGGGGGCGCTCCCGTCCTCAGACCCAAGGACTACATCGCCAGCATTATCAAGTCCAAGGGCACCACAGCCGTCAAAGGCGGCGACCAGCTGACCTTGCTGCGCGATGCCGACGGAGACGGCACCTACGAAGGACGATGGGTCTACGCGGAGAACCTCAACGCCCCCTATGGCCTAGCCTTGGTTGGAAACCTGCTGTATGTTGCCAACCAAGACGCGCTGGTGCGGCTGGACTACGTTGCCGGGCAGACTAAGGCCACCGCGGCTCCTGTAACGGTGGCCAAGTTGCCTTCAGCGATCAATCACCACTGGACGAAGGCGCTTGCCGCTGATGCCGACGGCCGCTACCTCTACGTGGGCATCGGTTCCAACAGCAATATCGGCGAGCGCGGTTTGGCGGTGGAGGAGAACCGTGCAGTCGTCTGGCAGGTCGACGCGAGCAGCGGTGCCACGCGGCCATTCGCAACCGGCCTGCGCAATCCCACGGCACTTGCTTTCGAACCCACAAGTCGGCAGCTTTGGGCGGTTGTGAATGAGCGCGACGAATTAGGCCCCGAACTCGTTCCGGACTACCTCACCTCGGTGCGAGAAGGTGCCTTCTATGGCTGGCCCTACGCCTATTGGGGCGCAAACGTCGACCGCCGCGTGCAGCCACCGAACGAGCGACTGGTTCAGGCCTCGGTACGCCCGGACTTCGCCCTGCAGTCACATTCCGCGCCTTTGGGACTGTCCTTCGTACAGCGTGGGTTCGCGGCCCCGTTTGCCGAAGGCGCTTTCATCGGGTTGCACGGCAGCTGGAACCGGGACGCGCCAGTCGGCTACAAGGTGATCTTCGTGCCCTTCGCCAACGGCCGCCCCAGCGGCCCGCCGGTCGACTTCGTCAGCGGTTTCCAGGTGGGGGGCAAGACCATGGGCCGTCCGGTCGGTGTGACCGTGGACCCGAGGGGCGCATTGATCGTGGCCGACGATCTGTCCAACACCATCTGGCGAGTGACGCCGACGCGTTGAGCGCACGCCGGTGGCTCAACACAGTGATGATCGAAAACTTTCTCATTGGCCTGACCGCATGGCGATTGAAGTTGACCCGTTTTAGCGGACACTTAATGTCCGAGAAGAAGGAGTCAGAAATGAGTCAACCACGTTCTTACAAAGCGGCGTATGCGCCAGAATTTCGTCAGCAAATTGTGGAGCTTGTATTGTCGGGGTGATCGACACCAAATTCACTTCAATCGTCACGACTGGCTGGTATCGCGACGAATCACTGCGCAGCGGGTAGCTGGATCAGATTTATGCGTATCTGCGTTCGCAGGTTGGTCGGGGCGATCCTTTGGCGGATTGCGCCAGTGGATTAGGGCTTCACCCCGCGATCGGCAACTCCGTTAACGAGACGGTGACCATTCAGGGGCACAGCGTACGATTCGCGACGGTGGATCTAACCGCTTCCCCAGCCGAAATACGGAGACAACTACCTCTCTATTCAATACCAACGATTCAATAGACCGAAGGCTGCGTAATCTACCCAATGTGTTGTGAAGATTACCGGAAGGAGATTCACAAAAGCAAGCGGACTTGGCAGCGGCCAACCAGCTTATCCGCGGCCACCTAATAGTGTGAAAGTCTTGGAACCATCTATGCCCTAGGCGCGATCAGCCTAACGAACTCAACGGCACCAACACGACTGCCGAAGTTTCGCGCACAGGAGCGTAGTAGTAAATTCCCGATGACCTGGCAGCAAAACTCAGTCTGCGCGTCCAATTCACGATACAAGGAACGAAATTCTGCAGCGCATTCCGTATCGCAAACGCAGAAAAGAAAAAGGGTTAGTGGATACTATCCATCTAACCCTTGTATTGTCTGGCGCGGCTGGCAGGAATTGAACCCACGACCCCTTGGTTCGTAGCCAAGTACTCTAATCCAACTGAGCTACAGCCGCCTAGCTTTAAATTATAACCAGTAAACAGTCGGTTCGTCAAAACGCCACGACGTGATCCAGTTCAACCCGGATTCCGATGGCCTCGCCGATGCGGTGATTGTGATGACTGGGCACCACCGCTAGCACGCTTCGACCGCTGGGCAGCTCCAATGTGTAGAGGAATTCGGCACCGCGAAAGGCACGGGCGATGACCTTGGCCGTGTTGGGGCTGGCGTCGTCGTGGACGACGTCGTCTGGTCGCAATAGCAAGTCGATTTTGTCGCCTGCCGCGCGCAACGTTGGGGCAGATAGTTGCAGCACCCCGAGTTCGCTGTCGAGGTGCACGCCGTCGATCACGGTCGCTGGAAGGAATACGCCTTCTCCGACAAAATCAGCGATGAAGCGCGATGCGGGCTGATGATAGAGGTTGTATGCGGTGTCCCACTGCTCAAGGTGGCCGTCGCGCAGCACGCCTATCTCATCGGCGAGCGCAAAGGCTTCGTGCTGATCGTGCGTGACCAGCAATGCGGTTGCGCCTGCTTCGAAGAGCGACGCACGAACCTCGGCGGAGAGGCGCTGGCGGGTTTCGATGTCGAGATTCGAGAACGGCTCGTCGAACAGGACGAGCTTCGGCTTCACGACCAGCGCGCGGGCAAGTGCTACGCGTTGTTGCTGGCCGCCGGAGAGTTCGTGTGGATAGGCGTGCGAGGTGTCGCGCAAATTAACCAGATCAAGAGCCGCTTGAACTTGCATGCCACGTTCGCTCGCGGAGAGTTTGTGCAGGCCGAAGCCGACGTTGCCTGCGACATCCAGATGCGGGAACAGTGCGTAGTCCTGAAACACGACGCCGACGCCGCGAGCCTCGGGTTCGATGTGGGTGCGTGAATCGGCGACGACACGGTCACCGATGCGAATGGTGCCGTTACCGATGCGCTCCAAGCCTGCGACAGTTCGCAGCAAGGTGGTTTTGCCACAACCGGATGGTCCCAGCAGGCAGCCCACACGACCCGCTTCCACGCGAAAGCTGACGTCGTGCAAGGTGTCGCGCGCGGTCTCACGTCCACGCGGCGGATATTGGTGGCTTAGGTGGCTGACTTCGAGTGAGTTAGGCATCGGCTCATTGTAGGAGCGACTAGTCGCGACAAGTCGCTCCTTCAGACTCAATTAGATGCGATGATTACTTTCACGCGCTCCACGTCAGGCGCAATCTGCACCACGCGCAGCGGAAGCGCCATCATGGCTTGCTGATCTGCTGTAAGCGGCGGATCGATCCCGGTGGCCTCCTTGACGGTCTCGGCAAACTTTACCGGCAGCGCGGTTTCGAGCACGATCATCGGCACGTCGGCCTTGACCAGAGTTCGAGCAACCTTCACCGCATCGGCCGAATGTGTATCGATGAGGCTGCCGGTTTTTTCGTACACCTCGCGAATGGTTGCTAGGCGGTCTGCATGGGAGCTGGTGCCCGCCACGATGCCGAAACGCTCGCGCAAGCCCTTGAATTCCGGCGTCTGCGATACATCGAACGAGCGGCCTTGATCAACCTCTTTCCACATTGCGGCGACCCGCACTGAATCACCATTGAATAGATGAAACACGAAGCGCTCGAAGTTCGAAGCTTTTGAAATATCCATCGACGGGCTCGATGTTTCGAACGTTTCTTTGCTTGGGCGTGGCCGATAAACACCTGTGTTGAAGAACTCGGCGAGCACATTGTTTTCGTTGGTGGCGAGCACCAGCGTGTCAACCGGCACACCCATTTCACGCGCGATGTGCCCGGCGAGGATGTTGCCGAAATTGCCGGACGGGACTGCGAACGAAACCTTCTGCGAATTGCTCGTTGTGGCTGCGAGATAACCGCGCACGTAATAAACGATCTGCGCCGAGATGCGGCCCCAGTTGATCGAGTTCACGGTGCCGATGTTGTGCTTGCGCTTAAAGTCGAGATCGTTAGAAACGGCCTTTACGATGTCCTGACAGTCATCGAACACGCCTTCCACGGCGATGTTGTGAATGTTCGCGTCTTGCAAGGAGTACATCTGCGCGCGCTGGAACGCGCTCATGCGGCCCGCAGGCGAGAGCATGAATACGTTCACGCCCTTGCGACCGCGCATCGCGTACTCCGCCGCGCTGCCGGTGTCGCCACTGGTTGCGCCGAGCACGTTGAGTGTTGCGTTGCGACGACCCAGCTCGAACTCAAACAGACGACCGAGCAACTGCATTGCCATGTCTTTGAACGCGAGCGTTGGGCCGTTGCTAAGCGCTTGAATGCGCATACCGTTTGCGTAGGCGTCAATTGAGCGCAAAGGCGTGATTTCCTCGGTGCCGTAAACCGCTTTTGTGTAGGTCGCTTTGGTCAGCGCGGCGAGCGTTACAGAATCAATGTCGTCGGTTGCGATGAATTTGGCAAGGACTGCGTGCGCGAGAGCGTGATACGGCAGGCCCCGCCATGCGGTCAGCTCAGCATCGGTAATTTTTGGCAGCGTTTCCGGCAGCACGAGGCCGCCGTCTTCTCCGAGGCCGGAGAGGAGGACTTGACTGAAAGACTGTGGTGGCGACTTGCCGCGCGTGGAGATGTATTTCATGGTCTGCCTGCTATCGATTCTTTGCTCCCTGTCCCGTAACACGGGAGAGGGTTGGGGTGAGGGCCGTTCCCTGCGGAGTCATGTTGGCGAACTATGCCACCGCCCTCACCCGCCCTGCCGGGCACCCTCTCCCGCGCTGCGGGAGAGTGCTTCGAATGCGCAAATTTGCTCTGCTTACGCCAAATTTTCGAGACGCAGAAGAACCACTTTCGCCCCCGTTGTCGGCTGCGCTTCAATCGCTGCAATCGCGCGCTTGACGTTCTTCTCAATCGTTTCATGCGTGAGCAGGATGATGTCGGTTTGGGCTTCGCCCTCTTCCGGTTCCTTCTGCAACATCGCATCAATCGAGATGTGATTGTCGGCGAGCACGCGCGTGATGTCTGCGAGCACACCAGGCTTATCGTCCACGCGCAAACGCAGGTAGTACGAGGTCTCTACGTCATCAATCGACAGCACCGGCTCGGTGCCAATCTTGTCATGCTGGAATGCGAGGTACGGCACGCGATGACTGGCATCGGTGTCGATCAGGCGCGCTACATCCACCA
>ENA-OBLH01000114-OBLH01000114.1-metagenomes-genome-assembly--contig:-NODE-114-length-28324-cov-5.37002_pt1 | contig 28324 bp, 24 predicted proteins | sample MGYA00153382_OBLH01 | MGnify analysis MGYA00153382
GCTCGACGCGACCGTCAATGATGTGTGACGTCTTGACGCCATGCTGCACGGCATCCAGCGCGCCCTGAATTTTTGGCTTCATGCCGCCGCTAATGGTGCCGTCTTCAAACAGCGCGTTGATCTCGTCAAACGTGAGACCGGTCAACAGTTTGCCGCTCTTGTCGAGCACGCCCGGCGTGTTGGTCATCAGCACCAGCTTTTCGGCTTTGAGTGTCTGCGCGAGCTCACTCGCCACGAGATCGGCATTAATGTTGTACGCCTGCCCGTCAGCGCCGACGCCAATCGGAGCGACCACCGGGATGAAATCGGCTTTGTCCAGATGCATGATCAGCGTCGGATCAATGTGGTAAATGTCGCCGACGAACCCGATGTCAAGCATCTTGCCTTTTTCGGTTTCGCTCTCGACCATCATCTTCTTGGCGCGAATAAAACCGGCGTCCTGCCCGTTCAAACCAACCGCGTTGCCGCCAGCCTGATTGATGAGGCCGACGATCTCCTGATTCAGCTCGCCGAGCACGGCCTCAACGACATAAAGCGTCTCGTCATCGGTGACGCGCATGCCTTGAATGAAGGTGCCCTTTTTGCCGGTTTTGCCGAGCATTTCGTTGATCTGCGGGCCGCCGCCATGCACCACAACCGGGTTCATGCCAACGAGCTTCAACATCACCACATCGAAGGCAAAGCTCTTCTTCAACAATGGATCGGTCATTGCGTTGCCGCCGTATTTGATGACTAACGTTTTGTCGTGAAACTGACGGATGTACGGCAGCGCATCAGACAGGATTTGCGCGCGGTCTGCGGCGGTGGCAGCGGTGAGGGGCATTGGGCGGGCCGTTACGAAAGTGCGGGGGGTGAGGGGGTACTTGCTTCGATTCTATGCAAAGCCCAGCGCTACTCAAGGGCTTTATCGATTCATTCAGCACACAAATGTTGACGATGCGCCTTCGTAACGCCAATTAGACAATCTGCGGCCCGCGAATCAGCTTTCCGGGCATGTGGCCAGTCGCTTGTCCGCACTCAAAGATCGTTTGCCCCGCTTTGATCGTGGCGAGATAGCCGGTCGCTTCCTGCACGATGCGGCGACCGCCAGCGGGCAAATCGGCAATGAAGTGCGGAACGTGCAGTGCCAGATTGTCGTAATCAATCAAGTTGAAATCGGCGATGTAACCCGGCTTGATCAGACCTCGATCATGCAAGCCGTAGATTGCCGCTGTGTCGCTGGTTTGTCGCTTGACGATGAGTTCCAGCGGCAATTTTTCGCCGCGTGAACGGTCGCGCGTCCAGTGCGTGAGCATGAACGTGGGCAGTGACGCGTCACAGATGAATCCGCAATGCGCGCCACCGTCGCCGAGCGAAAGCATCGTGCGTGGATGTTGCAACAGCTCGTGCGTGTGCGAGAGTTTTTCGTACGAATAGTTGAACACCGGGAAGTAAATGATCGCGCGGCCTTCGTCTTCCAGCATCCAGTCGTACGCAATTTCGTTCGGCTGTTTTCCACTGCGTGCTGCGATGGCGGCGGCGCTGGTGGCGGGGTCGGGCTCGTAATCGGGTCGTGCGCCTAGCTTGAACATTTTGTGAAACGCGAGCGCCATCATTTTGGTTTGCTCGTCAAGTCCGTATGGCTTTTCCGCCAGCAACCTGGCGCGAACGGTTGGATCAAGCAATGCCGCGTGCCGCTCGCTCGCAGATAACTGTCTCAACGGCTGATACGACGGATGCGCGAGGAACGGATGAAAGGTGCCGCCCCACGAGAACAGCAGGCCGACCGGTCGCCCGCAAAACGCTCCGTACAGCGGCACACCCGCGTGACCCGCGTCGTCAATCTGTTGCACCAGCGTTTTCCACAGGTCAGGATGACTGTCAATTTGTTGCACGTTGAAGGCAACCGGTTGCCCCGTCTCTGCGGCGAGCTTTCGCATCCATGTGGTTTCCTGATCCATGCCGACGTGATTGGATGTCATCTGAAACACGCCGCGTTTTGTATCGCCCAGCGCGCGGCCAATGGCAAACAATTCTTCCAGTCGCGCAAAGGTGCCGGGCACATGTTTGCCGTTCGCGCCCTTGTGAATGAGCGTGCGCGAGGTCGAAAAACCGAGCGCGCCAGCGAGCAGCGCCTCCTGCGTGATGCGGCGCATGTCGTCGATCTCCTGCGGCGTCGCGTCGTTACTCTCCACGCCGTTTTCGCCCATCACATACGGACGCAACGCGCCGTGTGGCACCTGGCATCCGATGTCGATCACGCGCGGCAGTTTCTGCAGCGCATCCATGTATTCTGGGAAGGTTTCCCACTGCCAGTTGATGCCTTCTGACAGTGCGGCGTTGGGAATATCTTCCACGCCTTCCATGAGCTGAATCAACCATTCGCGCATCGGTGGTTTCACCGGCGCGAAGCCGACGCCACAGCAGCCCATGACGGCCGTGGTGACGCCATGCCACGATGACGGCGAAAGAAACGGGTCCCACGTTGCCTGCCCGTCGTAATGGGTATGAACATCCACCCAACCGGGGGTGAGCAGCGCGCCGTTGGCGTTTATCTCTCGTTTGCCCGCAGCGCTTTTTTCTGCGCCAATTTGCACCACTTTTCCACCGTCAACCGCCACGTCGCCGTTGATCGCTGGCGCGCCTGATCCATCAACAATTTTTGCGTTGCGGATGACAAGATCATGCATGTGCTTTCTCCAGTGTTGAAACGGCAAGCGTGGCGTTGGAGGCGCTTGCTTAACTCAGCGAACGAAATCCGCCTTCGATCCACGCCACCGCGCTTGTTGCGCTGAGCTTGAAACTCGCAGGCGCTTTCACCTGCGCCAGCGTGTCGCCCGCAGCGTCAGTGGCGGTGAGCGTGGCGTATGGGAAATCATCATCGGGGATGATCTTTAACGCGACACGCACGTCAGTGGCCACGTCGTCAATACGAGCGCTGACACGCACTTCTTTGTTCAACGTCGCATGACGTTGCTGCTCGCTGCGGCTGACGAATTCGGTCGCCGTTTTGACTAATGTGTGAAAGGCGCTCGTGTCGAGCGGCTTCGGGTCTTTTTTGTTACGCCCCATCGTCCACGGCCCGATCAACGCCGGCTCGCGAGCACCATCTCTTGTCATCTCGACAGCCCAACCGTCGTCGTCTTCGTTCTTGATAATGCGCGCCGACCAACCGTCGTCTTTCCAATGACGAGGATCCTGCGTTTTTGGGTCGCGCCGAACGCTCGGTTCGGTCGTTGTTTCGGCGTCATTGGCGTCCACGTTGTTGCTGTGACTCATTGCACGGTCTCAGAATGAGTGCAGGCCGCAAACGTTAAATTTGTAAGGTGCATGGTCAAATTTTGGCGCTCAGAGGCGCGCTTTTTCGCAATGCCTTCACAGTAGCAGAATCGCGCAATTTGGGTTTATTGCGACATCTTCACCAATCCATGGTTGGCAATTAGTGATTAAAACGGGACAAAAGATTCCATAACTAGCGATCTAACAACTTGCAACTGAAAGCGCCATTCACCTTGGGCTTATTACCTATTTTCAATAAAAGTCGAAAATTTGAATAATCAGCCGTCAACCCTTAGTTAAATGGACGTTTGCACGATAAGTTGCTTTAAAATTGAGCAACATTTTTTGGTTCAGTGTGAAACAATCCCAATATTGAAGGGGAGTAGCTCCAACACCGATGTCGTCAATACGATGATGTAGCGCAATGCTGCACCATCCGGCCTCGGGGGACAGGCCGAAATTTCGACCAGTCATGCAAGACCTTCGCTCTTGAACTGCGCTTTGCGTGCGGGTACACAGGCGTCGGCTTTCTTCAGTGTCCGCAAGTCGGGTAACGATTGAGGTTCAACGCGAGGTGTGTCCACGCCGTTGCGTTAACGCCAACTTCAACGGGGCGACGTAGTTGCTCCCTGTTTTGCCTCAACATTAGGAAACGTTATGGAAACCATCGGAACTTGGTGGATGTGGCTCGGCTTTGCCGTCTTCGTCCTGGTCGCTATCGGCGTTGACCTGCTAGTCATGGAAAAGCAGGGTGCGCACAAAGTCACCACCAAAGAGGCGGTGAGCTGGAGCCTGCTTTGGTTCTCGCTCGCTTTCGTCTTCGTCGCGCTTTTGTGGTGGTATCTGGACGGCACTCAGGGGCGGGCGACCGCCAACGAAGTGTCGATGCAATTCATCACAGGCTACCTCGTCGAAAAGAGTTTGTCGGTTGACAACATCTTCGTGTTTTTGATGATTTTCAGCTACTTCGCCATTCCGGCCGAGTTTCAGAAACGCGCGTTGATCATTGGTATCGTCGGCGCAATCGTACTGCGAGCGATACTAATTTTGGTCGGGGCGTGGTTGCTCGCGCAGTTTCATTGGGTGCTCTACGTGTTTGGTGCGTTTCTGGTGTTCACTGGCATTAAGATGTGGCTGGCCGCTGGAAAAGAACCTGACGTCGCGCAAAATCCCGTGCTGAAATTTCTGCAAAAGCGAATGAAAATAACGACGCAATTTGACGGCGAGAAGCTGTCAACCATGATTAACGGCGTCAAGCACTATACGCCGCTGTTTGTCGTGCTGATATTGATCGGCACCACGGATGTCATCTTTGCGGTGGATTCGATCCCCGCGATCTTCGCCATCACCGACGACCCTTTCATCGTCTTGACGGCAAACATATTCGCCATTCTCGGTTTGCGCGCGTTGTACTTCCTCCTCGCTGATCTGGCCGACCGGTTTCATCTGCTGGCCTACGGTTTGGCGCTGGTGCTCGTGTTCATAGGTTGCAAGATGCTGCTGCTGGACGTGTACAAAATCAATATTGGCGTCGCGCTTGCTGTCACCGCAGGCATCATCGCCACCTCAATGATTGCGTCGCTCTACTTGTCGCGCGGCGGCAATAACGCAAAGGCGAAGTAACCTGTGCGAATCAAGCGCTGGTTTCGTTCGCTTGAACCACGCGTGCTAACCGAGCTGGATCGGCCTTGGCTCGCGTGGGCAAAACCGTGGCTTGATCGTCATGATCTTTTCGCGTTCAATCGGCGACCTTTGGCTATGGGCGTGGCGGTGGGTCTCTTCTGCGGGCTCATACCGGGGCCGCTGCAAGTAGCGGGTACCATCATCGCTTGTTCGCTGTTGCGCGGCAATATCGTGGCGGGTGTGGTGGCAACGTTCTATACCAATCCGCTCACCATCATTCCGCTCTACATCGCAGCGTTTCATATCGGGGACCGCTTGCTGCCGGGCACGTACACCTTGCAGCCCTTCGGCAACGCAACCTTTGGCAGCGCCGAATGGATCGGCGCGGTGTACGACTGGATTCAGGCGCTAGGGTGGCCGCTGGCAGTCGGACTGCCGGTGATGGGGCTGTGGTTCGCCTTGAACGGCTATTGGCTGGTCAACTACCTGTGGCTGCGACCGGCGGTGGCGCGCCTGAAACGCATGAAATTACGCCGAGCGTAACGCCTCGTTTGAATTGCATGCTGGTGATTGACCCGCCGTGCAAACTGGCATAACGTAAGTGCTCCACTGCGTTCTTCCCCATACAAAATGGCGCGCAGATCATTCTTTGAAGGAGCCTTCGATATGAAACGAGTTTGGAGCATGTTCGCCGCGACGTTGCTGGCGGTAGGTATGGCGTCTACGCAAGCCGCGCTAGCCGCATCAGCGCCACGAAATTTTGATGCCACCACAGGTGATCAGGACGCCTCCGTCAGCACATCAATCCAGTCATCCAAGGCGTATCACCGCGCATCGGATAACGTGAATGTCACCGTTCAGTTCAGCAACACGGGAACCGCCGCGGTCACGTTGCCGCAATGGTTGCTTGATGCGGATGATCTTGATCGATCCTTCCTCAAGGTGACGCGCGGCGGTGCCGCCGTGCCCTATATGGCTGCATTGGTCAAGCGCGCAGCCCCTACCGCTGACGAGCTGATTGTTCTCGCACCAGGCGAATCGATCAGCGCGAATTATGAGTTATCAGGATCGTTTGACCTGACCGAAGGTGGCGCGTATCAAGTTGCCTTTGACGCGTCGGCACAACATGCGCTAACGAGTGCGATTGCACCGTCAGGCGGTATCAGCATCGGCGTCGAAGCCACGCCGTTTCGCGACTTGATCAACCCGGTCGACCACCTGAAAGCCGCGGGCGCGGGCGGCATCACTTACACCGGAAGGTGCACCGCCAGTGAGAAAACCTCGCTCGTCTCGGCGCTGACAGCAGCCAGCAACTATGCCAATGCCGCGGTCAGCTATCTCGCCGCCGCGCCGTCGGCGACAACGCGCTACACCACGTGGTTCGGCACGTTTTCGACGACCAACTGGAACACCGTCAAAGCGCACTACACCAACATCAAAGACGTGTATGACACGAAGCCCCTCGTGTTTGATTGCAGTTGCAGCAAAAAGAACACTTACGCCTACGTCTATCCAACGCAGCCGTACAAAATTTATCTGTGCGGCGCGTTTTGGTCGGCGCCGATGACCGGCACCGATTCCAAAGGCGGCACGCTGGTGCATGAGACGTCGCACTTCACGGTGGTCGCTGGCACGCAGGATTACGCCTACGGTCAGAGTGCTGCCAAGAGCCTTGCGCTAAGCAATCCTGCACAAGCCATCATGAACGCAGACAGCCACGAATATTTCGCTGAAAACACGCCAGCGCAACCGTAATCACAAGTCTTGTGATGAGCAAAGCCTTGCTTCGATGGGGATACTCCCCGTTGAGTTTTGGCGTTGCGCTGATCGCCTCACTGATGCGCATTGAAGCGGTGGCCGCTGATACGTCCTTGATCGCAAGCCCCGCAGACATTGGCTGTACGCTTGCCATCTCCGCACGGTTGACCCGCGCTCAGCCCGCTGTGTTGACGCTAACCGTGCAGAACCAAAGCAAGCAAACGCTGCGACTGCTCAAGCGCAACACGCCGCTGGAAGGCTGGCTTGCAGACAGCCTGATCGTCGAACGTGACAGCCAGCCGGTTCCGTATTCCGGCGCGATGGTCAAGCGCATGCCGCCGACAGCGTCCGAATACCTGAGACTGAAACCCGGCGCAAGCCATCGTCATCGCGCTGCGTTACAACGGGGTTATGACGTGTCGCAACCCGGCAGCTACCGCGTGCGGTGGCGCGGTGATTTGATGGATGTGTTTTTGGGAAACGGCGCACCGAATCCTGACCGTTTATCGCCGCAAACGATCACGTGCGCAGCGGTGTCGTTCATTCGCACCCCTTAATCCGCCTTCTTCCGGGCGCGTGCGCGAGGGTGAGCCTGATCGTAAACCTTCGCCAGATGCTGAAAATCGAGATGAGTGTAGACCTGCGTCGACGCGATACTCGAGTGGCCCATCAGCTCTTGTACCGCGCGCAAATCGCCCGACGCCTGCAACAAATGTGACGCAAACGAATGGCGCAGACGATGCGGGTACACGTTCGATGTGATGCCCCGCTGCAATGCGCGCGCTTTGAGCGCCTTGCGCACCACCGGCGCGCTGATTCGCTCACCGCGCGCGCCTAAAAATGTAGCGTTGATATCAATTGCCGCGATACCTGTTGCACGTTGTTCAATCCAAGACTGCATCGACGTTAGCGCTGGGCCACCAAGGGGAACGACGCGTTCTTTTCGCCCCTTGCCAAACACGCGCATTTCACGATTGGCAATATCCACGTCTGCGAGATCAACGCCAACCAACTCGCCAATACGAATGCCGCAACCGTACAGCACCTCAAACATCGCCTGATCACGCGCTTCGGCCCATGCCGATTTGGTCGCGTGTTCCTCCACGGGTAGCGTCACCAGACGCACCGCCTCTTCTTCGCTCAGCGCGTTTGGCAATCGCTTCATAGCCCTCGGCGCTTTGATGCCGGTGAATACCGTGATGCTGATCGCCACGTCTGATTTGCTCAGATATCGAAACCATGCACGCCAGGCGGAAAGTGTCACGGCCAGCGTGCGTGGCGACAAACCTCGTGCGTGGAGTTTTGCCAACGCGCGTTGCAAATCATGACGTTTGAGCTGCGAAAGCGGACGCTCGTCCGCCGTCTCGATGAGGCTCTCGCACGCACGCAGATATCGCGCTTGAGTCTGCGGTGAGCCGCGCGCTGCGAGGCTCTCGCCAAAGGCCATGAGCGCGGCGCGGTTGTCCATTGCGCTACGTGGTCCAGCTCAAGTCAATCGTGGCTCGAACCCACGCGTGGCAAATCGCGCCAACGCGGCGCTGGTCAAATGCGCCAATCGCATGAGCACGTCGGTCGCCATATCCGGCGTGAAACGTCCACCATCGGCAGACGCCAGCATGAGCACGCCGGACACGCTGCCGTCGCTAAGCGGTACGTACCCAAAGGATCGCAATTCGCCCGCACTTTCGCTAAGCCAAGAACGTGATTCATGCGCGGCATTAGGTCCCACATATGGACGATCCAGCCCTGCAATGTAGCTGCGAAATTCGCTGGAACAAACCATCGTTGCATCCAGCGAAGTCTCCGCGATTTGCCCACCCCACCAGCGCACGGCAGAGAACGGAATCGCAAAATCCGAACGCATACTTTCGTTGATCACGTCCAGCGTGACCTCAGCATTGGGCGCGCGCAACAACGCCAGCGTCAGGCGGTGCAATTTTTCAATCAACCCATCGTTGTGCTGACCGTAACCGATCAGCTCGGAGAGCTGCTTTTCAAGCTGTGTGTTGCGCTCGCGCAAAGAAATGAGCTGCCGCTCCACCATCGAAATCGCATGCCCACCCTGAGGATGCGGAATACGCATCGCCGAAAACACATCCGCGTGGTTCATGAAAAAGTCCGGTGTTGCTTTGAGCCACGCCGCGACATCTTCACCACTCACCGCATTGGATTCACTCATTCACTTGTTCTCCATTCACTAAATGCTTCGTTGGCCAGCACGCCGTCCGCCACTTTGGTCACCGGGCCGGTCATGGTAATCGCATAATTTTCACCGATTTTGATGGCTATCGTGCCGCCGGGCATATGTACAGTGACCGCATTGCCAACCAGCCCCAACCGATGCGCCACCGCAGCAGCCGCGCTGGAGCTCGAACCGGACGCCAACGTGTAGCCAGCACCGCGTTCCCAAATTTCAATGGCGATATTGGCACGGTCACGCACTGTCAAAAATTGCACATTGGTGCGCTCGGGGAACATCGCATGTGACTCGACGAGCGGACCGAGCCGATGCACGTCCGCTGTGCTCGTTGCAGGCCGTTCAACTACGCAATGCGGATTGCCAATCGTGGCGCTGGTGAAGGTGAGCACGTCGCCGCCAACGGTCAACGTCTCACGAATCACTTCACGCGCGTCGCCTGCGACAGGAATTCGCGTCGAATCAAAGCTGACCCGACCCATCTCAATGGTAATGCTGTGACCGCCTTCGTGAACCGTCGCCTCAACGGCACCGCCCAGCGTATGAACCTTGAACGGCTCATGTTGCACCAGGCGGCGATCAAACAGATAGCGACAAAAAATGCGCAAGCCATTACCGCTTTTTTGCGCTTCGCTACCATCGGGATTAAAGATACGCAACGAAAACGGCGCACCGTCCAGAGCGGGCAAAGGCCCCCAAAGGATGCCGTCAGAACCGACACCGAAATTGCGGTGACAAATACGAATTATTTCAGCTGTCGTTAGAGCGCTGGGCCAATGTGCTGGGTCAAGCACCAGATAGTCGTTGCCTAACGCGTGATACTTTGAAAATTGCATATCCAGATTTTCTATGCATCCACTCAAATCGCAAAATGCTTGATCGGACTCATACACCGCAGGTGCCATTGCATGCGGTGTTCAACCGTTTAGCACCAGAGTTTCAGCGCGCTGCTCGTATCTATCTTCCAAACAGCGTCTTGAAACCATGCGCCGGAGCGCCAGCGGGTATCGAGGCAACAACGGGCTTTGTTTGACTCAAATCCCACGCGTGCTCCTTCCATCGCACGAATGCATCAAAGACGTTGGGGGGCAGGCGAAAGTGTTCTGCGAGCGCAATTGACTCATCACGTAAGTACCACGCGTTCAGCCCATCGAAATGCACTCGTTGATAGCCACGATCAATGATGAGGGACTCAAAACAATGCCAGGTTGTTACCGTGGAAACAGGCTGGGTAGCCTCGACCAGAATTATCCAAGGGCGATGAACAGATAGATCAATGCTCGCGATAACTTTAGCCTCACTGCCTTCAACGTCTATTTTCAAAAAGTGAATCTCGACTAGCGGGTGCTCGGCCAGCACGGTATCAAGTGTCTTGACCACCACCGTGCCCAATTGACTCTCAAGGCCATACTTCGCAGCGATGCCTGCCGCGCTCATGTTCAGCGAAGACAGGCCAGAATCGCGAACGAAGCAAAATTGCGCTTCTCCGGCAGAATCGGCTATGGCGATTTGCAGATTGATGTCGCTCGGACGCTCGCGCGTTAATTGCGTAAAGTAGTCGGGATGGGGTTCAATATTGATTCCAGACCAGCCACAGTCGTAAAACCATTTGGTAACTGAATCAACACGCGCATCCTGTGCGCCAACGTCAATATAGGTGCCGTTGACGACGCCATGCAATGCGCGCCGCAGTATCACATCCTCAAAATTCTGCGCATAGCTGATCATGAGCGGTGACAGTTGGTGAGCCGCGACGCGTTTTTCGTCAATAGTTGGTGTCATCGGAGTTGCTGGATAGCTGCGTATCGTGAAAGGATCGCCTGTCCCACTGTTTGATGATTAAAATTTTGCGCTAGATAATTTTTTCCTGCGAGGCCGACGTAGGTAGCCCGAGCACGATCTGTGTATACGGTTTGCATATGTGTCGCAGCATGTTCGACCGATGCGTCTGCCCACATTTGTCCCTCAAAATCGGGATATTCGCCCTCGCGCACGGGTATCAATTTGAAGTCGACGAGAAAGCTGTTCTCTGTATTCATGAACTCAAGATTACCGGAATACGCGGTGGCAATGGCGGGCTTGCCCAGCGCCATGCATTCAGCGAGGCCCAGGCCAAGTCCTTCGCTTCGATGAAGAGACAGGTAGCAATCGATGGTGGACTGCAGTGCGATCAATTCCTTGCGAGACAAATAGCTGTTGATGAATACGATACGCAGATCGCCTGACGCAAGCGCCATCAATTTGGCTCGCGCGGTCGCGAATAATTCGCTTTGCGACGTCTTGATGACCAATTGCGCATGCTCGGTTCCCAGTGGAAATGCACGTCGAAATGCGACGATCACTGCGTGCGGATTCTTGCGCGTTGCAAACGATCCGTACGCGAAGCTAAACATGAACAAGCAACAGTCGTCGCGCAACCCGAATTCTGTGCGGGAGTATGTCCGGTCAAGCATGGGCGTGATCACCGGCGTGCGGATCTTGACCACCGGGCGATCACTCACATCTCGGCGCACGGCATCTGCAACAAAGTCGGTTGCCACCCAGATTTCATCGACCAGCTTTGCATGTTCAACCCACATTCGCGGAAGACGCTCTAGCTCCCAGAACCAGAACCCGACGCGATAAGCGTCTTGATAGCGGCCAAATCCATCGTGATGAAACGCCTCTCCGAGCATGTCTGGGTTCACGCAGATGACACGCGTACGAAACATGCGACCGTCCATGTAGCTCGATACGCTGCTGTCCGAGTTGCGAATGCCGGAATCAATGTCGACATCAGCCACGGACACCGATGCGCCGAGCGTCGTAGTTGCTGCGGCGCGCACCAGCGAACGCAGGTTTTCACCGAGACCAGACTCGGCACGTGCAAAGCCGATAAATTCGATACCTTCGGCAATCAATGGCTGATCGTCGCTCGCGTTTCGGGTCAATTGCGCGATACGCAGCAGTTGTGGCTTGTCAAGCTTGCTGCCCAGCCCGCCACGCAGCGCGCGCTTCAATACATCAATACCGTCGGCACCGAAGTGCGGAACCAGCGGGTTAGGTGCAGACGGCGAGCTAATTACTCGCTCCACGAAGCCACGCATCATCGCTTGGCAAATGTCAGTCATGCATTCGCTGTATCGCTCGTCCAGTGTGCGACGGCGAAGCTGGAGCGTGCTGATGTCGAGAAAATACGGCTCCGCCAGCCACGCCGCTGCCAGCGAAAGACCGAGTATTGTCGGTGGGGACGACAGTGGATCATGGAGCGCCTCAATCAAAAGCTCTCGTTCGAACATTAGATTGGAGAGCGTGATTGGCAAACCGGGTCGCTCAACCAACAGGTCGCCCATGCGCGGTCGGTGCTTCAGCCGATCAAGCCCATTCAGTTCTGCCAGCATCGGTGCGGCGTTGTCCTGCGCTTGATGCGGTTCGCAATCGTCAAGCGTGACCTTTGAAAAGCCCCATTGCGCGCCACTGTTTTGCAGCGCGTCTGCCATTTGCTCCAGTCGCGAAGGTGTGTATGTCACCGCATCGCCAACGAATTGGACATAGTCGCTATCAATCGCCCGCAGCGCTTCGCTGATGGTCAGAGCAGAGTGCGGCAGCTCAGATGGAAGGATGATGATCGAGTCGCCGCGTGATTGCTCTGCGCATTCGCTGGCGGGCAGCAGAACAATGGTGGCAACAGGTTGTCGCGATTGCAGCGGCAGTTGCGTCAAAAGCGCATCGGCCTGCACACGACTCCGACACAACGCAAATACAGCTACTTTTTTTCGAGGAAAACTTGGCAATGACGCTCGCTTTTTACGAGCGTTGGCCACCCGCTCTGCGCGCGCATCCATGCTTGCCGGTGCCCGCGCAGACATTAGCACGCTCAGCGCCCACCCAAAGTTGTGACGCATTGCTGGAATTTGCCAGTCTGTCAAATCGGCCGCTTGCGCAATAAACGCGAGCGACTCTTGCTGGTCGAATTGCTGCATGTGCGCCACCCCGAGCATGTGCAGCACATCCGGGTTCTTTGGGTCTAGTGTGAGCGATTGGCGATAAAGTGTTATGCACTCAGCTAGATCGCCCGCTTGCTGTGCAGCGAGTCCTTTCAGTGCGAGATTCATCGCCGTCTCTGGCTGGATAGGTGCCGCTACGGGCTCGACCACACCGTGACAATGTTTATAGCGCTTACCGCTGCCGCAGGGGCATGGATCGTTACGGGACTTCGGTGGGGTCATAGCCCGTCAATCAGCTGGCTTGCAACGACACGCAACGTGTTTAACCCCGTACGCTTCCATCACCCAGCACTACATATTTTTGCGTGGTAAGCCCCTCCAGCCCAACCGGGCCACGGGCATGCAGTTTGTCGGTGGAAATTCCAATTTCAGCGCCCAGTCCATACTCAAATCCGTCAGCAAACTGCGTGCTCGCATTGATCATCACGCTTGCCGAATCCACCTCGCGCAAAAAGCGCTGACCGTGGCTCCAGTGTTCGGTGATGATGGCGTCGGTGTGGTGCGAGCCGTGTTCTTCTATGTGCAAAATTGCTTCATCTAAATCGGCGACGATTTTGATCGAGACGATGGGCGCGAGATACTCGGTTGCCCAGTCTTCCTGGGTTGCCGCAATCACCTCGAACGCGGCTAGCGCGCTGCGCGTGCGCTCGCAGCCGCGCATCTCCACGCCTTTGTCAGCGAAGATTTTCGCGACGCGTGGCAACGCGTCGTGCATGCGCGCTTCGTGAATCAGAAGCGACTCCATCGCCCCGCACACGCCGTAGCGCCGCGTCTTGGCGTTGTCGCAAATGCGCACCGCTTTTTCTATGTCAGCATATTCGTCAACGTAGACGTGACAGTTGCCATCGAGATGCTTGATGACAGGCACGGTGGCTTCAGCGGCTACGCGTTGAATGAGGCTTTTGCCGCCGCGTGGAATGATCACGTCGATGTACTCCGGCAGCGTGATCATCTGGCCGACAGCGGCACGGTCGGTGGTTTCGATCACCTGCACGATGGACTCGGACAGTTTGGCTGCTTTGAGCCCGACCGCGATGCAGCCAGCAATCGCCTGATTCGAGCGCGCAGCCTCCGAGCCACCGCGCAGAATCACCGCGTTGCCGCTCTTCAAACACAGTCCGGCCGCGTCTGCCGTTACGTTCGGGCGAGACTCGTAAATGATGCCGATGACGCCGAGCGGCACGCGCATTTTGCCGACCTGAATGCCAGACGGACGCGAACGCATGCCTGTCAATTCCCCGACTGGATCGGGCAAATTCGCGACCTGACGCAAGCCTTCGGCCATCGCGGCGACAGACTTGGAGGTCAGCGTCAAGCGATCAATCAGTGGCGCGGCGAGATCGGCCTTTTTGGCGTCGCGCACGTCAGCGGCATTTTCTTCCAGGATGTGCGCGTCACGCTTGATCAGCGTGTCGGCAATGGCGAGCAGCGCTTCGTTTTTTGTGGCCGTGCTGGCGCGGGCGATTTGGCGGGAGGCGGCGCGCGCGGCGCGACCGATTAGATGCATGTATTCAGTGACGTCGAGCAACTTGTTCATCCACCGATTTTAACGGGGCATGACATCGGCATTCAAAGTCAACAGCTTTTTCCGCTATGCTCGATTCAACGCGGGCATAGCGGCTAAAACGTCTAAAGTCGATAAATGACGAAATAACGAGTTAAGCCCCCGTATTTGGGACATTTCATAGAAAAGCTATTGCTTGATCATACGCTCAGCTTTAGGTGCCAAAAAACCACCGTCAAAAATGTCCTCAGCCTTCGGCTTGTTGGTGAACTTGAAACCTTCACCAATCTGATCAATGGAGCGCGTCAAGCGCTTGGCGTCGACCCCGCCCATGCCGTTGGCCATGACTTCCGGCGTCAACACGTTCTGGTCAATCGCCATTTTCAGACGCACAAATTCCTGCCCGTCGTTCAGGATGTTGTTCCTCTTCATCAGCGAAGCAATCGCGCCCTTCTGATCGCCGAACGTGTCCTGCCAGCCCTTGAGCGTGGCGCGGATGAACCCCTGCACAATTTTCGGATTTTTCGCAGCGTAATCCGCGTCGACGATGATGCCATTGCCGTACAGCTCAAGGCCGAGATTACGCATCAGCATCACGTTGATGTCGTCCTGCGCAATGCCGCGACCGCGCAGGTTCATGTACGACGAAAACGAGAACGCGGTGATTGCATCGACCTTGCCTTCAACCAGCATCGGCTCGCGTACCGGAAAGCCCACGTTTTCAATCTTCACCTTGCTGGTGTCGATGCCGTTTTTCTTCACGAACGCGGGCCATTGCGCGTAGGCACCGTCCGCTGCCGGAGCGCCGAGAATCTTGCCTTCGAGGTCTTTCGGTTTGCTGATACCGCTCTTTTTCAGCGACACAATCGCAAACGGTGGCGCGTTGTAAATCATCGCCACCATCTTCAGTTTTTTGTTCGCCGGATTGTCACGAAAGCGCACCAACGTATTGACGTCTCCAAACACAAATTGATACGCGCCCGACGCTGCACGATTGATAGCCTCGGTCGAGCCGTTGCCAGTGTCGATGGTGACGTCCAATCCTTCGGCCTTGTAGTAGCCTTTATCGAGCGCCACAAAATAGGGCGCTGCGGGGCCTTCAAAGCGCCAATCTAGTGCGAATTTAATGGGTGTCTGAGCATTGGCGACGCTGCTTGCACAAAAAGTGAGCGCTGCGAGTAAAAATTTAGGGTTCATCGAAGCTCCGCGAGTGATGGTTGTGTGTGAATCTTAACGGGGTCGGTACGCAAATTGCGTGCCGTGTTCAACATAAGGTCGCCGCAAAAATTAGGGGAACAGAGATATGGTGCAAGCGGGTGAGCCGTTAGTCGAGCTCAAAAACGTGAGTATGACCTACGGGCAGGGCGCGAACGCGGTCAAAGCGGTCGACGACCTGACGCTGACGATCAGTAAAGGCGAGTTCATCGCGGTGGTCGGGCCGTCTGGCTGCGGCAAAAGCTCGATGATGAAACTCATCAGCGGTTTGAAGCCCACGTCGGAAGGCACGCTGACCATCGAAGGGCAACCCGTGACCGGTCCGATCAGCAAAGTCGGCATGGCGTTTCAGGCATCGAATTTATTGCCTTGGCGAACGGCGGTGGATAACGTGCTGCTGCCGCTAGAAATCGTGCAACCGCACCGTTCGCGGATGGGAAAAGAAAAGGCGGCGTATCGCGAGAAAGCTCGCGCGCTGCTGGAGTCCGTCGGCCTCGGCGGCTTCACCGACAAATTTCCCTGGCAATTGTCCGGCGGCATGCAGCAGCGCACCAGCATTTGTCGCGCGTTGATTCACGAGCCGGAAATCCTGATGCTCGACGAGCCTTTCGGCGCGCTCGACGCGTTCACGCGTGAAGAGCTGTGGTGCGCCACGCGTGACATTCATCAAAAGCGCGGAGTCACTGCAATGCTGGTCACGCACGACCTGCGAGAGGCAGTGTTTCTCGCGGACACCGTGTACGTGATGAGCGACCGACCCGGCAGGATCGTGAAGGTGCAACACGTCGATTTGCCGCGGCCACGCGACCTTGAAGTCACCTACACCAAACCGTTTCAGGATCTGGTGCATGAGCTGCGTTCACACATCGGCAAACACTAGGAACACATGATGAAAAACTGGAAAGAAAACGTCCTCGCACCGCTCTTGTTCAGCATCGTACTCTTGGTGCTTTGGGAAATCGCCTGTCGCGTGTTTAGCCTGCCCGCGACGGTGTTGCCGACGCCCACAGCGATTGCCAAAGCGATGGTGCAATACTGGCCCGCCATCTGGGAAAACAGCCTGCAAACCTTGATGACCACGCTGCTTGGTTTCGGTCTCGCCATCGTGTTCGGGCTGGCGCTCGGCATTGGTATTGGCTGGTCAAAATTCATCTACGGTGCGCTGTATCCGGTGATGATTGCGTTCAACGCGATTCCGAAAGTGGCCGTCGTGCCGATCCTCATCATCTGGTTCGGCATCGGCACGATTCCTGCGATCCTGACGGCGTTTTTGATTTCGTTTTTTCCGATTGTGGTGAACGTTGCGACGGGTTTAGCAACGACCGAACCCGAGTTGCAGGACGTGCTGCGTGCCCTCGGCGCTAGCAAGCTCGACATTGTGAGGAAGGTCGGCATTCCGCGTTCGATGCCGTACTTTTTCGGCTCGCTCAAAGTGGCGATCACACTCGCTTTCGTCGGCTCGGTGGTGTCGGAAACCATCGGTGCCAACTCCGGGCTCGGGCAGATGATGCTTGCGGCACAGGCCGGCTTCAACGTGGAACTGGTTTTCGCGGGCGTGATGGCGCTCGCCATTCTCGGCATCGCGCTTTATGCAATCACTGCATTGATCGAAAAGCGGTTTACGGGCTGGGCATTTCGGGCTGAGGGCATTGGCTAGGCTCCGAAGAATCGACACGATTGCAACGATCAAGGCGAGACTGAGAGCGTCCTGTTTGACCTGCGCCGAGTCGGGCCTTTAAACTCGAAACACACATCAAGCGTGCGCCGATTTATCTCCGCACAGCATGTATTCACGAAAATTTATAAAGGTGCGACATGACGACATTACGTAGAGCCGTTTTACTGAGTTTGTACGGCGCTGCCGGAATCACTGCGCTGTCGCTGACTCCCGATGCGACGGCGCAGACGACCGATCCGGTGGTCGTCGTCGACAAGGTGAATATCGTCGGCACCCGCCGCGCCAACGCATCCGCGACAGACACGGTCGTGCCGGTCGACTTTATTCCGCTTAACAAGGCCGCAGAGCAAGGCGGCCAGTTCGATTTAGCGCAAACGCTGCAATACATTTCGCCGTCGTTTAACTCAACAAGGCAGACGGGTGCTGACGGCGCTGATCTCGTCGATTCCGCTGCGTTGCGCGGCCTCGGCTCCGATCAAACGCTGGTGCTGGTCAACGGCAAGCGTAAGCACACAAGCGCCTTGGTCAACCTGTTCGGCGCGCGCAATCGCGGCAACACCGGCACCGATCTCAACACCATCCCAATGCTCGCCATCGACAGTGTGCAAGTGCTGCGCGACGGCGCAGCGGCGCAGTACGGCTCCGACGCCATCGCCGGTGTGATCGACATCACGCTGAAAAAGCGTCCCGGTTGCGAGGCCGTTTTGGGCTACGGCCAATACTCGGCAGGCGACGGTCGCAACTATCTCGCGTCAGCCTACTGCGGTTTGCAAATGGCCAACGGCAGCGTCACAGGCATAACCGCAGAATTTCTCGACCGTGGTCGCTCCAACCGCGCTGAGGCGGGCAACCCGCGCATCATCGGCGACACCAAAGCGCAGAATCTGACACTGTACGTCAACGGTGAATTGCCAATCAGTGCTGCCTCCAAACTGTATTACACGCTCGGCTACCAAACGCGCGACGCATCAAGCGCCGCCTTCGCTCGCGGCGGCATTGGCTCCGACGATATTCCCTCGCGCAACTCAGCGGCGATGTACCCGAATGGTTTCGTGCCGTTCATTAACGGTGACGTCGAAGATCGCTTCGTGACGGTGGGCTACAAGCGACAATTTGGCGACTGGAACGCAGACTTCTCGCAGACGTACGGCTACAACCGGCTCGACTACAACATCAGCAACACGATCAACGCGTCAATTGCCAATCAGAACTTGTTGACAGGCGGTCAGGGCATCAGCGCCCGCGCGTTCAACGCGGGTGGATTCTCGTTTGGACAGATGACGACCAACGCCGATGTGAACCGCTTTTTTCCGAACGTGATGAACGGCATGAACGTCGCGGTTGGGGCTGAGTATCGTCGTGAAAATTATCAAATTGGAGCGGGCGAATCGGGCTCATACGTTGACGCTGATGGCGTCGGCAACGGCGGCAACGCCGGCAGTCAGGGCTTCCCCGGCTTTCAACCGGGCGACGCGACCAACAAAAATCGCAACAGCATTGCTGGTTACCTCGACATCGAAACTGACATCACGCCACGCCTAAAAATTGCCACAGCTTTGCGCGGCGAACGCTTCAGCGATTTCGGCTCCACCGTCACCGGCAAGCTCGCCGCGAGCTTCAAGGCGAGCAACAGCGTGCTGTTGCGCGGCTCAACCAGCAGCGGTTTCCGCGCGCCTTCGTTGCAACAGGTTTATTTCTCGTCGACGTTCACCGATTTCATCAGCGGCGTGCCGCTCGACGTCGTGCTCGCACCCAACGGCGGCGCGATTGCTAACGCTGCGGGCATCCCGAAATTGAAGGAAGAAAAATCCAAGAGCTTCACGCTCGGCGCAACGTGGAATCCGTCAAAAGCGCTCGCGGTCACTGCCGATATTTATCAAATTGATATCGATGACCGCATCGTGTTGTCGGGACGGTTTGACGCCGACAACTATCCCGCGTTAGGTGCATCACTCACCGCACTCGGCGTGGGGCAAGCGCAGTTTTTTGTGAACTCAGTCAACACGCGCACCAAAGGCGTCGATCTGACGGTCGCACACAAAGCGGATTTGGGTGCGGCGAAAGTTGGTGCGTTCCTCGCGTTCAACTACAGCAAAACCAACGTCACCGGCATCAAGGCGCCGATGTCACTCGCGGGCTTCGAGAGCGTGCTGCTGTCGGAGCGTGAGCGCCTGTTCATCGAGCAGGGTGGCCCGCGCATGAAGGCGACACTCGGCCTCGACTACGCAAGCGGCCCGTGGGAGTCAAACCTGAAGATCATTCACTTCGGTTCGCAAACGCTAGGCACTTTCTCCGGCACCGAAAACGGCGTGCCGAATGCCCGCTACGCACCAAAGACTTCGGCTGATTTGTCGTTCACCTACGCGTTCGACAAGAACACCAAAGTCACCCTCGGCGGCACCAACATCTTCAACGTCAAACCGACCAAGCAAGACGCCAACGAAACCGACAACGGGTTCATCTACGACAGCGTGCAATTCGGTTTGAACGGCGCGGGATATTTTGTGCGGTTGTGGAAGAAGTTCTAGGCGTTTAAGCAACGCATCGAAGGAGAGGCGAGCGCCGCGATTGTTTACCTTTCGCGGCGTTCGCCGCCTCAACAAAAATCGCAGAAATTGTGCTATCAGCCCGCCCCCACCTAAAGTTTTAAATCCCAGTGCTGCCCGACCAACTGGTGCCCGAAGCCATGGTGGCTCTCTTCCTTGATCCGTTTGAAGCCGCGCTCAACGTAAAGTCGGCGGGCAGTGTGCAGGATATCGTTGGTCCATAGCGTGACTTTTCTGTAGCCCGCTTCGCGCGCGAAGTTGGGGCATTCATCGACCAGGCGATTGCCGATGCCGAGACCGCGTGCTCTGGGTTCGACCAGCAGCATGCGTAGCTTGGCCGTGACATTCGTTTTCTTGATCAGAAAGACGCAACCGAGCGGGCCTTCGTTGTTTTCGGTGATCCAGCAACCCTCGCGCTCGGCGTCGAACTCGTTGATGAATTTGGCGCAGATTTCGGCGACCAGCGCTTCGAACGTGCCGTCCCAGCCTTACTCCTGATGGTACAGCGCGCCGTGTCGCGCAATGACCCACGAAAGTTATAGTGGACTGCGTCCAATAATTTCGCAACACCTTTGCGTAAATCAGCGAAAAGCTACCGAGATTTTCTTGCTAACTCAACGATGGCTTTTCATTGTGATCAAGCATTTTCAAAGGGTCAGTGCCGATATAGCAAAATATCGACTTATGCACAAAAGGCCCCTTTAGCCCAATTAGAATAAGGCCTACAGCCAAAAGCTGCTAGCTCGCCGCGAACTTCGTGCGAATCATTTCGACGCGCGCGCGATTGAAGCCTTTATCGCCGTAGCCAAGGCGCGACGCAGATCTGACGTGGATGACGCTGGCAGCGGGATCAACGCGCGCTTCGAAATCGTCGATGTAACCGAGCGTCTTACTGCGGAATTCACCGTACAAGTAAGTCTCTTCGACCTTGATGATCGTCACGCCATCCAGCACCTGCAACACTGCGCCCAGCTTCGCTAGCGCGGCTCTCGGGTCGCCGGTGAACTCGATAGGCGCGACGTACGCAGGGTGCGTTGATTCAATGCCTTCGCTTACCACGCTGTTGGGCGTTTTTCCGGGGCCTGCGAGCTTGCCGTCCTTGACTCCGAGCGTGGACGGTCGGCCGCCAAACCACATGGAGTTTTCGCGACCTGTGAGATTCACAAACGCGAGCCACAAGCCGAAAACGATCAGTACCGCCAGCAACAGCAGCCCAAAAACGCGAAGCAAAACGATCATGTGTTTCTCCTGAAATTCTTCCGCGATTATGTGCGCGCAGCGATCAGCACGGTAGCGAATTCAACAAATCCTGCGCCACATTCTGCAGCGCAAACGTAGGCGGGTGGCGTGGCAATTTTGTCGAGGCTGGTGCGCACATTGGCGACGCCCACGGACATCGGAATCGCGGCAAACAGCGACGCGTCGTTCGGTGAATCGCCGATGAACGCGCAGCGCGAGTGCACCTCGTCCACGCTCATCGCAAACGCGGCTTGCATCAGCGGATACACGCCGTCGGCCTTCTCGTTGGTGGGCTTGTAGGCGTGAATGTGAATGCTGCTGACTGCGGTTTGATAGCCCGCGCCCTGCATCCAATTGACAATATCAGCGACCGTTTCGTCGCTGACTCCGTCCGATTGCTCGGCGTAATCTACCGCGAGATCAGTGAGCCGATACGGTTGATCGGCGCTGACGCGTACCTGCGGATAGCGGGTGGCGATAGCGCGGCCCAAGTCACGCAAATTTTCAATGTAGCCGTCGCCGCGATGCTGCTCGTGAATGACTTGCTGTCGCGCTATTCCACCGGCATCTTTCCATGAGATTACACCACCATTCTCAGTGACGCACGCCTTGATCGGCCAAGTGGAAAGCATGACATTGCCCCAGCCGGAAGGGCGCCCGGTGACGGGAATAGCCGTGATGCCAGCGTCGCGCAACGCGAAGAGGCAGGCGTAGGATTCAGCTTGCAATAGCCCGCGCGTTGTGAAGGTTTCGTCGACGTCGAAGAGGAGGAAATCTATGTTGCGTAGCGCTGAGCAGGGAATTGCAAGGAGTGGGAGCATGCGGTGTGACGAGGTCATCGTAGAGCGGCTTCGATTGCTGCGTTGATGCGCGGCAGCGATACGGGCGAGGCGAGCAAACTTGTCTTCGTTCGTCGCTGCAGCATGGCCTGCGCGGAGTGCGCCCATTCCTGATCGCGAAGATAGGGGATTTCGGCATCGGAAAAAGTTTCGTCGAAAATTTCGCCCATGTCATTCGACGCAATCGTGCTTGCTTCCAGGCCGTAACGATTGACGAGACGCTGCGCGTAGGCGTGCGTGAGTCCACGCTTTTGAATCTCCGTAACGAGCGTGTTCAAGGTTGCTGGCGTCGCGCCCGCTTGAAGCGGTGCATGTGTCCATGAGGCCCTTTTCGCATTCGGGAAGAACGGCAGCAACTTTTCAATCGCGTGCTCTGCCAGCTTACGGTAGGTCGTGATCTTGCCGCCGTAAATGTTGAGCAGCGGCGCGCCGCCTGCGTGGTGATCAAGCTTCAACGTGTAGTCGCGCGTAATCTCGGACGGGTTGTCGTCTCCGTCATCGTACAGCGGACGCACACCGGCATACGTGGCGACGATTTCGCTCTTGGTCAGCGACTTATCAAGATAGGTGTTGGCCAGATCGAGCAGGTATTGCGTTTCGTCCTCGCTGATCTGCGGCGCGTCGAACTCGGTCACCGGAACGTCCGTGGTGCCGATCAACGAGAAGCGCTCGAAGTACGGAATCACGAACACGATACGACCATCCTTGTTTTGCAGGATGTACGCATGCGGCGCATCATGCAGGCGCGGCACGATGATGTGCGAGCCCTTGATGTGCTTGACGGTTTCTTTCGTGGCGGGCGTGTCTATGCTGGAGAGCAGGTCTTTCACCCACGGGCCCGCGGCGTTGACGATGGCGCGCGCGTGAACGGTCCGTTCGATGTTCGTTTTACTGTCACGGATGGTTGCGTGCCACAGCCCACCGACGCGTTTGGCACCCGTGAACGCAACGCCGACTCGAATGTCAGCGCCGCGAGTGCGGGCGTCTTTTGCGTTCTCAACTACGAGGCGAGCATCGTTAACTTGTGCGTCGGAGTAGACGAAGCCTTCCGCGAACTGCGCCTTCAGTCCAGCGCCCCAATTGGACGATGGCGTTTGTTTCAGCGACGCCGAAAAAGAAGTGGGAAGCGTTTGTTTTTGCCCGCTCCAGCCGCCCAATCGGTCGTACAAAAACAGTCCGGCGCGCAGCATCCATTTGGGCCGCAAATGCGGCTCATGTGGCAAAACGAATTGCAGCGGTTTGATTAGATGCGGCGCGACGCGCAGCAGCACCTCTCGTTCAGCCAGCGCTTCGCCGACTAGACGAAATTCGTATTGCTCCAGATACCGCAAACCGCCGTGAATGAGTTTGGACGACCATTGCGACGTGTGTGCCGCGAGGTCGTCTTTTTCGACCAACAACACGGAGAGGCCACGGCCCACGGCGTCGCGCGCGATGCCGGTGCCATTGATACCACCGCCAATGACGAGAAGATCAACGGCGAGCGGTGAGGATTGCGGCAACTGCATGACGCAATGGTAGCGAAGGTGAGGCGCACCTGCTCGGCGCTTCTTGTAGGAGCGGCTTGCCGCGATCCTGCAACGTGCGCGGATCGCGGCAAGCCGCTCCTATAAGTGCAGCACGCGGCCAAGAAAAAAGGCGACCGAAGCCGCCCTTTTTCGCATGCACATCGAGAAATTATCTCGCGCGCAACTTCCGAATCGCGGCCAGTTGCGCCACAGCTGATACGAGCTCTGCCTGAGCAACAGCGTAATCCATTGACGCGTCCTGATTGCGCAACGCTTCTTCGGCCCGCTTCTTGGCTTCTTCGGCTTTGGCCTCGTCGAGGTCTTTGCCGCGAATGGCGGTGTCTGCGAGCACCGTCACGACATTCGGCTGAACTTCGAGGATGCCGCCTGCCACGAACACGAATTCTTCCGTGCCGTCGGCTTTTTCGATGCGCACCGCACCCGGCTTGATACGGGTGATTAGTGGTGTGTGCTTCGGCAGAATGCCCAACTCACCGGCTTCGCCGGGAAGCGCAACAAACTTGGCTTCGCCCGAGAAGATCAGGGATTCGGCGCTGACGACGTCTACATGAATCGTGGACATATTGACTTAGTTCTAGCTCAGGTCTTCGACGATGAGCGTGTTGTATTTATTGGCCTGAAAAAACGGCTTTTTGCGTATCGCCACCATTGCGGTTTCAGTGGCCGCTTCGCCTTTGGCGTGAGCAATGATCGACCACTTGCCCGCTTTGGAAAGCTCAGCGTGCTTCTCGACAATCTTGATGCCGTAACCGAATGACGCGATAAAACCCGCGTTGTTCAAGCCTTCGCTAGCCCAACCGTATACCGTTTTCGGGTCGTAGGCCTCGCATCTGGCGTCAGGCAGAGTGGCGTTGATATCCGCTTTTACCGATCTGGCATCGGCCTCAGTACTAAAGAACACCACGACGCTATCGGTTGGAAAAAACGTCCCGCCGAAATCAAAAATATCGCCCTCGGGCAGTTTCTCAGTCATCGTAGCGCTCCTCTTCGTTACCGCTCGGAATGGCGACGCGGTTAGTTTAGTGTCTTCGCTTTTTCGAAGGCTTCTTCGATCGTGCCGACCATGTAGAACGCCTGCTCTGGCAGGTGATCACATTCGCCATTCACGATCATGTTGAAGCCGTGGATGGTGTCCTTGAGCGACACGTATTTGCCCGGCGCGCCTGTGAACACTTGGGCGACGAAGAACGGCTGCGACAGGAAGCGCTGGATTTTCCGGGCGCGGGCCACGGCCAGTTTGTCTTCCGGTGCCAGCTCGTCCATGCCGAGAATGGCGATGATGTCACGCAATTCTTTATAGCGTTGAAGTGTGGCTTGCACGGCGCGGGTGCAGTTGTAATGCACTTCACCGATGACCAGCGGGTCGATCTGGCGCGACGTTGAGTCGAGCGGATCCACAGCCGGGAAAATACCAAGTGAAGCGATGTCGCGCGACAACACAACGGTTGCATCGAGATGCTGGAAGGTGGTCGCCGGTGACGGATCGGTCAAGTCATCAGCGGGAACGTACACGGCCTGAATCGATGTGATCGAGCCGGTTTTGGTGGACGTGATGCGCTCTTGCAGACGGCCCATTTCCTCGGCCAGCGTTGGCTGGTAACCCACCGCTGACGGCATACGGCCGAGCAGCGCGGAGACCTCGGTACCAGCGAGTGTGAAGCGATAAATGTTGTCGACAAAGAACAGCACGTCACGGCCATCGTCACGGAATTTTTCAGCCATCGTGAGGCCGGTCAGCGCGACGCGCAAACGATTGCCGGGTGGCTCGTTCATCTGACCGAACACCATCGCGACTTTTGATTCGCCGATGTTGTCGAGCTTGATGACGCCTGCTTCAGCCATCTCATGGTAGAAGTCGTTGCCCTCGCGAGTACGCTCGCCCACCCCTGCAAACACCGACAAGCCGCTGTGTTGCGTCGCGATGTTGTTGATCAGCTCAAGCATGGTCACGGTCTTGCCCACACCCGCGCCGCCGAACAGGCCAATCTTGCCGCCCTTGGCGAACGGACATACGAGATCGATCACCTTGATGCCGGTCTCAAGCAACTCGGTGGTTGGCTTGAGGTCTTCCATCCGTGGCGCTTTTTGATGGATCGAGCGACGCTCGTCCGTCGGGATCGGCCCAGCCTCGTCAATAGGGCGCCCCAACACGTCCATGATGCGGCCCAGTGTGGCCGTACCCACGGGCACAGAAATCGCAGATCCGGTGTTGTTGATCTTCATGCCGCGACGCAGACCGTCGGACGCGCCCATGGCGATGGTGCGCACCACACCGTCGCCCAACTGCTGCTGGACTTCGAATGTGAGGCCCGATTCAATACCTGCGTGTTCCGCAGATTTGTCGAGCGTCAGCGCGTCATAAATGTGCGGCATCGCGCTGCGCGGGAACTCGATGTCCACCACGGCGCCGATGCACTGAACGATACTGCCTTGATTCGTGCTCATCGTCTTGTCCTGTTTTTCAATAGCTAAAAATTGTTCGAGGCATCAAACAGCAGCAGCGCCGCCGACGATCTCGGAGAGTTCTTTGGTAATCGCGGCCTGCCGCGCTTTGTTGTACGACAGTTGCAGCTCGCCGATGACGCTCTTGGCGTTGTCGGACGCTGATTTCATCGCAACCATTCGCGCCGATTGCTCGGACGCCATGTTCTCGGCAACAGCCTGATACACGAGGGCCTCAACGTAGCGAACGAGCAACTCGTCCACCACGGTTTGCGCATCGGGCTCGTAGATGTAGTCCCAGCCATACGCCTGCTTCTCGGCGGCGGACTGCGCGAACTTGTCGGCGGTCAGCGGCAGCAATTGCTCGACCACGGACTCCTGCTTCATTGTGTTGATGAACTTGGTGTACGCGAGGTAGACCACATCCACTTCGCCTTTTTCGTAGGCGTCGAGCTGGATCTTCACAGCACCGATGAGTTTTTCAAGATGCGGTGTGTCGCCCAGACCAATCACATGTGACACGAGCTTGGCGCCGAGGCGATTCATGAAGCCAAAACCCTTGTTGCCAATGGCTGACACCTGAATCTTCACGCCAGCGGCTTCAAGCTCCTTGAACTTGGCAACCGTCAAACGCAACACGTTAGTGTTCAAACCACCGCACAAACCTTTATCCGTCGTAACCACGATCACGCCCGCGCTTTTGACCGTATCGCGCTTCACGAGGAACGGATGACGGTACTCGGGGTTGGCCGACGCCATGTGTGCGGCGACGTTACGAATCTTGTCCGCATAGGGACGGGCGGCGCGCATGCGTTCCTGCGCTTTGCGCATTTTCGATGCGGCGACCATCTCCATCGCCTTGGTGATCTTGCGCGTGTTTTGCACGCTCTTGATCTTGGTTCTAATCTCTTTTGAGCCAGCCATATTTTTCCTTTTCGGCGGAGGCTAGGAGCAGCGCGCTGCCCTTACCCCAACCCTCTACCCGAGGGAGAGGGAGCTTAATAAGATCCGTTCGCCTTAAAGTCCTTCATGGCGGCAGTAAGGGCCGTTTCATCGTCTTTCGACAAATCCTTGGTGTCCTCGATGCGCTGGGTCAAGTCGGCGTATTTCGCCTGCATGAATTTGTGCAGCGCTTTTTCGGCAGCCAGTGCTTTCTTGACATCGACATCGTCAAAGAAACCATTGTTAACGCCGAACAGCGTGAACGCCATTTCCGACACCGACAACGGTGCGTACTGCGCCTGCTTCATGAGCTCGGTTACCAGACGACCACGCTCCAACTGCTTGCGGGTTGCTTCGTCGAGATCGGATGCGAACTGCGCGAACGCCGCGAGTTCGCGGTATTGTGCAAGTGCGAGACGCACGCCGCCACCGAGCTTTTTGATGATCTTGGTTTGCGCTGCGCCACCGACGCGGGACACCGAAATACCCGCGTTGATAGCAGGACGGATACCGGCGTTGAACAGATCGGTCTCAAGGAAGATTTGACCGTCGGTAATCGAAATAACGTTGGTCGGAACGAAGGCCGACACGTCGCCTGCTTGCGTCTCGATGATTGGCAACGCGGTCAAAGAACCCGTCTTGCCCTTGACGGCACCCTTGGTGAACTTCTCGACGTAATCTTCGTTAACCCGAGCAGCGCGCTCAAGCAAACGGCTGTGCAGATAAAACACGTCGCCAGGGAACGCTTCGCGACCCGGAGGGCGGCGCAACAACAGCGAAATCTGCCGATAAGCAACGGATTGCTTGGACAGATCGTCATAGACAATCAGCGCATCTTCGCCGCGATCACGGAAGTATTCGCCCATCGTGCAACCAGCGTAAGCCGACAGATATTGCATCGCTGGCGAATCAGACGCCGTAGCTGCAACAACGATGGTGTAGGCCATTGCGCCCGCTTCTTCGAGCTTCTTTACCAACGTGACGACGGTCGAAGCTTTTTGGCCGATTGCGACGTAGACACAGACGAGGTCTTTGCCCTTCTGGTTGATGATCGCGTCGATGGCGACGGCGGTTTTGCCCGTCTGACGATCGCCAATGATCAGCTCGCGCTGACCGCGGCCGACGGGCACCATGGCGTCAATCGCCTTGAGCCCCGTTTGCACCGGTTGCGATACTGATTTACGCGAAATCACGCCCGGTGCGACCTTTTCGATCACGTCGGTTTCTTTGGCATTGACCGGGCCTTTGCCGTCGACCGGTTCGCCAAGCGCGTTGACCACGCGGCCAATCAGTTCGCGACCCACCGGCACCGACAGAATGCGGCCCGTGGATTTCACGATGTCGCCTTCGGTGATGTGTTCGTAGGTGCCCAAAATAACGGCACCGACCGAGTCACGCTCCAGGTTCAGCGCGAGGCCGAAGGTGTTGCCGGGGAACTCAAGCATTTCTCCTTGCATGACGTCTGCAAGACCGTGCACGCGGCAGATACCGTCGGTCACCGAGACCACCGTGCCCTGGGTCCGCACTTCGCTGCCAACATCAAGATTCGCGATCTTGGCTTTAATCAG
>ENA-OBLH01000115-OBLH01000115.1-metagenomes-genome-assembly--contig:-NODE-115-length-27704-cov-3.61561_pt1 | contig 27704 bp, 23 predicted proteins | sample MGYA00153382_OBLH01 | MGnify analysis MGYA00153382
AATGGTAAACATCCCTAGAATCAAAACAACAGATAAGAATTCCTATTTGGTATTCGACCCATAAAAACCGCTGGGCTAGCGGGGTTAGTCTGTGGAGCGTTGGCGAAGCCTGCGTGAAGCGCATACATAAGACCAAAAAACTCCTTGTGGGTAGAGGCAGTTGCATTGAAGCAGAAACCTAAATCGTGAGGTTTGGGAATCACCGTTCCTTTAGGTCGGTGAGGATGTCAAAACAACAGCAATAACCAATGTAGTGATTAACTCTTACGGCAGTCAAGAGAATAGCTTAATTAAGCCATGTTCACGATAAGCCAAGCTCCGGGGAAAGAGATTATGAGTGTACAGGTAGTTTGTTTGGGTGAGGCTTTATGGGATTATATTGCTGATCAGCCGGGGGAGACTCTCGATCGAGTAACTAGCTGGACAGCTTATCCCGGCGGCGCACCAGCCAATGTTGCCTGTGGTTTAGCAAAATTAGGCACACCAACAGCTTTTGTGGGGGCAGTAGGAACAGATCCAGAGGGGGAAGAGTTGATAACTATCCTCCAAGAGCGGGGAGTGGTGATGACGGGGATTCAGCGTTATGAGAAGAATCCAACTCGGAAAGTGTACGTAACTAGGACAGAAGAGGGCGATCGTATTTTTGCTGGGTTTGGAGAAGTTACTCCTACTAGTTTTGCTGATGCCCATCTCCAAAAAAATAACTTACCCGCAGAGTTAATTGCCGCTGCTGATTATTTGGTAATTGGTTCCTTAGGATTAGCCTACTGGGATACTAGGTCTGCTGTGCAGTGGGCGATCGGTCATTGTCTAGAGCATAATCATCGGGTGGTCTTAGATATTAACTGGCGACCAATGTTTTGGGCTTATCCAGAAGCTGCCCGGCCAATGATTCAAGGAATTTTGCCCGTAGTTAGCATCCTCAAACTGACAGAAGAGGAGGCGTTGTGGCTCTTTGACACCGAGGATTTAGACTTAATTTCTTTGGATTTACCCTCCGTGGAGGGGATTCTGTTAACTAAAGGTGCGGCGGGTTGTGATTATCTATTTGGCTCCCAGCGGGGACATGTACCCGCCTTCCCGGTGACAGTAGAAGATACCACAGGGGCTGGAGATGCGTTTTTGGCTGGATTCCTCCATCAGCTTTGTCAAGGGGGCCGATCGGCTCTGGGAGATGAGGTCCAGTTACAAAAAATGCTGGAGTATGGCAATGCAATGGCGGCTCTAACAGTTATGGGTAAGGGGGCGATCGATCCCCAACCCGAGGCCGGAGCGATCGCTAGTTTTCTGCAACAACAAAAATAATAAGGAGCTTAAGCCTCTTATCTAGCCTAGCTTCAACCAATTTGCTAAGTCGACAATTTGAGAAAAATCTAGTAAATCTTCGCTGAGTTGGTCTAGGCGATCGCTATTTATTTTCACCGATCAAGGTAAAAGCTGCCCAGTTTTGGGGATGGGGATATTTGGTTTTGGTGGCTAACATTGCTTGGCGGAGAGCAATAGATTCATCCGGGTTAGTTTGGAGTTGTTGATAAAATACCTCCATAAGTTCGGCAGTAGGAGCATCGGGAATTGCCCAGAGAGAGACTAATATACTGGCAGTCCCCGCCGCAATGAACGATCGAGCCAACCCAATCACCCCATCTCCGGTAATCTTTCCCCGCCCCGTATCACAGGCACTGAGAACAACTAATTTACTATTAAGGCGGAGATTCAAGATTTCTGAAGCTGTGAGTAAGCCTTGATTTTGTTGAGAAATATTAGGGGCAGCTTGAGTATTAGTGGAAGTATTAGTGGAAGTATTACCTGTTGCTAAGGCCAAGGCTCCCGGTACACCAGCACCACTAAAATCATCTAACAAACCGTGGGTAGCTAGGTGAATAATTCTTGCTTGGGGCATTCTGCGGATAATTGCTGCTTTGGTTGCTTGGTTGCTGGTTAAGGCAGAAGTGTTGAGGATTTGAGCGATCGCCTTAGCCTCGGTTTCTGCTCCCGGTAGATTTTCTAATTGCTGGGGTGGCAGTCCCGGCAGGGTGACTACGGGCATGGTGGGGTTGCCGACGACTAGAAATTCCTGCCCTGAGGCTCTCTGGCTTTGTTGCTGAGTTAGTTGTAGTACTTGTATCGAAGGTGCAGTTTGCAGAGTATATTTATCAATTAGATATTTTCCTTCAGCATCTTGCAAAGCCGGGAAAGGCAAGAGGAATAAACTCCGATGGGGAATAATGATTAGACGGTTTGAGCTAGTTTCTTGAGGATTTGTTTGGGGATTCGGCAAAATATCTGCGATCGGGCTAATTAAAAGCTGGTAGAAATCCTGCAATAGTTTTACGTAGGTACTCCTGCCCCCGCCTCGTCCCACACCCAAGGCATCACGAGTTCGGTTGACCATTTCTGGGAGAGTAGTATTTTGCTTTTGCCATAGAGGTTTGAGATCTACTCGGCGTTGCTGAATTTCTCCGTTGGGCTTAACTACCCAGATTAATAATTCAGATTCTTGGGGACGTAGTTGATTATTAACTAAAAAATTCTCATAGATAATAGAATATTCCACCAAGGTTGCCTGCTGACTCTGGGCAACTTGTTTAATCTGTTCAAGGGTAATAGGATTAGTGCGTTGAATTCGGGGAGCATTGGGAAGGAGGCGCCGAGAGAGAAGTTCGACAAAAGCTCTAGCTCTCGATCGTTCCGAAATTTCTAAAGCCTGTTCTGGTTTATTTTGGTTTGTCAGAAAATTTTGAAAATTATTATAAATCGCCCCTTGAGTCTCTAGAAATGAAACCTTATAAGCATCATTATCTCCTAGATTTTGCCGGACTTTCTCCCAAGATTCTATCCCTTGGGTAAACTGTTGTTCGGATGCAGAGGAATCCTTAAATTGGTTATAGGCAACGGCAAAATTATTTCTGGCTAACCCCGCCAAACCACCAGCCTGAGCGGGAATAGAATTAACGAATTGTTTATAGAAATCAATAGTTTGTTGTTGATTTTGTCCCCCTGTCGGCTGATTAACTCCCCTTTGTAAATAAGCAAGTCCCAAATTACCTCGAATAATGGCTGCCATTCTCGCTTCAGCAATATCAAAAGCAACTTTTAGTCCTTGTTCATAAAAACTAATGGCCTGCTCTAGATTACCCGACAAATAATAAGCTCCCCCCAGATTACCCAGAGCTTGGATTTCTCCTAGGCGGTCTTGATTTTGCCGGACTAGATCTAGATATTGCTGCTGAAAGTCGATCGCTTTGCGGTAATCCCCCAGAGTATGATAGGCAATTCCCAAATTAGAAAGGGCTAGGGCAGTGGCGGCCGAGTTTTGTAAATTCCGGGCTAAAGTAAGGGATTTTTGCTGGGAATCGATCGCTTTTTGATATTCTCCAAGGGCTTGATAAACTATCCCCAAATCCCCTAAAGTCTTGGCTTCTCCTAGGCGATCGCCAATCTCCTGAGATAATACCAACCTTTTTTCTTGGAACTCCAAGGCTTTGATATACACTTCACTAGCAAAGAAAATCTTGCCCATATTTCCTAAAGCCAATCCCCCTAGTTTGGGATCAGTACCCTGGTAGTAATAAGCCTTGTGCCAAGTTTGAGCGAAATATTGATTGAAATAATCCACAGCTTCGTAGTACAAGCCAGTTCCGGCATAAGCCAAGCCCAGATTTCCTAAGAGCATAATTTCTTTTGCTTGGTCTCTTTGGGTTTCTGTTCGCACCTGTTCTAGACTAGCCAGATATTTGGGAATAGCTCGATCGTACTCCCCGTTGGCATGGAGAGAAATTCCGGCTTTAATTAAATCTGCTGAGGCATAATCACTAATCTGGGGCTGGCCGGTATTAGAAAAATAAGCAATGCCCCTAGAGCTAACATACTGCCCTTCCCAAATAATGTTTTGAATTGGTTGGTAGAGAGATAAAAGCTGGGAAGGAGAATCTTGAGCTTGGGCAGGAGCTATCCTACCAAAAAAATAGCCCCCCCAAAAATTACTGCTGATGACCAACAAACAGCTAACTAGGAAAACTACTAGAGTTTTTTTCCAAGGACGGATAAAAGTAACAGTCTCGATCGAAGTATTTCTCTGATTCACTAGAACCTCAAACAAAATAAATCATGAAAAACTACCCTATCAACCTATTCTATAGCCCAGAAGAAGAGGAATCTACAGCACTTTTCATGATAGTTAGCTGCCGTTGAAACTAGGGAAAAACCCCTTCCTGACCCAACTTATTATCCTGCTATCTATCAAGTCGTAGTTGACACCTTTTGATAGGAAGTTTCCCTTAGTGTACCAGCGAATCAAAGGTTGTTAAACCTAACCGAAGGGGCGGAAGGAATAGTTAGCTGTGGGAGGAACATTGGCATTGATGACTTGGACTACACCTACATTCCATTGAAACTGATCACTAGATGAAAGATTACGCCACCAATTAAAGCCGATCGCATTATTAGTCGGGGTATTACCCACGGCATCTTCATTTAATAAACGTCCCACCAAACGTTGGGCACGGAAGAAATCAATACTTCCTACCTTAAATTTATTTAGCCAGCGCTGATACCACGCCGCAGGTAGCAAACCACCGGTAACTATTTCCATTTCTGTTTCATCCAACTCCATCAACCATTCTGGAGAAATAGATGAGGATATATTTTCTTGATTAGACATAATATTTCTACTCCTTGGTAAGATTCTTTGTATAGTTTCTCCTTCAGATTTACTTTAGGGCGGGTATGTTCCTGAAGGTCTTAGAGGGAATATCTTTGATGAGGGAATATTTTACTTCTAGACCTGTATTTAGTCTTGTCTCTAGAGGTTTAATCTCATAGCTAGGGGAGCGATCGAGACCCCAGTAGGGAGTACTAAAAAATAGCATCAAGGATACATAGCATCCCCAAAAAAGAATTACCAAAAATTGCCAATCCCGACGATTAGCAAGGATCGCCCCAGAAACCATAGTCAAAGCTACAGCGCTCATCAGGAGTAGGAGTAGGCCTCCCAAGCGATAGGAAACAACATAGCCTACCCCCCCCAAGGCAATTAGGGCTAGCCAACTTAAGCCCCCTAGCCAAAAGCGGGGATAGGGTTTCTTTTCTGGTAATTGGAGAGCATCACTAAAATAAGCTCCTAAAATTAAAGATAAGGCTGGATAAATGGGCAGGGGTAGCCAAGTAGTACTGGGAGTAAAAATACTCAGAACTACGTAAAAAGCTACCCAGACTAGGGTTAGCCTTGCCCAACTCCAATTACGCTGTCGCCATGCAAAAACTAGTCCGGCGGGAAAAAAGTATAACCAAGGCAATCCATACTTCCAGACCTCTAAGGGATAGAACCAATGCTGATAATGGGGGAGATTTCTTTGTCCTAAAGTAGTAAAAAATTGACTAATAGCTTGCTGCCACCCCAAACTTTGGCAGTATTGATACCACTGTGCTCCATACCAACCCAGCATTGGGGTAGTGCCTAGAAAAATTCCACTCCAGAAATAGCTACAGCTAAGTAATCTGGGGGTATCCCAAGCTAAAAAAACTAAGGTAATAACTAGCCAAGGTAAGCCCCCTAGTCCTTGGAGCAGCCCTAGAAGACCCAAGCAGAGACCAATCCCCAAGCAGTAGCGGAGATCCCGCCGCGATCGCCCCACACACCATGCCAAGGCTACAATCAAAAACAACACAGCCCCGTCCCCCGTTGCCAAGCGTCCATAGCTAATTACTGGGAGTAGGGTGAGGTAGATAAAACCAGCAAAAATAGCTTTTCTCTGGGTCAAAAATATTTCCAAGCCTAAGCCATAGATTAGAGGCACAGAAGTCGCTGCCAGCAGCATTCCCGGTAAGCGAGTCATGCCCACTGTAAAGCCTCCTAGTTGATAAGCCAAGGCAATTAGTAGTTCTAGGAGGGGGAAATGTTGGAGATGGAAATTCTTTTGGGGAATCCAAGGTAGGGATGTCGCTGTTCCTTGCCAAATCTCCTGAGCAACTTGAGCCATTTTGCCTTCATAGCTTTTTTGCAGGGGCAAATCTCTCAGGTGGAAGCTAAATAAGATCATTGCTGCCCCGAAGAAGACATAAAACCAAAACCACTTATTCCAGTAAGGTTCTGGCTCTTGATTTTTGTGCGATCGCCCCCAAGCGGAAATTTGACTATCCATAGCTAAAATTTTTGATTAAAATTGTCTAGACCAACTTTGAGGCCAGCGCTCCACTACCACTTTAGTTTGGGTGAAAAATTCGATCGCTTGATGCCCCTGCCCATGCAAATCGCCAAAAAAACTATCCTTCCAACCGCTAAAGGGAAAGAACGCCATGGGTGCAGCTACCCCAATATTAATCCCAATATTTCCCGCCTCCGCCTCATAACGAAACTGTCGGGCTGCCGCTCCACTGGAAGTAAATAAACACGCCATATTCCCGTACTGCCCACTATTAATTAGGGCGATCGCTTCTTCCATAGTTTGCAGATGAATCAAACTCAACACCGGGCCAAATATCTCAGTTTTAGCAATTTCTCCCGCCGGATTCACATCTTCCAACACCGTGGGGCGGACAAAATAGCCCTGCTCATAGCCGGAAATCTGGGGTTGCCTACCATCTACCAGAGGTTTTGCTCCTTCCATCAAGCCTTGATTAATTAGGGATTCTACTCGATACTTACTCGCTTGGGTAATAACTGGCCCCATCTGGACTGCCGGATCTAAACCATTGCCCACAACTCGCTCCGTGGCAGCTTGAGCGATCGCTTCTGTAAATTCCCTCCTGACTTCCCCCACTGTCATGGCGACGGAAGCCGCTAAACACCTCTGCCCCGCACAACCAAAGGCACTATCAGCAATAATTTTGGTGGTCATAGCAATATCTGCATCTGGCAGAATAATTACTGGGTTTTTTGCCCCTCCTTGGCACTGGGCACGTTTCCCGTTGGCCGCCGCCCGACTGTACACATAACGAGCCACGGCCGTAGAGCCGACAAAACTAATCGCCCGAATTGCTGGATGATCGAGGATGCCATCCACCACTTGCTTGTCCCCATTCACCAGATTCACAACCCCGGCGGGTAAACCCGTGGCTGCTATTAGTTCCATGACCTTGTGCATAGTCAGGGGAACCCTTTCGGAGGGCTTGATGATATAGGTATTCCCACAAGCGATCGCGTAGGGCAGAAACCAAAAGGGAATCATCCCCGGAAAATTAAAGGGGGCAATCACCGCCGCCACCCCCACCGGCTGCCGGATCATAATTTCATCAATACCCTTGGCAATATCTTCGGAATTATAGCCCTGCATGAGGATCGGAATTCCGCAGGCAATTTCTACATTCTCGATCGCCCGGCGGAGTTCTCCCTGAGATTCCCCTAGGGTCTTGCCGCATTCTTGGGTAATGGTTTGAGCCAAATCTACAAAATTTGATTCTAATAAATTCTTCAGCTTAAATAAATACTGGACTCTCTCGGTGGCAGGAGTCCGGCGCCAAGCCTGAAAAGCGATCGCCGCCGCCTCGGCAGCTTGATTTAATTCTCCTACAGTAGACAGGGGAACCTGGGCCAAAACTTCTGTAGTTGCCGGATTGATGACATCTAGGTAGTGCTGTGTCTCTGAGTTAGACCACTGCCCATTGATATAGTTTGGTAAAACTTTTTCAGAGGCCATAAGCTGTAGTATTTTTTAGGATTATTTATCAAGAAACCTAGGCAACCAAGGCAAATCTGTAGTTCCCAGATCATAGCCCAGTTGAGACAGAAGAGTAGTTACTTGTCCCCGGTGGTGGGTTTGATGATTGAAAAAATGGGTAACTAGCACCCAAGAAGGCATAGTACGTACTTTTTGGTCAATCCCACTGGTATAGGTCAAGGGCTGCTCTAGCCATGAAGTAGTTAGCTCTGCTGTCCAAGTAATTATCTGGCGATCGGTCTCTATTCTTGCTTGGTGTAGTTGAGGGAAATCCTTATAAAGTTCCCGCCCAATTTTCCCGGCAAATGGCTGCTGAAGGAATCTGCCTAACCATAAGCGATCGCCCAACAAAATATGATCCAATGTGCCGTGAATTGAACCAAAAAAAGCTCCCCGGTCTTGTTTGCGCTCTCCATCTCCAAGCTCATCAATACAAATAGAGTAGAGTTTTTGATTCATCCATTGATTATAATCAGCCATGACCTGGCAATACTCTGAAGTAATCATAAATTCTCTAGTAATCCCAGTCCTTAGAAATCTTCGTATCTGGCTAGTCAATAGTTTTAACTTCTACTTCCTCTACCTCCTTTACCTCCTCTACTTCCTTTACCTCCTTTACCTCCTCTACCTCCTCTCCCACAGGAGTTGGATTCTTCACCGCAGCTATTTCCGCAGCAGAAGCAGTTAGACTTACCGCCTGCTCAATTTGTTCTGATTCCTGCTTAAATTGGTTTTCAAACTCCTTAGAAGCATCCTGAAAACCCCGCAGAGCCTTCCCCAAACTCTTGCTAATTTCTGGCAACTTTTTCGGGCCAAAAACCAAGAGGGCAACCATTAAAATAATTGCCATTTCTGGCAAGCCAACCCCAAAGATATTCATAAAATTCCCCTACAACATTTTGATCCTAACTGTGGTTTCTATTCTACTGGGTTTATTGCGATCGCCACGACAGCTTACATATCTAGCAACTAAGTTGACCAGGGGCTTAAATCCCTTGCCTGAATCCCTAAACCTACAAAAAAACCCAGGTCTGCCTGGGATAGTAATTTCTGTTGGTTATGGTCACCTAAACTTCTCTACTGACCTAGACTCTTCCAGTCCACACTAATTCCATCTAGCAATAAAGAAGAGTTGTACAACTGTAGAATAATCAATAAAAATACAAGGAACAAAACCATAAATATGCCCATAATTGGAGTGGTTCCCCAGCCGGGAGCAACTTTCCCATATTCTGAATTCAGTGGTTTGAGAATATCTCCTAACCGTGTGCGTTGTGTCATAAATTCACCAATACTAAAATTCACTTACTAAAATTCACAGGATTTTTTGACATATTCCTCTGGCTGAAGCCTAGAGGATTCTGGGGTTAAACAGTGATTGTAGGCCTAACCAGTCCTACATTACCTAACCTAACGGTCGATGCCCCGACAACGTATCAACAAATTATAACTTCTTTTGCCCTCAAGACCGGGGCTTTAAACCCATTATTTTTGTTAAAGTATTAAGTAACATTCATAATTAAGTTATTTGTATCTATGGAATCTGCAACAGTTCTTAGTATTTCGATCGCTGTCCTCGTAATTGGTGTCACCGCATTCTCTGTCTATCTATCCTTTGGGCCTCCTTCAGCGGAGTTGAACGATCCCTTTGAAGACCACGAAGATTAAATTTATTCTATTCTCCTCTTTTTTCTTTTTACCGTAGGAAGAGGGGTTTTAGATATAACTGGTAGCATCTACTAAATTTTTCTCCCGTTACCTCTATCTTCGGAAAGTAGATCATAATGGATATGGATAAAGAGTGATTGCGTACCATCCTATGACACCAAATACTGGCAGCATTCTTGCCACCCTTACCCAACTTACCCAACTAAACCGGACAAATAACCTTACCCATCGGGTTAAGGATTTATCCGTACCTGAATTTATTTGCCTCCTAGATTTTATTACTGCCGAGTTTCAGCAGTTTCTCCGGGCGATCGATATGATCAACAATGAAGCCCTAGAAAGTATGCTGGAGCAGGTGATGGATGCTTTTACCCTAAAAATTGGGCAGATACTCCAAGCTGATCGCACAACTATTTTTTTGCTAGATAGCGAGAAAAACCAACTCTGGGCGAAAATTCCCCAAGGAGAAATGGGGCGACCCTTAGAGATGCGGATTCCCCTGAATATTGGTATTGCCGGGCATGTGGCGGTGACGGGGGAATGTCTCAATATTGCCCAGCCTTACCAGCACCAACTATTTAACCGAGAAGTGGATGAGCGCCCCGGCTACCAGACTAGAAATTTGCTCTGTATGCCCATTTTTAGTAGTTCTAACCAAGTAGTAGCGGTGGTGCAACTGCTAAATAAAACTGGGGAAGGGGAGTTTAATCTTGAAGATGAACAGCATTTTCGGGACTTTGCCGCCTCGATCGGGATTATTCTCGAAACCTGTCAATCTTTCTACATGGCCGCCCGCAACCAACGGGGAGCAGCAGCCCTCCTCAGAGCCACGGCATCCCTAGGGCAGAGTTTAGACCTAGAAGCCACTCTTCGTTTAGTTATGGATCAGGCCCGGAATCTGATGCAAGCCGATCGCAGTACCCTATTTATGCTCAGTAAGGAGCGGGCAGAACTGTGGAGCAAGGTGGCTAAGGCCGATGGTAAGACCATGATGGAGATTCGTATCCCGGCTAACCGGGGGATTGCTGGTTGTGTGGCTTCCACGGGACAGCCCTTGAATATTCCAGATGCCTACAAGGATCCCCGCTTTGACCCTAGTACTGATCAACGGACGGGTTACAAAACGAGAAATATCCTCTGTATGCCTGTTTTTAACTCTGCTGGGGATCTCATTGCTGTCACTCAGTTGATTAATAAACAGCAGGGTAGTTTCACCGCCTCCGATGAAGAATTTATGCGGGCATTTAATATCCAAGCCGGGATTGCCCTAGAAAATGCCAAACTATTTGAAAATTTGTTACTAGAAAAGCAATACCAGAAAGATATTCTGGAAAGTCTTTCCGATGCGGTGGTTTCTACGGATCTAGAAGGCAGAATAGTTACTATCAATGATGCAGCCTTGAGTTTACTGGGTTGCCCGATCGCTCACCTGCACACCAAAAATAGTGGTCAACTCTGGGAATACAAACTCACGGGGCGCTACGTGTGGGAAGTTCTGCCGGTGGATAATCTCCAACTCCGGCTCCAAGATAGTCTCAAGTATGGCGCGCGGCACTACGTCCCGGAGCAAACCCTGATTTCTGGTATTGCCTTAGAGCCTGATAAATTAGGGTCGAAGAAAAATAATCAAATTTCTGGCACAAATCCCGCATCTGTCTACATTCTTGCTTTCCCCGATGAACACGACCCTGAGAAATATATTCCTTGGAATGAAAAGGATTGGGATAGTAGCGTGACTCACTACCTAACGAAGGATGAAGTGCAGACGATCGAACGAAGTATTAATCTCACTGTCAATCCCTTGACTAATCCTCAAGGTATGGTACGGGGGGGCTTGGTAGTTTTGGAAGATATCAGCCAAGAAAAGCGGATGAAAAATATGATGTACCGCTACATGACTCCCGGTGTGGCGGAGCGGGTCATGGCTTTGGGGGAAGATTCTTTGAAGGTAGGTGAACGGCGGGAAGTAAGTATTTTATTTTCTGATATCCGGGGCTACACCGCCATGAGTGAGAATATGGGGGCAAATCAGGTCTTATCTCTCTTAAATGAATATTTTGAAACTATGGTAGAAGCGGTATTTGACCATGAGGGAACCCTAGATAAATTTATTGGGGATGCCTTGATGGCGGTATTTGGTGCGCCCCTACCCCTGAGTGAAAATCATGCTTGGAAGGCAGTACAATCTGCTTTGGATATGCGCCGCCGCTTGAAGGAATTTAATGAACGGCAAATTTTCGCCCAGCAACCCAAAATTAGGTTTGGGATCGGTATTAGTTCTGGGGATGTGGTGTCGGGGAATGTGGGTTCCCATAAAAGGATGGACTATACGGTGATTGGGGATACGGTGAATGTGAGCGCTCGCCTAGAAACCGCCACTAAGGAATACCTGTGCGATATTATCATCAGTGAAGCTACCTATTGGCTATGTCATGATCGCATTATTGTCCGGGAGCTAGACCTATTAAGGGTTAAGGGTAAACAAGCGCCCCTCAAGGTCTATGAACTAATTGGGGCATCTAAAAGTACGATCGATCCTCAGTTAGAAAAATTTCTTCATCTCTACCAGTTGGGGCGGGATGCTTACATGCACCGCAATTTCCAGAAAGCGATCGCCTATTTTCAAGATGCCCAAGTCCTTAAACCCGATGATCATCCTAGTAAAATGCATTTCCAACGGGCAATCAATTACTTAGAAAATCCTCCCGGCGATGATTGGAATGGAGTTCATAATGCTACTTTTTAACCTAGAAAGCCTTCACCCCTACCCTTCTCCTTTCCCTAAACTTTGAGCAGATTTTAGCTTCAGTTAAGTAGTTCTAAGATAAGTTCGATGGGGGAATGTAATCCCCGAATACAGGGCTTGCCATGACAGATATGCCAATCGATCGTGATGCCTTGTAGCAACATATTTACCCACTTATCTTTCTAATCTTTGCTCTTCTAGGAGTTCATACTCATCTTCTAGCAGCCAAAGTTTTGCTTCTTCGTAGCTTTTGCAACTTGTGACTAATCCATAATTTACGGCGGGGTCAAAGACATGACACATACCTGCCTCATCGCCTAAGAGCAATAAAACATAGGGCGGGGACTGCATGGCATCTATCCATACTTCTAGGAAATTCCAGTTATTCTTCACTGGGTCGGGTGCGGGGAATGGGGTGGTATTGGTTATTTGCATCAATTTTTACCTCTCCATGACGAGATCAATCGATTTCTGCGATCGCCTGTGCTAGAGGAATTGTCTCATCCTGAGATGTTTCAGCGAGATCGAAAGCGTAGATATCTTCAAGTTCTTCTAAGCGTTCCAAAAGTTGTTGATAATATTCAACTCCTAAAATTACACTCACTCGCTGCCCTTGAGAGTCAACGATGTATTGTTGGCTAGTTATCTGCATTTTCTCTCTTAAATCAATTTAATCAATCTCATTAATGATGTAGCCCAGCTTTTCTTCACTGCCAAATATAGCCCGATCGAGAGCTTCTTGAAGAAATTCACGGGAATTGATATCGAGATTTTCCATTCCAGTCATAGAAACTACTGCAAGTTGCCCTCGGTAATTAGAAACATCAGCAATAAATTGAAACTCTACCTTCCCTGTAGCCTCAACAGTATAGTAACCAGATATAACTTGAGAGAACAAATCAGAATTACCATTCTCAACAACTAAATCTGGATTATCAATGTTTGCAGTATCTACCATACTGCCAATAACCTCATTTTCTAATGTTTTACCCGAACTCACTATATCTAAACTGTAGCCATAACTAGAATACTCTGCTCTGCTTGATCCATCTGTCGATACAATCCCAACTTGTCCTTCGTAAGCTCCGCCATCAAAATTCCAAATCACTGATAGTTTCCCAGAAGGGTCTGTAACTGTTCCTAAACCACCAACCACATCTGAGAGTAACAGGGGGGTATCTACCAGAATGTCTTCTGTGTCTTCATCAGTTACTTCGGTAGATTCGGTGCCTTCATCAGTGTCGTCAACCTCAGCTACGATCGCAGTTTTTTCTGATTCAGTTTCTGTTGTTGTTTCTACAGATGTTTCTTCCCCCTGATTGTTGGCAGCAGATTGCTCAAAGTTGAGGCTACAGCTATCGGTGATCAAATCTTCCAAAACTTCTTCTACTTCGATTTCCTCCATTGCCACAGGATCCCACAGGACTTCCTCCCTAAAAATTTCGGCAACTTCTAGGGCGGTATCTGCCGCTTCTAGTTCTGGTTCCGGCAGATCATCTTCTGCTTCTGCGGTGATCTCCATATCTTGGTTAATTTCAAAGTCTACAGGCACTATACTAGGCGACTTCTGATGCTTGCCCATGCGAAAAAATAATTTAGAACCATATTGAGCAGTAATTGCAAAAGATTCAGTATATTCAAGAATTACTTGACCTAATTCTGTACTTCGCCAATCTCTTTTCGGTTGCATTTCTTCTATAGAGATCAAGTCATCTAGAGTTGCTGCATTGATGGTCGCTCCTTTAATTTGGAAAATAAGATCATTATAGTCATGGTCAGATAATTGATCAACCCGCATATCTTCCATCACGAAAGTATTACCATCACCTGTAATATCAATAATTTGTCCCATCTGGATAGCTTCATTAGGACTGGCAGTAACTAAAGAAAATAGAGGTCGCACATTTTGAGTAGTACCTTGATCTAGAGCATTCCAAGCTTCCTCCACTGAACCATTAGGAACCAACATCAAAAAGAACTTTTCTCCAGCATTGAATTCTACTACTTTCATTCTTGGATGATTTCCAAACTGTTCTGATAAATCCGATCGCAGGTTGATGGTATTTTGCTTCTTAGCTATTTCATGTTTATCTACAAGTAACTCAACATTTTCAATAGGTATCCCTTCAACTTCTGTAAGTTCTCCTGATCTGTAGAGAGATTGAATCATCTCTAGAGCTTCTGGTGTACCTGTCAAAATTAGTTTAATACTGCCTTCTTGAATATCAACGATTGCAATTGAAATATCACTAGTTTTTTGTCTCAAAAGCTCAACAATTACAGTCAGAATTCTTTGATCTACTTGGTCAAGAGTGCCTGCAATTACAAAACTCACAAGAGGCTTTTCTTCTATTGAATTTGTATCAGGATAATAACGTTGGGGTTTGTTTCTTGCAGACATTGCCATTGATATTGTATCAATATTTGCTTGACTACAAGTTTCAGTTAATTCGACACCTTTCATAGGTTCCTCTTCTACTTTCTCAGTAATATCACGCCATTCGAGTTTTAATTTTTTACAAATCTTAGTGAAATTCTCATGGGCGATCGGCTCTCTCCCGAAGAATTTACTTACTGTTGCTCTTGATAATTCTAAACTTTTTACCAAAATTGTTTGATTCATTCCAAGATCAATTAATGCTTCCTTAGCCCGCTTCACCCCAATTTCTGTAGCAACCAAAGACCTCGCCATTTCCCAATCCAATATTAACTGCCATTCTCAACAGATTAACAAACTTAGACATAACTTAGGCATACCTAGGCATAAATTCATCACCTCAGATCAGCCAAAATCAGCCGAACTTAGACCCCACTCAGACATAGCCCGTTTTAGATTAGCCCTGTAATCAAAACTTAACCCCAACTAAAAAAATGCTTTATTCCCTAGGTAAATCTGTAGTAATCTGTACAGCTTTTATGACCATTGGTTTTACGGGTATAGACTCCCTCAACCTTGAGCAATTGATTCAACCTAGACAAGCGATCGCAACTAATCATGCAACTACCCAGAAATGTGGCTGCAATAATAGTGGTGATTGCTTTCCTTGCCCCGACTAAGCAAATTAAAGCGAGTCCAGAAATTAGCTAACTTTGCCAGTATAATATCGGGAGTTTAGAAGCGATCGCTTATGGTAATGAAAGAATCAAACTTGAAATCTTGGGATGTGCTAGAACAGCAGGATATTTTGGTGGTCGAGCCTTGGATTAAGGTTGCCAGACAAAAAATTCAGATAAGTGAAGGAAAGATAATTGATGACTATCACCAGATTCACCTACCGGATTTTGTCATGATTGTAGCCAAGGATCGATCGGGCAAAGTGTTAATCGAAAGGCAGTATCGTCATGGCATTGGCCAAGTGACCCTAGTCTTGCCGGGAGGCATGATAGAAAAGGGAGAAGACCCCCTAGAAGCTGCTCAACGGGAACTATTAGAAGAAACTGGTTATGTAGCCGAAAACTGGCGTAACTTGGGGAGCTATGTCGCCAATGCCAACTATCGCTGTGGTGAGGCGACTTTGTTTCTAGCAGAAAATGCCCATCAAGTTACCGAAGCTAATTCTGGGGACTTAGAAGAAATTGAACTCCTCCTCCTGTCTCCCGAAGAAATCTTTGCTGCTATCCGAGAGGGACAAATGACCGTGATGGGGGCAGTTATGGCCGTGGCCGTGGCTCTAAATCCTTTACTCAGCCAGAATTGAAACTTAGCTCCTAAAAAAACCATAGACAAACTGCTGATGCCATGATAGATTTACCTCAATAATATATTCAGTAAGTGCAAATCTCCGATAGAAAGTTCTAGTAGATTCTAAAATAACGTCAATTTGGGATAATCTAGAACCCAAGTTAAAATAATAGACTTAATAGCAGCAACACTTGGAGAGTAGACTCAGTGAGTGCAACAATAGATAGCAAAGGTAATCAAATTCCCTTCCTTGAACTGAAAACTGGAGTTGAGGCATGACTCAGGCGGGTAGGAACAAATTTAAATTGATGGTGGTTGATGATGAACCCGACAACCTAGACTTGTTATACCGGACTTTTCGGCGTGATTTCACTGTCTTTAAGGCTGATAGTGCGATCGATGCTTTAGCAATTCTTGACCAAGAAGGGGAAATGGCAGTAATTATTTCTGACCAGCGGATGCCAGTCATGAACGGGACAGAGTTCTTGAGCAAAACTGTAGAGCGATTTCCCGAAACTATTCGGATTCTCCTCACGGGTTATACCGATGTGGAGGACTTAGTAGATGCAATTAATTCTGGGCAGGTCTTCAAATATATTACCAAACCTTGGAATCCAGAAAATCTCAAATCTGTAGTCCAGCAGGCTTCTGAAACCTACGACTATACCAAACAACGCACCAACGAATTGCGCCATGCCCTGCAACGGGAAGAATTATTTAATGCCATTACTACCGCCATCCGGGAATCCCTAGATTACGCTAGTATGCTGCAAACCATTGCCCAGACGATCGGCGAGAAATTTGCCGCCGCCGGTTGTATCCTCCGTCCAGTCGATCGAGGCAAGCTCACCGATGAATCCTACTCCTATCAAAAAGACATAAATTCTAATTTAGATTTATCTTCTCTCAAAGCTGCCATGAGCGAAGTATTGCAGCAGCCCCAAACTAAACTACTCACCCCCATCAATAACGATGCCGAGATCAATAGCGACTCTACTGCGGAGAATTATCCCCTTAGCCTAGTTATGCCCCTAATCTATCAGCAGGAATTTCTGGCTGTCCTCTGTGTTTATCAAGACTCAGCCCAGCATACTTGGACAAATGCAGAAATCCAACTAATTGAGGCGGTGGCAGAGCAAGCATCCTTAGCAATTTCCCAAGCAAAACTCTACCAGCGTACCCAAGAACAGGCAGAAAAAATGCGGGCAGAGCTAGAGGTGGCTAGACAAATTCAAAATAACCTCCTACGTCAAAGTTGGCCTGATTCTGATGATGTGAAAGTCCAAGCCCTCTGCTATGCAGCCCGGGAAGTGGGGGGAGATTTCTTTGAAGTCTATTTCCATCCCCAAGGGGATATCTGGTTAGCTGTGGGAGATGTATCAGGTAAGGGGGTTCCAGCAGCTTTATTTATGGCTAGTGGCATTTCTGTGCTGCGCCGGGAGCTATCTCAAGAAGTGTCTCCAGAACCAGAAACAGTGATGCGGAACCTCAATAGCAGTATGGCAGAAGATTTATTTAGTACTAATTGTTTTATTACGATGATCCTAGCCCGCTATACCCCAACTACCAAACAATTAAGTTATGCTAATGCTGGACACATCTATCCTATGGTGTGGCATGATCAGCAGGTTCGCCAACAACAAGCTAGGGGAGAACCTCTAGTCCAGCCTAATTTTCTCAAGGCTAGGGGTGTGCCAGTGGGCATCTTGGCCAATTGGCGGGGGCAGGCGGGACAATTGACCCTTAACTCTGGAGAGGTATTTTTGCTAACTAGTGATGGGATTACGGAGGCAACTCTCCGGGAGGCGATCGCCCCTGATGGTACTATTAGAAGTAGCGAACCCGGAAAAGGGACTATGCTAGAGCAAGAAGGTTTATGGCAACTACTGGTGCAAGCAAAATCTCCCCTAGATCTCAGCCATCTCTTGGCGCAGATCCGGGAACACACCAGTAACATTCAAGAAGATGATCAAACTATACTTTCCCTGGAGATTCTGTAGTCCATGAAAACAGAGTTACATATACCGAGCGATTTGAAATTCTTAGGTATTGCTGAAGGCTGGCTACTAGGTAGCCTAGAGGCAGAGCTAGGAGATACAGTAGACTGGGGACGGCAATCCAATAGATTACGCCTTGCCCTAGTAGAAGCCTACTCCAATGTAGTGCGTCATGCCCATCGAGACCAGCCCAATCTCCCGGTGCTAATTCGTTTGGAGCTAAAAGACCGAGATTTAGCTATAGAAATTTGGGATCATGGCAAGGGCTATGATATCGAAACCTATCTGCCTCCCAACCCGACCGATCGCCAAGAAAGTGGCTACGGCTGGCTGATCATGAATCGCCTGATGGATCGGGTGGAGTATATGTTGCAAGTAAACGGGCGCAATTGCTTAAAGCTGGAAGCAAACTTACCCGCTATGGAGAAAGTGAGTTAATTGGCAGAATTTAGCCCTACCATCCCAGAATTAGAATCTCCTCAGGATGAGTTTCTCTTGATTCCCCCTGCTCCGCCAGATTTTAAGTCGGGGTTTGTGGGTATTATTGGTCGCCCTAATGTGGGTAAATCCACTCTGATGAATCGGTTGGTCGGTCAAAAGATTGCCATCACTTCCCCCGTGGCGCAAACTACCCGTAATCGCCTGCGCGGAATTTTAACCACGGAATTGGGGCAGATTATTTTTGTAGACACACCGGGTATCCATAAGCCCCATCACCAGCTAGGAAAAGTTCTGGTGAAAAATGCCGAAAGAGCCATTCAGGATGTGGATGTGGTGCTATTGGTGGTGGATGGCAGTACTCCTTCTGGGGGGGGCGATCGCTATGTCATCGACCTCCTCACTCACCTCAAAACCCCGGTCATCTTAGGAGTCAATAAAATTGATGCCCGGCCTAGTAATGGAGGAGAGGACGGGGAAAATTTGACAACGACCTATCGCCAGATTATTCCAGAATCTTGGCAACTTGAAGAATTTTCTGCCCTAACGGGGGAAGGTTTGGAAGGATTGCAGCAAGTACTTTTCAACAACCTAGAGCCGGGTCCCTACTACTATCCCCCGGACTTAGTGACGGATCAGCCAGAACGGTTCATTATGGGAGAACTGATTCGGGAACAAATAATTTTACTAACCCGTGAAGAAATTCCCCACTCCGTAGCGGTAGTAATTGAACAGGTAGAAGAATCTCCCCAGATTACCCGCATCTTAGCTACAATCCATGTGGAACGAGACTCCCAAAAAGGCATCGTGATTGGGAAGGGGGGATTAATGCTCAAAGAAATTGGCTCCAAGGCGAGGCAACAGATTCAAAAACTCATTGCAGGCAAAGTATATCTAGAATTATTTGTCAAAGTCCAGCCCAAATGGCGACAATCTAGATTTCAGTTAGCTGAATTGGGCTATCGAGTTGAAGAATAGGTTTAGCTATCCCCTAGGTAGGGGCGCAAGGCCTTGCGCCCCTACTAAATACATGATTATCTTTCAATATTCTCTTGGTTATTAATTACTTCCAGCATTGCCTCATAATCAGAATTATCCAAATGGCATTGCAAGGTGTAGGCAAAATCTAGATCTTCTTGGCAAATTTCAGAAATGCACATTTCTATGGCTTCCCAATCTTGATTTGCGATCGCTAACTTAATTTTGTTAGTCCAGGTGAAAGGGGGCATAAAAACTGGTAAGTCATCTTCAGGCAGGAAAAAGTTTTGGCTTAAAGTTAATTTTGGGCGATCGCTATATACATACTCTAAACCCAAATGCCTGCCAACCATTTCTAATATCTGGTAGGGATGAAAGGGCTTGCTAATAAAATCATTAAAACCATGACTCAGGGCAAATTCCTGTTGCTCTGAATTCAGGGCAGTAGCAAGAGCAATAATCACCGGGAAGTGAGTATTAAGCACAAGCTGCTTAGACTTAATTTCTTTAATCGCCCTATAGCCATCTATTAACAACATTCTGAGATCCATACAAATTAAATGGGGTTCCCAAGACTGCCATAGATTAATAGCTTCTTGACCATTGTTGGCTTGCTGAATCATAAATCCTAAGGGCTGAAAAATCTCCCTTAACAATTGCTGATTTGATTCTTGATCATCTACTACCATTATTTTATAAGTAGGTTGGCCTAGAGCTAAACCAATAATCTGGCGGTAGGGATTAGTCGCCGATAGCTCATCTAGAGATTCTCCTGTCTCTTGACTAATTAGCTCGATCGGTAGAGTAAACCTAAACTCACTTCCCTGACCCACCTTACTCTCCACCCCAATCTCTCCCCCCAACAGCCGGACAAACTCCTGACTAATTGCTAACCCCAAGCCTGTTCCTCCCTGCACCTTCAGCCCACTACTAGTCTGGACAAACGCCTTAAATATCTGATCCAATTCCTCCGCTGCCATACCTATCCCTGTATCACTAATAGAAAATTCTAGGGATTTTGCCGTAATAGCATCCACCTTCAAAGAAACTTGCCCTTGAGAAGTAAACTTGATCGCATTACTTAATAGATTAATTAAAATCTGCCGGAGCTTCATTTCATCGGTTCTGATCCACCCTGGTGTATCTTGACTAACTTCAAACTTTAGATATAAACTTTTTTCCTTAGCACGAACTTGGAACATCTCCCGCAGATCTAAAATTAATTGAGGAAGATCACAGGTAGCTAAATCTAGAGTTGCTCGCCCGGCTTCCACCTTGGAGAGGTCTAAAACTTGATTAATTAGGTTTAGCAGATGTTCCCCACTCCGATTAATCACCTTCACATTCTGCCGTTCCTCTGGCTTGAGAGTAGAGTTGGTAAGCAAGACCCTAGCAAAGCCTAAAATAGCATTTAGAGGAGTGCGTAATTCGTGGCTCATATTTGCCAAGAAAGTACTTTTTGCCCGATTCGCTTCATCACTTCTAGTGGCCTCCCGCATGGCTACTTCCTTGAGGCGACGTTCACTGATATCTTGAAAACTAGCCACAGTATACAAAATATTACCTTGGGTATCAAAAATGGGTTTTGCTTGAATTTCTAGGGGAATTTTTTGCTTATCTACTATTACTTCCAAGTCATCTCTAATTACAGTTATACCCCGGAACGCTTGGACTACGGGTAACTCTGCGTAAGGATACAAATCTTCAGTCCCAGACTGATAAATTTTGATGCTTTGGTTAATCTGCTCTAGGTCAAGCTGGGCTATTTCTTTTACCCCCAGAAGCTTTTTGCCAGTTTCATTGAGATAAAGGATGGTGCCATCAAGGTTATACACAGCAAAACCCAAGGTTAGAGCATCAAGGAATTGGGTTAAACGAGATTTGTTATCCCGGAGTTGTTGGTTTGTTTCCTGGAGTTCAGCATTGAGTTGGTGGAGATGGGCAGTTTGTTCTGCTAGTTTACGCTCCTGAAGATAACTATGGACTGCTTCTAAAACTGTGATTTTTAAGTCTTCTGTGTGCCAAGGCTTGGGAATGTAGCGGTAGAGTTTGGCTGATCTAATCGCATTACTCACGGCAGTAAGGTCTGCTTGTCCGGTGAGCATGATCGTGAGGGTTTGGGGAGAAAGTTTATGGATCTGCCCTAGGAGTTCATCACCTTTGATACCGGGCATGATGTAGTCAGATAAAACTAGTGCCACCTCTGCGTTTTCTTCTTGTAATTCTCTAACTAGTTCTAGGGCATCAACACCACCTTCGGCGGTTTCAATGATACATTCATTACCCAAAGCTCGTTTTAACTCGATTTTGAGGCTATCAAGAACGGCTGGCTCATCGTCAATGCAGACGATTACAGGTTTTTTCATAATTTCTCCAGTCCAGACTTAATAGTACTAATTAGTTCTTCGCTATTCCAAGGTTTGGGTAAACAAGCGTAGAGATCTGCATGGTCGATCGCCCTCTGAATTGCTTCCTCATTAGCTTGGCCTGTCAGCATTACTTTTACTGTGTCAGGAAATTGTTGGTGAATTTTAATTAGTAGTTCATCCCCTTTAATTCCGGGCATTAACCAGTCAGAGACAATTACCAAGATCACATTTTGATGTTGTTGTAGCTCTGCTATTAAATCTAGTGCCTCATCTGCGCTTTCCGCCATTTCATAACTATAAGAGTTGGCAAAAGCATTCCGTAGTTGAATTTTTAGACTTTCTAAAACGCTTGATTCATCATCAACGCAGATAATTACAGGCTTGGGCGCAGAGGTCATTGTTTATTTTTACTCAGTTTCAGTTAACTTTTTGATTACCTCCCATACTAGCTGATACTTGGAGAGTTTTATTTAATTGACCCAATACCTAGTTGACATACTCCCCGCTCTGAAGAGACGGGGATTCTTGACACATCATTTCAACTTGCTACGGTCGTAGTCTTACTGTCGATCCGTGTCCGTTTAGAGTCGTGGCAATGCCCTATCCCGACTTTATCTATATTCTTGGCTGCATTCTCGTCTCTGTCGTGTTCCGACCCGCAATTGAGGCAGAGTACTGACCGAATCGAAAGATTTAGCTTGCCCCACTTGTAGCCACAATCCGAGCAGATTTGGGATGTGGGTTCCCACCGACTGATGACGACAAACTTACGTCCCAATTTCTCAGACTTCCCTTCACACAACACCCGAAATTTGCGCCAGCCTTGCATCGAAATCGCTCTAGACAACCTTCGATTTTTGACCATTCCCGACACATTCAAATCTTCCAGCGTGATCACTTGGTTTTCATGAACCACACGGGTAGACAGTTTGTGCAAGAAATCTTTGCGGATATCTGAGATTTCGTTATGCAATTTGGCAATCTGCAAACGAGTTTTCTCTCTACGCCTAGAGCTTTTCACTTTACGAGCAAGCTGTTTTTGTTTGCGTCTCAAACGCTTATCCAGCTTAGAATAGTCTGGACTCTTTACCATTTCACCATTGCTCATTGCCGCAAAAGTTTTGATACCCAAATCAATGCCGATACTTTGGTTTTTAGCATCGACTTGAACAGGCTCAATCTCTACCACAAAGCTCAGAAAATAGCGGTTAGCTGCGTCTTTAATTACCGTGACAGAGCTAGGCTCTGATGACAATTCTCTAGACCAAATAGGTGATACGTCGCCAATCTTGGCAAGATAGACTGAATCGCCTTTGATTGAGAACCCTCCAATTCTGAATCGTGCAGACTGCCTCCCAACCTTCTTTTTGAACTTGGGAGTCCCTACCTTTTTCCCTTTTCGCTTGCCCTTAAGCGAGTCGAAAAAGTTTTTGTAAGCAACCCCTAAATCAGCCACAGACTGCTGCAACGGAATATTAGAAACGGTTGTTAACCATTCCCTCTCAACCGTCTTTTTGGACTGAGTGATGACCAACTTTTGCAAGTCGTTATTACTCGGTAGCTTTTCAGACTGCTTGCAGATAGCCAAGGCATCATTCCAGACTACCCGAACACAACCAAATACCTGAGCTAGACTTTGGCATTGTTGCTCGGTCGGATAGAATCGGTATTGATATCTTGCTTTCATGCTAATATTTTAGCATACTAGACGGCAAAATGACGGCATGAAAAAACTTACTATTAGATGCTCTGATGAAGAGTACGTAATTCTTTTGGGGTATTGTAAGGACACCAACCGAACCCAGAACGATGTCCTTAGAGAATGTATCCGTCGTCTGAAATCTAAGAAAAAGCCGCCCTAAAAGTGCGGGGCTTGTATCCCAATTTTTCGGTCAAAGTTGGCATTAGTCCTAAAGAGAAATAGAAACCCAAGAACAAGGGGCTTAAGCCCCTTACCTATCCTAATCTTATCTAGATACTCAAAGGATTTGTGATGGGCTTCGGCTACACTCAGCCATTGTCAAGGGGGGGCGGAGCATGGCCGAAACAAGGTAAATCATTTAGTAGAATCGCTATAGATATCTAAGATAAGGTTAAATTCTACCCCTCAAGAACTGAGCCATTTCATTAGGAGTAGGAGACTTCTCTAAGGCAGTTTCTTCAGTGATTCTACCTTCTTGATAAAGTTTTAATAACTCTTTATTCATGGTGGTCATGCCATCAAACTCTGAAGACAGCATGACTCCAGTTATTTCATCATTTTTGCCCTGTATAATATACTCTTTGATAGATTCTGTATTGATCAGAATATCGTGGAAAGCAGCTCGTTTACCATCGGTGGTTTTGCATAAGCCTTGGGCAATAATCGCCACGAGGGATTCCGAGATACCTACCCGCATGGCTGCTTGTTCTTCAGGCTTGTAGAGATTGAGAATCCGCTCGATCGTTTTCACTGCACTATTAGTATGGAGAGTTCCTACGACTAAGTGACCTGTTTGAGCAGCTTTGAGGGCAGTATTCACCGTATCCTTATCCCGCATTTCCCCCACCATAATAATATCCGGGTCTTCCCGTAGAGCAGCCTTGAGGGCATTGTCAAATAATTTGGTATGGCGGCCAACTTCCCGATGCTTAATCAGAGACTTCCGGCTAGTATGCACAAATTCTACCGGGTCTTCAATGGTAATAATGTGCTTAGGCTGCTCCTTATTGATATAGTCCATCATCGCCGCTAGAGTCGTTGATTTTCCTGACCCCGTTGGGCCTGTCACCAAAATTAATCCCTTATGGTAGTGGGCAATATCCTTAAAGACAGGAGGTAGTCTTAATTGCTCTAAGGTCAGAATATTGTTGGGGATCAGTCGCATGACTAAGGCGGGGCCGTGGAGAGAAAAAAAGCAATTAATCCGGACTCTGGAAAAATCGTACTGGTTTGCCCCATCAAAATCTAGATGATCAATAAATTGATCAATCTCCTTATCAGACATGATTTCGTGTAACCAACTCATGAAAGTCGGCTGGTCTGTAGTCGGATACTCCGTCATTATCATGTCACCCCGCAGCCGCAAACGAGGTACTTCCCCTACCCCAGCATGAACATCAGAGCAACCTTCATCAAAGGCTTTTCTGACAATTTCATGGAGGGTTGGCTGTCCTGAACTCCTTTGGTGTTGGGGTGGAGCTTTTACTTCAATAGGCGGTGGGGCTGGAGTTGGACTAGGAGATTTAGCCCCACTAGGAGGGGAACCGGTACTTAAGCGGGTGGCAGCGGCAGCCATATCTACGGTCTGGCTGGGTTGCTGCCGGGTTACTGTGGTTGCTGCACCTGCTACAGGGGGGGGAGGCGGAGCCGCAGGTCTGGCGCCGGGAGGGGGAGGCGGGGCGGGGCGAGCGCCGGGGGGCGGGGGAGGAGAACCGGGAGGACGTTGGGGATTAGTCATAAATCTTTTATGGATATTCTGGAGATACCAACTGGTTATAGACTATATTTTCTCTGATCTTTGCCTAAATGGAAATTTTTCTCTTCCTAATGTTAGCATTGGTTCAGAATTAGGGGTTATTGCACGGAAATACCTACAAAAATAACCATAGGCAGAGTTACATGGCTAACTTTTTTGCGATCGCAGACCCAATTTCTGATCGAAGAGAAACCTTTATTAAAACTATTTCTTCCCTAATTGCCCCTGTGCCGGGATTAGTAATCGCTTCCTGTGGAGCCGAGGCTTTTCAAGCAATCTGGGCTGCCCATCCCCAAGCATCGGTTAGTTATGAAATTGATTCTGATGGATTAGCGATCGTCTGGGGTGAGGCAATTGTTTCTGGAACAGCCACCAGAGTTACTGCCCAAAATCTCAAGAGTTATTGGCAAAATTTTCCCCAGATATTTGATGGTTTCCATGCTTGTTTAACCTACGATCCAGCTTTAGGAATCATTGTAAGTGGTGATTTATTAGGTATATTTCCAATTTATTATTATGTAGATCAAGAAATTGTTTTAGTTGCCAGTAGCCCAGAGTTATTTAAGTATCATTCCCGTTATCAAGCCAAGTTTAACCCTAAAGGTTTAGTGGGAATTTTATTAACTAATGGATTATTTAATGGTCAGACTCTCTGGCAGGGAATTCAGCGCCTCAAAGCTGGGTATTGCTTAGAAATAGTTAAGCATCAACCCAAGGAAATTCAACAATATCAATTACCTAGCTATGATGACCATAACCCCTATTCTAATATTTCCTTGGAAGAGCATATTGATGTTCTCGATCGCTTGATCAGTCAAACCCTTGATTATCAAATCCAGTCGGCAGAGAATTATAACTTAATGCTGTCTGGGGGGTTGGATTCTAGAATGTTGGCAGGTTTCATGAATCAGCAGGGAATTAATCCTACAGCCCTAACCCTTGGTAACTACGGAGATGTGGAAATGAATTGCGCTCAAGGGGTAGCTAAATATCTAAATCTTGACCACACGACAGCCCCGACAGAAGTTAATAAATATCTAGAGTATGCCCACCTAGCTAATAAGTGGGAACACCTAGCTAATGGAGCAAATGGGATTGCGATCGGCTGGGGTATTGTCCCCTATTTGCAAAAATTATCCCCTAAGGTAGTAACGGGTTTATGTCTAGATGTGGCTTTTTCTGGGCCGCTGCCAGTAGCGAATCCGGGAGAAGTATTTAGTTTTGATTTATTTCTGAAGCGCCGGGTTAATCCTTGGGGAATTTCTCCGGAAATACTCCATCAACTATTGAGAAAAGAGATATTCGGCGACTTAGTTCAGGAAACTATTGCCGAAATTCAACAGGTTTATGAGAATTATTCAACGGATGAATACACGAGAAATATATGTTTTGAATACTACCATCGAGAGAGATTTCATACGGGTAGTAGGGCTTGGATTTTTAGCTTTGGAGCGACTCCGATTTTACCAGTCCTAGACCAAGAATTATTATCAATTACTGCCCTATTACCCATCCGAGAAATAGACCGTTTAGCCCAACAACAATTAGTAATTACTCGTTTTCCTGCCCTAGCTAGATTACCAATCGATCGCAATAGCTATGATACTACTCCTCTCCTTACTGATCAAACGGCCGATAAAATTTCTCGTTTAAAGAAAAAATGGTATCAATGGCAACGTTACTGGTACAAGTTTCAGGAAAAACTAGGGCATGATAAACGTTACTATTACAAAATTTTAGATACTAATAATGCAGGCTGGCGATCGATTCGTCAGGAAGCAGAATCAGGGAGGGCAATTACTGGAGAAATATTTGATCTTGAAGTTTTGACCAAGATTCTTCCCTCGGCAAATCATCAATTAAAATCTCATCAGGACTCAATTATTGAGTCTTCCAAGGTAAAACTGTTAGCAACTTTCTTACTCTGGGCAAAAAATAACTTATAGTCTTCTAAATCACTACAAATCCTACAAAATTATGACCCAAGAATTAGTAACTAATCCTGTAAATAGTCCTATTGTTAATGTCCATACGGAATGGGATCCCCTAGAAGAAGTAATTGTTGGTGTAGTTACAGGAGCGGCAATTCCAGAGTGGCATGTCACCCTAGAAGCAACTATGCCCGATAATCAATGGGATTTTTATAAACAGTATGGAGGTAAGCCTTTTCCAGAAGAACAAATCAATTTAGCAAATCAAGATTTAGCAGAATTTGTCCATATCTTAGAAGCAGAAGGCGTGACAGTAAAACGGCCAGAAGAAATTAGCTTTACTCGCCCCTACGGTACTATGGATTGGCAAGTTCTTGGGGGTTTGTATGGGGCAATGCCTAGGGATATTTTGTTAGTATTTGGAGACCTATTAATTGAGTGTCCTTTAGCATGGCGATCGAGATATTATGAAATTAATGCCTATCGTCCTCTATTGAAGGATTATTTCCGTAAAGGGGCAAGATGGGTAGCGGCTCCCCGTCCTGAATTGAAAGATGAATTTTATAATTATAATTATCAGGAACCAGCCAGTGTTGAAGAATTGGAATATACAATTACGGAGCTAGAACCGACCTTTGATGCTGCCGATTTTATTCGCTGTGGCAAGGATATTTTCTGTCAGCAAAGTCATGTAACGAATGCGATCGGGATTGAGTGGTTAAGCCGTCTTTTAGGAGATACTTATACAGTGCATACTTTGGAAGTAAATGATACTCATCCTA
>ENA-OBLH01000117-OBLH01000117.1-metagenomes-genome-assembly--contig:-NODE-117-length-27496-cov-4.97697_pt1 | contig 27496 bp, 25 predicted proteins | sample MGYA00153382_OBLH01 | MGnify analysis MGYA00153382
GCTGACGATGCCAGACGGCACGTCGAAGATGGCGATTGACTCGAAGTTTCCGCTGTCGAACTACCGCGTTTCAATCGATGCGACGCAGCCGGAGGCGGCACGACTCGTTGCCCGCAAGCAGTTCGCGACCGACGTTAAAAAGCATATCAACGACATCGCGAGCAAGTACATTCAGCCGGGCTCGGGTGCCGATTCTGCGGTGATGTTTGTGCCGTCGGAGGCGGTGTTTGCCGAAATCATCGGCAATCATCCCGAGGTCGTTGCGCAGTCGCAAGCTCAGCATGTGTGGCTCACGTCACCGACCAGTTTGATGGCCGTGCTGCACACGGTTCGTGCAGTAATTCGTGATGCTGAAATGCGCAAACAGCTTGGCGTGATGAAGACTGAACTCGGCAAACTCGGGGGCGATTTCGGACGCTTTCAGGATCGCATGGACAAGCTCGCCACACACATCAAGCAAGCGCATGATGATGCCGAGATGGTGCAGACGTCAGCGCGCAAAATCACCGGGCATTTTGAGCGGATCAAGGCGGTGGAGTTAGATGCGCCACCAGATAAGTCGTCATTGGAAAGTCCACTATCCCGCAGTGCGCATGAGCCAACTGGCGACAGTGATCGTCGGGACTAGGGCGAGGGCGGCGGCGTGAGCGGTACATATGATTCTTCCGAGCAAAGGCCCTCACCCCAACCCTCTCCCGTGCCACGGGAGAGGGCGTAGAACCAGATGTTCTCCTGGCTAACAACCAAGCGCCGCGAACGCGCGCTTGCATCACACGCGCTGCCCGATGACGAGTGGACCGCTGCGCTCCATCAGCTGCCATTTCTCGACCACTACAACGTGCCGGCGCTCGCGCGATTGCGTGAGCTGACCACGTTGTTTCTGGTCGAAAAAAGCATCGTTAGCGGCGCAACCTCGGGCGACCACACGCTCGACATCACGCCGCACATGCGTATCCTGATTGCGGTGCAGGCGTGCCTGCTCATTCTGGGTCGTGGTACCACCGTGATGGAGGCGATGGCAGACTATGACGGTTGGGAGAATATTGTCGTTTACCCCGGCGATTTTCCGCGCACCCATGACTTCGAAGACGAGGCGGGTGTGGTGCATCATCTCGACGAACCCATCGCAGGCGAGAGCTGGGAGGGCGGGCCTGTGCTGCTGTCGTGGCCTGCTGTTGAGATGGGTTATGACGAGTCCGGCATGGCGCTGGTGATTCATGAATTCGCGCACAAGATCGACATGCTGGACGGCGACGTGGACGGTACTCCACCGCTTGTGGGCGCGGCGCGCGAAGCATTTAAACGCGAGGTCCATGCCGCTTACGAGGATTTTTGTCGTCGCGTGAACGGCGGCGAAGATACGGCGGTTGATCCGTACGCGGCAGAACTTATCGAGGAGTTTTTCGCGGTGAGCTGTGAGGTATTTTTCGCGGAGCCGGAATTGCTGCGCGACGAATATCCAGCGTACTTCTTGCAGCTGCAATCGTACTTTCGCGTGAACCCAATCATAGGCTTGTCTGTGGCTTAAAAGCTAATACGGCTTTCCTGTGAAATCCTTATTTTGCAGGGGTTAACGGCAAAAAATCCGAATAGTCGAGTAGTGCTAAAAATACGCTATAAGCCCATAAAGAATATGGGTTTCACGAAAAAGCTGTTAGCTGTTAGCCCCTCGCGTCATTCACTTGTTCGTTGAACTCGGCCATGCTCACGGCAGCCCCGACTTCGCGCGGCAGCGCGTCGCGCACGGAGAACACGCCGAGGATTCTCGAGCCTGCAGTTGCGTTCGTCGCCATGATCGGTAAGTGCCTGAATCCGCGCTCGATCATGATGAGCACCGCGTCTGACACCAGCGTATCGGGTGTGACGCAGTAGGGCTTTTTTGTCATCACGTCGGACACCAGCGTGGTCGTGGGCACCAGCGCCTTGGCCAGCACTCGCGTCATGAGATCGCGCTCGGTGACGATGCCGAGCAACTGGCCGGTGGTGTCAACGATCAGCACGCTGCCGCAGTTTGCGCGCGTCATCACGCAAGCGGCCTCCCACACGCTCGCGTGCGGGCCCAGGCTCAACACATGTTTGTGCGACATGGACTGAAAAACTGTACGTTCCGACATGATCCTTACTCCTGCAAAAGAAGGTGAAACTGCGGTGGCGGCTCCCAGTCAATCGACAATTAGCGCAAGGCCTGATTGATGCCGTCGAGTGCTTTCGAGCCCGGACAAAGTTGCGCAACGCCCATCGCGTTTAGCGCGTGAGCGCTTGTGTTGAGTGAAGTGTGTAAATCGGTCGCGACTGGATCAACATAGAGCAACCCGGTGACGATCTCGCCACGCGCCTGATGCGCCTGCATGTAGCTCATTGCGCCGTAGCGGTCAGTCGGATCGTAGTCCGGGTGCAGCTTTCGCAGCCGCAGTATCGAGCCGTCGTGCTGCTGCACATCCACCACTTCGCCCGGTGCATACATGGCGGTGATTTCATTGCGGCTGCTGATGAAGTCAATGCGACTCACGGCCTCATTGTGTTCGCGAACGTAGTCGTAACTCTTGGTGCTCCCAGCGTGATTATTGAAAGTCACACAGGGGCTGATGATATCGATGAAAGCCGCGCCACCATGTTCCATCGCGCCCTTGATCAACGGCACCAGTTGTTCTTTGTCACCGGAGAAACTGCGCGCCACATAGGTCGCACCGAGTTGCAGTGCAATGCCGACCAGATCAATCGGACTGTCGCTGTTGATTACGCCCTTTTTACTCTTCGACCCGCGATCAGCCGTGGCCGAGAACTGGCCTTTAGTGAGCCCGTACACGCCATTGTTTTCGACGATATAGGCCATGCGCACGCCGCGCCGCATGGCGTTGGCGAACTGGCCGAGGCCGATAGACGCGGAGTCGCCGTCTCCAGAGACGCCGAGATACAGCAGATCGCGATTGGCGAGATTGGCGCCCGTCAACGCCGACGGCATGCGACCGTGTACGGTGTTGAATCCGTGCGACGCGCCGAGAAAGTAATCCGGTGTTTTTGAGCTGCACCCGATACCCGACAACTTGGCAACGCGATGCGGCTCAATGTCCAGTTCCCAACAGGCCTGAATTATGGCGGCCGAGATTGAATCGTGTCCGCAGCCCGCGCACAGCGTGGAGATGCGGCCCTCGTAGTCGCGCCGTGTGTAGCCGACCTTGTTGGCGGTCAGCGTCGGGTGGTGCAGCCGAGGTTTGGTGATGTAGGTCATGCCGCCTCCTTCTCGTGCAGCGGAACAGCAACGGCAGGTTGCACGATGTCGCGAATGGCGCGCGTGATGAAACGCGCCGTGATTGGTGTGCCATCGAAGTGCAGCACGCGAATGAGTTGCGCCGGGTTGACGTCAAGTTCATTGACCAGCATCGAGCGCATCTGCGCATCGCGATTTTGCTCAACGACGAATACTTTTTCGTGCGCGGCGATGAAACGGTTGACCGATGCCGGGAACGGAAAGGCACACAGTCGCAGTGCATCAATGTGCACGCCGTCAGCCTCAAGCACATCCAGCGCTTCATGCATTGCGGGCGTCGTGGAGCCGAAATAAATCACGCCGTATGAAGTCTTTTCCGGCGCATTGCGCAGCACCGGCTGCGGCACCAGATCAGCCGCCGTCTTGAACTTGCGCAGCAGACGTTCCATGTTGTAGATGTAGTCAGGCCCGCGCTCCGAGTACCGCGCATACGGGTCACGTGTGGTGCCGCGCGTGAAGAAGCTGCCCTTGGTCGGATGCGTGCCAGGCAACGTGCGCCACGGAATGCCATCGCCATCAACGTCCTTGTAGCGGCCAAAATCCTTGCCCGCTTCAAGTTCCTCGGCAGTCATCACCTTGCCGCGATCATAGTCGCGTGCGTCGTCCCAGGCGAATGGTTTGCACAGGCGTTGATTCATTCCTATGTCGAGATCGGTCATCACAAAAATTGGAGCCTGCAAACGATCAGCCAGATCGAGCGCCGCTGCGGCATGCACAAAACATTCATGCGGATCCTGCGGGAACAGCAGCACGTGTTTGGTGTCGCCGTGCGACGCATACGCGCACGAGATCAGGTCGGATTGCTGCGTGCGCGTGGGCATGCCGGTGGATGGTCCGCCGCGTTGCACGTTGACGATGGTGACCGGAATTTCGGCGAAGTACGAGAGGCCGATGAATTCGGTCATCAGCGAAATGCCGGGCCCGGAGGTCGCCGTGAAGGCACGCGCGCCATTCCAGCCCGCTCCGACGACCATGCCGATAGAGGCGAGCTCGTCTTCCGCCTGCACGATGGCGAAATTGTGTTGTCCGGTGACCGGGTCAACGCGAAATTTTTCACAGTATTTTTGAAACGCTTCCGGCACTGAGGTGGACGGCGTGATCGGGTACCACGCAGCCACGGTCGCGCCGCCATAGACCATGCCGAGTCCGATGGCGCTGTTGCCATCCACAAATATCTTGTCGCCCACCTGATCGCTGCGCTTAACGCGAATGCAGAGCGGTGCCTTGAGATTCTGTTTCACATAATCGCGACCCATATGCAGCGCACGGATGTTCGACTCCAGCAACCGTTCCTTGCCTTTGTACTGCTCGGCGAAAAGCTTTTCAAACACATCCGCATCGACGTCGAGCAACACTGACAGCGCGCCCACGTAGATGATGTTTTTGAACAACTGGCGCTGCCGCGGATCGGTGTACACCGCGTTGGTGATCTCGGTGAGTGGCACCGCGATGACGTTCACATCAGCGCGGAACTTCGACGGCGGCAGCGGGCGCGTGCTGTCGTAAAACAGGTAACCGCCCGGCTCAATCTCGGCGAGGTCTGCGTCCCACGTTTGCGGGTTCATCGCGACCATCATGTCGACGCCGCCGCGTCGGCCTGCGTAACCAGCCTCGCACACGCGGGCTTCGTACCAGGTTGGCATGCCCTGAATGTTGCTCGGAAAAATATTGCGCGGACTGACCGGCACGCCCATGCGTAATATCGCCTTCGCGAACAGTTCGTTCGCTGAGGCCGAGCCCGAGCCGTTGACGTTGGCAAACTTGATGACGAAATCGTTGACGGCAACGATGGGCTTCATGCCACCACCTCTTCATGCACTTTCACTTGCGCACCGTTACGACAGGACGGACCCGCTTTGGTCGTGTTGAGCAGGAATTTCTGCATGTCCCATGCTCCCGTCGGGCAACGCTCCGCGCACAATCCGCAATGCAGACACACGTCTTCATCCTTCGCCATGATGCGCCCGGTTTTCAACTCGCCCGAAACGTAGAGCGCCTGATCGAGGTTGGTTGAGGGCGCTTGCAGGTGCAGACGGACATCGGCTTCTTCGCCATTGGCGGTGAAGGTGATGCAGTCCATCGGGCAAATATCCACGCAAGCATCGCATTCGATACAGGCGGTGTCGGTGAACACTGTTTGGACATCGCAGTTGAGGCACCGGCCCGCTTCCTTGATCGCGGTCGCCACATCAAAGCCCAGCTCAACCTCAACCTTGATGCTCGCCAACGCTATTTCGGCCTTGGCCCAAGGCACCTTGAAGCGCAGATCGTTCGATGTGTCGTTGTCGTAACTCCACTCGTGGATGCCCATCTTTTGCGACATCAGATTGGTCAGCGGATCGGGACGCTGGTGAATGTCCTCGCCGTTAAGCAGCCGATCAATTGAAACCGCGGCCTCATGCCCGTGGGCGACGGCGGTAATGATGTTCTTCGGCCCGAACGCGGCGTCGCCGCCGAAGAAGACATTCGGAATCGTTGACTGATGCGTAATCTTGCCGAGGATTGGCAGGCCCCATTTGTCAAATTCGATGCCGCAATCGCGCTGAATCCACGGGAACGAGTTTTCCTGTCCGACAGCGACGAGCACATCATCACATTCGACCAGCACGTCAGGTTCGCCCGTTGCGACGAGTGACCTGCGCCCCTTGTGGTCGTACACGGCCTTCACAAGCTCAAAGGTCATGCCGGTGAGCTTGCCGCCCGCATGCACAAAGGCTTTAGGCACGTGGTAGTTGATGATCGGAATGCCTTCGTGCATGGCGTCTTCTTTTTCCCACGGCGAGGCTTTCATTTCCTCAAATCCGCTGCGCACAATCACCTTTACCTCGTCGCCACCAAGACGACGCGACGAGCGGCAACAATCCATCGCAGTATTGCCACCTCCGAGCACGATCACGCGTCGGCCAATTTTTGTGATGTGACCGAACGAGACTGATGCCAGCCAGTCGATACCGATGTGAATGTTCGCTGCGGCTTCCTTGCGTCCCGGCAGATCCAGATCACGTCCTCGTGGTGCGCCGCAACCGACGAACACCGCGTCGTAGTTCTCGGCGAGCAAAGCGTTCATCGAGTCGATGCGCTGTCCGCTCTTGAACGTAACGCCGAGATCGAGGACGTAGCCGGTTTCTTCATCAATCACCGACTCTGGCAATCGAAAACGTGGAATCTGCGTGCGGATGAAGCCACCCGCTTTCGCTTCACCATCGAACACGGTGACGTCGTAGCCGAGCGGCGCAAGGTCGCGTGCAACGGTCAGTGACGCCGGACCAGCGCCAATGCAGGCGACGCGCTTGCCGTTCTTCGGTGACACCGACGGCATGCGTTTACTGACGTCGTCTTTCATGTCGGCGGCGACGCGCTTCAGCCGGCAGATGGCAACCGGTTCGGGCGCAGCGCCATTGTTCTCTTCCACGCGGCTACGCCGACACGCGGGCTCGCAGGGGCGATCACAAGTGCGGCCAAGAATTCCGGGGAACACATTCGACGTCCAGTTGATCATGTAGGCGTCGCTGTAGCGACCCTGCGCGATCAGGCGGATGTATTCGGGAACAGGGGTATGAGCCGGACAGGCCCATTGACAATCAACGACCTTATGGAAATAGGCCGGATTTGTAATATCCGTACGCTGCAAGTTGCCTCCTTTTAGGAAGGCCTCTGTCGTCCGACAAAAAATGCAAATTACCAACGAAATCGGGCAGGCAGGGTCTTCGTCGGCTTTCGGTTTGTGCTTAACCGCCATGTTTTTTGCTGCGACGCACAAAACGAAAGTCGTGACACAGTCTATGCCAAACACTTTCGGACGTGTTGGCGTGTCAACCCAGATTTAAAACTTCAACTCGGCCGGTAGGTATTTAGCCAACAGGTCTTCGTAGTACGGTTTTACATCCGCCAGCTTCGGGCGATTCGGATTTTTTGAATACAAATCGTACGGATTGAAGCGCTGCACCCACGGCTTCATCTCGTCATCCTGCGTGTTGCAAAGGTGCTGATATTCGTTCTCGCGATGCCAAGCGTAGAAGCTGTGAAAACGAATCATATACAGCGCAGGCACCGGCAAATAGGGCTTCAACATGTGATACAGATATTCATCGTGGCCCCAGCTCATGTGAACGTTTTCCAGCCCACATTTTTCGCCGTAAACGCCTAGCTTCGTCTGCAATGCTGGCCGCTGCGAATCTGGGTTTAGCGCGAAAAATTCCGGGTACACATTTTTCGCCGAATACGCACAACCGGTCGGGAACGTGTCACCCACCACCGCCCATTGCGGCTCACCGAACAGGCAAAGCACCTTGCCGATGTCGTGAATGAAACCGGTGAGCACCATCCAGTCCGGCTCGTTGTTGGCGCGCATCGCTTCGGCGGTTTGCACCAAGTGATCAATCTGCGGCAACGCGATGTCTGGATCACTGTCGTCGACCAGCGTGTTCAGAAACTCCAGTGCGGCCCACGGCGTCATCGTCGTGCGGTTGAAATCGAGGTATTCCGCTTTTTTCTTGAGCACAAAATCATGTGTCTGATTTTGATGATTCAAGCGATAAAACTCGCGCACCGTATCCACCGCATTGGCGCGCTGCGGCGCTGCGTAATCGCGATAGGTAGACTTTTTTTCTTCAGCAACAATCATCATGCACTCTCCGCTAGTTTCTTGAGATTTTTGAGCCCGGCCTCGAAGTCGGGGCCAATCATTTTGTCCATAAACACACCGAACCAGCGGAACACTGGGTTCATGCCCGCGTTGCCATTGATGTCCCAAGTGACCTTGGTGGCAGCACCCTCGGGCGTGAATTTCAGGTCGCCGGTCGCTGGCGCCATGTCTTCCATCGTCAGGATGTAGCCGACGCGTTTGTTCGGCTCGACGGCTGAAAATTCCATGCCGCCATTGCCCTCGGACAAGCTCTTCCACGACCACTTGGAGCCCACGGCCATTTCGGGGCCCGAGTACGTCATCTGCATGTTCGGATCGCGCTGATTCCAAACGCTCCAGCGCTTCCATTCCTTGTGGTTCGCCACCAGCGGGAACACCTTTTCAGCAGGCGCGTTGATCGTCACGCTGCGCTGCGCAGAATAAGTGCTCGGCAGCAAGAAACCGACAGCGACCAATAGCACCGCGATCCCGACCAGATACTTGAGTATTTTGAGAGCCAACTTCATGTGAACTCCTCAATATGTGTGTGCTGCGTATTTTCTCGCAAATTGAGCGAATGCGGTACATTGCCGCGCCGTGACCCGCAACGCAGTAAAACCTGTAAAACCACAGGGTTCTGCGGCGTTATCGACGCGGCCCGCCTTCGCGCCGCCGAGCTACTACAGGAAAAAATAATGAAACGTACTCTCCTCGCAGCCAGTTTTGCAACGCTCGCAGCCAACGCAGCTATCGCACAAGCGACGATCAAAATCGGTGAAATCAACAGCTACAAGGCGCAGCCCGCTTTCCTTGAGCCCTACAAAAAGGGATGGGAGCTGGCTCAGGATGAAATCAACAAAGCCGGTGGCATTCCCAGCATGGGCGGCAAAAAACTCGAAACCGTTTTTCGCGACGACAACGCGAATCCGGGGGACGCCGTGCGCGTGGCCGAAGAGTTGGTTGCTCGTGAAAAAGTCGCGCTGATTTCCGGCACCTTCTTGTCGAACATCGGCTTGGCTGTCGGCGACTTCGCCAAGCAGCGCAAAGTGCTGTTCATCGCCAGTGAGCCGCTGTCCGACAAAGTGACATGGGGTAATGGCAACGCGTACACCTATCGCCTGCGCGCGTCCACGTACATGCAGACGACGATGCTGGTGCCTGAAGCCGCCAAGCTCAACAAAAAGCGCTGGGGCATCGTGTACCCGAACTATGAATACGGCCAGTCCGCTGCAGCGTCGTTCAAGAAGCTGTTGATTGCTGCGCAGCCGGCGGGCGGCGTGGAGTTTGTTGAGCAAGCGGCACCGCTTGGGAAGATCGATGCGGGTGCCGTTGCGCAGGCATTGCTCGACGCAAAAGTTGACGCGATTTTCAACGTCACCTTCGGCGCAGACTTGCAAAAGTTCGTGCGCGAAGGCACCACGCGCGGCCTGTTCAAAGATCGCCCTGTCGTCAGCCTGCTGTCCGGCGAACCGGAGTATCTTGACACGTTGAAAGACGAAACGCCAATCGGCTGGCTGGTCACGGGCTACCCGTGGGAGCAGATCAACACGCCGGAGCACAAAGCGTTCCGCGAGGCTTACCTCGCCAAGTACAAAGATCATCCGCGCCTTGGCTCAGTGGTCGGCTACGCCACGATGAAATCCATCGCAGCCATGCTCAAAAAGTCCGGCTCAACTGATACCGCGAAGATGCAGGCAGCGATGAAAAATCTGGTCGTCGACAGCCCGTTCGGCAAGATTACGTGGCGCGCACAAGACAACCAATCCACGATGGGTGCCTACGTCGGCCGCCTCGCGCAAAAAGATGGCAAAGGCGTGATGACCGGCTGGCGCTACGTCGACGGCAAAGACGTGCAACCGACGGATGAGGAAGTTAAGCGCCTGCGTCCACAGTAACCGCTAAATCCGATCTGTGTAGCCCGTCCATGCGCAGCGCGTCCGGGGGCGCAAAGTACCGCTCCGGCCCCGCGCCGATAAGCGAAGCAAGACAGTTTTGCTGCAACGCGGCAAAATAGCGTCATGCTTCGCTTAATTGACTTAACCCTCGCTCAAGGCTCGGTGCCCTTGATCGAGCGCGCCACGCTCACCATCAACCCTGGCCGCAAGGTCGGCATCGTCGGCGCGAACGGCGCTGGCAAATCCACTTTGTTTGCCGCATTGCGCGGCCTGCTGACCGCCGAGCGCGGCGACATTTCCATGCCCAACGGTTGGGTGATCGCGCACGTCGCGCAGGAAACTCCGCCGTCTGAGCTGACCGCGCTGGATTACGCGCTGGATGGTGACACCGAGTTGCGCGGCATCGAGGCCGCGCTCGCTGCCGAGACCGAGACGCCGAATGCCGATGCCGCTAAACACGGCGAAATCCTCGCCCATTTGTACGAGCAGATGGAGCATGTCGGCGGTTACGCGGCACCCGCGCGGGCGGCAGAATTGCTCGCAGGGTTGGGCTTTGAAAACGAAATGCAGAGCCGCGCAGTGGCCACCTTTTCCGGTGGCTGGCGCATGCGACTGAATCTGGCGCAGGCGCTGATGTGTCGCAGCGATTTGCTGTTGCTCGATGAGCCGACCAATCACCTGGATCTTGATGCGGTGATGTGGATCGAGGACTGGCTGTCGCGCTATGCGGGCACGCTGCTGGTCATCACCCATGATCGCGATTTTATTGATCGAATTTCTGATCAGATTCTGTACTTCGACACCAGCAATCCAAAAGGCCCCGCCAAGCTCAAGCTCTACACCGGCAACTATTCAAGTTTTGAGGATCAGCGCACGGTTGAGCTGTCGGTGCAGCAAGGGGCGTTTGAAAAGCAGCAGCGCACGATAAAGCATCTTGAATCATTCATCACCCGCTTCAAAGCGAAGGCCACCAAGGCGGCGCAGGCGCAGAGCCGGGTGAAAGCGCTGGAAAAGCTGGAGCGGATTTCTGCGGCACATGTGGATTCGCCGTTCACCTTTAGCTTCAAAAAACCAGAGGGCGAACCGCGCCAGCTGTTGAAATTTGCCGACGTATCGCTCGGCTATGACGACAAAAACATTCTCACCGATGTGAGCTTTTCTCTGTTGCCGACTTCGCGCATCGGCCTGCTCGGAAAAAACGGCGCGGGTAAGTCCACGTTGGTGAAGGCGATTGCCGGTGAACTCAGCGAGCGCACGGGTGAACGCATCGAAGGCCAGCACTTAAAGATTGCCTATTTTGCGCAGCATCAACTGGAGCAATTGCGGAACGACGAATCCGCGTTGTGGCATCTCGATCAGCTCGACAAAATGCTCTCGGAAACGCGTGGCTACCCACGCGCTCGCGAGCAGGAGCAGCGCAATTTTCTCGGCGGATTTGACTTCCGTGGCGACCGCGTTACTGAAAAAGTGGGCGTGTTTTCTGGTGGTGAACGGGCGCGTCTGGTGCTGGCGCTGTTGGTATACGAACGGCCCAATTTGTTGCTGCTCGATGAGCCTACCAACCACCTTGACATGGAGATGCGCCAGGCGCTCACGTTGGCGCTGCAGGACTATGAAGGCGCGCTGGTGGTCGTTGCCCATGACCGGCACATTTTGCGCGCCTGTTGCGATGAGCTGTGGCTGGTGGCGGATGGCACGGCCAAACCGTTTGACGGAGATCTGGACGACTATCGCGACTGGTTGCGCGAGCAGCGCGTGAAGCCCGCGAAGGTGAAGGCCGCAAAACCGGGTAAGGCGGTCGCAGAGGTCGTGACCAAGCAGGAAGACAAGCGGGTTGACGCCGAAGAACGCGCGCGCCTCGCCACGGCCCGACGTCCGATGCAGAAGCGCATCGACTCCATCGAGAAAGAACTCGCGAAATTCACCGCGACACGCGACTCGCTCGACGCGTGGCTCGCGTCCGAATTGGCATATGCGGCAGGAGAGGCATCAGCCCTCGGCGACAAGACGCGCCAACGTGGCGAACTCGCCGCAAAAATTGCGCTGCTTGAAGAGGAGTGGATGCAGAAACAGGAAGAAATGCAGTGGGTGCGGTAGATGACGGCATCCCCGTCATTGACATCGCAGCGTTTGCTGGAGATCCCGCTGGTCTCGGCGCAACGCTCGGCCATGCAGTGCGCGACATGGGCTTTTTCTGCATCACGGGACACGGCGTTGCTTCTTCGCTGATTGACGCGGTATTCGCGCAATCAACGCGATTTTTCTCGCAGGAACTTGCTGCGAAGGATGCGCTGTCCATCCGCCACTCGCCGCACAATCGCGGTTACGTGGCGCTGGGTGAGGAGCGACTGGACGCATCGAACCCGGACGATTTGAAGGCCGCGTTCAACATCGATCTCGACATGCCGCCCGATCATCCTGAAGTGCTGGCAGGAAAGCCGTTTCGCGGTGTTAACGTGTGGTCAGACGCGATGGCGTCGCCGGATTTTCGGACGACGATGCTTGCGTATTTCGACGCTTGTCATCGCCTCGGCATGAGCCTGCATCGCGCGCTTGCGCATGATCTCGGCGTCGCAGAAAACTTCTTCGACGACAAACTCGACCAGCCGCTTGCCACGCTGCGTCTGCTGCACTATCCGCCGCGTCCCGACCGCTTTGAGCCCGGCCAGATAGGCGCGGGCGAGCACACCGATTACGGCAACATCACGCTGCTGGCGACTGACGATGCGGGCGGGCTGGAGGTGCGGACACGAGGCGGCGAATGGATTTCGCCGCCCACGATTCCCGGCGCGCTGATCTGCAATATCGGCGATTGCCTAATGCGCTGGACGAATGACGTGTACGTGTCCACGCCGCATCGAGTGGTGAATCCGGTGGGACGCGAGCGCTACTCGATTGCGTTCTTTCTCGACCCTAACCCGGACGCGGTGGTCGAGTGTTTGCCGAGTTGCGTTACCGCAGAGCGGCCTGCCCAGTACGCGCCAACGACAGGTGCTGCGTATCTCAAATCACGGCTCGACGCGACGTATTCGCATCGTGAAAAGGTTTAGCAGCTTTTGGCTGAAAGCCTTATTTAATAAGGGGCTTGGCGCGTTTTATGGTGTAAGTCGACAAGCTACTAATTGACCGATTGTGCCCAAGTTAAATCGGCGTTGCAGGAAAAAACTGTACCCTCGTGGGGGCGGCGGAAACTGTCAATTGCACGGCTATCGCGGCTTTCGCCGCGCCTAAAAATTTTCGCGCTGCTGTCACGCGTACGTATAGAAACCGCGCCCCGTTTTGCGCCCCAAATAACCCGCTGCAACCATCTCTTTCAGCAGCGGCGCAGGCCGATATTTCGGATCGTTAAAGCCTTCGTAAAACACGTTCATCACGGCGATCAAGATGTCGAGGCCGATCATGTCGGCGAGCGCGAGCGGGCCGATGGGCTGGTTGGTGCCGAGCTTCATGCCGGCGTCGATGTCCTCGGCGGTGGCGAGGCCTTCTTGCAGGCAGAAGATTGCTTCGTTGATCATCGGGCAAAGGATGCGGTTGACCACAAAACCGGGTGAATTTTTCACGGTGATCGGTGTTTTTCCTAGCGCTTTTGCCAGCGACTGTGCGGTGGCAATGGTTGCGTCACTGGTGGCCAGTCCGCGAATCAATTCAACCAGCGCCATCATCGGCACCGGGTTGAAAAAATGCATGCCAACGAATCGATCCGCGCGGCGGGTCGCTGCAGCCAGCTGCGTGATCGAGATTGACGACGTGTTGGTCGCGATGATCGTGTCGGGTTTGAGTGCCGCGTCGAGATCCTTGAGGATTTTGACTTTGAGCGCTTCGTTTTCGGTGGCCGCTTCGATCACGTAATCGCAGGCTGCGAGATCGGCGAGCGTGGAGGTGGTTTTCACGCGTGCCATTGCTGCGGCCTTCGCATCCGCAGTAATCTTTTCTTTTTTGACGAGACGATCAAGGCTGCCGCGGATGGTGGCGACGCCCTTTTCCAGCGCTGCCGGATTCACGTCCAGCATCAGCGCGTCAATGCCCGCAACCGCGCACGCCTGCGCGATGCCATTGCCCATGGTTCCGGCACCCACGATGCCGACGAGTTTGATGGTCATGATTTTGGTTCCTGAAGATGTTGCATTGATTTTACGAGGCGGGGTTTTACGAATCGAGGTGTGCTGCAAAATGCCGACGATGACACAAAATAATTTGATGGTGGGCGTGGGGGCTGCGCTGGCTGCGGGGCTCGTGTGGGGCTTGGTTTTCATCGCGCCGTTGCTGTTGCCCGACTACCCAGCGACGCTTTTGACTTTTGGACGCTATTTGGCGTTTGGATTGGTAACGTTACCGATTGCGTGGTGGCAGCGCGAGAAATTGCGAAAGCTGACGGCAGCGGATTGGTGGCTGGCGGCCCGACTTTCGTTGGTGGGAAACATTGCGTATTACCTCGCGCTGTCTGCTGCGATTCAGCTTGCGGGTGCGCCGTTGCCGACGTTAATTATTGGCACGTTGCCGGTGGTGATTGCAGTGTGTTCCAACCTCGGAGATCGCCAGTTTTCGTGGGCGCGACTGTTGCCGTCGCTAGTGTTGATCGGGTTGGGTTTGCTCTGCGTGAATGTTGATCAATTGGATCGGCTGGATGCGAAAAATACGTTGAACGCCTACCTCATGGGCGCAGCGCTTGCGGTGGTGGCAAACGGCGCATGGACCTGGTATCCGATTCACAACGCACGTTGGTTGCGCGCACACCCGTGGCGCACCTCGATGACATGGGCGACGGCGCAAGGTCTGGTCACGCTGCCGATGGCTGCGGTTGGTTTGCTGGCGTCGATTGTGTATTTGCAGACGACGGGCGATGTGCGATTTGCGGAATCGCTGTGGGGGCCGCAGCCGTTGCAATTTTGGCTGCTGATGATCGTGATTGGGTTCGCCGCATCGTGGCTCGGCACGCTGTTGTGGAACATCGCCAGCAAGAACACGCCGACCGCGCTCACCGGGCAATTGATTGTGTTCGAAACGTTGGCGGCGCTGGGGTACGCGTATCTCGTTTACCAGCGCGCCCCTAGTGCGTTTGAGATCGCGGGCATTGCGCTGCTGGTGCTTGGCGTGATTGTTGGGGTTCGGGCGTTAGCGTCGACGAAACTGTAGGAGCGGCTCTGCCGCGACCCCACGTTCGTGCATCGTGGGTCGCAGCAGAGCCGCCCCTACAAAAGCTTCCAGGGTAGCGACCGTCCAACCGTCAACGGAACAATCGTTTCCCCACCAAACGCAAATTCGTCGGGCGGCGTCCAGCTCTCACGCTTGAGCGTCACCTGACCCGAGTTGCGCGGTAGCCCATAAAACTCTGCACCGAAACGACTGGCGAAATCATCTAATTTTTCCAATGCACCGACTGAATCAAAGGCCTCTGCATAAAGCTCCAACGCCGCATGCGACGTGAAGCATCCCGCCGCACCACAACATGCCTCTTTGCTATTTTTCGCGTGCGGTGCACTGTCCGTGCCGAGGAAAAATTTGTCTGAACCCGACGTCGCAGCCTTTAGCAAAGCCTGCCGATGCTTCTCGCGTTTGAGTATCGGCAGGCAGTAAAAATGCGGGCGAATTCCGCCGGTGAAAATCGATGTGCGGTTGTAGAGCAGGTGTTGCGGCGTGATCGTCGCTGCGACGTTGGCTCCGCTGGTGGTCACGAACTCAGCCGCTTCAAGGGTGGTGATGTGCTCCACCACCATTCTCAGCGCCGGAAAATCGCGGGCGATCTGTTGAAGCGAGCCTTCAACAAACAACGCTTCACGATCAAACACGTCGGTAGTCGGCTCGGTCACCTCGCCGTGAATGCAGAGCACCACACCGAGGCGCTGCATTGCCTCCAGCACCGGATACACCTTGGCAAGCGACGTCACGCCCGAGTCGGAATTGGTGGTTGCACCCGCCGGGTAATACTTGAATGCATGCACGAAGTCGCTGCCCGCAACACGCGTCACTTCGTCAATTGATGTGCCATCCGTCAGATAGAGGGCCATCAACGGTGAGAACGGCAAGCCGGCGGGCACCGCGCTCAGAATGCGCTGACGGTAGTCGGCAGCCATTGCCACGGTCGTCACCGGCGGTTTCAAATTCGGCATCACCAATGCACGCCCAAACTGCCGCGCCGTGAAGGGCACGACCGACGCCATCGCGGCCCCGTCGCGAAAGTGGAGGTGAAAATCGTCGGGCTGACCCAACGTGACGGTATCTTGCATGCCGCTTGTCCTTTGTCCTACGCGTAACGTTTGCGCAAACTGCTAGGATTGAATTATGGCTTCTCGTTCCTCACCCATTGCATCAACCACGGATCATCTCGATCACACGGGGCATTCCCACCCTGCCGTTGAATTGACAACCGCTGCGGGTGTGGCGCTTGCTAGACGGCTGGTTAAAGAAAGCGGTGGTCGGAATACCGAGGCACGGCGGAACGTGCTGGCCTGCCTGATCGCCGCCGGACGGGCGCTGTCACATGCGGAGATCGAAGCGCAACTCGCCGACACCGACTTGGATCGCGTAACGCTGTATCGCGTGCTGGAATGGCTGGTTGAGCAGTCGCTCGCGCACCGCGTGGGCGGTTTGTCAGGCTTTGATCGCGCCATGCGCTTTGCGTTCAGCCGCCCCGAAAGGCGCAGCGCTCACGCGCATTTTCAATGTGTGCAGTGTGGCACCACCATGTGTCTGGATGATGTGGCCGTGCCCGCGTTGCCGGTGCCGGGCGGAATTGAGTTGCAGGGCATCGAGCTCGCGGCGTTTGGCTATTGCGCGTCGTGCAGCCTGGCAAACCGCACGCTGGCCGCCGAAAACAGCGCACGATGACAGTAATGTTTGAAGAGTAGCTATAATCCGGCGCCGCTGATGATCCACAGTCATTGCGCCAAAGTACGAGTGAGCCGCGCCGTCGATTGACACGATGGCACACATAATTGACCTGTAACGTATCGGTAGAGTCCTATGTCCACAACCAAGGCCAAAGCAGCCCCCGCGGCTAACAGCAAAGCCACATCAGCGGCCCCAAAATTGGCTACAGCTCCTGCGCCAGCCGCAGTCAAGGCAGCGGCTCCATCACCGACAAAGGTGCCTCCAAAGGCTGCGACCGTGCTGTCGATGAATGGCCACAAACTGTACGCCGGACTGACTGAGGCCGAAGTGCTGAAACAGCCAGAGTCCGAGTACATGAGCAAGGAACAGCTGGCTTTTTTCAAGGAAAAGCTGGTCGAACTGCGCGGACAAATTCTGCACAACGCCACCGACACGGGCGAGCACCTTCGCGACAACGAAGTGGCCACCGATCCGTCTGATCGGGCAACGCAGGAAGAGGAATACACGCTGGAACTGCGCACTCGAGATCGTGAGCGCAAACTTCTGAAAAAAGTCGATAAAGTCATCCGCATGGTGGATGACGGCAGCTTCGGTTGGTGCGAAGAAACCGGCGAACCGATTGGTTTGGCCCGTTTGATCGCCCGCCCTACCGCTACGCTTTCGATTGAAGCGCAAGAGCGTCGTGAGCGGATGCAGAAGTTGTTCGGCGACTGATTTGTTGCTGACTCCTGACTCGGCGCTGAGCGCGGCCAAAGTATCGGCTTTGACCTACATGCCGTAAGCAGCTGCCAATGTAACGTTCAAGTCGTTTTCGACCCCAGTTTCATCAAGGAATAAAAAATGAGTGCACCCTTCTCCCTTCCCCCGCTTCCTTACGCTGACACCGCGTTGGAGCCGCTGATTTCAGCCAACACGTTGTCGTACCACTACGCCAAGCATCACAAGACCTACGTCGACAACCTCAACAAACTGGTTGAAGGCAAGGATCTTGCGAGCATGTCGCTGGAAGAAATCATCCACGCATCGGCTGGCAAGGCTGACATGGCAGGCGTCTTCAACAACGCCGCCCAAGTGTGGAATCACACGTTTTACTGGAACAGCTTGAAGCCTAACGGCGGCGGCAAGCCAACCGGCGCGATTGCCGCCGCAATTGACAAAGACCTCGGTGGTTACGACAAATTCAAGGCCGATCTATCAGCCGCTGCGGTCACGCAGTTCGGATCTGGCTGGGCATGGCTCGTGTCGGATGCTGGCACGCTCAAAATTGTCAAAACTGGCAATGCAGAAGTGCCGTTGACCAAGGGCCAAAAGCCGTTGCTGACCATTGACGTCTGGGAACACGCGTACTACCTCGATTACCAAAATCTGCGCGCCAAGTACGTTGAAACGCTGATCGACAAGCTGCTCAACTGGGACTTTGCGAACCAGAATTTCGCTGCCTAGTCATCACTTGTAGTTAAGCTTGAGGGTCGGTTTTCCGGCCCTTTTGCATTTCGCTCACTGGAAAAGAAAACCTAAGTGTCACCCGCCTTGTTGAATGTTCGTGATTTGTCTCATCGCTTTGAAGGGCGGTCGGTGATCTCGTTTGGCAGCTTCACGTTGAATGCGGGCAGCATCCTGTTGTTGCGAGGCGCATCGGGTTGCGGCAAATCAACGTTGTTGCACTTGTTGGGCGGTGTCCTGTCAATTGCGCCGAACGGCGGGAGCGCCGTGCTCGATGGTTTCGATATTGCAGCAATGACGACATCAGCGCGCGACCGACTACGACCGATGCTCGTCGGCTGGATGCCGCAACGTCAATTCATGATCAACAGCCTGTCGGTGTTTGACAATGTATTGCTTCCGGTGGCGCTGGTCGGCGGAGTTGACGCCGAGGTGCGCCGTCGGGCGACCAGTTTGTTGCAAACGCTCGCAATCGTTGAGCTGGTAGAGCTTCGGCCCACAACGCTTTCGGTAGGGCAAGCCGCGCGGGTTTGTCTGGCGCGCGCGCTGTTGTCCAAGCCCAAACTTTTGCTGGCAGATGAGCCGACGGCGGCGCTGGATGATGTCAGTGCGCGTTTGGTGGCTGAGCAAATGCTGGCGTTCGCGGCGACGGGCGGCGCGGTGATCGTGGCTAGCCATGACCGGGAGCTACGCGCCTTGCTTGAAGCCGACGCGGTTGCGGTCATCAACGAACTGACGTTGCCGCGATGATCACCCGCCTCATCTTCCGGTTCTTGTGGGAGCGCCCATGGCAATTCGCGCTGGCCGTCACGCTATGCGCGCTCGGGCTGGCCAGTGCGATCTGCATCGTTTGGTTGCAGTCTCTGCTGGAAACACACGCCAGACGCCAAGCACAAGGCATTGACATCGTGGTCGGCGCGCAAGGTTCGGCGCTTCAAAACGTGTTGGCAGCGGTGTACTACTTAGACGTCCCCAACGGCAACATTCGTTTGGCCGAGGTCGATGCTCTGCGCGCTAATCCATTGGTTGCTAAAGCCATTCCCATTGCGTTGGGCGACTCCGTCGCAGGTGCGCGGATTGTCGGCACTACGCCCGAGTTTGTATCGTTTTATGGCGCAACAGTGGCCTCTGGTGAATTGCCGACCGCTCCCATGGACGCTGTGATCGGGGCCGCCGTGGCTGCGCGCACTGGTTTAAAAGTGGGCGATAGTTTTGCTGGTGCGCATGGCCTAGGTGACGTCGGCGTGGAGCACGACTCTCATCCGTACCGCGTGTCAGGATTACTCAACCCTACCGGGCGAGTGATCGATCAAACGGTCGTTACGCTGCTTGAAAGCGTGTGGCTGGTTCATGAAGGGCACGCAGCGAGCGCGGAAAAAGAAGCCACCTTTGCGCTCATTCAGCTCAAGAGCCCGATTGCTATGGCGACTTTGCCGCGAGTGATTAACCAAAAACCGGGCTTGCAGGCAGCCGTTCCTGCCATGGAGTCGGCTCGGCTGCTCATCAGTTTTGACTGGGTGGCGCTGATCGTCAAAGCGTTCGCTGGCGTGCTTATTGTCGCAGCGATGGCGTCCCTGCTGGGCGCGCTGCTGCAAGCTTTAGCGCGGCAGGAGCCCGAGCTCGCCTTGCTGCGAGCGATGGGGGCCAGCCGCAGGCAGTTGTCCGCCTTGATGCTGGGCGAATCGCTGGTTCTGGTCGCGGTTTCCTCAGTTGTAGCCGGAGCGCTCGCGGCAGTCGGCGTTTGGGCGCTGAGGACGTTCGCGCTGCCCGGACTGGTCATTGACCTTCAGCAGGGATTTTTATTCTGGCTGGCTGGTCTACTGCTCGCGACGGTGATGGCGATTGTTGCTACCATCCCGGTTCTATGGCGCAGCGCATCGGTTGACGTTGCGGCCCAGCTTTCATCCAGGTAATTGCTATGAATATTGTTTCCTTGATTCACCAGCGTTTGGCCGCCCGTCTGCTGTTACTTGCCACGACGGCGGTTTTTGGTCTGGCATGCGCTGGCGCAAACGCGGTTACGCCTGTACCCGCTGGTGGCGCGCTGATGCCCGCGTCGCAATTTCTGCCGGAAAAGCCTGGTTTCACGTCTTGGCGCGTGCTTGCCCAAGTCGAGCTGGTGAAGCAAAACAGCAAACTTTTGCCAACGTTCGCGCAAACCGTGACGGCGCTCGACGGCAAAGTGATTCGCGTGCAAGGCTTCATGATGCCGTTGGATATTGGCGACAAGCAACGGCGGTTTTTGCTGGTGGCCGCGCCGCCGCACTGTTCGTTCTGCCTGCCCGCCGGACCGGACGCCATGATCGAAGTGCGCGCAAAATCAGACGTACGTTACGGCTTCGACGTGGTGTCGCTTTCAGGTAAGCTGCAAGTGCTCAAGGACGATCCCGCCGGACTCTACTATCGGCTGGTTGATGCAGTTGTTACGCAATAGAAGTTGTCGGTAAATAAGAGCGAATGGATGACGCAGCAATTTTTGTTCTAATCGAGGCGCGTTTTCGCAGCAGTACCGAGCTATTGCAAGAAAGCGCAACGAAGAGTGAGACAAAAAGGGCACGTCAGGCATCGCGCTTATTCGCGGACATCTTCTAAACCATTGTCATTGGCTGTGTAAAGGTGTAGCGTACTGTCATGGCCTTTAACCTTTTTCAAAAGTCGAACAAGTCTGGTGCGGAAAACCGCAAGCTGGAGCTTGAAGGCATTCCTACGATCAGCGGCAACTCAAAGCTGGGCGGCAAACCGCCCTCGAAAGCAACTGCCAAAACACCCAGTGACACCGAGATGGGTAACTGGGCGCCGTTGGCTGGCAACATCGAGGTCGACGATACTGCCGAACTAGGACCATCTCTTGAAAATGCCGCGCTCATGTTTGCGCACGGCAACGCGACGGCGGCCACCGCTGCACTGACCCATGCGCTGGATACGCCTGAGCGCATGCAGCCGATGGTGTGGATGTGTTTGTTCGATCTGCACGCCCGCAACGCGGATCGCACGGCATTTGAGGAGCTAGCGCTCCGGTTTGTCGTACAGTTTGAACGCTCTGCTCCCGCGTGGGACGAGCTTGCCACGGGGGGCACGGGCTCTACGGCGAATGCGCAACAGTTTGCGCGAGCGAAACCCAAGTCGCTGCTGCGTGGCGAACTGACCGATCCGCAAACGCCAGTCATCGCATCATTGACTGAAGCCGCCAAGCGCAAAGATGTCAATCCGCCGCGTTTCGATGTGGATATCGTCGATTTGAACAGCGTCAACGACATTTGCGGCACGCTGCTGGCAGGCTCGCTCGCGGCACTGCGTCGCAAAGGATCGGTGATTTCGTTTCGCGGACTGGAGTCCACGCTACGCCGACTAGCAACGCCGTTGCAAGCGGGTACGCGCTCGCACAGAGGCCAGTGGTATTTGGTAATGGAGCTGTTGCAGTGGTCGGCCAACACCAAAGAATTTGAAGATCGCGCAGTGGATTTTGCGGTGACTTTCGAGATTTCCCCGCCGTCGTCTGAGCCGCTTAGCGCGATTCAGCGCAGTGTCTTGGCCAAGCAGGCGGAGGATCCGCTGGCTGCTCAGGACTTGTTGGTCGACGATCGTGTGACATGGCTGGGTGACCTGAAAGGCGCGGCGAACCCGTGCCTTAAGCTTGTCGCAGTAGATGCCGCAACGACTAACCCGGTGGTGGTCGATATGCGGCAGGTGTCGCGTGTGGACTTCGTATGCGGCGGCGCAATTGCCAACGCGTTTACGCGCTTGATGGCGCAGGCGATTGACGTTCGCGTGATTGGCGCGTCGCCGATTATCCAGATCCTCTTGCAACTCACTGGCGTGCCCGCTACCCTTTTCGCAAAGGGCTCTTAACCCGCCCAACGGTTTCACCCGCTGGCGCTGCTGTTTTCTCCCCGTATGGATTCAAAACTCGATTTTCACGGCACAACCATTGTGTCGGTTCGCATTGGTAATGCGGTGGCCATCGGTGGCGATGGTCAGGTGACGCTGGGCAACATGGTGGTGAAGTCTACCGCGCGCAAAGTGCGGCGGCTGCATCACGACAAAATCCTCGCGGGTTTTGCGGGCGCGACGGCCGATGCGTTCACGCTGTTTGAGCGCTTCGAAGGCAAGCTGGAAAAGCATCAGGGCAACTTGACGCGCGCAGCGGTCGAGTTAGCGAAAGACTGGCGGCAGGATCGCATTCTGCGTCGGCTTGAGGCGATGCTGGCTGTGGCGGATCACACGGCCTCATTAATTTTGACGGGTAACGGCGACGTGCTGGAGCCGGAAAACGGCATCATCGCCATCGGTTCCGGCGGTGGATTTGCTCAAGCTGCGGCTCGCGCCTTGACGCAACACAGCACGTTGTCTGCGCGCGAAATCGTCTCCGAATCGCTCAAAGTCGCGGGCGAAATCTGCATTTACACCAATCAAAATCACACCATCGAAGAGTTGACTTGGTGAGCGATTTGTCGTTCGATGTCGTCGTTGCAGGCGGCGGCCCGGTGGGCTGGGCGTGTGCTCTGGCTGCGCAGGTGGCGCTAGGCAAGCGGGCACGCGTGGCGGTGATTGAACGCGAGTCTTCGCGACCTCCGTCTGCTGATGTTTTGCTGTCGGCGCGCGTGTACACAGTTGCTTCTGGCAACCTGCGCTGGCTGGTGGAGCAGGGCGTTCAGTTTGATCTCGCGCGCAGCGCCGCAGTGACGGACATTGTCGTTTCAGGTCGCGATGGTCAGGAGTCGCTGCGCGTCAGCGCCAACGATGCTGGCGAAGCGGAGTTGGCCAAAGTGCTGGAGCACGAGGCGCTGACCCATGCCATCGCCACGCGTGCGCAGGTGCTCGGCGTTCAGCTGGTTAGCGGCGCGGTCGTCACGCGTCATGATCTCGATGCGCAAAAACTCATCGAACTGTCTGATCGTCGCATGCTGCAGGCGCGAGTTGTGATTGCGGCCGACGGCATGCAATCAAAGTTGCGCGAGCTGTCAGACATTTCCGCCACAGTGCGCACGTATCCGCAGCGTGGTGTCGTCGCTCATCTGCGTTGCGAGCAACCACATCGCGGCGCGGCTCGACAATGGTTTTTGCCCGACGGATCGATTCTCGCGTTGCTGCCGCTGCCAGATATTGACGGTGCGTCGGCGATGTCGATGGTGTGGTCGGTCAGCGAGGCACGTGCCGATGAACTGTGCGCGCTACTTGCAACGGACTTGCTCGACGCCGTGAATGCCGCTTCGCAGCGCGCAGCACGCGTGACGCACATGAGCAGCGCTGCCCAACATTTCCCGCTGACGCTCGTGCGCGTGGCCGATCCGGTGGCGCAACGCCTCGTGGTCGTAGGCGACGCCGCGCACGCAGTGCATCCGCTCGCGGGGCAGGGCGTCAATTTGGGGTTGGTCGATGCTAGGGTGTTGCACGACGTTTGGCAGCAGGTTGACAAAGTGGGCGGTGATTCCGGTCACGCGTTGCTGCTCGGGCGCTACCGTCGCGAACGCTTCCGCCCGACGCTCGCCATGCAATTGGCGACTGACGGTCTTTTCCGACTCTACAATCAGGTGGAGCATCCACTGCTGATGGCGGCTGGCGACGCTGGAATGCGTCTTTTAAGCCGTCTACCCGCGTTTCGTCGCACCCTGTCTACCGCTGCGGTTCAGTAAGCGCTATTACTTGCGTTGAGCCGCTGCAGTCAATTCGCTCCCGTTACGTCCGCTGTACTCGAAGGATTTTTATGAAACGAAGTTTTGTCGCCCTGCTTGCCGTTGGTGGCCTGCTCGCCGCGTGTAACGCCCAGATTCCGCCGGTTGGCACGGCACCTACCGCGCTGGCCGCTGTTGCAGTCGTCCAAGCGACACCCGCCAAGCTGGCCGAAGTCACGCAGGTGCTCGAAGCCCGCTTCAAAGGCGCGCCGATCAAAGGTCTGCGGGCGTCCGTGTTCCCCAATATGTATGAGGCAATGGTGGGCGACGACCTGATTTACTTCGACGATAAGCTGACCCACTTCATTGTGGGCAACCTGATCGAAGCCGCCTCGATGACCAACAAAACCGAAGAGCGCACGGCTGAACTGAACGCGATTGATCTAAAGCTTTTGCCGCTAGCTGACGCCATCAAAGTGGTGCGCGGCAAAGGCGAGCGCGTGATGTATGTGTTCACTGACGTTGATTGCCCTTTCTGTACGCGCCTTGAGCAGACGCTGCAAACGATGGACAACGTCACCGTCTACAACTTCATGTACCCGATTGATTCGCTGCACCCGCAAGCCACGCAAAAGCAAAAAGTCATCTGGTGCGCCAAAGATCGCGTCGCCGCATGGCAAAACGCAGCCCTTCGCGGCGTCCACGTGGCGAACGGTGACGCAAGCTGCGCCAACCCGGTAGATGCCACCAAGGCACTCGGACAGAAGCTTGGCGTGCGTGCAACGCCATCTTTCTTCCTCGCGGACGGACGCATGGTCGCGGGCGCGCTGCCTAAAGATCAGCTTGAGAGCCGCTTGAACGCCGCGCAGGCTAAAGTCGCAGCGAAATAACCCGTACATCAATCCACTTTTGCGAAACCTTTTCGACACACAGGAGTAACTCATGGCCCTCATGGACTTCATCAAAAAGCAACTGATCGACATCATCGAATGGCAGGATGATTCGCGCGATACGCTGTCGTACCGCTGGCCCGATCAGGACAAGGAAATCAAGAACAACGCACAGTTGATCGTGCGTGAGTCGCAGGTCGCGCAGTTTGTCTATCTCGGTCAATTCGCCGACACGATGGGCCCTGGCAAGCACAACCTGACCACGGCGAATATCCCCGTGCTGTCGACGATTCTCGGCTGGAAATACGGCTTCGAGAGCCCGTTCAAGGCAGACGTTTACTACGTCATCACGCGCACTTTCGCGGGCAACAAATGGGGCACTGCCAACCCGATCATGATGCGGGATCAGGACTTCGGCGTGGTACGCATGCGCGCCTTCGGCCAGTACGATTTCAAGATCGTCAACCCGGCGCTGTTTTTGAAAGAAGTGGCGGGTACCGACAACCATTTCCGCCTCGACGAATTCGCGGATGTGATGCGTTCGAAGATCGTCACCGTCTTCACCGAAGCCATCGCCAACGCCAAGGTTCCGGCGCTCGACGTGGCTGCGCGTTACTCTGAAATCGGCGCTGCGCTATTGCCCGCGATCAACCCGATTACGACGTCGAAATACGGCATCGAAATCACCTCGTTCAACATCGAGAACGTCTCGCTGCCACCGGAAGTCGAGCAAGCCATCGACAAGCGCGGCGCGATGACCACCATAGGCGACATGGGCGATTACGTCAGGTACAACATGGCCAATGCGGTCGCCGAAGGTAAGGCTGGCACGATGGGCATTGGCGCTGAATTTGCGATGGGCTTGGGCGTTGCACAACAAATGGCCAACCAGCCCGGCGGCCCAGTCGGCACCAGCGTCGGTGGACCCAAAGGGATGATGCCGGGCGCGATGGCTGCGCCTGTCGCCGCCGCAGCTGCTCCCGCGATGGAGCTCATGAACCCGGCGCAAGTGGCGCAGGTATTGGGTGTCGCCGAAGCGGATGTGATGGCCGAGCTTGATGCCGGCAATCTGAAAGGTCGGAAGATCGGCACTCAGTGGCGGATCACCAAAGACGCGGTGGACGCGTTTTTGAAGGGGTAAATTGTGGGGTATCCGCAACCATTGGAGCGTATGTCTGACCAGCAATATCTCGCTTGGGAAAATGCATTCGTTCAGGGGCGACACGAGTTTGTTGACGGAGAAGTGTTCGCGATGACTGGCACGTCGATGAACCACAACGAAGCCACGTTGAACCTGATTGGAACGCTGCGCAAAGCGCTAGCCGGCTCGCCTTGCCGTGCATTTGGGATGGACATAAAAGTCAGGGTCGCGGCGGCTAATGCGTTCTTTTATCCCGATATTGTTGTTGCCTGTGATGCGCAGGATTTTTCGCGGGAAGGTCCAGGCATTATCGAGTCCCCTAAAGTCGTCATAGAAGTCGCGTCGCCATCAACGTCCGAATACGATGCGATGGGAAAGTTTGCGCGCTATCGCCTGTCGCCAACGTTGATGGAATATGTGCTGATTTCGGCTGACAATCACGACTTGACCGTGCATCGGAAGCAGGCCGATGGTCAATGGGTGATTGCCGATGCGTCGACGCCGCAAACGCTCGAACTCAAATCGCTTGAACTCAGCATACCGTTCGCCGAAATTTTCGCCAATGTGCGCTACGTTGCTCCACCCACTGATCGCTAAATAAAGGTGCGATCAGCGCACCATCGAGTTTGCGTCCTATGAGCAGCCCACCCACCGCCACCCACACACCGGCCACCACGCCCGAGAAAGCCGCGCGCAGCAAATACAGTTGCGTGGCTTGCGGTGGCGAAGCGGTGTGGAATCCGGCCAAGCAAAAGCTCATCTGCGGCTTCTGCGGCACCGAATCGCCGATGCCGCCAGCGACCGAGACCATGCCCGGCATGCAGTCGACCGATGTCGTCGAGCACGATCTCGCCGCGGCGCTGCGCAATATGCAGGGCGAGCAGCGCGGCTGGGCGCTTACCAAGCGCATGGTCAAGTGCAATTCGTGTCAGGCGATCAGCGTGTTTGATCCGGCGAAACAGGCCAAATCCTGCGAGTTTTGCGGCGCGTCGGCCATCGTCGAATACGACGAAACCGACGACGTGATTCGCCCCGAAGGCGTGCTGCCGTTTCAGATCAGCGAGCCGAAAGCGCGCGACCTGATTCGCGGCTGGTACGGCAAGCTGTGGTGGGCCCCAAACAAGCTCAAAAGCAAGGCCATGACCGACACCGTCAAGGGCGTCTACCTGCCGTACTGGACGTTCGACGCGCTGGTCGACGCGCAGTGGGAAGCGCAGGCCGGTTACTACTATTACGAGACCGAAACTTACTACGACAACGGCGAACAAAAGTCCCGCCAGGTGCAGCGCACACGCTGGGAGTACGCGTCGGGCAGCCTGAATCATTTTTTCGACGACACGCTCGTCTGCGGCTCAAAAGGCGTGCATCCGACGCTGCTGCGCGCCGTCGAACCGTTCCCCACGACCGAAGCTGGCGGCAATGCGCTTAAAGCCTACGACGCTGCCTACGTCAGCGGCTGGACAGTCGAGCGGTACCAGATTGACCTCATTGGCGCAGCCAAAGCCAGCCGCGAACGCATGACGGGTGAGACCCAGCTTCTCTGCTCGCAACAAGTGCCCGGCGACACCCAGCGCGGCCTGCAAGTCAACGCTGACTTTTCACGGCAAACCTTCAAACACATCCTCGCGCCCGTGTGGCTCATGACCTATACCTACGGCGCGAAGGACTTCCAAGTCATCATCAACGCCGTCACCGGCAAGCTCGACGGCGAATATCCAAAGAGCTGGATCAAGATCACGCTGGCGGTGATTGCTGCGCTGATCGTCGTGATGATCGTGCTCAGCGGCATGGGCGG
>ENA-OBLH01000120-OBLH01000120.1-metagenomes-genome-assembly--contig:-NODE-120-length-26964-cov-4.62124_pt1 | contig 26964 bp, 20 predicted proteins | sample MGYA00153382_OBLH01 | MGnify analysis MGYA00153382
CAGCTGGGAGAGCGCTTGCATGGCATGCAAGAGGTCAGCGGTTCGATCCCGCTTATCTCCACCAAGACACGATTTTATCGAGTAGGTTTACTGTTAGATCCTAAGTCCCCATCGTCTAGAGGCCTAGGACACGACCCTTTCACGGTTGTAACAGGGGTTCGAATCCCCTTGGGGACGCCACCGAGTTTTTAATTAAATATCGAGTGGCCGATTCGTTGCGTTAAAGCCCCATTTCTGGGGCTTTTTGCTTTTTTGCTCACGGCAACTATGGGCTGGCAAATCAAACTGCCAATCGATTGCAGCGTTGCGATTTTTTGTTGTCGCAACACGGCGATCACTTCGCCGCAATTCAACCTGATTTTTCACAACAACTTCCTGCAAAGATGGCCATTCCAATTGGGCTTACTGAGTAATATATATATAAATCGACTTTTGATCATTTAATAGTCTAAGCCCAAATAGAACGGTAATTGCAGCGTAAAGCTGTTACATTAATTTCAACGAATGTAGCGTTATCATGTGTGTCGTCAAACCATTGTGTACTCGGCTGCGCTTCAACGATGCACTATGTCGCGCCGGACCGGTCGCAACAGCCCCATTTAAGCGGCATCAAGGCGCGTCAAGTGGCGTGGCGTAAGCGATAATCATTGTCTGGGTAGCCATGGGAGGCGTGCTTCATGTTTCGAGTTGTGACTTTGGGTTTCATCAGGACAGTGATCCTCGCTGTGATGGCGCTGCCTGCGTTGCCCACAACGGTTGCCGCACAAGGTGCAGTCGCAGCATTCGACTTGCAAACGGGCTGCTTGGTCGGCTCGATTCCCAACGCGCAACGGTTGTCAGTTACTTGGACGGGTGCGTGTTCGTCCGGCTCAGCCAACGGCGTGGGCGACGTGATCGCCTTTTCCAATGGTCGCCTGCGCTACATTCTGCGCGGCGATTTTCGGGGTGGCCAATTGCGAACGCAGGACAACGTGCGCGATTGCGGCACCGCTAACTGCCTCGACGATGTCCCCGTAAGTCTGGTCCGGTTGCATGAGCAGGCCGCAGCCAAACTGGCATCCTCCGCTCCGCCGCCCGTCGCCGCGCCCGGACTGCCCGCCACGACTGCCGCAGCGCCTACAGCCACCACACCCATCCCAACAAGCCCCCCAGCACCGCGTGAAATTCGTGCGCCAGATGCCGTTTACAGCGGCGCGTTTGTACAAGATCAAACCACAGGCCTGATCAGTGGTGACGGTGAGATCAAATTTTTTGATGGGCGTTCTTACAAAGGCTCACTCAAAAATAGTCGCAAGGAAGGTACCGGCACGTACGTGTGGGCGGACGGTCTGCGCTACGTCGGCGGATGGGTGAACGACCTGCAGCAAGGTCGCGGCAAGATGGAGTTCGTCAACGGCGATGGCTACGAAGGCGACTTCGCGCAGGGCGAGCGCACCGGCAATGGCACCTACCGTCAAAAGTCGGGCAACACCTACACCGGCCAGTGGTTGCGTGGACAGCGTGATGGCGCGGGCATCGAAGAATGGACCGACGGTCAGCGCTACGAAGGCGCATGGAAGGCCAACCGCAAAGAGGGCGCAGGCCAAATGCGCTTTCCCGACGGAGGCACTTACGACGGCGAATGGCGCAACGATTTGGCGACTGGGCAGGGCGACATCGTGTTTGCCTCGGGCGACGTCTACACGGGGCAAGTTCGTAATGGTGTGCCCAACGGCAACGGCATCTTTCGTTGGGGCTCTGGTGATCGCTTTGAAGGCGAGTTTGATGGCGGTCGACCAACCGCCAAGGGCGAGATGACCTTCATGATCAATGCCGTTGCCGCGTCATCGCCGGTCGAAACGCCGACACCCGCTGCACCCCCCGCGCCCGTAGCCGTGGCCGCAACGCCGACTGCGGCCAACGCGCCTTCGCGCGCTAACTTATGTGCCGCCGCGTTCAATGCAGCGAGCAACGTGGTGGCGCTGCGCCGATTCATGGATTCGTTCCCGGACGACGAGTGCAGTCGTCATGCACTAGCGAAGCAAAAAATCGCCGCGACGGCAGAGCGTGAGCGACTCGCGGCCCGTGCCACGGACGAAAAAGCGGCGCTCGCCAAAACTTTAATCGGCGCCGTTGTCGCATTTCAGCAAGAGTTTCCGTTTTGTGTAACAGGAAGCGGCGCAACCTGTCAGCGAGTCACTTACGTCTTCGATGTGAAAGCGAAAATTCGCGACATCGATGTGCAAAAGCGAACCGCGCGTGTGCAGATCAGCGATGCGACTTCGTTGGGTAACCAGAAGCGGGCACCCGCACAACTGTTCGCCGAGGGGCGTACAGCGGCGACACAAGATTACAAATCGCGCAACATTGGTGTGGTGCAATCGAAGTCGCTCGAAGAGGTGGGCCTCGCGTTTTAACGGTTGAGCTTGAGCGTTACGACTGGCTGGTACTGGCAGCGGTGCGCATTTGCTGTTATGGTTCTTTCTTGTCTGTCCTACTAAGGTTTTGAGTGTCGAGTTCGCCTAGTACCCTTCTTGCCACCCACGCCAATTGTCTGGCGATTGGGACGCAGGTGTCTGACTTTGAAATCATCGGTTTGATCGGTGAAGGCGGCTTCGGCATCGTGTACCTAGCGCGTGACACGTCGCTCGACCGAGTCGTTGCGCTTAAAGAATTCATGCCCGCCGCGTTCGCTGGGCGCATCGATGGCGTGCATGTCGCCGTTCGAGCCGCCAATCACCGGGCGACCTTTGATGCGGGCTTGAAGAGTTTCATCAACGAATCCAAGATGCTCGCCAAGTTCGCGCATCCGGCGTTGGTGGAAGTGTTTCGTTTTTGGGAAGGCAATGGCACCGCCTACATGGCCATGCGCCTGTATCGCGGCGAAACGCTGCGGCAGGTGTTGTCCAAAGGAACCGATGACTTCACTGAAGATCGCATTGCGCAGGTGATGGGGCCGATCTTTGATGCGCTGGAAATGCTACATCGTGAACAGGTTTTTCATCGCGACATCGCGCCTGACAACATCATCCTCTCCGAGGGGCGATCTGTACTACTGGATTTCGGCTCAGCGCGCAAGATTATCGGTGACGCCACTCAGGCGTTGACCACGGTGCTCAAACCGGGCTATGCGCCGCTGGAGCAATACAGCGACGACGGCACGATGAAGCAAGGGGCGTGGACGGACGTGTATGCGCTCGGCGGTGTGCTATACCACCTCGCGGCCGGCAAAGTCCCGCTGCAAGCAGTATCGCGCATGATGTCTGATCCGTTGCAAACCATCAATCAGCTCACGGGCGACAAGTTTTCCACGACGTTTTCGCAGGCCGTTAGCAAAGCGATGATGGTTCACCCCGAAAATCGCTTTCAGACGGTGACTGAGTTTCGCGAAGCGCTCGGTTGGAACGTCGGGCTGCAACCGCGCGTCGTGACGCTGCCGAACCCACCACGTGTGTGGCTTGAACCGGAGATCGCGCCGAAGACCAGCCCAGCGGCTCCGTTAGTCACCGGGCAAAGTATAAGCACCGCGCCGCAGCCCGCAATCGCCGTCACACAAACCGTTAAAGACACCGTGATTCGCGGCGAGCGCGCTGACGTGCCGCGTACGGTTGAATCGAATTCGAAAAAAACTACGCTGATCATTGCCGTCGTCGCGAGCCTCGCGCTGATCGGCGGTGGAGTGTTCTGGCAAATGCGCAGCACGCCAGCGGCGGCACCTGTAGCTGCTCCTACCGTTGCGCCGAACGCGGCTCCTGCTGCGGCAACTGTCACCGAGCCCGTCGCCGGAAAAACTGCTCCTGAGCCCGTCGTTGCTGCCCCAACTGTCGCGGCTGAAGGTTTGGTCAAATTTGACATCAAGCCGCGCGGTCGTATTGACATTGACGGCATTACCAGTGGTTTTTCTCCCCCGTTGACCGAGCGGCGACTGTCGGTCGGCAAGCACACCGTGGACATCATTAATCCACCGTTCGCCACCGTTTCCCGCACTATCGAAGTCACCGAGAGCGCCCCTGTCACCCTATCCCATACCTTCAAATAGAGCCGATGCGCACCGCATTGCTCAGCTGAGAGACTTGCCATGACCTCACCCACACTAACTGCATCGAGCGCCATGCCAAGCGGCACCCGCTTGGGAGAGTTCGAGATAACGGGCGTGATTGGCGAAGGCGGCTTTGGCATCGTTTACAGCGCGCGCGACTCGAGCCTCGACCGAATCGTCGCCATCAAGGAATATTTGCCTTCAGCGTTCGCGAGCCGGACGACGGCGGGCACGGTGCAGGTTCGCTCGCAGGAGCACAGCAAGACGTTCGACGCCGGTTTGTCCAGCTTCATCAACGAAGCACGCATGCTCGCGAAATTTTCGCATCCTGGGTTGGTTGAAGTCTTTCGCTTTTGGGAAGGCAACGGTACTGCCTACATGGCCATGCGCTATTACCGTGGCGTGACACTGCGCGAAATGTTGCGCACCAATCCACAAATCGTGACCGAGCAATGGTTGTGCGAAACGCTCGACCCGATTCTGCTTGCACTGCAAGAACTGCATAACGAAAAGTGCTATCACCGCGACATCGCGCCGGACAATATTCTGGTGCTACCGAACGGTCGGTCGGTGCTCATGGATTTCGGCGCCGCGCGGCGCATCATCGGCGGCATGACCCGAGCGCTGACCACCGTTCTGAAACCCGGTTACGCGCCGATTGAGCAATATTCAGACGATGGCTCGATGGCACAAGGCGCGTGGACCGACATTTATGCGGTGGGCGGACTTCTCTACCACGCGATGACCGGCAAGGTGCCGGTGCAGGCGATCTCACGCATGATGAACGATCCGCTGAAGCCCGTGGGCGCGGCAGCGCGATCCGAGTTCTCACCGAATTTATGCGCCGTCGTGATGAAGAGTCTCGCGGTCATGCCTGAGAATCGTTATCAATCGGTAGACGAATTGCGTGCCGCGCTGGGCTGGGTGACCACGCCGGTGAGTTCGACCGTGATTTATCAGCGCACTGTCCTGGTGCCGCCGGTAAACGTCCACGTCGTGCCGACGTTGCCACCCAATGCAGATGTGCGTCCAAGCGCCGCTGCGCCTATAGCTGCGCAAAATCTCGATCCGTTAGCTCAGGGTGGTGCTTTCGGCGGCTCATCGGACGCGTTGTCTGACCTGTTGGGAACGTCCGCGCGTCCAGCATCGCCGCCTGTTAGTGCGAAGGCAAGCGCTCCGACTAGCGCGCCTGCCGCGCAACCGCGTCGTGCTGCGGAAGACGATACCTCGAAGAGCGCAGCTAAACCGGTGCCCGCTGCAAAAGCCGGTGATAAAGGCGCGTCGGGTAAGAACAACATGCTGCCCATCGCGATCATAGGCGTAGCGCTCTTGGCGGTGATTGGATCGGGCGCGTATTTGTTTCTCGGCAAAGGTGATGGCGGCGATGCCAAAACCAATCCAGCAGTGGTGATCCCGGCTGCAGAGCCGAAGGTTCAGCCGACAGCACCCGTCATTGTTCCACCGTCTCCACCGGTTGCTACGCAGCCTGACCCCACGCCAACGCCGCCCGTTGTACTGCCGACCAGCCCCGCAACAACAACAGCCGAGCCAGCCAACGAAAAGTCCGCTGCAACCCCGTCCGCAGATCAGCCGGTAAAGGCTGATCCCCCGCCAGCAGCGATCGTGGGCAAAGTGGATTTGCGCATCAAACCGTGGGGCACCATTTCCGTCAACGGTGTTGCCAGAGGTGCGTCGCCACCGACGATGCAATTGCAGTTGCCACCGGGCAGTTACACCATTGAGATTCAAAATCCGGCGGGATCACCGGTCACTAAAACCGTTGAAGTCGTAGCGGGAAAATCGACCACCGTGCGCCATTCTTTCTGATGTGGATTACGTCTAACAGCGACCCAAGGAGCAAAACATGAAAAAGACTATTCGCCCTATCCACGTAGCCATGCTGGCACTTTTCGTCTCCGCTTGCGCGACACCGCCGCCTGCGTCAGTTAATTATCCCGCGCCTGCGCCGCAACCGCCCGTCGCGGTCACTCCTCCCCCCGCTCCGACGCCACCACCTGCGCCACCACCCGCTGCGCCCGCAGTTGACGTTGGCGCCAACGAACGTGCGTTAGTGGCAGCAACTGAGTCGTATGACCGCGGCGATTTCGCCAGTGCTGCTCGCCAATTGACGCCCATGGTGAACGACGGTTCACTCGACCCGGCGCAGTTGCTGCGCGCGCTGAAAGTGTTGGCTTTCTCACAATGCTCAACCAACGCCATCACCGCTTGTCGACAAACCTTTGAGCGCGCGCTGAAGGCTGACCCCAATTTTGACCTGGCGACTGCCGAGCGTGGACACCCTATTTGGGGCGCGCAGTTCACGCGTGCTCGACGCACCGTGCTGGGCAAATAGTTCGTTCGTAACCCACTCAATCTTCGTTCAAAAAACTCATGCCAGCACTGACACTTCAGGTGGTCTCTATCGACGCGGCACCGGTCGGGCAGCCGACTTTGCATGCGTTCGATGACAGTGGCGGCAGCATCGGACGCGACGACACCAATTTCCTGCCGCTGCCTGACAAACATCGCCGAGTATCTCGGTTGCATGCCACGATCAGCTTTCCGGGCGGCATGCCTACGATTACTAACTCCAGCACCTCGTTGCCTCTATCTGTTGGCGAGCAACAGTTAGACGGCGGAGAATCGATGCCGATTGCGCAAGGTGCGTTGATTGAAATTGGCCCGTACATATTGCAGGCGCACGTCGGGGGTGGGGTACAACCGGTTCCGCCGCTGCAACCCGTGCCACCGCCGATCAGGCGCGACACGTTGCCAACCGTGATGCCAGCGGTAGAGCGGATCAATGTGGCTCCGCCCGCTCCTGCTATGGATTCGTTCGGGTCTGATCCCCTAGCGAATTGGCCTGAGGCCAACATCGGTGCGTCATCTGTGTCGCTCCTGCCACCTTCTGCGCCAGTCGGTAATCCTTGGCCCGATCAAATCGGCGCAGATCTGAGTGCGTTTGGTTCCGCAGCAAGCGTTGGCGGAAGTGCCGCTTCGGATCCGTTTGCGTCTTACGCCAAGCCTCCCGCCGCGCGGCCACACTCGCCGCCCAGTATGCCGTCCAATGCGGACCCTTTTGCTGATCTTCTCGCAGGTATTGGCGCTCCGCCAGGGCCTCCACCGTCCGCGTCTTTTGGTGCCAGTCCGTCGCCATTGGCAAATGTCTCGGACGCAGGATTGAGCGCTGATCCACTGGCGGCGTTCGGCAGCTCGATGTCTACGCAGGGAGATTCGCTGTTGGGTCGGCCTCCGGCACATCCGGGTGGCGCAGGCGGTGCTGCCAATGGATTGCTGCCCGATGATTTCAATGCGTTTCATATGCCGTCCAGTTCGAGTCGAAATGCGGCTGATCCGCTGGCAGGACTGATGGGTTCGGGGGCTGCAAGCGACCCGAATAGCGGCAGCGCCATCTCCGGTGGTACGCCGTCAATAGATTCCCTGTTTCAATCAGGCGGGTCCGACGCGTCGCTGTTTGGTTACGCGCCCGTTGCTCGGGGCGGCGACGGCACTATTGAAGGACTCATTCGCTCGGATACTGCGAGTGATCCGTTGTCGTTGTTTGACGGGCCTGAATCTTCGCCAGCGCAAAGCGTTCGGCCTATGCGCAATGATTCGATGGAAGTGGGGTCCGCATTTGCGCCGCCGTTACCGATGATGGGCGATCAGCGGAGTAATGCTCCACGCCAGCCGCATGCTTCTATGGTTGCGGCTTTGCCGGTTAACGCGCTTGCTGCTCCGGTAGTGCCCGTAGGGCAGGTGATGTCCCCTAGAGCCGCTCCGGTTCAAGTGATGCAACCTGTACCGCCACCGATGTCGATACCTGCGCCGACGCCAGTGCCCCCTCGCGTGGCTCCAGCGGTAGCGATGGCACCTGTGGTGGCCGCGTCGCCAGACGCGCTGACCGACGCTTTTTTGCGAGGCGCTGGGCTCGCGCCGAGCGTTTTGCCGCACGGGCTGACGCCAGAAATACTGACCATCGTTGGCAGCTTGCTGAGGAGCGCTACGGCGGGTGCGGTAGACATGCTTGCGGCGCGCGCGGCCACTAAACGAGAAGTCCAAGCAAGCGTTACGATCATTTCAGTGCAAGCGAATAATCCACTCAAGTTTCTGCCGAACGCGGACGCGGCACTATTACAGTTACTCGGTAAAAAAATGCCAGGCTTCATGCGGGCAGACGTTGCAATGCGCGATGCATTCGACGACCTACGGGCGCATGAAGTGGGCGTGATCGCTGGAACACGGGCAGCACTCACCGAAGTGCTTGGCAAATTTGATCCTGCCGTTCTCGGCGACAAACTGGCTAAGGGATCGGTGCTTGAGAGCCTCATGCCGTCGGCGCGCAAAGCCAAGCTGTGGGATATGTATCTAGAGCGCTACTTGCAAATTCGTCGCGAAGCAGAGGACGATTTCCAAAGCATCTTTGGCCGCGCATTTGTGCAGGCTTATGAACGAGAAACAGCTCGCATAAAAGGCGAGTCACCGATAGCTGGGGGTGAATGATGATGACGAATGCGGGCGAACTGCGACTAGAGTCAGCTAGCTTTTCTCACGACGGCGGCCGTGACTATAACGAGGACGCGGTAGGTGAGAGCGATGCGTTTGGTGCTGTGCGGCTGTATATGTTGGCCGACGGCGCGGGTGGACAGGGCGGTGGTGACGTTGCCGCGCGAACAGCCATCACGGCGGCTCGCAGCGAGTTCATGCGAATGCCAGCGTACAGTCCCGACACGCTAAAACGATGCATGACGAGCGCCGACCAGGCGGTACGTCTCAAGCAATCAGAAGAAGCCCGCCTTGCGCGTATGGCGTCAACCTTTGTTGCGCTGCTGGTTGACTATCGACAACGTAAGGCGTTGATTGGCAATCTTGGTGATTCGCGGTGTTATGTGTTTCGCGGTGACCAAATAATCGCTCAATCGTACGACCATAGTCTCGTGCAGCGCTTTATCGACGCGGGATTGTACCCGGCGGAAAAGCTGCGGGAGCATCCAAAGCGCAACGTGCTTTACGCCTCGCTCGGCGCGAATGAAGAGATCGTCGAGCCGTTTGTTAGCGCGGCTTCCATTGAGCTTATTTCGGGAGATGGGGTCATGCTTTGCAGCGATGGCGTGTGGGAGGTGGTTGATGATGAAACGTTGGGACGGCTACATGCGATGAGCGCCACCGTAGGCCAATGGCGCGACCATATCGTGGCAGCAGTTCGCGGGCGCATGGCGCCGGGGCATGATAACTTTAGCGCGCTCGTTGTTCGATGCTCAGCGGTTAGTTCTGTCGCGTCCGACGATGACGAACGCACCATGCCGCCGATGGCAATGCAACCAGCGTGACACTTTTCATGCCCCTTTTACGTCTATATCTCTGGGCGACGCTTTGCGGTAACTTGTTGTAACGCATCTACCGTATTCGCCCCTTGTGTTGTGACGTAGACAGTTGTAGCCTTCCGATTGGACATGTCTGATGCAGATTTGGCAAGTTAGTTTTTGTTTTTCAAGCGACGCGGCACCAATGCGTTGGTTGCAGTCGATATCAAGAATTTACAAGCGGGGAATCAGTGGCCGATTTTGATCGCTTCTTAGCACCGATCGAGGGAGATTTACCCTGCGGGCCGGACTGCGAGTACGACAACGAGTTTCTCGCGTTAACGCTAGCCGTGGCTGGAAAGCCAGAGCAACAGTTCGGCGATACGGTGATTCCTGCGGGCGAGCCTGATTGGCGGGAGGTCGATAGCCTGTCTCAGGCCCTGTTAACGCGCACCAAGGATTTGCGCGTTATTGCTTGGTTGACGCTTGCAAACACCCACCTGCATGGGATTAAGGATTTCGCGGGCGGCATCAAGCTAGTGCTCGCGTTGTGCGAGCAACATTGGGACGCAATTCACCCGCGCATTGAGGTTGACGGCGACAGTGACCCCTACTTGCGCATGAATGCGATCGCCGCTTTTTCTGCTTCTGAGTTTTCCACAGAAAATCGGCTTATTCAAGCGTTGCGACAGTCGTCTCTCGTCAAGCAGCCCATCACGCTGAGCTTCCGTGATGCCGAGCTAGCTTTCAACAAAGCGGCCGAGGCTACCTACAGTCTCGAACAAATTTCATCGACACTCACTGACGCTATCTCCGCCGGCAACACGGAGCTCGTGGCAGTCATCGATGCCTACGCCAGCTATCAGGCGCTGCGTGCGTTGCTAGATGAGCGCGTATCGGTAGCCGAAGCCCCGGATATGGATCGCCTTGATGGCGTACTCAAGCCAGTAGCTCAGGGCTTGGAACGTTTGCGCTCCTCGGCGTTGGCATCGGAAGCAGAAGCCAGCGGTGACGTCGTAACAGAGCCCGGAAGCGGTACGGTAGTTCGCGGCCTTGCTGGATCAGGTGTCATACAAAGTCGAGAGGACGCTCGTCGAGCGCTGGATCGCGTCTGCGAGTATCTTGAGCGACACGAACCCAGTAACCCGGCGTCACTTTTTGCACGTCGCGCACAACGTTTACTCAGTATGCAGTTTCTTGACATCATGCGAGAGCTGTCCCCCGATTCCATTTCTCATCTAGAAATGTTGACTGGGGTGCCGCCCCAGCAAGAAGATTAACGCCCCCATTCAACATCATTTTCACAGAGGAGTAACAGACCATGTCAGCAAGAAAAAGTGGACAAAAGTGGATCGCCAAAAATCGAGCACCGCGCGTGCAGATTGAGTATGACGTTGAGGTTTACGGCTCAGAAAAGAAGGTTCAAATCCCCTTCGTCATGGGCGTGATGGCCGACTTGTCGGGCAAATCTGAGGAAGCCCTGCCGGACATTGCTGATCGCAAATTTACCGAGATTGATTTTGACAATTTCGACGCGCGAATGAAAGCGATCAAGCCACGCGTGGCGTTTACCGTGCCAAACACCCTCACCGGTGAAGGCTACATGTCGGTAGATGTAAGTTTTGAAAACATGGACGACTTCTCGCCGGCTGCGGTCGCCAAGAAAGTCGGCGCGCTCAATCAGTTGCTCGAAGCGCGCACGCAGCTTCACAATTTGCTCTCCTACATGGACGGCAAATCAGGCGCTGAGGAACTGCTTTCAAAAGTGTTGCAGGATCCAGCGTTGATGTCGTCGTTGTCCTCCGCCCCGAAGCCTGCCGACACCCCGAGCGCCTAGTCGCTGGCCAAGCTGACTAAGCAGAAAAGGAAATAAATCATGGCAACCGAATCACAGAGCGCATCCAGTCTCGCCGCCGTCGAGTTTCAGGGTAATGAGTTTGCATCCCTCCTGAACAAGGAGTTCAAACCCAAGACCGATGAAGCACGCGGCGCTATTGAAAATGCGGTGCAAACACTTGCGCAACAAGCGCTCGCTCACAGCGCCACCATTTCTACCGATGCCTATCGCACCATTGAAGGTCTGATTGCAGCCATCGACAAGAAATTGTCCGATCAGATGAACTTGATCCTTCATCACGAGGAATTCCAGAAACTGGAAGGCTCATGGCGCGGATTGAAATACCTGGTGGACAACTCCGATCCCGACGAAATGTTGAAGATCCGGGTGTTGAACATTACGAAAAATGATCTGCGCAAAACCATGCGTCGCTACAAGGGTACAGGCTGGGATCAAAGCCCAATCTTTAAAAAGCTGTACGAAGAAGAGTACGGTCAATTCGGCGGCCAGCCCTATGGTTGCTTGGTCGGCGATTATCACTTCGACCATACTGCACCGGACGTTGAGTTGCTCGGCGAAATGGCGCGCGTTGCCGCTGCCGCACATGCCCCGTTCATTGCCGGTGCATCACCGAACATCATGCAAATGAATTCGTGGCAAGAGCTGTCGAATCCGCGTGACCTCACGAAGATCTTCGGCAACACCGAATATGCGGCGTGGCGTGGTTTGCGCGAGTCTGACGATTCGAAGTATGTTGGCCTGACCATGCCACGTTATTTGTCGCGCATGCCTTACGGTGCGACGACAAATCCTGTCGAAGAGTTCGCGTTCGAAGAGGACACCGAAGGTGGCTCGCATGCGAAGTACACGTGGTCTAACTCGGCTTATGCCATGGCTGCGAACATTAACCGCTCGTTTAAAGAGTACGGTTGGTGTACGTCGATTCGCGGCGTTGAGTCGGGCGGTGTAGTGACTGATTTACCGGCGCACACGTTCCCGACCGACGACGGCGGCGTGGACCTTAAGTGTCCGACAGAAATCGCGATTAGTGATCGCCGTGAAGCGGAACTGGCAAAGAACGGCTTCATGCCCCTCGTACATCGGAAAAATACTGATCTTGCCGCGTTTATTGGCGCGCAGTCACTTAACAAGCCATCTGAGTATTACGACCCGGACGCAACTGCCAATGCAAACCTAGCGGCGCGTCTGCCGTACATGTTTGCTTGCTGCCGGTTTGCGCATTACCTGAAATGCATCGTTCGAGACAAGATTGGTTCGTTCCGCGAACGTGAAGATATGCAGCGTTGGTTGAATGACTGGATCATGAATTATGTGGATGGCAATCCACAAACGTCTAGCCAAGAGACAAAGGCTCGTAAGCCGCTTGCGGCTGCTGAAGTAACGGTAGAAGAGGTTGAAGGCAATCCGGGCTATTACACGTCCAAGATGTTCCTGCGTCCTCATTACCAACTCGAAGGTTTGACGGTGTCATTGCGCTTGGTCTCCAAGCTGCCATCCGTCAAAACTCAATCTAAGTAGAGCTTTTAACAAAGAACCCCTGCTGCGATGTCACTTTGCCTAAGTCCATCGCGTCTATACAAATATGACGATGTTTGGTTGATGTGAGCAAACTTTGCAAATCAACGTTCCTCGTCAATCGAACTGTTATTTACTGCTTTAAAGGAGCAAATTATGGCTACGCAGTTTTATGTTGAAGTAAACGGTGTCAAGGGCGACAGCCAAGACGCCGGTCACAAGGGATGGATGGATGTGATGAACTGGAACGTCGGGGCCAGCCATCCAGGTGGTTTCAAGCATGGCGGCGGTGGTAGCACCGGCAAGACGGCTTTCACAGACCTGTCTTTTTCGACTCACCTCGACCCCGCATGTACTGACATGTTTTTGTTTTGCTCAAACGGCAAAACGATTTCTAAAGTCAAGCTTGAGTGCATCAAGGAAACCGGTGACTCGAAGCTTAAATACCTGACGGTTGAGCTTGAAAATTGCATCGTAAGCAGCTATCAGACCAGCACCGCCGGCGAACGGCCAAGCGCTAACTATTGCTTTAACTTCGCGAAAATGACCATTATCTATACGCCACAAGGCAAGGATGGAGCTGGCAAGGGCGCGATTACCCACTATTGGGATGTGAATACAAACGAAGGTGGTTAATTGGGCTTCCGCCACAGCGTATCGTTGAGCGATCGAATCGTTCCGGCGCATGTGGCTGGTGCTTCTCTTCTTATTTGAAAGGAATTTGACATGGCTACGATGAATTTTATGAAAGTTGACGGCGCTCCCGGAGATGCTCAAGACGCAGGTCACAAGGATTGGATTGATATTCTTCCGTTTGATATTGGTGCAAGCAATCAGGGCAGTTTCGGTGTGGGTAGTGGTGGCAACGTGGGTGGTGCTGATCACCACGATCTGCACATCAGCGCGATTTTGGACAAAGCGATGCCTGTGATTTACTACAAGTGCGCATCGGGCGACGTGGTTCCAACCGTGAAGTTTGATGCTTGCAAGATGAGCGGTAAAAAGCAGGTCGTGTTTCAAACCATCACACTCACCAATGTGATGTTCACCAGCATCAACACCGGCAGCGGCTCCTCCGGCGAGGGGCTGCCACTGGTCGACTACGGCATCACTTACGAGCAAATGAAGGTTGATTACACGCCGATCAAGGCGGACGGCTCGGCGGGTGCCACAGTATCCGCAGGCTGGAACGCAGCGACCAACAAAAAGCTTTAAGCTGCTCGTGGTTAAAGCTGGCGGGGCGCTTCGGTGCCCCGCCAGCGTTTTCATTTCCTGCTTAGCACTGACAAACTAACAAAAAACAGGGTGTATCGATGAGCATTGACCGGCAGCAGACACTACAACAGGAACTCGAAGCATTGCAAAGCGCAATTCGCAAAGACGCCAGTGACGCTGATCTTCGCGTGCATTTGTTTCAGCTGCTTTGCGTTATGGGCAACTGGAAGCGCGCGCTGGCCCAGTTACAAGTCTGCGCTCAGTTGGCGGCCAAAGCCCTGCCAATGGCGCAAACGTACCGCGAAGCCATCAAATGTGAAGTGTTTCGCGCCGAAGTGTTTGCGGGCAAACGAACACCTCAGGTGATGGGCAAACCGCCAGAGTGGATTGGCTTTTTGATCGAAGCACTGAAGCACGATGCGGGCGGACGTGCGGATGCCGCCGCTCAGTTACGCGCCAAAGCCCTTGATGCTGCCGAGCCAACGCCCTTCATGGTGGACAAAGTGGCGTGCGAGTGGATTGCCGATGCGGATTCACGTCTAGGCCCAGTTTGTGAAGTCATTGCCAACGGGCAATATTATTGGTTGCCGTTCGAATCTTGCAGCGGAATATCTTTTGAGGCGCCTGCGGACATGCGCGATTTGGTCTGGATGCCTGCAGAGATCATGCTGCCTAACGAAGGGCGCGTTCCAGCGCTTGTGCCCACGCGCTACGTCGATACCGAGAAATCTGTCGCAGCAAACGCCGATCAGTTGAAGCTCTCCAGCGCGACCGAGTGGGTCGAAAAATCTGAGGGCGAGTGGTTTGGCATCGGTCAGCGGCTGTGGACGAGTGGAGAAAAAGACTATCCGATTCTGGACACCAGATTGATCACCTCGATGGCACCATCCCCACCGGCCACCATGCCGGAACCTGTGGTCACTTAATGCGCGTTTATGACGCTCAACGACTTCATCTGTCGCTCATGCTGCGCCAGCGCGGTCATCTGCCTCATCGCTTGACCCGCGCCTAAGACGTGGAGAATCGCACGCTCAGACGCCCCGAAACTGATCGCTTGCAACCAGCGTTACTGGATCGTCTTGCCGACGACGAGCCGACGCACACCAAGGAGACGCTTGAGCATTCGGTGGTCTCGAAGCAACGATTGAAGAGCACGGTACTGCGCGATTTGGCGTGGCTGTTGAATACCACTAGTTTTCACGTTAACGATGAGTTGACGGACTATCCTGAAGTCAAGAAGTCCGTCATCAACTACGGAATACCCGTGTTGTCTGGTAAGAACGCTTCAGACATCGAGTGGCAGGACATTGAGCAGGCCATTCACGACGCAATCTTGGTATTCGAACCGAGAATACTTCCAGATTCGTTGAGTGTTAGAGCGACGACCACCAAAGATTCGATGGATCACCACAATCGACTTCAGTTTGAAATTCGCGGCAATCTGTGGTCTCTGCCCTTTCCGATTGAATTGTTCGTGCGCACAGAATGGGATCTTGAAAGCCGCCAGGTCGCTCTAAGCGATCAAATGTCGAGTGGAGGCGACTGATGGATCCGCGCATGCTCGACTACTACAACCGCGAGCTTGCTTACATGCGGGAGCAGGGGGCTGAGTTTGCCACGCAATTTCCGAAGGTTGCCGCGCGACTCGGTATGCGCGACTTCGAGGTCGCTGACCCATACGTTGAACGCCTGCTTGAAGGCGTTGCCTTCATGTCTGCGCGCATTCAACTCAAGATGGATGCGGAGTTTCCGCGCTTCTCGCAACGTTTGCTTGATCTGGTGTATCCGGGTTATCTGGCACCGACGCCTGCGATGGCGATCGCGCGTTTTGAGCCGTCAAAGTCAGAGGGCGGATCACCGGATGGCTTCACGCTGCCAAAGCATTCGCGTATGCGATCACGCCTGCCTGCCCAAGAGCAAACAGCTTGCGAATTTCGCACTGCGCACGAGGTCACGCTGTGGCCGCTTAAATTAGTTGAGGCTCGACTCACTGCCGCGCCGCCTGACCTGCCGATTGCAGGTTACCGCTGGGGAGCACCGGTACGTGGCGCTCTGCGTCTGACCTTTGAAACCACCGCGCAGACTCAGGTTTCCTCACTCAAACTCGATTCGTTGCCGCTGTTTATCAACGGTAACCCGGACACCGCGAGCAAGCTGCAAGAGCTTATTCACACCCAGTGTTTGGGGCTGATGGTTCATCGTGGCGGGTTGCCCATTCGCGATCTGGTTCCGTATGAACCTAGCGCGCTCAAGGCCGAGGGCTTCGCCACAGATCAAGCGCTGTTGCCACTAGATTCACGCGCGTTCGATGGGCATCGATTGCTGCACGAATACTTCGCGTTTCCAGAGCGCTATCGTTTCTTTTCAGTCAATGGCCTGCAACGCGCCTTGCGAAAAATTGACGGCACGCGGTTTGAAGTCGTGATTCTTTTGAAGGCGACCAGTGCGTCGCTAGAGGCGGTGATTGATGCTGCTAATTTTGAGATGCACTGTACGCCTGTGGTGAACCTGTTCACCAAGTCTTCTGACCGCATTCCTGTGACCTCGACGCGTTTCGAGTATCACGCCGTCATTGACCGTGGTCGACCACTCGATTTTGAAATTCACAGCATCAACAAAGTCTTTGGGCATCAAAGCGAGTCAGATCGCGAGTTGCTGTTCCATCCGTTTTATGCGGCGGCTGACTCCGATCATCGCGGTGCGGGTGCGTACTTTTCGGTGCGTCGTGAGCAACGCGTTTTGTCAGAACAGTCACGGCGAAATGGCCCACGTACCGGGTATGTCGGCAGCGAATGTTTTCTGTCGCTTGTGGACACGAACGATGCGCCGTTTTCCTCCGAGCTCCGGCAAATTACCGTGGAGGCGGTGTGTACCAACCGCGACCTGTCGCTACTGACGCCAACGGGCAATGCGGGCTCGGACCTCACGTTGATGACGTCTGCGCCAGTGGAGCGCATCAGTTTCTTGGGCATTCCCACGCGGCCGTCGCCTGCGCTCGCTGAGCGAGAAATGACGTGGCGACTTATCTCCCATTTGAGTTTGAACTATTTGACGTTAACGGACGCAAGCAGTGAACAGGGGGCCAGCGCTGTACGCGAGCTTTTGAGTCTGTACGCACGACTCGGCGCGGCAGGAGCCGATGCGCAAATTGACGCGGTTCAGAAGCTGAAGGTGAGCGCGGTTGATCGCCGCGTACCGAGTTCTGGGCCGATTGTGTTTGGTCGTGGCGTTCGACTTGAGTTGGAAGTGGATGAAGTGCCGTTGGCGGGCGTCAGCCCATGGCTGCTCGGTGCGGTGCTTGATCAGTTTTTTGCGCGACACGTTGGTATCAATTCGTTTACCGAAATGGCGTTGCGAAGCGTGCAGCGCGGCCCGATTGGCACGTGGGCTCCGCGAATCGGGCGTCGCCCCAGCGTATGAGCACTGTTGAACAGGACTTACCTCTTGTCGGAGTAAGGCCAGTGTCGGCAAAGCTGGAAAAGCTTTTTTCCGGTTTGTCGGTCGACGCAACGCAATTTGATTTCTATTACGCGCTTCGCTATGTTGACGCATGTACGCCGGGGACTGTGCCTTTGGGGCGTGCGTTGCGACCCCGCGATGAGCCGATTCGGCTGACGCAGCACGCGTCTCTCATGTTCGCGCCAGCCACTCTGTATCAATACAAACCGGGTGTAGCCGCCAACGGGCTGGGACGGCTCGCTGTTCATCACTTCGGTTTTTTTGGACCGAACGGACCGCTGCCACAACATTTGACCGAGTACGTTCAAGAGCGCACGTTGCATTACAAGGACGAGACCATCGCGCGGTTCTGTGACATTTTTCAGCATCGCATGATTCTGTTGTCCTATCGTGCTTGGGCTGATTGTCAGGCAGCTAGCAGTCTTGACAATCCAGGCCGCGATCATTTCGGACGCTACGCAGCTAGTCTTATTGGCATGGGCCAACTGTCGCTTAAAGCGCGCGACTCGGTGCCCGATCACTTGAAACTGCACCACGCGGGTCATCTGGCGCGTTTGACGCGAAATCCCGAAGGACTGGTACGTGCGCTCTCGGCGTTGGTGCGGGTGCCGGTGGTGATGCAGGAATACTGTTTGCAATGGCTCAAGATGGCCCCTAGCGACTTGACGCGCCTGTCGTCGGTGGCGACCGCAGGAGAGGGCGGGCAGCATCGTATTGAACTCGGCGCTTCATCGTCCCGACTGGGGCAAGGCGCGATCATTGGCTCGATGGTGCCTGACGTGCAGCACAAATTCCGATTGCGTCTGGGGGCGATGTCACTGAAAGAGTTCGAGCGCTATCTGCCGGGTGGTATTCGCTTTTTGCAGGTACGCGATTGGGTGCGCAACTACATCGGCGTCGAGCTTGCATGGGACGCGCAAGTCGTGCTCAAACGCGATGAAGTACCGGCAGCCCGACTCGGTAGCTTTGGACAACTGGGATGGACTAGTTGGCTCGGCATGCCGCCGGGCAAGCGCAGCGCCGATGCTGATGACGTGATGCTTGATATGGAACGCTTAACCAAAATTTAACCAACGCCCGCCCGAAGTAGGGTGGGTTTTCGATTCTTGAGGGGAGATGAATAATGTCTGAGATTAGTCGTACCGCGCTATTTGGAAAACTCAATCCGCTGCTTTATAAAGCCATTGAGGGTGCCACCGTGTTCTGCAAGTTGCGGGGCAATCCGTATGTTGAGTTGGTGCATTGGTTGCACCAAATTCTCAGCACCAACGACAGTGACGTGCATCGCATCGTGCGCCACTTTGATGTTGATGCATCGAAGCTTGCTGCTGACTTGACCAAGGCGCTGGACAAGTTGCCGCGCGGCGCGACCGCGATCTCTGATCTGTCCGAACACATCGAGATGGCCGTTGAGCGGGCGTGGGTGTACGGCACGCTCAAGTATCAGGATTCGCAGGTGCGCAGCGCATACATCATGGTGGGCCTTGTCAAGACGATGGGCCTGCGTAATATTCTCTATGGCATCTCGAAAGAGTTCGAGAAGCTGGGCATTGATGCGCTGTCGGAAAAATTGCCAGATATCGTTAAAGGTTCGCCGGAAGAAACGCTTGCGGCGAGCGACGGATCGGGCCTGGGCGGTGAACCGGGTGAGGCGAGCGGTGCGATGGCCCCGGCGCAAATGGGCAAGCAGGAAGCACTCAAGAAATACGCCGTTGATCTCACCGAAAAAGCCAGGAACGGTGAGCTAGATCCGGTGACAGGACGTGACGAAGAGATTCGCCAGATCGTCGACATCCTCATGCGTCGGCGGCAAAACAATCCGATACTTACGGGTGAGGCGGGCGTCGGTAAAACGGCGGTCGTTGAAGGCTTCGCCTTGCGACTCGCCAAGGGCGACGTTCCGCCGCAGCTCAAAGACGTGTCGCTGTTGACGCTCGATATCGGCCTGTTGCAAGCTGGCGCGAGCATGAAGGGCGAATTCGAGCAGCGTTTGCGTCAAGTCATTGACGAGGTGCAGGCGAGTCCGAAACCGATCATCTTGTTTGTGGACGAAGTTCACACGTTGGTCGGTGCAGGCGGTGCTGCGGGCACTGGTGACGCGGCTAACTTGCTCAAGCCTGCGCTCGCGCGCGGCACGCTGCGCACTATCGGCGCGACAACTTGGGCTGAGTACAAAAAGTACATCGAAAAAGACCCAGCGCTGACACGGCGTTTCCAAGTCGTGCAAGTGCCCGAGCCCGATGAAGCCAAAGCTGTCGCGATGTTGCGCGGTGTCGCCACTGTACTTGAGAAACATCACAAAGTGCTGCTGCTTGACGAGGCAATCACCGCCGCAGTCAACCTTTCGCATCGCTACATTCCGGCGCGTCAGTTGCCGGATAAAGCGGTCAGCTTGCTCGATACGAGTTGCGCGCGTGTAGCGGTTAGCCAGCACGCGACGCCGCCTGAAGTCGAAGATACGATGCGCAAAATTGAGATGCTTGATGTTGAAATCGGCATCATCGAACGCGAAGCAGCGGTCGGCATTGTCATTGGTGAGCGTCTCACCGAAGCTACGGCCAAGCGCGCCGTGCATGCAGAAAAACTCGCGGAATTGGACATCCGCTGGAAAGACGAAAAACTGTTGGTTGAACAAATCCTCGACTTGCGTGGCAAGCTACGCGGCAGTGGCGATGGCAAGGTCGACACCGCCGTGCCATTGGGTGACGATGCGCGGTCGGCGATGCTTGGCGACCTCCGCGATCTGCAAAGCAAGTTGGCTACGATGCAGGGCGACACACCATTGATTTTGCCCGCTGTGGATGCACAAGCCGTGGCTTCTGTCGTGGCTGATTGGACCGGCATCCCGGTCGGTCGCATGGTCAAAAACGAGGTCGAGGCAATACTCAAAATTGCTGATACGTTGAACCAGCGCGTCATCGGCCAACGTCATGGTCTGGACATGATTGCCAAGCGCATTCAAACCAGCCGCGCCAAGCTCGACAATCCGAACAAGCCGATTGGCGTGTTCATGCTGGTCGGCCCGTCCGGCGTCGGCAAGACGGAGACCGCGCTCACGCTCGCCGAACAGCTCTACGGCGGTGAGCAAAACATGATCACCATCAACATGAGCGAGTTTCAGGAGGCGCACACTGTCTCCACGCTCAAAGGCGCACCACCGGGCTATATCGGTTACGGCGAGGGTGGTGTGTTGACTGAAGCCGTGCGGCGTAAGCCGTACAGCGTGGTGTTGCTCGATGAGGTCGAAAAGGCGCACCCCGACGTTCACGAAATCTTCTTCCAGGTGTTCGACAAGGGCGTGATGGAAGACGGCGAAGGCCGTATGATCGACTTCAAAAACTGCGTGATTATTCTCACTAGTAACGTCGGCTCTGAGCTCATCATGAGCATGACGCGCGACCCGGAATTGATGCCACAACCGGAAGATATTGCCAAGGCATTGCGCGAGCCATTGTTAAAGGTTTTCCCCGCTGCTCTGCTCGGCCGTATTCAAACCGTGCCGTACTTTCCGTTGTCCGACGAAATGCTCGGCAACATCATTCGCCTGCAACTCGGTCGTATCAAGAAACGCATCGCGGAAAACCACAAAGCTGCGTTCACTTACAGCGAAGAGGTCGTGTCCACCATCGCGTCGCGCTGCACCGAGATCGAGAGCGGTGGCCGCATGATCGACGCGATTTTGACCAACACCATATTGCCGAAATTGTCTGAGGAATATCTTCGGCGCACGATGGACGGCAAGCCGTTGAAAACAATCGCCATCAATGTCGCTAACGGGGACTTTGAATACGTCTTTGAATAGTAGGTACGTTCGCAAACTGAGCTAAGCGGCCGCGCAACGTCGATGTTTGTTGTCGCAGACGGTGGGTGATAGTTGACGAGCGCTTGCCTGTTAATACGTTCTTTTCAAGGGAGTTTTTATTATGGCGAGAGATATCACGACAGTCGAAGGCCGAAGTATCGTTACTTGGCTTGAGGCAAGAGCAAATCAGAGGATTGACCGAGGCGAATGTTGGGACGCAGCGGAGCTCGGCATTCAAAGTGTGGGTGCGGCTCGGCCTGGCAGTCAGCTCTACGTGTGGGGGCGTGCCGTGCAGTCAACGGCCGTGCAGCTCGGTGACATACTGCAATTCACAAACTTCAAGATGCGCATCACCCAAACTGACAAAAGTTGGGTCGAGACGGGCTTTGGCCTGCCCCGGCACACAGCGATTGTGTCGTATCTCAATACGGACGGTTCAGTCGATGTCCTGCACCAAAACTATGACAACGTCCGCTCGGTTCAGTTATTTGAATGGGTGTATCTCAGAAGTGGCACGTACGGCAGTGAAAAAGTGGCCGTGTCGGGCACCTTCGCCTGCTATCGGCCACGAAAGCCTTAATGAGCAGCTGGATACATCGATTCTCTTGAAATGGCCGATATCGACCGAGGCTCGACCTGCGGCGACAGTTTCAAAAATGCCATCAGCTTTTGTGTCTATGCCGCATTCTCATTGGGCCTAGCGCCGCATAAGGCTAATTGTCGATATCTGCACGAATCAGCGACTTAGCCCATATGTAATCGGCTTTTCATGAAAAAGTTGTTCTGTCAAAGTTGCCGAATCGCTGCATGATTTTGCGGCGGGCAGGCGGCTCCGATTCACGCGCGTCGATTCACCGAGTTAATCCACGCTACATTCAAACTATGGCGCTCGGAACAATCATTTACGCTGGCATCGCCGCGCAAACGAACAACGTTCGGGCGCTGGTGTTGATGGGCGGCGGCGCGCGCACGGCATATCAAGCGGGCGTGTTGAAGGCGATGGCGGCGATGTTGTCGCAAAACAAGAAACCTGACGCGTCGTGGTTTCCATTTCAGGTGTTGGTGGGCACGTCTGCGGGTGCGTTGAACGCGGCGTACATTGCGGGTTGTGCGCAAACCGGTTTAGAGTCGTTTAGCCAGCTCGCGGCGTTCTGGGAGCAAGTGCGTTCGGCCAACGTGTATCAGCTCAACAAAACGTCCGCAGGATCGTGGTTCGGCGGCAGCCACAAATATCTGGCGGCGCTCAATTTGTCGCGCGGCGCGCTGGCTCACGGCGCGATTCTCGACAACGCGCCGCTGATCGAAACCCTGCGCAAAGCGATCTGGTTTCAGGGCATTGATGGCGCGCTCGCGAGCAAAACATTGACCAGCGTCGCTGTCACCGCGTCGAGTTATTCGAGTGGCGTGCATTGGACGTTTTGCCACTCTGACGACGACTCCGCACCCGATCCATGGCATCGGCCCGGACGTCGCGCTGAATTTCAGAGTTTGTCGATTGATCACCTGATGGCATCGAGCGCGATCCCGTTTGTGTTTCCTGCGACGCCGCTCAAGGTGGATGGACAACTGGAATACTTTGGCGACGGATCGATGCGCCAGATTTCACCGTTGTCGCCCGCGATGCATCTCGGCGCGCACCGCATCATGGTGATCGGCGTCGGCCAGCCCAAGCGATCTGGCCTCGGCAGCGATGCGCCAGTGCAAGAAAAGCCGGGCCTCAGCGCGGTCGCGGCGCACGCGATGGCGAGCGTGTTTCATGACACGTTGCAGGCAGACGTGGAGCAGGCGCAGCGAGTGACCGAAACGCTCAAACGATTGCCGCCCGAAGTCGCTGCCGTGTTGCCGTATCGCCCAGTGCGCGTTTTTGCGATGCAGCCATCGCAATCGCTGGATGCTTTGGCGTTGCAGCATGTGCAGGAGTTGCCGTTGAGCATTCGCAAATCGCTCGGTGGATTGATCAGCGATGCCGGTGGCGCGTCGCTTGCGAGCTATTTGTTGTTTGAACCGGGTTTTGTCGCGTCGCTGATGCAAATGGGCCAGCGCGATGCGTATTCACGCGCTGCTGAAATCATCGAATTTTTCCGCGACTGAACCCGGTGTGGATTAGTAGAGTGCTCGGGCGGCGCGCGCTGCGCGGTCATAGGCGCGCTTAAACATTGGAGCCTCGCGCTCGCCGACTTCCGCGCTGTACGCCTTGTCTGCGCGCCACATTTGCAGATACATGCGCTCGCAGGTGGGCTCATCGCCGCCTTGGCAATAGCTAACGGCCAGATTGTTATACGTGATGGCCTTCGAGCGCGCCTGCGCATCCGGATGACTCACCAACTCGTTCCATGCGGCACGGGCAGCGCTGAGTTCACCGCGATTGAACGCGGCTTTGCCTGCGGCTGAAAGCTCTTCAACCGAGCGACGAGCCGCGGCAACGGTGAGCCCGCCGGATGGCGCAGATTTGGCTTGTCGATCAGCGTCGGCTTTGGCTTTTGCTGCGGCCTGACGCTCTTCTTCTTCACGGGCTCGGCGCGCCCGTTCGTCGGCTTCGGCGCGGCTAGCGGCGACCGCCCGTTCGTCGGCCTCTTGCTTGGCGCGTGCTTTGGCACGCTCGTCAGCGTCGGACTTGGCTTTGGCTGTTTTTTCTTGAGCATCCGATTTTGCTTTCGCTTTTTCTTCGGCGTCGCGCTTTGCTTTTTCCACTTTATCGGCCTTGGCTGCGGTAATCGCTTCCTGTTCGAGACGGGCGACCTCTTTTGCTTTGGCTGGATCAACGGCGGGCTGTGCCGTTGGCGCTGAGGGTGCGACCGGTGCAGCTACGGGCGCAGCGGGCGGCGGAACGGGTTCCACTTTCGGTTTGTCCGGCACGACTATCGGCGCTGCCGGAGCAGGATCAACAGCCACCACGGGTGGCACCGGAAGCGCGGTTTTGTGCTTGTCCGTTCGGTTCATTGCGAAGTAACCTGCACCCGCTGCGAGGAGCGCAGCAATGGCTACGAATATCCACATCTTGCTGCCGCTTGAGCTGGCGTCGTCGCCGTACGCTTTGGCACGCGGTGAGGGCATCGCAGCGTCGCCGGTGGCTGGAGGTGACGGCGGCGGTGGCGGCACAGCCATTGACGGCGGCTTCGACCCAGTGACCGGATGCGCGGCACCTGCGGCAGGTTGCCACACGACCGTCGCGTCGGCGTCGGTTGGAAACACGCGTTCCAATGGTTGCGCGGCGCGTGAAGGAACGGGTGCAGTCGGCCTGGTGACGGGGGGCGCGACCGACGGTTGCGTGATCACTTTCGGCTGCCCGGTGACGACGCCCGCTGTTGACATCGCAGCAGCAGCCCCAGCCACTTTTGACAGGTCCACTCGCGCGTACGTCGTGCGTGGCTCCATTGGCAGTGGGTCGTTCCACTGCAAGCCGTCGCGCAGTTCGTCGACCGATTGGTAGCGGTCATCCGGACGCACCGCGAGCGCTTTAGCGAGCGCGTCGAGGAAATACGGCGCGACGGGAATTTTCGCGTTGCTGGCGAGTGTGTTGCGCAGCGGATCGGTGATCATGCGCGCCACGGCTTGCGGCGGCGCGGCACCGGTCAGCAGGTAATACAAAACAGCGCCGAGGCCATAAACGTCTGTCCACGGTCCTTGGCGCATGGTGCCGTCGTCGACGTATTGCTCAATCGGCGCGTAACCTGGCTTGAGGATCGTGGTCAACGCTTGTGTCATGCCGCCGATCACGAGGCGCGCCGCGCCGAGATCGAGCAGCACCGGCGCGCCGTTGCCGCGCATCAAAATATTGTCGGGCGACACGTCGCGGTGGATGACGTTTTGCGCATGCAGCAGCGACAGTGCGTCGAGAATCGGTTCAACCAAGCGGCGAACGTACAGCTCGTCAAAGGTGGTCGTGCCCTGACGCAGTTCGCGCAGGGTTTTGCCGTCGTAGTAGCGCATCGCCATGTAGGCGGTGGAGTTTTGCTCCCAGACGCGGTGGACTTCGACCATCGCGGGATGTGAAAAACGCGCCAGCAATTGTGCTTCACGCAGGAAGTTTTTAAGCCCGGTCGAGAAGGCGTTGGTGTTGAGCTGCGAGCGCACCATGACCGACTGGTTGCCGGTGCGACCGGCAATCGAGGAGGGCAGATATTCCTTGATCGCTACCGTTCGATCCAGCGCGGCCTCGTACGCCAAATAAACAATACCAAAGCCACCCTCACCGACGATGCCGGTAATTTTGAAGTCACCAAGAACGGTGCCAATGGGGAGCTGGTTGAGATTTTGCTGGGACGGGGTATCCATCAGGGCTTGTCAGGACTCTCGGGCGCGAACACCCTCGGATTATGGCGCTTCCGCCGACAAACAGAAAGACGCATCCTGTTACGAAAACGTGACGCGACGCGGGTTAACGTAGTTTGTGCGTTTTTTGACACGTTTTGCATCGCTGGCAGACTGATGACACAGACGTACGGCAGATTACGTCTGAATACCGGGGGTGGACAATAATGTCGATATCACCATCGGCCGCATCAAACACTTAAGTCCAGCGAATTCAGCATGACCGCATCCGCCATCACCAACATCAACGCGCTGCCCAACGACGCTCCGCTTGACGGCTACGTCATCACCGGTTTAATCGGTCAGGGCGGCTTTGGCGTGGTGTACGTAGCGCGCGACTCGCAGACTAATCGCACTGTGGCGATCAAGGAATATTTGCCGTCGGCGATTGCTGGGCGTATCGCCGATGGCAAAGTGGCACCGCGCTCGACCGAGCTTGCCAACGCCTATGCGACGGGGCTCAAGGGCTTTTTGCGCGAGGCGAATTTGCTCTCGGAGTTGAGCCATCCCGCGCTGGTGGCCGTTCACCGCGCGTGGGAGCAAAACGGTACGGCCTACATGGCGATGGCGTATTACCCCGGCAAGACGCTGCGCGACGTGCGCCTGGCGCGGCCTGCGGCGATGACCGAAGCGCACGTCAAAGTGTTGATGATGCCGGTCTTTGAAGCGGTCGCCGAGCTGCATGCGCACCGTGTGATTCACCGCGATATTTCGCCGGACAATATTTTGGTGATGGCCAACGGCGCGACGGTGTTGCTTGATCTTGGCGCGGCTCGGCAAGTGCTTGGCGGCATGACGCAAGCGTTGACCACGATCCTGAAGCCCGGATTTGCACCGATTGAGCAATACGTCGAAGACGGCAGCATGGAGCAGGGTCGTTGGACGGATGTCTACGGCTTGGGCGCTGTGATTTATTTTTTGGCGACCGGCAAACCGCCGACCGCTGCGACGACGCGCATCGTGCGCGACACGTTGCCGAGCTTGGCGGACGCGGTGCCGAACGTTGAATATTCGCCACGATTTGCCCAAGCGGTGACGCGGTCACTCGCGGTGCGTGCGATTGATCGCTTCAAAAGTATGGGCGAATTTCGCGAAGCGCTCGGCTGGTCGATTATGGCCAAAGCGCCGCGCGTTGATGCGGTCACTGAAAAAACGGCGACGCTTGCCTCGCTGACCGCCGAAGACATTCGCCGCATCACCGCGCCCGAGCCAGAAGCGCCGATTCACGCTGCGCCGATTTCATCGCGGACAACGGATTCGCGACGTGCGCCATCGCTCGAAAAAATAAGGGGTCGAAGCGCAAATTACGAGCCGGGCATACGATCCAAATGGCTCATGCCTGCGTTGGTGGTCGCCGTGGTGGTGATTGTCGCGGTCGTGTACTTTTTGCAGCGCTGAGATTAGGGTGCCAGGGCAAAGCATTTTCATACAGCTTTTTTCTGGAAAGCCTGTTCAACTTGGGCTTAGCTCGACATTTAATGTT
>ENA-OBLH01000121-OBLH01000121.1-metagenomes-genome-assembly--contig:-NODE-121-length-26938-cov-5.60164_pt1 | contig 26938 bp, 31 predicted proteins | sample MGYA00153382_OBLH01 | MGnify analysis MGYA00153382
ATCGACGACGACGATCCGCGCATGCCGATCCGCACGCCGCAATATGCGGGTAACCTTGTGGCGCTGTCCAAAGTGCCGGGTGCGAGCGGCCTCGACTGGGCGAGCGCCTTTGCCGCGATCACCTCGAAGCCTGCCGAGGCTTTGGGCTTGGGCGGCGAGATCGGCTCGCTGCGCCCCGGACGTCGCGGGCTTTCGGCTTGGGCGGCGAGATCGGCTCGCTGCGCCCCGGACGTCGCGGCGATGTCGTGATCTGGTCGGGCGACCCGCTCGAACTGTCGAGCGGGGTCGAGAAAGTCTTGATCGACGGGATCGAGCAAAGCCTCGTCACCCGCCAGACGCGGCTGCGCGACCGCTATCTGAAGCCGCAGGAGGGCAGCTTGCCCAAGGCGTACGAGCGGTAATCAACGATCGGGGGGATCATGACACAACTCATTACCGCACTGGCGATGTTCGTCGGCACCCATTTCGCGATGTCGCATCCATTGCGCGGCCCGCTCGCCGCGCGGCTCGGCGAGACCGGGTTTCAGTTGCTCTATGTGTTTGTGTCGTTTGCCACCCTTGGCGCAGCGGCAATCGCATTCCGCAATGCGCCCTATGGCGAGGCGCTGTGGGCGGTCGGCGACGGGTTGTGGCTGGTCTCGACCGTCGTGATGCTGGCCGCGAGCATATTGTTGCTCGGTTCGTTCGTCCGCAATCCCGCCATGCCCGCACCCGGTGCCGCCAAGCTCGCCGCACAGCCCGCGCGCGGTGTTTTTGCGATCACGCGCCACCCGATGATGTGGAGCTTTGCATTGTGGTCGCTGTCGCACGTCCTTGTCGCGCCGCGTCCGGCAGTGATCGTGCTGTGTGTGGCAGTGGCTTTCCTCGCGCTCGTCGGCGCTGCGGGGCAGGACCGCAAAAAGGCGGCGCTCATGGGCGCGGCTTGGCAAGACTGGTCGTCGCGGACGAGCTATTGGCCGTTCGGCGGTCAGGCCTCGGGCCGGATCGCGTGGAGCGCCGCCAAACCGGGGATGCACGCACTTGGCGGCGGGCTGGTCGTGTGGCTGGTGGCGACCTGGGCGCACCCGTTGGCCGGTGCCGGCATGACCGCCGGTATCTGGCGCTGGTTCTAACTTAAGCTTCCGCTTCGTCCTCGCGCCGCCCGACAGCGGCGGTAACGGCGACATCCATCGTCACATTGCCGACAGTGCGAAAAATGTCAGGGATGGTCTCGACGGCAACAAGCAGTGCCAGCGGTTCGAGCGGCACGCCCAGCGCGATCGCGATCGGGGCGACGTTGAGGAAGAACGTCAGCGTGCCGGGCAGGCTGACCGACCCCATCGTCGTGATCGCGGCGACCGCCACACCGGCGGCAAGCGCTGCAGGGGGCACGTCGATCCCGTACCAATGTGCGACATAGAGCGCGACCGCGAGGTTCATTGCCGGACTGGTCGCCCGAAACAGCGCGACCGCCAGCGGCAGGACGACATCGGCAACACTGGCCTTCACCCCGAGCTCGGTGCTGGCGGTCAACATCGCCGGGAGCGACGCCAGCGACGACTGCGTACTGATCGCCACCGCCTGCGGCCCGATGGCCGCCCGGGCAAAGCGCGCCAGCGACAGCCGCGCCCCGACCATCGCCACAACATAGGCTGACAGCAGAATGGCAAATCCCATCGACGACACCGTGACCATGTAATGGACGAATGCGCCGACCGCTTCGGCACCGGTGCGCGCCCCGACGATAAACGCGAGCAGGAAAACGCCGACGGGCGCCACGGCGAGCACCCATTTGATAATGACCAGCATCGCGTCGGACACCGCCGACATGAATCCGACAATGCGTTCGCGCGGTTCGGTCGGCAACTGCAGCGTGGCAAAGGCAAAGAACGCCGCAAAGACCACGAGCGGCAGGATGGCGTCGTTCGCGGCGGCCGCAATCGGGTTCGACGGAATGAGCGACTGGATGAACTCGCCGATGCCCAGCACCGGTCCCGGCGCGGCCGTGCTCGTCATGGCCGCTTTCAGCGACGCCCCTGCGCCCGCCGACAGCGGCCAGGCAGCAAGCAGCGCCGGGACGGCAAGCGCCGCCACAATCGTCGTGATCCACAGGATCGCCACGAACCAGATCATCGCGCGCGCCGTCAGGCGACCGGCGCGCGCGGCTTCGGCGCTTTGCGCGATGCCGACGACAAGCAGCGCAAAGACCAGCGGGACGACTGTCATTCGCAGCGCGTTGAGCCACAATGTCGCGAGCGGACTGGCATAATCGGCAGCTAGCATCGCGTTGGCCGGATACAGCTCGGACCCCGCAATCCCTAAACCAAGGCCGATAACAAGCGCGAGCAGGATGCGGGTAGCGTTGGACATGGCCAGTTGCTAACCGGCGCGCGACCGCAGTCCAAGCGGAATGACACGACTTTAGGGGGTGGCGGCAGATGGCACGCAAATTCTTCGGCACCGACGGCATTCGCGGCCTCACCAACATTGCGCCGATGACGCCCGAGATCGCGATGAAGGTCGGACAAGCGGCGGGCACTTATTTCCTGCGCGGCGACCACCGCCACCGCGTTGTGATCGGCAAGGACACGCGGCTGTCGGGCTATATGGTCGAAAACGCGCTGGTCGCCGGGTTCACCAGCGTCGGCATGGATGTCATCCAGTTCGGACCGGTGCCGACGCCCGCCGTCGCCATGCTCACCCATACGATGCGCGCGGACCTTGGCGTCATGATTTCGGCCAGTCACAACCCGTTTCAGGACAATGGTATCAAATTGTTCGGCCCCGACGGGTTCAAGCTGAGCGATGAAGCCGAGGCCGAGATCGAGGCCTTGCTGGCCGGATCGTTGAAACTGGCACCCGCCGCCGATATCGGCCGCGCGCGTCGCGTCGAGGATGCACGCGGACGATATATCCATTTCGCCAAATCGACCTTTCCCGAAGACCTGCGCCTCGACGGCCTGAAGATCGTCATCGATTGCGCGAACGGTGCCGCCTATCAGGTCGCCCCCTCGGCGCTATGGGAATTGGGGGCCGAGATCGTGACCCTGGGCGTGACGCCCGACGGCAAGAACATCAATAAAGGGTGTGGATCGACCGCGCCCGCGCTGTTGCAGGAAACCGTTGTGGCCAGCGGCGCGCATATCGGGATTGCGCTCGACGGCGACGCCGACCGCTTGATCGTGGTCGATGAAAAGGGTCAGGTCGTCGATGGCGACCAGTTGATGGCGTTGATCGCGGTCAGCTGGGCGCGCAGCGGGATGCTGGCAGGCGGCGGGCTGGTCGCCACGGTCATGTCGAACCTCGGCCTCGAACGCTATCTGTCGGGTGAGGGGCTGACCCTCGAACGCACCGGCGTCGGCGACCGTTATGTCCTCGAACGGATGCGAAGCGGCGGCTTCAACGTCGGTGGCGAGCAATCGGGACACATCATCCTGTCGGACTATGCGACGACCGGCGATGGCCTGATCGCGGCGCTGCAGATTCTCGCCGAACTGGTCGCAACGGGCAAACCGGCTAGCGAACTGCTCCACCTGTTCGACAAGGTGCCGCAATTGCTCAAGAATGTGCGCTTCTCGGGCGGCAAGCCGCTCGACGACGCGCGGGTGAAGGCGGCGATTGCCGAGGCCGAGGCAGAGCTTGTCGGGCGAGGACGGTTGGTAATCCGTCCTTCGGGTACGGAGCCGCTGATTAGGGTGATGGCGGAGGGCGACGACGAAGCGCAAGTCCATCGGCTGGTCGATATGATCTGCGATACGGTGAAGGCGGCGGCGTGAGCTTGCAAACTATGGCTCTAAGTGCTATAGAATGAGGGTCTACCTAACCCGCGAGTTCAGGAAGGCGGCGCGTCGGTTTCGCATTGACGATGCTAATTTGATGGCTGTTGTCGCCGATATTTCGGCGGGTTTGGTCGATGCGTGGTTGGGTAGTGAGGTTATAAAGCAACGGGTTGCCCGGGCCGGTGCCGGGAAATCCGGCGGCTACCGGGTATTGCTTGCTTTCAGGATCGAACATCGTTGTGTGTTCGTCGATGTGTTCGCAAAGAATGAAGAAGCGAATATCTCGGAGGCGGACCTGAAGGATCTGAGACGCGCAGCCAAGATGGTGCTGAGTCTGGACGACGATGCGATTAAAGGCCTGTTAGCCGACGGGCACTGGCTCGAACTGGAGTTGGAAGGATGAAGTATCGTAGCCGAATGGCTGGCGTCATTCACCGGGCGATGTCCGATGTTCACGATGTCGGTGGGATCGACGATCTTACGATGCGTAAGTTCGACCAATCTTGTTTGACGCCGGTCGAGAACGTCGCACCCGAAGAGATCAGGGCGATCCGCAAGCGCGAGCGCGTAAGCCAGTCGGTTTTCGCGCGTCATCTTTATGTAACGCCCGGGTTGGTCAGCAAGTGGGAACGCGGCGAGAAACGCCCGAGCGGCCCGGCGTTGAAATTGCTCAGTATCGTCAAAGACCGCGGCATCGAAGCGATACGCTGATGCTCGACATGCGGCCCGATTGCGAACGCTGCGGCACCGATTTGCCGCCGTCGACAGGCGGAGCGTTCATCTGTTCGTTCGAATGCACGTTCTGCGCGGACTGTGCCGACGCAATCGACGAACGTTGCCCGAACTGTGACGGGGAGCTGACCGACCGGCCGACGCGGGCGAAGGCTTTGCTTGAAAAGTTTCCGGCATCCACAGTGCGAAAGTTCAAAGGTTAGTCACGACGCCGCAAACAGGGCTGTCCTACAGTTGAACGGCTGTGGCAGGGTAGGTTGATGATGCCTGCTCTAATCTTGCTGCGTTGCAACATAAATAGACAAATTTGCTGCGTTAGGAGGGCATACCCCCTCTTCCATATCGTCAGCTTTGGCAGCTTCCAACCCTTCGCAGGCGCAGCATGACGCCCCGCATCCTCATCATCGCCGGGTCCGACTCGGGCGGCGGCGCAGGCATTCAGGCGGACATCAAGACCGTCACGATGCTCGGCGGTTTCGCGACGACGGCGATTACGGCGATCACTGCACAGAACACTTTGGGTGTGATGGCTGTGCACCCTGTGCCGACCGACATAGTCATCGCGCAGATCGACGCAGTGCTCAGCGACATCGGCGCAGACGCGATTAAGATCGGCATGATCGGCAGCGCCGAGACCGCCAATGCGGTCGCGGACCGACTCGCGCATGTCGACGTGCCCATCGTCTTCGACCCGGTGATGGTCGCGACGAGCGGCGCGAAGCTGGCCGATGCGGCGACGATTATGGCGTTCCGGCGGCTGATGGCGCTTGCTACCGTGACGACACCGAATATTCCCGAGGCCGAGGCGCTGGGCGGCTACGAAGCCATCGGGCGGCACGGTTGCCATGTCGTGGTCAAGGACGGACACGGCGAGGGCTATTATGTGGTCGACCGGGTGCTCGCGCCCGACGGGACGGAGGTGACGCGACTGGAAGGCAAGCGTTTCGATACCGACGACACACACGGCACTGGCTGCACCTTTGCCAGCGCGCTCGCCTGTGGGTTGGGCGCGGGCATGGATATGACTGCGGCCTTTCAGCAGGCGGTTCGCTTTGTGCGGCTCGCGATCCTCGGTGCGCCGGGGTTCGGCTCGGGTCATGGCCCCATTGGGCACCATGAAGTGACCGACTTCATCGAAGAACGCCTCGATCCTGACGACGACTTATGATCGTCGGCGTGGATGAGGCGGGACGGGGGCCCCTTGCGGGCCCCGTCGTTGCCGCCGCTGTGGTGCTGTGCAAGCCGCGCCCTTCGGGACTCGATGATTCGAAGAAGCTGTCGGCAACACGGCGGGCCGAACTCGAAGCCGCGATCAAGCGGCGGTGTCGCTGGGCGGTCGGGATGGCCGATGTCGAGGAGATCGACCGGCTCAACATCTTTGGCGCGACAATGCTGGCGATGACGCGCGCGGTGGCTGCGCTCGGGTGCTGTGACGATATTGTCGAGGTGCGGGTCGACGGCAATCTGACCCCGGCGGGCCGCGTTGATGGCTGGCGCTGGGCGGCGCGCGCGATTGTCGGCGGCGATGCGATCGAGCCCTGCATCTCCGCCGCGAGCATCATTGCTAAGGAACACCGCGACCGGATCATGCGCGCTGCGGCTGTCGACCATCCGCATTACGGGTGGGTCCGCAACAAGGGCTATGGCGCACCCGAACACCTGCGTGCGCTGGCCGAACACGGCCCGACGCCACTTCACCGCCGCAGTTTTGCCCCTGTCGCGAAATATTTTTCGGGTGTGAGTCCGGCAGGTCACACCCCTATTAGTTGAGTCTGTGTATGAAGAGAGTCGCTACATATCCACACAGACTCGTTTCGTTCCGTTTGCGTTGAAGGGGTTTCTTAAGACTCTTTGTTAACTGTGCCCTTGACGTTGGACTCGCCCTGACTCACTCAGGCAGCGGGATTTAAGGGGCAGGTCGATGGGGGTACTCGAACGTCTGAAGGCTGCGGCGCCGGTCGTCGACCTGCCGCTCGATACCATCCTGATGGATGATTGCATCGCGGCGATGGCGGGCCTGCCCGACGGCTGCATCGACATGATTTTCGCCGATCCGCCCTATAATCTCCAGCTCGGCGGCGACCTGTTCCGGCCCGAAGGCGGCCGTGTCGATGCGGTCGATAACGACTGGGACAAGTTCGAAACTTTCGCGGCGTACGACGCCTTCACCGCCGCTTGGCTGGCCGAGGCGCGGCGCATCCTGAAGCCCGATGGTACGCTTTGGGTGATCGGCAGCTATCACAATATCTTCAGAGTGGGGGCCAAGGTTCAGGACCAGGGCTATTGGATCCTCAACGATATCGTCTGGCGCAAAGCCAATCCGATGCCCAATTTCAAGGGCACCCGCTTCACCAACGCGCACGAGACTTTGATCTGGGCGGCGCGGTCGGAGAAGTCGCGCTACACCTTCAACTATCGCGCGATGAAGACGCTCAACGACGAGTTGCAGATGCGGAGCGACTGGAGCCTGCCGATCTGCGGCGGCCCCGAACGTATCAAGCGCGACGGGACCAAGGCCCATCCGACACAAAAGCCCGAGGCGTTGCTCTACCGCGTGCTGCTCGCCGCGACCAAGCCCGGCGATGTCGTGCTCGACCCGTTCTTCGGCACGGGCACGACCGGCGCGGTCGCGAAACGGCTGGGACGGCATTTCATCGGCATCGAACGCGACGCGACCTATTGCGATGTGGCGCATGAACGCATTGCCGCCGCTTTGCCGCTCGATGAAAGCGCGGTGACCACGATGATGGCCCCGACGGCGGCAACGCGGGTGGCGTTCGGGACTTTGGTCGAAACGGGCTTGCTGCCGGCGGGTAGCGAAGTGTTCGACACCAAGCGCCGCTGGGTCGCCAAGGTCCGCGCCGACGGATCGCTGATGTGCGAAACGGTGGCGGGGACGATCCACAAGCTGGGCGCGTCGTTGCAAGGCGCCCCGTCGTGCAACGGTTGGACGTTCTGGCACTATGCCGACGGCGGCGAGGTGAAACCCATCGACGCGCTGAGGCAGACCTATTTGTTGAGTACCGAACCCTAAACCATTGCTTTCCCGAGCGCAGTCGAGGGACTACACCGAGCGCAGTCGAGGTGTCTGGCCGCGTGAGCGTTGTTCTCGACTTCGCTCGAACTAGTCCCTCGACTACGCTCGGGAAACGGATCTCATGACCATCCACCAACTCATCTACATGTCCGAACCGTTCGGCTTCGACGACGGTATCCTCAACGGCATATTGTCGATCTCGCGGCGGAATAACGTCCGCGACGGGCTGACCGGCGCGCTGGTATGTCGACGGGATATCTATTTGCAGCTGCTCGAAGGACCGGCGGTGGCGATCGAGGCAACCTACGCACGGATCAAGCGCGATGACCGACATCTGGCTATCGTTCAGCTGGTATCCGAGCCAGTCGAGGCGCGGTTGTTCCCCGATTGGGCGATGCGCGACGATCCCGCGCGGTCGTGGATGTGGAGCGAGGCCGAGGTCGGCGCAGGTGCAGTGCAGGCCGCGACCCCGGCGGAAGTACGCAACGTGTTCGAGCGCGTGGCGCGCGAGGCGGTCTGACGATGGCGCTCTACCTTCGTCCGACGGCGTTCATCGATTCACCTGTCGGTTTCGACGGGCAGTTCCTGCGGCTGGCGGGGGGGATGTCGTTTTTCTCCGCCTTCGAAGTCATCGCGGTCGAGGACGGCGCGCGGGTATCGAAGCGGTTGGTGCCGGTCGGCGACATCGACGCGGTCGTGGCGGGTGATGAAGCCGCCACCACTGCTCTCGCTCGCCTGACTAGCCCGCGTGCAGCACTTGCACTTGGCGAGCGCACGATCCGCCTTGACCAGCCGCAGGTCATGGGCATCCTCAACATGACGCCCGACAGCTTTTCCGATGGAGGCAAGCACGATGGCGATGCTGAGGCCGCTGCGAGCGCAGGCGTGGCAATGGCGGCGGCAGGCGCGGCGATGATCGACGTCGGCGGTGAGTCGACCCGTCCGGGGGCAAAGCCGGTTTGGGAAGGCGACGAGATCGCGCGAACCGTACCAGTGATCGAACGGCTGTCGCGCGCAGGTGTGGCGGTTAGTATCGACACGCGCAAAGCCGCTGTGATGGGCGCGGCGCTCTCGGCGGGGGCGACGCTGGTCAACGACGTGTCAGCGCTGTTGCATGACGCGCAGGCGGTGGCGCTGATGGCGGCGAGCAGCTGCCCGGTGGTCATCATGCACTCGCCTGATGCGGCAAAGTCACTGCATGATGGGGGCGTCTACAAAGACCCGCTGATCGAGACGTACGACTGGGTCGCCGACCGCATCGCGGCGCTGAAAGCAGCGGGTATCGCGCGCAGCCGGTTGATCGTCGATCCCGGCATCGGCTTCGGCAAGGGCGTTGCGGAGAATCTCGCGCTACTCAACGGTCTGTCGCTGTTCCATGGCCTCGGCTGCCCCCTTTTGGTAGGGGCAAGCCGCAAACGCTTCATCGGCGCGCTGGCAGGCGAAGCGCCGGTCGAGGATCGGTTGGCGGGGAGTCTTGCTGTTGCGCTTAAAGCCGCTGAGCAGGGCGCGCAGATTGTGCGGGTCCACGATGTGGCGGAAACGGTGCAGGCATTGAAAGTGTGGCGGGGGATGCGCGATCAGGGGCTGAGCGGGTAGATTTCGACATTGGGTACAGACTTGGCGACGGATGACCGAACCTCGCGGCTGTCAAGAAACTTATAGAGAATATCGCGCTGCTTTTCAGGTGCCTCGTCCCAGAAATTATCTGGCCTTTTCAAAGCGCGCTGCTCTTCGTCGTAGTGCCACATAAAAAGGCCCGCCAGTTGATCCCGAAACTGCGGCGCTCGCAACCGATCAAGGTAGGGCACTATCGACAGTGACGCGCGGGCAATGCCACACAATAGCGCATCTCCATCCCACCCGTAGTAAACGGTTCCGTCGCCTTCACGATTGTGCTTTGCACGCCATGTGAGTGCCAACGCATACCATGCCTCAATCACGTTTATGACTGCCTGCTGTTCATTGCGATCCCAGGTCTGCCAGTCAGCAAGGGTCAAAGCTCGCAGGGTGATTTCAGGAGATGGCCACCAGCTATCGTCGTGGACAGCAATCTCCAGAATACGAGGCAGCAGATAACGAAAGTCGTTCGGGCCGCCGACCGTAAGAAACACAACTTCGGCATAGGGTGTCATTTGGGCTGCGCTGATTTCGCGCAGGGGCGTCCCAAGTAAGCGCTGAGCCTCTGTTTCGTCCACGCAGCAGGGACAGGTTAACATCGAGGTCGGCCGTTCGACCCTTCCGAACACGCGGTAAAGATTTTCAATCGCTGCCGTCAGGTCGCTCATGAACGCACCCTGCCCCTTCAGATGAAGACGTCAAGCCGCGTCCTGAATGCCTAGTTCTGCCAGCTTGCGATACAGCGTCGAGCGTCCGATCCCCAGACGCCGCGCGACTTCGGTCATGCGACCGCGATAATGGCCGATCGCCAGCCTGATCACATCGGCCTCGATAGCGTCGAGCGCGCGCAGATTGCCGTCGGGCTGGTAGAGCGCGACGCCCGCGCCCGAGGGTTCGCCGGGTTGCGGGGTGTTGAGCGATTGCGCGGCGATGTGCGGGAAGTCGCCCGCGGTCAGGGCGTCGCCCTCGCACAGCACCGCCGCGCGGAACAGCACGTCGTGAAGCTGGCGGACATTGCCCGGCCAGACATAGCCCGAGAGCAGCGCCATCGCCTCGTCGGTGATGCCCAGATCGCGTAGGCCCGGCTGGCGCGCGATGCGGCTGAGCAAATGGCGGGCCAGCGCGGGCACATCACCGCGACGCTCCCGAAGCGGGGGGATCGTTAACTGAACAGCGGCGAGGCGGTAATACAGGTCTTCGCGGAAATGCCCCGCCGCGACGCGGTCGAGCAGGGTGCGGTTGGTCGCGGCGACAATGCGGACATCGACCTCGCGTGGGTAGCGCGCGCCCGCCGCGATAACTTCGCCCGATTGCAACACGCGGAGCAGTTTGACCTGTGCATCGACCGGCAGTTCGCCGACCTCGTCGAGGAACAACGTCCCGCCATCGGCGTCGATCAGCTTGCCGATCTGACTGGTGAACGCGCCCGCGAACGCGCCTTTTTCATGGCCGAACAGTTCGGATTCGATCTGGTTGACCGGCATCGACCCGCAATTGACGACGACCAGCGGGCGTTTGGCGCGGGGGGAGGCGGCGTGAATGGCCTCGGCGATCACCGCTTTGCCGACGCCGGTTTCGCCCTCGACCAGCATAGGCACACGGGCGCGGGCGGCCTTGGCTGCGATGGCGAGTGCGGCACGGAATTTGGGGGCCGAGCCGACGATCTCGTCAAAGCCCAGCGCCGCGCCGATCTTCTCGGTCAGGGGGCGCAGTTCGCCGCCATCGGTGCCGTTCTGGATTGCCGCCTCGAGAGCCGCAAGCAGCCGTTCGGGCGCAATCGGCTTCACGAGGAAGTCCGAAGCTCCCGCGCGCATTGCCGTCACTGCGACGTCGATGCTGTTGTTCGCGGTGAGCATCAGAATCGGCAGTGCGGGGCGACGCGCGCGCAATTCTTCGATCAGGGGAGCGATATCGTCGCCCACATCGATCAATATCGCGTCGAGCATCATGCCGTCGCGGGTGCCGAGCGTCGCAATCGCGACTTCGCATTCGGGCGCGACGATGGTGCGCCAGCCTGCGCGCGCAGCGAGCGCCGACACCAGCCGCGCCTGCGCGGGCTCGGCATCGACGAGCATCAACATGCGGGTCCCGTTCGGCGTCATTGTGTTTGCGTGCTGTCCACTCTTGCCCTGAACGACCGCCATAGCGCGCGGGAGTAAAGGTCGGCTTAAGGGAGTGGGCGAAACCCTTGACCGGTTCTGCGCCACCGGTAAGGACAGGCGCAACAATCACCGACCAAAGAGGGTGCGACATGGCCGGACACGGCGAGAATAACGGCGAAGCGGGCGCGATGGATATTTCCGCCCACCGTGCGTCCTACGAAGGCTTTATGAGCTGGTTCAAATGGGGAGCCATCGCGTCCTTCGTCGTGACCGCCATCGTCGTCGTCATTATCGCCTGATGAAGATCGGCGTCCTCAAGGAAACTGCCGAGGGTGAGCGTCGCGTTGCCGCCAGCCCCGAAACCGTCAAGAAGTTCATTGCGCTTGGCGCGATCGTGGCGGTTGAAAAGGGCGCAGGCGCGACCGCGGCTGTCGATGATGCCGCTTATGAAGCGGCAGGGGCGACGACAGGCACGCGCGCAGCGACGATAAAGGACGCCGATATTTTGTTGGGGGTAGCCGGACCGACACCGGCGAGCCTCAAGGGCGTAAAATCTGGCGCGTGGCTCGCGGCGGGGCTCAACCCGTTTGGTGAGCGTAGCCGTGTGGACGAATATGCCGCGCTTGGTATCGAGGCGCTGGCGATGGAATTCATGCCGCGCATCACCCGCGCGCAGTCGATGGACATATTGTCGTCGCAGTCGAATTTGAGCGGCTACAAGGCGGTGCTCGATGCGGCAGGCGAGTACGGCAAAGCTTTCCCGATGATGATGACGGCGGCCGGTACGGTTACTGCCGCGCGTGTCTTCGTTATGGGTGTCGGCGTTGCGGGGCTGCAGGCGATTGCCACGGCACGGCGGCTGGGCGCGCAGGTTTCGGCCACCGACGTGCGGTCGGCGACCAAGGAACAGATCGAATCGCTGGGCGCGAAAGCGATCTTCGTCGAGGATGTGAAGGGCATCGAGGGCGAAGGCGCGGGCGGATACGCCACCGAAATGTCCGACGAATACAAAGCGGCACAGGCGGCACTCGTGTCGAGCCACATCGCCAAGCAGGACATCGTCATCACTACCGCGCTGATCCCTGGGCGTCCTGCTCCAAGACTGATTTCGGACGCGCAAATCGCCAGCATGAAGCCGGGCAGCGTGATCGTCGATCTCGCGGTCGAAGCGGGCGGCAACGTCGAGGGCGCGGTTGCAGGTCAGGTCGTCGAGATCCACGGCGTCAAGATCGTCGGTCATAAGAACGTGCCGTCGCGGCTGGCAACCGACGCGAGCGCGCTGTTCAGCCGCAATCTCTACAACTTCCTCAGCGCATTCTGGGACAAGGAAGCGGGCAAACCGGTGCTCGACGAAGAAATCGGCAACGCGATCCGCCTGACCCAGGGCGGCAAGGTCGTGAACGAGCGGTTGCTGGGGTGATTGACGTCGAGGTCTCTGCCATTCCTCCCCGGAACGGGGAGGGGGACCGCGCCCCTTCTTCGGGGCGTGGTGGAGGGGGCGCACGACGTGTGGTGAAGCCCGGCGTTGATCGCGCCCGTCGCTTGCGCCGCGAAATGTCACCCGCTGAGCATCGCCTGTGGGCGCAACTTCGTGGTCAGCAACTCGGCGTGAAATTTCGCAAGGGACATCCCGTCGGGCCGTACGTCGCCGACTTTTATTGTTGTTCGGCTTGTCTCGCGGTCGAGGTCGATGGAGGCTTCCATGACAATGCCGGCGCGCAGACTTACGACGAAGACCGCGATGCCTTCTTTCGCGAGAATGGGCATCGCGTTTTGCGGATTCCTGCCCGCGACGTCTTCCAGAACTTGGATGGCGTCCTCACCGCGATAGCGGCGCGCGTGGCGAACCCCCTCCACCATGTTTCGCATGGTCCCCCTCCCCGTTCCGGGGAGGAATAGGAAGCACTTATGGACTTCATCAGCATCCTTTCCATCTTCGTGATGGCCTGTTTCGTCGGCTATTATGTCGTCTGGTCGGTGACGCCCGCGCTGCACACGCCGTTGATGGCGGTGACCAATGCGATTTCGAGCGTCATCATCGTTGGCGCGCTGGTCGCCGCCGCGGCGTCGGGTGCGCCGGGGGCGAAGTGGCTGGGGCTGCTCGCGGTGGTGATGGCGAGCGTGAATATCTTCGGCGGGTTTGCGGTCACGTCGCGGATGCTGGCGATGTACAAGAAGAAGGATCGCTAGGGTGGAACATGCAGCCGGGCCCGCCTGGGTTTCCATTGCCTATCTGATTTCGGGCGTCCTGTTCATCCTGGCGCTGCGCGGGCTGTCGTCGCCGTCGTCGTCGCAGCGCGGCAACCGCTTCGGCATGATCGGCATGGCGATTGCGGTAGTGACGACGTTGGTTACTCACATTCCGGGAGCTCTGTCCTCGTCGGCTGTCGGCAAGCTCTGCAATCAGATGTACGTCGAGGGCATGGTGAAGGGGTCTTCTTGCCAAGACATTTCCTATAGCCCGCCCTTCGTTGTGGACTGGGTGACGCTCGCTCAGATTCTCGCCGCCATCGGCATTGGTGCCGTCATCGGCATTGTCACCGCGCGCCGCATCAAGATGACCGACATGCCGCAGCTCGTCGCGGCGTTCCACTCGCTCGTGGGCCTTGCGGCGGTACTCGTTGGCGTCGCGGCCTATCTCAACCCGCAAGCGTTCGGCATCATGCAGCCCGACGGCCTTGACATCGCCAAGGCGAGCCGGATCGAGCTCGGTCTCGGCGTCGCCATCGGTGCGATCACCTTCAGCGGCTCGGTGATCGCGTTCCTGAAGCTCAACGGCAATATGAGCGGCAAGCCGATCATCCTGCCGCTGCGCCACGTCATCAACCTCGGCACGCTCGCCGCGATCATCATGCTGGTTGCGATCTTCGGCCTTGGCACGCCCGAATTGTTCTGGGCGATCGTGATCCTGTCGTTCCTGATCGGTTTCCTGCTGATCGTCCCCATTGGCGGCGCGGACATGCCGGTCGTGGTGTCGATGCTCAACAGCTATTCGGGCTGGGCGGCGGCGGCGATGGGGTTCACCTTGCACAACACCGCGATGGTCATCACCGGTGCGCTGGTCGGGTCGTCGGGCGCGATCCTGAGCTACATCATGTGCAAGGCGATGAACCGCAGCTTCATCAGCGTTATCGCGGGCGGCTTCGGCGGCGACAGCGGCGGTGGCGCGGGCGGCGAAGCCAAGGAACAGCGCCCGTGGAAGCGCGGCTCGGCCGAAGACGCGGCCTATATGATGAAACAGGCAGACAGCGTCATCATCGTGCCCGGCTATGGCATGGCGGTGGCGCAGGCGCAGCACGCGCTGCGCGAGATGGGCGACCTGCTGAAAAAGGAAGGCGTCACCGTCAAATACGCGATCCACCCCGTCGCGGGGCGGATGCCGGGCCATATGAACGTGCTGCTTGCGGAGGCGAACGTGCCCTATGACGAGGTCTTCGAACTCGAGGACATCAACAGCGAATTCGCACAGACCGATGTCGCGTTCATCATCGGCGCGAACGACGTGGTGAACCCGGCAGCGAAGACCGACAAGTCGTCGCCGATTTATGGGATGCCGGTGTTCGACGTCGACAAGGCGAAATCAGTGTTCTTCATCAAGCGGTCGATGGGCGGCGTCGGCTATGCGGGCGTCGATAACGACGTGTTCTACATGGACCAGACGATGATGCTGCTGGCCGATGCGAAGAAGATGGTCGAGGACATCAATAAGAGCCTAGCCCATTAACCCGTCATTGCGAGCGTAGCGAAGCAATCCACCTACCCGCTAGGGCGCATGGATTGCATCGCAGAACTCGCTCGCAACGACGGTCAACTATGCCCGGCGTAGCTCGCGTCCTGCCGCGCATCCATGAACATCGACGACACGATCTGCCATCCGCCGTCGCCCTGACGCGATACGACATGGAGCGAGCGATTATCGCGCAGCGCGATACTGCCACCGCCGACCAGACCTTGGCCCGACACCTGCAAGTGGCACGACACGACCGCATGGTCGCGATCGAGCCGCCGCAGCGCGAGTTCGGGCGGCGCGACCGGTTCTCCGTCGTTGAAATTATCGTCGGCGAACAGGCCGTTGAGATAGCCGGTGATCTCCGCGTCGCCGCGCTTGACACTGCCGAACGCGTTCACCCAGTCGGCATCGTCCGAATAGACGCCCTGGAGCAGCGCGACGTTGCGGCTGGCAAAGGCCATCAGCGCGCGGCCGATGGTCCCGCCGATTGCGGCGCGGTCGGCCTCTTCCATTGCTTCGATCCCGTTGATGCGGAGCATGGTCTGTGTCTCGGCCACGGTCATTCCTTTCGTTTAGGTGAGGTACGCAAACTCAAAAGGCGAATGCACGGATGACGACCAGCGCAACGCCGAACAGTGCGAAGCAGGCGGGGACGGTCAGCACTTGTGCCGCGACGGTTGTGGTATCCATCGGTCCGGTCCAGGTCGCGAGCGGGCCGATGCCGCGTGCGAACGGAGACGGTGTCTTCGCCGAGTTCTGCGCGAACAGCACACTCGCCGTGCCGAAATACATCGCCGCATAGGCGACGCTGATCGCGATCATGAACAGCGCAGCGCGATCGTGCCCCGTCGCGATCAGCAGACCGCTGAAGAAGACGCCGTAGCAGCCCGCCATGGCGCGCCAAATCCAGCGCGGCATCTCGAGGTCGGCACTTTCCGGCTGCACATGACGCGGCACAGCTGGCACAGGGTGGAGGATCGCGAGTACGCCCGCATCGACGCAATCGGGCAGGTCGATGTCGAACGCGGCGGTACGGTCTTCAAACATGGCTCAGTCCTTTCATGGCTGACACGTCGGTACGGTGGTCGCGCTGGATGCGGATGCCGGTCAGCAGGCTGTCGGCGATCATACGGGCGCGATTGGAAATAAGGGTGCTGGCGGCGGGGTCGCGCTCGATCCCGGCGAGCGTTTCGTCGAACAGGGTGAGCCAGCGCAGGAATTCGGGGCGTTCGATCTGCGGAATTGCGGCGTGAAGGCGCATCGGGCTGCCCTCGAAGCGCCCGTCGCCGCGTAGGATCGCGGCCCAGAACGCCTTCATCCGCGCGAGGTGCGGGGTCCAGTCGTCGACGCGGCTCGCGAACACCGGGGCGAGCACCGCATCGGTGCGGACACGGGCGTAGAACCCCTCGACGAAGGCGTCGATGAACCCCGCATCGATCCCGAGCGCATCGGCTTCGGCGCGTTTGGCGGCGCGGGCACGGTCGGCATGGGTGGCGGTGTCCGGCATCGAAACGACTCGATAAGTGGTAATTGATATGCCACTTATAGCGTGCTTGCCGATTAAAGCAACATCTAATATACTACTTTAATGCAACTCAATCTCCAGACCGATTATGCGCTCCGCGCGCTGATGTTCCTCGCGACCGAAAACCGGCAGGCCTCGGTCGACGAGATCGCCACGGCCTATGGCATCTCGCGGCATCATTTGATGAAGGTCGTGCAGCGGCTGGCGGCGCTCGGCTATGTCACGGCACGGCGCGGGCGCGGGGGCGGGCTGCTGCTGGCGCGCGAGGCCAAGGACATCAACGCAGGAGAAGTGGTTCGTGCCTTCGAGCCGACGGGGACGTTCGTCGAGTGTTTTGACCGCACGACCAATACCTGCCCGGTGGCGGGGGTGTGCGGCCTGCAAGGCGCGCTCAACCTGGCTTTGCGCGACTTTCTTGCGCGGCTTGACGGGTATACGATTGTTGACCTCGTCCCCAGCAAGGACCGTTTCCGCGCACGTCTGTTCCCGGCGTTGACAGGGACCGATGCAAAGGGGGATGTACCCGCAGCGATTTGAACAACAGGGAGAGCGCCGTGACCGATGCCAGCCGTAGAGACATTCTGACCCATGGCATCGTCGGTGCATCGCTTGCCGCCGCGCCGTCGCTCTCCTTCGCCCAGTCCGGCGACATGGCAAAGCTTCGCAAGGCCGTCGATGCGGGTAACGATGCCGCGATCAAACGCATTCAGGAATGGATCGCACTCCCCTCGATCGCCGCCGAGAACCGCGATATGATGAAGGGCGCGCAGTATATGGCGGCGCTTGCCAAGGACGCGGGGTTTCAAAAGGTCGAGATCGTGCCGACCAAGGGGCACCCTTCCGTCTTCGCGACGCTTGATGCGGGGGCGAAGCGGACGATGGGCATCTATTTCATGTACGACGTGAAACAGTACGACCCGGCCGAATGGTCGTCGCCGCCGCTCGAAGCGCGGATCGTCGACAAGCCCGGCTGGGGCAAGGCCATCGTCGGGCGCGGGGCCATAAATCAAAAAGGCCCGCAGGCGACCTTCCTCGCCACATTGCACGCCTTCCGCGCGGCGGGCGTGAAGCTGCCGGTCAATCTCGTCCTGCTGGCCGAGGGCGAGGAGGAAATCGGCTCGCCCAATTTCAGCGATGCCGCGACTAGGCCCGATGTGCTGGCCGCGCTCAAACGGTGCGAGGGGATCATCATTCCCGCCGCGTGGCAGGACAAGCAGGGCAATGTCGACGTCAACCTAGGGTCGAAGGGGATTATCGAACTCGAACTGATCGCCAGTGGCGCGAAGTGGAAACGCGGCCCAGCGAAGGATTTGCACTCGAGCTACAAGGCGATGGTCGATTCACCCTCGTGGCGTCTGGTGCAGGCGTTGCAGACGCTCGTGTCGCCCGACGGCAATACGCCCGCGATCGATGGCTGGTTCGAAAATGTCCGCCCGCTGTCGGCGCGCGAAAAGGCGCTGATCGCCGAGAACGCCAAGCGCGGCAACGAAGCCGATATGAAGGCATCGATGGGCGTGCCGGTGTGGATCGACGATTTGCCATTCCAACAGGCACTCGAACGCCTCGCGTCGCAGCCGACGGTCAATATCGAGGGGCTGGTCGCGGGCTATACCGGCCCGGGCGGCAAGACCGTGCTCCCCGCGCGCGCGGTGGCCAAGATCGATTGCCGCCTAGTCCCCAACCAGACCCGCGCCGAGGCCACGCGCAAGTTGCGCGCCCACCTCGACAAGCGCGGCTTTACCGATATCGAGGTCAACGTGTCGGGCGGTTACGACCCGACCGAAACCGCCGAGGACAGCCGCGTCATCCGCGCTGAGCTTGCGACCTACAAGCGCGCAGGGCTGACCGCGACGCTCAATCCGCGCCTCGCGGGGTCGTGGCCGGGGGCGGTGTTCACGGCACCACCCGTGTCGATCCCGGCGGGACATTTCGGCCTCGGCCACGGGTCGGGCGCGCATGCGCCGGACGAGTACTACGTCATCGAGTCGATCAACCCCAAGGTCGCGAGTCTGCCACAGGCGACAATGGGCTTCACCGATTTCCTGTATCAGATTGCGGCGGTCAGCTGAACGTCGTCGCCGCGACTTGGACAAAGCCCAAGTCGTCAGTCGCAGCTTCGCGCGCTGGCCGGGCTTGTCGCTTCGCCGATTAGCGCCGCTAATCCGTCGGGCGACTGCGCCTAGAATCGCTTGCGGAAATCGATCTCGAGGAACCGCCCGCGCGGGTCGATATAGCCGGGCTGATAACCAAGTGGCACCAACCCGGCACCGTCGCGGACGTCGCGGATCGAGTTGAACAAGTTCTGCACGCTCAGCCGCAGGCGCGCGCCTTTCAGGAAGGGGACACCCTCGACCAGCTTCTTGCGGCTGTCGAAATTCAGGAACGCATTTAGATTGAGCGTTGCCAGACCGCCGAAGCGCAAGGTCGAGGCCGCAGTCGATCCGGTAACGACCGATCCGCTCTGGTAGCTGCCGTTCAGGCGGAACCCCAGCCCCTTGTTGAACCAGCCTGCGTCGAGGTCGAAACTGTGGCGCGGGCTGCCGCCGTTATTGCCGGTTGCGTCGCCGCCAAGCAGGTTGAGTACGGGCAGTCCGCTGCGGATTTGCACCTCGTCGCGAAAGCGGATGCTGTCATAGAGTCCGAGCGTCCACCGCCCGCCTTCACCGCCGCGCCCAAAACCGCCGCCACCGCCGGGGCCACCCGGGCTGCCACCGCCACCGCCACCGGGACCGCGCCCGCCTGCGGGTACGCCGAATTCTTTCTGGAAGGTCAGGCCGACGCGCAGAACATCGCTGCGCGTCGCGGCGAAATTGACTGCGCGGCTGTCGATACTGATCAAGCGACCGCTGGCATCGCGCGTCGCACGACCGGGGAAAGCCGCTTCGATTTCGGGTGTTAGCAGCGGAAATCCTGCAACCGGGTTGGTGCTGTGGTTGCGGAAATAATCGATGCTTGCCGTCAATCCCTTCAACGATGATGGCTGGTAGTTCGCCGAGATTTTGATGTCGCGCTGGCGCTCCTTCACCAGCGCCGTGTTGCCGCCCCCTATGCGGGTGACCAGCACGGTTTCGCCGCGCGTATAGTCATAGGTCGGTACGCCCGGCGTCGCGATGACTGGATTGCCAAGCTCGCCGATGCCCGGTTCCTTGTCTGCGCCAAGGGCACTTGCCAGCAAGGTCAGCCCCTCGATCGGTTGCCAGTTCAGCCCATAGCCAAAGCTCAGCAACCCGCCGAAATCGGATAGTCTGCGATAGGCGATGTTGCCGTTGATGAGCAGCTTTCCGAGGACACCGACGGCGTCGCGTCGTTTATCGGCAAGCGGAATATCGATGAAAAACCGGCCATTGGCCTCGTCACGCGCGAGGTTTGTGGACTGCGGGATCCCGTTACGCGTCGACTGGCTGTCAAGGCGGGTTGTGGCAAACCCCCCGCGTAGCGTTACGCGAACGGACCCGGCAGGCAGTTCTAACAGTGGTCCTGCCAGCGAGTAGACAGCGTTTGAGGTGTCGGTCTGCGTCCGGGCGGTGTCGCTCGGCAGATAGGGCAGCGGACTCGCTGTTGCCGTCGAAAACGGATTGAACGTCGTGCCCGGTGCCGTCACCAGCGCCTGAAGTGCCGCACTGCTGACGCCGCGGTCGGTAAGTGTCCGCGCAATGATACGGTCGTAATTGCCAGTAAGCGTCCAAGTCCAGCGCGCAAAGTTGCCATTGATGTTAAGCCCGGCCCGCACGGCATCGCTGGTCCCGTTGCGTGCCAGCGTCGGCAGGAAACCGCGCGTGATTGTCTGCCCGCCGCTGGTAAGCGTCGCTGTCGGTACGCCAAGGAGAGCATTGCTGGTATCGCGTTGCCAACTGGCGGTGAGCGTCGCGGACACGGTATCGGTGATTTTGCGGTTGAGCACGCCGTTGAGCTTGATCGAGTCCGATCCCGGCAGCAGCGTCCGATACAGCCCGGCATCGTCGAACGGGAAAACCGCTGCGCGCTGGATGATGTTGCGTTGGCTTTCGAGCACGCTCGTGCCGGTTTCGTAAACTCCGCCAAGGGTCAGTCGACCGTTTTTTCCGATGCGGACCAGCGTCGCCTCGAACTCGCTCGTCCGGCGTGCGCCAGCGGTCGATCCGCCATATTCGGCATCGAGTGTAACGGCGCGGAAATTATCCTTGAGGATGAAATTTACGACGCGCTGGTCGGCTGAAAAACCGTATTGGAGGGCGACTTCCTCGGGCAGAATCTGCACCCGTTGAATCGCTTCCGGGGGCAAGTCACGCAGTTCGGCAAAGCCCGAAATGCGCTGGCCGTTGAGCAGCACAACGGGGCCGCCCCCGCCGCGCCCACGCCCCGGCCCGGTTTGCGGGGCCAGTGCCGCAAGCAGTTCGGTGATCGATGCCGCGCCGATGCTTTGGACTGCATTTTCGTCGAGTTCGACGATGGGTGGGACATCGCTGATAACCGATCCCGCGATCCGTTCTGCGGTGACGACGATTTCGCTCGATGCTGTCACGGCGGCATCGGCAGCCGGACTGGTTTCGGCGGCAAATGCGGGTGTCGTCAACCAGACGCAAGCGAGCGTTGAGAAAGCCAGGCGGGACATGTCATTGTCTCTAGCCGGGTTAGATGAATGCTGCATTGCAAAAGGCGTTCATGCCGGTGTGCGGCATTTTGGCTCCCGGTGCGGTTGGGGGAACCGGGGAGAAGCACCGGGAGCCGTTTTGTGCCGCAACCGTCGGGGACCAGACCTCCGACTGCGTCGTCGATACGGAACCCATGGGGAAAGCCGCATCCTTCACCTCAACGGCACAAGGTGATAGAAGTTTAGGCCGTCAAATTACTGTCACCGGTGCCATTAGAGCGACATCCGTTAGTCGGTTTAACGCTCGGGAACTGCCGACACGAACGAGTGGCACGAGCTGTGCACTGCCGTAGCCGATAATTCGAAAGGTCCAGCTATGCCTGTTCTTGCTACACGAAACAGCCCTTCGGCGCTGGAAACAGACCAGCGCATCAGCGTTAAAGTTTCGCAACCGCTTGGCGCTGTTTGTATGGCAGGACAGGGATGATGGGCAGCACGGGAGACAGCGTCGCGTCGTTACCGGCGATTATCGCGGCATTGCAGCAGATCGGGCGCCAGTGCCGTGAGGCTGGCCTGGCCAACGAGGCAGACCGCCTCATGCGCGTGAGCCGCCAGCTGGCTCCCTTCGCGGACTCGCCGCCGATTCCCAGAAAGATTGGTCCGTTCCGGTGAGAAGTCCCCTTTCAAAAAATACAGTTTAGATGACCAAAAAAATACTACGGCACGCAGTTCGTGACGATGCGTCGCCCGTCTTAATTATTTTGACCGGATAGCAGTTCCTACTTTCGATCTTCTCGAAAAAATGATGCTTCCGGCCCTACAAATACTTAGCGGTATTGCTATTATATCCATATTGGCTAGAGTTATGGCTTATCCACCGGGCGGATTACTCCACATAGGATATATCGACCAAAGGGGAGCGACTTGGATGATGTCGAATATCTTGACTGACAGCGAGCAACGCGCGCTCTTGGACGTTAGCGACGGTCGCCGACCGGCTTGGGTTGTCGCCGACAATGTCCAGACCCGTGCTGAACTGGAGTCTTCTGTCGAAGCTGGCGGATTCCGCACAGTGCGCCGGTTTTCGATTGCCGAGGCGCTCGAAACCTTTGGCCAGCGCACCCATGGTACGCTTGTCGCGCTCGATATCGGCGAGGGCGCCACCCCGATGACCGCGCGGCTGCTCGGGCACATCGAGCGTGACGCCGTGGACTGCGGCGGTTCGGCGATCGTCAGCTTCCCTCTGGATGCCATCGATGATGTGACTGCGGCGGTTTCGGCACCCTTTGCCAGTCTGTTGTGCGCGCCGTCGTTTGCCGAGCGCATTGCGGCGGCCGGTCTGGCGGATGTACCCGCCGCTTGGCACTTTGCCGAAATTGACAGCGCGGTCGACACCATGCGCCTGCAACAGCTTGCCGAGGAGGTTGGCCGGATTGCGCGCGCGCTTGCCGGTTATGCAGAGCCGGGTGCGGCACCTGCCAGCGTCGTTTCGGACGGCCTGATCGGATATCGGGCCGGGCCTGCACCTATCCGCCCCGGCGCGACGCAAACCGTCCGTGCCGAAGACATAAGGTCCATGATCCGCCTGCGCCGCCAGCGCGAGCGGTTGTTCGCGGGCGAATTATTTGCCGACCCCGCATGGGACATGATGCTCGACCTGATGGCGGCCAAGATCGAGCGGCTAAAGGTCGCAGTGTCGAGCCTGTGCATTGCCGCTGCGGTTCCGCCGACGACAGCATTGCGCTGGATCCGGACGTTGACGGATCTCGGCATTTTCGTGCGCGTTGCCGACCCGACCGACGGGCGACGGGTGTTCATCGAGCTGTCCGAAGCCGCCGCCGCCAAAGTGCTCGGCTACCTTGGTGAAGTGAAACGTACCGGCGTTCCCGTCGTTTGACTTATTCCGGCAGGAAATCAGGCACCGACAGATAGCGTTCACCGGTGTCGTAGTTGAAACCCAGCACGCGAGAACCCGAGGGCAAGTCTGGCAGTTTTTGCGCGATGGCCGCGAGCGTAGCCCCTGACGAGATTCCGACCAGCATCCCTTCCTCGGCAGCAGCGCGCTTGGCCATCGTCTTGGCGTCGGCGGGGTCGACCTTGATGACGCCGTCGAGCAATTGCGTGTGAAGATTGGCGGGGACGAAACCTGCGCCGATACCTTGAATCGGATGCGGCCCAGGTTGGCCGCCCGAGATGACGGGCGACAGCGTCGGCTCGACGGCGAAAACCTTGAGGTTCGGCCAGGCCGCCTTGAGCACTTGCGCGCAGCCGGTGATATGCCCGCCAGTGCCGACGCCGGTGATCAGTGCGTCGAGGCCGTCGGGAAAGTCGGTAAGGATTTCCTGACTGGTCGTGCGGACATGCACCTCAATGTTCGCCGGATTCTCGAACTGCTGCGGCATCCATGCGCCGGGGGTCGAATCGACCAGCTCGATGGCGCGCTCGATTGCGCCCTTCATGCCCTTTTCGCGTGGGGTCAGGTCGAACGTTGCGCCATAAGCGAGCATCAGGCGGCGGCGTTCGATGCTCATGCTTTCAGGCATGACGAGGACGAGTTTGTAGCCCTTGACTGCGGCAACCATGGCAAGGCCGATGCCGGTGTTGCCGCTGGTCGGCTCGACAATCGTCCCGCCGGGCGTCAGCGCGCCGGAACGTTCCGCGTCCTCGATCATGGCCAGCGCGATCCGGTCCTTGATCGACCCGCCGGGGTTGCTGCGCTCGGATTTGATCCAGACTTCGGCGTTGGGAAATAGCTTGCTGACGCGGATATGCGCGGTGTTGCCGATGGTCTCGAGGATGTTGGCGGCTTTCATGCGGGTCTCTCCTGCAAATCGGCGTTGCTCAAAAGGTTCTCGGGCGGGTCGAAGGTTCGGGCGCGCCTGAGTTCGGGAAAGATATAGGCCCAGCCGAGCGCGATCGCCACTGCCGCTACGCCGCCGAAGACGACCGCCCCGACCGGGCCGAGCAAGGCGGCGGCAACGCCCGACTGGACTTCGCCCAGTTCGTTCGACGCCGAGATCGCAACGCCCGAAACCGCCGACACCCGCCCGCGCATGGCATCGGGGGTGTGGAGCTGGATCAGGCTCGACCTGACATAAACCGAGAACATGTCGGCGGCCCCCAAACCGGCGAGCGCGACGAGCGACAGCGGCATCCACGTCGAAAGGCCGAACACGACAGTGAAAATACCGAAGCCGACGACGGCGGCGAGCATCTTCACCCCAACATTATTCTTGAGCGGCCGGAATGCGAACCACAGCGCAACCGCCGCCGCGCCAATCGCGATGGCAGTACGAAGCTCGCCCAGCCCCTGCGCGCCGACGTGGAGGATGTCGCGGGCATACACGGGCAGCAACGCGGTCGCCCCGCCCAGCAGCACCGCGAACAGGTCGAGCGTAATCGCGCCGAGCAGGAATTTGTGTCCGCGCACATAGGTCAGCCCGTCGAGCATCTGCCTGAGCGGGTGGCGATCCTTTGCCAGCGGCGGCGGCACGACACGGCGGATCGGCGACATGGCAAGGATCGACACGATCAGCGCGGCAGTCGACAGGAGATACGGGGCAGTATGGTTTGCGGCGTAAAGATAACCCCCGATGGCAGGTCCAAGGATCGCCGCCGCCTGCCACGCAATCGTGCTCATCGCGATGGCGCGCGGCAGCATCTCGGTGGGGACGATGTTGGGCAGGATCGACGAACTGGCGGGGCCGATGAACCCGCGTGCGGCACCGTGAAGCGCGGCGAGCGTGAACAGCAACGGCAGGGTGAGGGTGCCCGACCAAGTCGTAAAAGCCAGTGCGGCGGAGATAAGCAAATCGACCCCGTTGGCGCACCGCACGACGTTGCGCCGTTCGAACCGGTCGGCGACCCAGCCGGTGACAGGAGAGAGCAACAGTAAAGGCAGGAACTGGACGAGGCCCAGCACACCAAGCAGGAACGCCGCATCGCGGATGCTCATCGCGTAAAGCGGGCCGCGCGCGGTCTCGTAGAGCTGATAGCCAAGGATCACGACCATCGCGATCGTGCCGAGGTTCGCCGAGAAGCGCGCCAGCATGAAGAAGCGGAAATCGGGGATCGCCAGCGGAGATGCGGGCGGAGAAGCTGGGAGGGTAGGATTCACTCAACCCCTTTGGCCCGCCGATGCCCGCGCCGCAACGGGTGTCGTCTTGAACGACGGATAACAGGGCTATCGCGCCTCAGACGGCGGGCACGCTGTTCCCCACCTGCATGACCGCACCGTCGGTGATGACCACGCGGTCGCCGACATTGGTTGCGCCGAACAGTTTCTCGGCGAAGGCGTCGGGAAGGCCGACGCAGCCGTTGGTCCCCCAGTCAATGCGGACATTCGCGCCATGGATGAACACGCCCGACGTCGTCAACCGCTGCGCCCAGGGCATCGGCGCGCCGCGTCCCGAATCGTCGACATAGGTGTTCGAGCGGTACTTGGCGTGTTTGCCGAGGATATTGAACGCGCCCAGCGGCGTCGCCTTGCCGGTCGCGCCGTGTTCGATCACGGCGACGCCGATCTCGTGTCCGCCACGGAACACCGACATCATCTGCGCCTTCAAATCGACCGTCACCAGCATCACATCGCCATCGGGACCGCCGACGGGTGCGGCGGCTTCGTTCCATATCCATTCGCCGTGCTTCATCTTGTGATCGATGGTGAGCGCCGAGCGGATGGGGTAAAGCGCGGGGTCGGCGGGGGCAGAGGGTGTGGCCGGTTTGACGGCGACCGGTGTCGACGTGGGTGGTGCAACTGGCGACGCGTCTGGCATCGGCCACAGGGCGATCACCCCCGCACCGAGCAAGGCCGTGCCGATCAGCGCCGCTGCGATGCGATTGACAGAGAGCGGGGTGGAGCGTGCCATGATTGTGTTCCCGATAGCACCAGCACCTTAACGCATCGCCACCACGCCTGCCACGGGGTGCAAACGCATGTCCCGCGCGGGGACGGTAAGTATAAGCCGAAACACACGCAAAACCGCCAAAGGTCACACCTGAAACACCGTAACGCGAGGCCGGATCGGTGTCTGCGCGCGATGCCCGTGCTTGTGGGGATTGGATGAGGCACGGCGAATCGGACATTCACGAGTCTATGCGTGAAGTGGCATTGTGTAGGACAGCGAAAAATTTGCGGTCGTCGAGCGTTTGCCTGTCGATGCCGTTGCCTCAGCCAACTCCCGACAAGCGCTACATCGTCGTAGACAGCGCCCTATGCTTCGGCGGTGCCTTAGTCGAACAGATCTTCGAGGAACGACTTCTTGCGTTTGCCATGATAGCGTGGGTCATGGCCGTAACCGGGTTGTTGATACCCCTGCTGGCCCCAGGGCGCGGTCTGCGGCGGCGGGGCTTGCGGGGCTTGAGCCGGCGCGGGTGCTGCGGCTGGCGCGGCGCTCCGCTCGATGATCTTGTCGAGCTCCCCCCGGTCGAGCCACACGCCGCGGCACGACGGGCAATAATCGATCTCGATCCCCTGCCGCTCGCTCATGGTCAGGGTGGTGCCGTCGACAGGACAGGCCATCGGGCCGGGGGTGGGCATGGGGGACTCCGTGTTGTGGTACGGGGATAGGTGGGGGTGGTCGCGGGCGATGCAACTGGCGATGGGTCTAAATTTCGGGTGCTGTGTCTTTCCCCGTCACCCCGGCCTCCGAGCCGGGGTCCAGCTTCTTGGTCGTGAAGTAGAGGAAAAGGAAGCTGGACCCCGGATCAAGTCCGGGGTGACGGTGATTGGAAATGTGGATAAGATGCCGGGGTCATGCCGATCACTCTTCACCCGAGCTTCGCCGTGCACCCCGGCGCGTGGCTGCGGACCGAAATCGTCGAGCCGCACGGCCTGAACGTGACCGACACGGCAGGCAAGCTGCGCG
>ENA-OBLH01000123-OBLH01000123.1-metagenomes-genome-assembly--contig:-NODE-123-length-26756-cov-5.42841_pt1 | contig 26756 bp, 26 predicted proteins | sample MGYA00153382_OBLH01 | MGnify analysis MGYA00153382
GGTCGACGACAGCGGCACGATGCGCGCGTGACCCTCCATATCGAGATCGGGCACATTTTGGCGGTTTGCCCATGCCGCCGGCCCTATGCCGTCGGTCAGCGGATTGCCCGTCGGGCGCAGCGGCGCGCCGGGGAAGCGCTCACGGGTGGCGGGCAGATCGACCGCTTCGCGTGCATAATCAGCTGTCGACCGTGTCCCGCGACCGAAGGGCAAGCGGAATGTTTTGGGTGCCGCGTCGAGGAACAGCGCAGGGGTGTCGAGCCGCCCGGTCATGTCATCTTCGAGCGGAAACCCCTCGCGGCGGCTCTCGCGGTTCAGGTAGATGACGAGTCCGATGAAGAACAGCACGAACGCGTAGAAGGTGAGCAGTGCCACATCGATGTTCCCAGCAATAACGGGTGACATGGGCAGTTCCTTTCGTGGTTCAGGCCGGAAATTCGGCAAGGCCGAATGGCCGATTGGTACGCGCGACGAACTCGGATGCGGGGCGAACGAGCGGCCCCACGGCAATCAAGGTAAAGACAAGCAGGACGATTTCTGCGGTGTATACAGTCGCATATCCTTGCGTGCCGAGCGCATCGCGGACGAGGCCGCCAAGCGCGATCGCGGTGCCGGCGCACGTTGCTTGCACCGCACCCCAAACACCGAGCGCGAGGCCCGCACGCTGCCCGTCTTGAGACAGGCGCATTGTCGCGGTCAGTGTGCCGACGGCGAACAATCCGCCGCCAAACCCCATCAGCGCCGCGCCGATGCCGAGCAGGACGGGGCTTTGCGCGGGCGCCGCGAAGATGATCATTGCGAACGCGGCAACGCCCGCGACGCAGCCGAAGCCTGCCAAGCGGTGCGGCTCGCCACCAACGGTGAGTGCACGGGCCGCAAGCGCGAACGCCAGCAACGTCCCCGTTGCCCATAACGCGGTCAGCGATGTCGTCGCGCCGACCGACAGACCCAGCATCTGCCCGCCATAGGGTTCGAGCAGCACGTCCTGCATTGCAAATGCCGCCGCGCCGAGGCCGACACCGACAAGCAGGCGCAAATTGCTGCCTTCGCCAACGAAACGACGCCATTCGCTGCGGAAGGCGGGGGCAGGGGTGGCAATCGGTAAGCGGCTGCGTGCTTCCTGTTTCCACAGCGCCGCGACGTTGAAAATCACGGTCAGCACCGCTGCGCCCTGCACGACCTGCGCCAATCGCGTCGCCGAATAAGCCGCGAGCAATTGCCCGATCACCAGCGCGCTGACCATCATGCCGACCAGCAGCATGACGTAGAGTAGCGCGACGACGCGCGGGGCGGTGTCCTCGTCGGCAAGATCGGTGGCGAGTGCGAGGCCGGCCGTCTGCGTCGTGTGCATGCCAGCGCCGACCAGCAGGAACGCAAGCGCTGCGCCCACCTGCCCGATGACTGCGGCACCACTGTCGAGCGTCATCACCAGCAACGCGAACGGCATGATCGCAAGGCCACCGAACTGCGCCAGCGTCCCGAACCAGATATAGGGCACGCGCTTCCAGCCGAGCACCGAGCGATGATGGTCCGATTTGTGGCCGATCAGCGCGCGCAACGGCGCAAACACGAGCGGCAGCGCGACCATCGTCGACACGACCCAGGCCTGCAGCCCCAGTTCGACGATCATCACCCGGTTGAGCGTGCCGGTGAGCAATACCGCGCACATGCCCACCGAAACCTGGAACAGTGACAGACGCAGCAGGCGGGACAGGGGCAGTTCCGCCGACGCGGCATCGGCGAACGGCAGGAAGCGCGTCCCGATCCGGTTCCAGCGGGAGGGGCGCGCAGCGGCGGTCACGCGGGGATGACCTCCCCAATAACTTCGAGCGCATGGCTTTTATAGAAACCGCTGCTGATCCGCTGGCAGCGCTTGGCCGACGCGCCGAAGTGTGCGCGCAGTTTGCTTTCGGTGACTGGGATGATCGCGGGCGCGCGGTCGCTGCGCGGAAACAGCAGCCCTGCGGTGTGCATGACCGTCAGCAGCGGCGTGCGCGGCGCAAAGGTAAAGACGACCGAACCGCTGGTGAGCGCGCGCAGTGTCTCGACGGCGGCGATAATGTCGTTGGTCTTGTAATGGATCAGCGAGTCCATCGCGATGACGTGGTGGAAAGCGCCGAGGCGAGGGTCGAGCATGTCGCCGACCTGCCAGTCGATATCGAGGCCTCCAGGCGCGCGCTCACGAGCGATATCGACCAGGCTTTTCGATACGTCAATTGCTACCACGCTGGCGCCACGCTTGGCTGCTTCGACGGCGAGCGCGCCGGTACCGCAACCGCCGTCGAGAATACGCAGGCCGGTCATATTCTCCGGTAGCCAGCCCATGAGCGTCGCGTGCATCGCATCGCGACCCTTGCGGACCGTCGCGCGGATACCGCTGACCGGCGCGTCCGACGTCAGCCGCGCCCACGCGTCCATCGCCGTGCGGTCGAAATAGGTTTCGAGCCGTGCGCGATAGAGGTTGTAGGAAGCGGATGCCATCATTCGAACCCCAGGAATTCGAAGATGTCGCGGTCCTTCATCGGCATCGCGTCGAGCGCATCGGTGCCTGCCCACAAGGTCGCGGCGAGCCGCATATATTCCAGTTTCACCGCTTCAATCTCGGGCGTCGTGTCCATTTCGAAGATCGTGCACTTCTTCAGGCGCGACCGGCGGATGGCGTCGAGATCGGGGAAGTGCGCGAGAGTCTTGAGGCCGGTCGCCGCGTTGAACCGGTCGATCTCGTCGGTTGCGGCGCTGCGGTTGGCGATGACACCTGCCATGCGAACTTCGTAGTTCTTCGACTTGGCTTTGATGGCAGCGACGATGCGGTTCATCGCGAAGATGCTGTCGAAATCGTTTGCCGCCACGACGACGGCGCGCTCGGCATGCTGCAGCGGAGCCGCAAAGCCACCACACACCACATCGCCCAGCACGTCGAAGATCACGACGTCGGTTTCCTCGAGCAGATGGTGCTGTTTGAGCAATTTGACGGTCTGCCCGACGACATAGCCACCGCAACCGGTGCCGGCTGGCGGACCGCCGGCTTCGACACACATGACGCCGTTGAACCCTTCGAACATATAGTCCTCAGGGCGGAGTTCCTCGTGATGGAAATCGACGGTTTCGAGGACGTCGATGACGGTCGGCATCAGCTTCTTGGTCAGCGTGAACGTGCTGTCATGCTTCGGGTCGCAGCCGATTTGCAGTACGCGCTTGCCGAGCAGGCTGAGTGCAGCGGACAGGTTCGACGATGTCGTCGACTTGCCGATGCCGCCCTTGCCGTAAACCGCGAACACCTTCGCGTTGCCGATCTTGTCGGCACCGTCGAGCGCGACTTGGACGCTGCCTTCGCCGTCGAGACCCTTTTTCAGGTTGTCGATGAGGCGGTCCGGGACGCGGACAGGTGGGTCCATCAAAGCCATTACAAATTCCTCATGCGGCAATTCCTTCGAGACGATCCTCGATGGCGTCCGACGCTGCGTGCAATGCCGCAAGGGTTGCAGCGTCAGGGGTCCAGTAGTGGCGGTCGCTGGCTTCGAGCAGCCGCCCGGCGACACGCGCGGTCGCCTTGGGGTTCAGCGCCGAAAGCCGTTCGCGCATGACGTCGTCGAGGACGAACGTCTCGCTGATCGCCTGATAGAGATAGGGACTGACTTGTCCGGTGGTCGCCGACCAGCCCGAGATGCACGTCACGCTCGCTTCGATATTGCGGACGCCTTCGAAGCCGTGGTCGAGCATACCTTCATACCATTTCGGATTGAGGACGCGGCTGCGGGTTTCGAGATCGACCTGTTCGGCAAGCGTGCGGACCTTGGCCGCGCCTTGCGTCGCGTCGACGATATAGACTGGTGCAGCCTTGCCCTTGGCGCGTGCGACCGACCGGCTGATGCCACCGAGCGCGTCGACATATTGGTCGATGGTGGTGACGCCAAGTTCGACCGAGTCGAGGTTCTGATAGGCGAAATCGACGGTGGCGAGCGCGGATTGCAGCAGGTCCGACTGCCGCACCGGGGCGCCTTTGACGCCGTACGCAAAGCCTTTTTTGGCTTCGAACATGTTGGCCAGTTCGTCGGGGTCGGTCCAGTTACCGCTGTCGATCAGCTGGTTGACGTTGGCGCCGTAAACACCCTCGGCATTGGAGAAGACGCGAAGCGCGGCGGTTTCAAGGTCGCAGCCGTGCTTGGCGGCATGGGCCAGGCTGTGCTTGCGGACGAAATTCATATCCTCTGGCTCGTCGGCCTGAGCGGCAAGCAGCGCAGCTTCGGCCATCATGCGTGTTTGCAGAGGTAGCAGGTCGCGGAAGATGCCCGACAGCGTCACGACGACGTCGATGCGTGCGCGACCGAGCTCGGCGAGCGGGATGAGTTCGGCACCGGCGAGACGCCCATATCCGTCGTGACGGGGCCGCGCGCCGATCAGGGCGAGCACCTGCGCGATCTGTGCGCCTTCGCTCTTCAGATTGTCGGTGCCCCACAGCACCATCGCGAGCGTTTCGGGGAACGCGCCGCCATCGGCGAGGTGGCGTTCGATCAGCTGTTGCGCCTGACGTGAACCGTCGACAACCGCAACGCGGCTCGGCAGTTTGAACGGGTCGAAGCCGTGCAGATTACGGCCGGTCGGCAAGACGTCGGCATTGCGAAGCAGATCGCCGCCGGGGGCGGGCCGCACGAACCCGGCGTCAAGCGCATGGACGATCCCGTCGAGTTCGCCATTGGTGTCGAGCAGCGCATTGATCCGCGCGCGGTCGGCTTCGGGCGCAGCGTCGAGGATGGCCGCACGCTGCGACGCTTCCATCGGTGCACCGATGACGTGCAGTCCGTGCGGGATAAGCGCACGTTCGATGTCGTAGAGGTTGGCGGCAAGCGCGGCGACGTCGCTCGCGTCGAGGTCCATCTCGGCGGCGGCAGCGACGATCATCGGTTCGATGCCGGTGCGCTCCGCATCGGTCGAGGTCCGCCAGCGTTCGACCAGCGTCTTGAGGTCGGCCAGCCCCTTGTACAGACCCGCCTCTTCGAGTGCTGGCGTGATGTAAGAAATCAGTGTGGCGCCCGAGCGGCGCTTGGCGAGCATCCCTTCGGACGGGTTGTTCGCCGCGTAGAGATAGAAGTTGGGGACGTCGCCGATCAGCCGGTCAGGCCAGCAATCGCCGGTCAGGCCGACCTGCTTGCCCGGCATCCATTCCATCGCGCCATGCGTGCCGAAATGCAGGATCGCGTCTGCACCGAAGTCCTGACGCATCCAGCGGTAGAAGGCGCTGAACGCGTGCGTCGGGGCGAAGTCGCCTTCGAACTGCAAGCGCATCGGATCGCCCTCGAAGCCGAACGCGGGCTGCACGCCGACGAAGACGTTGCCGAACTGCGCGCCGAGCACATGGATATGGCCGCTCGACGCCTGCGCCTTGCCGGGAGCCGGACCCCAGACCTTTTCGATCTCGCGCAAGAAAGGTTCGTCGCGGACATGGTCGTCGGCGGCGATGCGCGCGTGGACGTTGCAGTCTGCGCCGTAGCGGTCGGCGTTGCCTTTCAGGATCGCGGTCCGCAGCGCGTCGACCGTCGGCGGAACGATGACGTCATAGCCCTCGGCATAGAGCCGGACGAGCGTCGCGCGGACGCTTTCGAAGACGGCCAGATGCGCGGCGGTGCCGACGGCGCCCGCGTTGGGCGGGAAGTTGAACAGGACCAGCGCGACCTTGCGCTGGGCGCGTTCCGAGCGGCGCAGCGCGATCATCTTGGCGACTTTGCCCGCCAGCGCTTCGGCACGCTCGGGGCAGGAGACCATTTCGCGGACGAGACTCGACGCCGGGAAGCTGCACTTGCGACCGCAGCCGGTACAGGCCGCGCCCGAGGGATCCGAACGCCCGCCGAAAACGGTGGGGATGATCGCGCCGTCGAGCTCGGGGATGGCGACCATCATCGTCGCTTCGAGCGGGAGCAAGCCTTGCCGACCCGCGCCCCAGGCTTGCAGCGTCTGGAACTCGAGCGGATGCGCCGCGATGTACGGTATGTCGAGCTTCGACAGGATTTCCTCGGCAGCGGCGGTGTCGTTATAGGCAGGGCCGCCGACGAGTGAGAAGCCGGTCAGCGAGATGACGGCATCGACGGTCGAGATGCCGTCCTTCATGAAGTATTTTTCGATAGCGGGCCGGCTGTCGAGGCCGCTGGCGAAGGCGGGAACGACCTTCAGGCCCTTGGCTTCAAGCGCCGCGATGACGCCATCATAATGGCCGGTATCGCGCCCGAGGATGTACGAACGCAGCATCAATATGCCGACGGTGCCGGTCTTGCCCTTTGCCGGAAGCGCCTTCGCGTCCTCGACGATCCGAAGCGGCAGGGCAGGGTGGTAGAGCCCGACTTCGGGATATTCGACCGGGTTGTCGGCCTTCATCGTGCCGCGCAAGTCGCGGCGCGCACCATCGGCATAGCGATCCACCAGCATGCGGACCATGTTGACGACATTGTCGTCACTGCCCGCCAGCCAATATTGCAGTGTCAGGAAATAGGCGCGCACGTCCTGCGCCGCGCCCGGGATGAAGCGCAGGATCTTGGGCAGGCGGCGCAGCATCTTCATCTGCCCTGCGCCCGAACTGGCGGCGGGCTTGCCGTCTTTGCTAGGCTTGCCGCGCAGCCGCTTGAGCAGCGCCATCGGCCCGGTGGCGGGCTTGTCCATGCGATAGCCGCCGATCCGCGTGAGCTTCACTACTTCGGCACCCGACATCAGGCCGAGCATTGCGTCGCAGTCTTCTCGCCGCGCTTCGAGTGCGGGCAGGACAGCGCGGATATGGTCCTCGAGGAACAACATCGTGGAAACAACGATGTCGCCAGTCGCAATGTCGGCCTTGCAACGTTCGAGCGAGTCGGGTGCGCGTTCCCAGTCGGCGGCGGCGTGGAAGGCGATGCTGATGCCGCTGCCTTCGCGCGACAACTGTTGCGCGGCGCGCTCGACCGCACCTGACAAGTGATTGTCGAGGGTGACGATGACCACCCGGACTTTGGGGGCGAGACTACCGTGCATAATGCGCCTTCGCGTCATACAGGGTGTCGAGCGATATCGACGCAAGGCCTTGCTCGGCGGCGAAACGTTCGGTGTTCTTGCGCGCCTTTCCGCGTACGAAGAACGGGATTTTGCGGAGTTCCTTTTCCGCATCAGCAGTCCAGATGTTGCCGACTTCGACAGGCTCCAGAATTATCGTGTCCGCCTCGATCAAAGGCGCGGTATCGGCAAGCGCGGGAGCGGGCTGCGGCGCATGACCCGCCGCCCCGTGGTGGCTCGCCCCGTTCGCATCGCTGAACTCAAAATCGTCGCGGAACATCGTTAGCAGATGCTCCTCCAGCCCCATTGTCAGCGGGTGGACCCAGCTGTCGAACAGGACATTGGCACCCTCCCAGCCCATTTGAGGTGAATGGCGCGCGGGGAAGTCCTGCACATGGACGGGCGCCGATATGACCGCGCAGGAAATCCGCAGGCGCTTGGCGATGTGGCGTTCCATCTGGCTGCCGAGCACCAGTTCGGGCGCGGCGGCGATGATCGCGTCTTCGACTTCCATATGGTCGTCAGTAATGAGCGGCTCGACGCCATACTTCGCCGCCGCTTCGCGCAGGTCGCGGGCGAATTCGCGGTTGTAGCAGCCGAGGCCGACAACTTCGAAGCCGAGTTCCTCATGCGCCACACGCGCGGCGGCGATAGCATGGGTCGCATCGCCGAAGATGAAGACGCGCTTGCCGGTCAGATAGTTCGAATCGACCGAGCGCGACCACCACGGCATCCGCGACTGCGCGGCGGCGATGGCGGGTTCGAGGTTGGTTCCGGCGAGGGTCGCCACTTCGCGGATGAATTCGGTAGTGGCACCGTGCCCGATGGGGATGGTGCGGACGAGCGGCTGGCGCAAGGTCTTTTCCAGCCAGCGCGCGGCGGTGTCGCCGATCTCGGGATACATCAGCACGTTGAAATCGGCGGAACCTATGTCGGATATCTGGGCGGCGCTGGCACCTAGCGGGGCTACCAAGTGCACATCGACGCCGACCGAGTCGAGCAGCGCGGTGACCTCGATCACATCGTCGCGGTGGCGGAAACCGAGCGCGGTCGGGCCGAGCAGGTTGGCGCGCAGTCGACGCCCCTCGACAGGTGCCCGCACCACATCGCGGTCGGCAAGCTTGCGGACGAGTTGGTAAAAGGTCTCGCCCGCGCCCCAGTTTTCCTTGCGGCTGTAGCTCGGCAGTTCGAGCGCGACGACCGGGCAGGGCAGGTTCATTGCATCGACGAGGCCTGCGGGATCGTCCTGGATCAGTTCGGCAGTGCAGGATGCGCCCACCAGCATCGCGGCAGGCTTGAAGCGCTCGTAGGCATCACGCGCCGACGACTGGAAGAGCTCGGCAGTGTCTTTGCCGAGATCGCGCGCCTGGAACGTCGTGTAGGTCACCGGCGGGCGCTTGCCGCGCCGCTCGATCATCGTGAACAGCAGGTCGGCGTAGGTGTCGCCCTGTGGGGCGTGCAGCACATAATGGACGTCGGTCATCGCGGTCGCGACCCGCATAGCCCCGACATGGGGCGGGCCTTCATATGTCCAGACGGCGAGTTGCATCAGACCCTCAGCACATCACGCCGCCGCAGCGGGCGCGCAAAGAGTTCGGCGAGGTCGCCGGCCTGGTCGAAGCCGTGGATCGGCGAGAACACCAGTTCGATTGCCCATTTCGTCGACAGCCCTTCGGCCTCGAGCGGGTTGGCGAGGCCGAGGCCGCACACGGTCAGGTCGGGTTTCGCCGCGCGGACGCGGTCGAGTTGCTTGTCGACATCCTGCCCTTCGCTGATCGGTGTGCCTGCCGGCAGCGCCGCGAGATCGCGGGCGAGGTGGCGGCGGTGGAGATACGGCGTGCCGACTTCCACCGGGATCATGCCGAGCTCGTTGGCGAGGAAGCGTGCTAGCGGCACTTCCATCTGGCTGTCGGGCATGAAGAAAATCGACTTGCCGTCGAGCCGCGCACGGCTGTGTTCGATAGCTTTGACGGCGCGGGCGCGTGGCGCGGCGACGACAGCATCGAACTTGTCTTCCGTTATGTCGAACGCATCGGCGGCGGCGCGCAGCCAATCGGTGGTGCCTTCGACGCCGAACGGGAACATCGCGTCGAGCCGCACGGCGCCACGATCATCTAGTGCCATCGCTGTTGCGCCGAGGAAGGGCTGGGCAAGCAAATAGCGGGTACTGGGTCCGATATTCGGCAAATCACCGGCGCGGCGACCAGGCAACACGCCGACCGGTCCGATGCCGAGTTCGGCAAACAGGCGGAGGAACTGGTCCTCGACGATGTCGGGCAGCGCGCCGACGATCAGCAACTCAGTCGCGGTCGTTGCCGGGGCGGGACACTCCGGAACAAGCGCCGCGAGGCAGGCGTCTTCGCCTTCGGTGAAGGTCGTCTCGATGCCGCTGCCCGAATAGTTGAGCACCCGCACTGCCGGATTGTGCTTGACCGACAGACGCGCGGCGGCTCGGCTGAGGTCGAGCTTGATCACTTCCGACGGGCACGACCCGACAAGGAACAGCATCTTGATATCGGGCCGCCGGGCGAGCAGCCGGTCGACGACGCGGTCGAGCTCTTCGTTGGCATCGGCGAGACCCGCCAGATCGCGTTCCTCGATGATCGCGGTCGCAAAGCGCGGCTCGGCGAAGATCATCACGCCCGCCGCCGATTGCAGCAAATGCGCGCACGTCCGCGAGCCAACGACAAGAAAGAACGCGTCCTGAATTTTGCGGTGCAGCCAGACGATCCCCGTCAGTCCGCAGAACACCTCGCGCTGGCCACGTTCGCGCAAGACCGGCAGGTCCGCTGTGGTGGGCATGACGGTCATGCCGCAGCACTCGCAGGGCTTGCTGCTTCGAGTCGCGCGGCGCGCAGCTTCAACAGGAACTGCGTCGCGTTGACGGCGTAGGTCACATAAGCGGCAAGCGCCACCAGCATCCGCTGCTCGACCGTGCCGAGCGCAAAAACCAGCATCGCGAGATACAGTGTGTGCAGCGCAATGACGATCATCGACACGGCGTCTTCCCACCAGAACGGCTCGGCAAACAGCCACTTGCCGAACACGACTTTTTCCCAGATCGAGCCGGTAATCATGATGGTGTAGAGGGTGAAGGTCTTGATAATGATCGAAATATCTGCGGCATCCTGTCCGTGCCCGGTGGTCAGGTAACGGAGCACGAGGACGACACTGATAAGACAAACGAAAAACTGGATCGGCGCGAGAATACCCTGGACCAAGGTCCAGACCGACGCATCGCGACGCATACGTTCCTGGTCAGTGTAGAGACCCTGCCTTACACCTTGCTGCGCTGATATGCTGCGGCTCGTCATTGCGGTTGCGACACGCCTCTCCACTCAAGAATCGAGACTGGCGCACGCTCTGATAAGTGTCAAACTTTTTTGACGTAAATCAAAGATGACAGCATTTTTTGCGGTAAATCTGGCGCGGGCAATTGCCAAGTAAATCGAACCGGCATAGCATCCGAGTCGCTGGGGGTGGCGGTCAACGGGCTATCCTTTGAAGCTGCGATATCGTTCGCGGCTCGGCCGGGTCGGGAGAACCGGAATGGCATCGGTTGCCGGGATAATGGAGCAGGCACGAGCCTTCCTTCCCGAGTTTGTCGCGCGTCGCAAAAAAGGGGTCGAGCTGACCAAACCCCAGCATCCGGTGCCTGCGCTCAAGCTGGCATCGACGTCTTCGCTGGCCAATTTTATCAATCCCCTTGCCGACATTATCGAACAGTCGGTGATCCCTCGCGTCGTCGAAGCGCATCAGAACGACGCCGTTCCCGTCGAAGTTCGTGAACGCTGGCATGATGAAGCCATGTCCTTTGCCGTGCTGGCAATCGATGCCGACGCACAGGAACTGCTCGCGCGCCTCGATACAATGCTGAGCGGCGGCACCGAAATCGAGACAATCCTCCTCAATATCCTTGCGCCCGCTGCGCGTCGGCTGGGGATCATGTGGGAACAGGACGATTGCGATTTCGTCGATGTTACGATGGGGCTGTGGCGGCTGCAGGAGGTCGTCCGCGAACTGTCGGCGCGGGTGCCGGTCAAGAGCGGGCGTCCGTCGGACGGCTATCGTGCCGTATTCTCGGCAATGCCCGGCGAACAGCATAATTTCGGCACTGTCATCGTCGAGGATATTTTCCGGCGTGCCGGCTGGTCGACCGAATTGCTGCTCGACGCGCAACAGGGCGCGCTGTTGAACGCGGTCGCCTCGGTGCGCTACGACATGGTCGGGTTGACCGTCAGCCTCGACGCTCATACGGAGCGCCTGCCGTCGCTGATTTTGGCGATACGCAGCGTATCGAGAAATCCACGGCTATGTATTATGCTTGGCGGTCGCGTCCTGATGGACGATCCCCAGCTCGCAATTCGTGTCGGGGCCGATGGAACGGCCGCCGATGCACAGTCGGCGGTCGATTTGGCCGACCGGCTGGTTACCGCGAATGCCTGTCGCGAGGTATTCACCGCCTGACTGTGAAGGGCACGGCGATGAAGAGGGCATTTGGTTATGCCGGTTAGCGGCACTGCGTTTCGTACCCCCGAACAGGGTCTTGGCGGCTTTGGCGCGGCGAGTTTGGGTAGGCTGGCTTCGGCATCGGGCGATATCGCGCTTGTGATGACTGCCGACGGGCGCATCCTCGATGCGTCTTTCGCGGCAGGCGACCCGACCGGAGCCGGACAGGACGGCTGGATCGGTCGTAATTGGGCAGATCTTGTCTCCGATGACGGCAAGGCCAAGATTGCCGAGATGCTGGCAACCGCACATGCCGACGCCGTGCCGCGCTGGCGCCAGATCAATCACCCGAGCAACGACGGCGATGTGCCCGTGCGCTATCTAACTGTCGGGTCGGGCAGTGACGGCAATATCGTCGCCATCGGGCAGGACATGCGTTCGCAGGCGGTGCTGCAACAGCGGCTGATTCAGGCGCAACAGTCGCTCGAACGCGATTATCTGAAACTGCGCCAAGCCGAAACACGCTACCGAATGCTGTTTGACCTCGACAGCGAAGCGGTGATGATCGTCGAGGCTGATACGCGCCGCATCCGCGAGGCAAATCCGGCGGCATCGTTATTGGCGAAGGCCAAACCCGGCGCGCTGGTCAACCGGCCGCTGACCGGGCTGATCCACAGCAACGATCACGAGGCGCTGTTCGCCTACCTCGGGCGTGCGACGGCAAGTGATACTGCGGAGCCCGTCCAGTTACGGCTGGCAGGCGGTAAGTTGACTGTCGGGGTGTCGGCAACCGCGTTCCGGCAGGACCGCACGGCGTTCTACCTCATCCGTATCCTGACCAAATCGGGCGGCGAGGCAGCCGATGTCCAGCCGATGCGCGAGTTGATCGACCGGCTGCCCGATGCCTTTGTGCTGACCGATGCGAAACTGTCGATCGTGTCGGTCAACGCCGCGTTCGTCGATATGGCGGGTGAAGTGTCGGCGTCGAGACTGAAGGGTGCGACGCTCGGCGATTACCTCGGCCGCTCGGGCATCGACGTCGATCTGATCGTCGACCAGATCAGCGAATATGGCAACGTCCGAAACATCGCGACGATCCTGCGCGGTCGGGGCGGCGCGGTCGAGGATGTCGAAGTATCAGCGGTCGCTGCACCGACGATTGAAGGCGACGGCTACGGATTCTCGATCCGCAGCATCGCGCGCCGCACCCGCGATCTGCCGCCGCAGCCAAAGGATTTGCCGCGGTCGGTCGAGCAACTCACCGAATTGGTCGGGCGCATGTCGTTGAAGGACATCGTCCGCGAATCGACCGATTTGATCGAGCGGCTGTGTATCGAGGCCGCGCTCGAATACACGAGCGATAACCGTGCTTCGGCGGCAGAAGTCTTGGGCGTGTCGCGGCAGTCGCTTTATTCGAAACTGCACCGGCACGGGCTGGGGAATCTGGTCGGCGACGGGGATTAAGCTCCCCGTCCGTCATTGCGAGCGCAGCGAAGCAAACCAGCGGGTTGCTCTTGCTACGACGTGGATTGCTTCGCTGCGCTCGCAATGACGGCGCGAGAAAGGGTGTCCATTTTTCTTGACGCTTTGAAGTGTCAGGCATAGCTTCCTACAAATGGCTGGTTCGCTTTCCCCGCCCGTTCAGGCATCGATCCCCGTCGCGCGCGATGTGCTTGCGCTGCTCAAGCCGATCACCTGGTTTCCGCCGATGTGGGCGTTCCTGTGCGGGGTCGTTTCGTCAGGTGTGCCAGTCGACGAGCGGCTGCCCTTCCTGCTGATCGGTATCCTGCTCACGGGGCCATTGGTCTGTGGCACGTCGCAGGCGGTGAACGACTGGTTCGACCGCCATGTCGATGCAATCAACGAGCCGGACCGGCCGATTCCCTCGGGCCGGATCGCGGGCACTTGGGGCTTGCGGATTGCGGTCATTGGCACAGTGCTGGCGGCGGTCGTCGCTTGGACTGCCGGGATATGGGTGTTCGCCGCGACTTTGCTCGGTCTTGTTTGCGCCTGGGCCTATAGCGCACCACCGCTGCGGCTAAAGGCCGATGGCTGGGCCGGACCCGCCGTGGTGGCGCTGACGTACGAGGGGCTGACATGGTTTACTGGTGCCGCCGTCATGCTGGGTGCCTTGCCCTCCGCACCGATCCTGATCGTGCTGTTGCTCTACAGTGTTGGCGCGCACGGCATCATGACGCTCAATGATTTCAAGGCGGTCGAGGGTGACCGCGCCACCGGCGTGCGCTCGCTTCCGGTACGGCTGGGCGTCGCCAATGCAGCGCGGCTCGCGTGTGTGGTGATGGCAGTGCCGCAGATTGCGGTTGTCACGCTGTTATTCCTTTGGGGAATGACCCTGTCGGCGGGTATCGTTGGTGCGCTGCTGATCGTGCAATTCGGCCTGATGGCGCGGATGCTGCGCGATCCCAAGGCGCTGGCCCCCTGGTATAATGCGACCGGAACGACCTGTTATGTTTTCGGCATGTTGGCTGCCGCGCTGGGTTTAGGGGGTATTTTGTGAGGGGATCGGTGCAGCAAGAGCTGGGATGGTTGCAGATCGTCCGGCTCGGACTTGTCCAGAGTGCGATCGGTGCGCTGGTGATGATGGCGACGTCGTTGCTTAACCGCATCATGGTCGTCGAATATGCGATGGCCGCCGCCATCCCTGCGGGACTCGTCGCCTGGCATTACACCGTGCAACTGTCGCGTCCGCTGTGGGGACATGGCTCGGACAAGGGGCAGACGCGCACCCCATGGATTATCGGTGGCATGGCCGCGCTCGCGCTGGGCAATTTGCTGGCGGTCGACGCCACGATCCTGATGGGCAGCTGGCCGGTCGCCGCAACATTGCTTGCCGTGGTGGCTTATGGACTGATCGGTGGGGGCGTTGGCGCAGCGGGGACGTCGCTGCTGGCGCTTTTGGCGAGCCAGGTCGTACCGCAGCGCCGACCGGGCGCAGCGGCGCTCACCTGGATTTTGATGATCGTCGGCATCGTTGTCGCGGCAGGGACGGTCGGCAGCCTGCTCGATCCGTTTTCGCCGCGCCGCTTGGTCACGATTGCGTGCTTCACCGCTGTGGCTGCGTTCGTTGTTGCGCTGCTCGCGGTCTGGAAAGTGGAGCGACCTGAATTGAACACGGCCCCGGCGACTGCGCCGACCGATTTCGCGCAAGCTCTGCGCGATGTCCGCGACGACCCCGAGGCGCGGCGGTTCACCGTTTTCATCTTCGTTTCGATGCTTGCCTATTCGATGCAGGACATGATCCTCGAACCCTTTGCTGGCCTGTCGTTCGGGTTTTCGCCGGGGGATTCGACGAAGCTGTCGGGCGTTCAGCATATGGGCGTACTGGTCGGCATGGTCCTTGTCGGTGTTGGCGCAGGCGCATTCGGTGGCGGGACCGCGCGCGGCTTGCGGCAATGGACGGTCGTCGGGTGCCTTGGCTCGGCGGTGGCATTGCTCGGGCTGGCCCTTGCGGCGCGCTTCGCCCCCGACTGGCCGTTGCGCGCCAATGTGGCGCTGCTTGGCTTTGCCAATGGCGTATTCGCCGTGTCTGCAATCGGGTCGATGATGGCGCTTGCCGGCGCAGCAGGGCCGCGCCGCGAAGGCATCCGCATGGGTGTGTGGGGCGCGTCACAGGCGATCGCGTTCGGCCTTGGCGGGCTGACCGGCGCGGTCGGCGTCGATGTGTTGCGCCGGATGGGCGATGCAACCGCAAATGCGTTCGGCAGCGTCTTTGCAGGTGAGGCAGTGTTGTTCGTAGTGGCGGCGTGGCTCGCGGTCGGTGCGGTGGCGGCATCGCCCCGTCGGATGGCGCGGGAGGTGCTGGCGTGAGCAGCTATGATTACGACACGATTGTCGTTGGGGGCGGGCCGTCGGGGGCGACGGCAGCGACCGATCTGGCGCGCAAAGGCCGCCATGTTTTGCTGCTCGACCGTGCCGGGCGGATCAAGCCGTGCGGCGGCGCGATCCCGCCGCGCCTCAACCGCGATTTCGAGATTCCCGACAGCCTGATGGTCGCACAGGCAACTTTGGCCCGCATGGTCGCGCCGTCGGGCAACAGTGTCGATATGCCGGTGGGCAACGGCGCGGTCGGCATGGTCGACCGCGATGTGTTCGACGAATGGCTCCGTGCCCGGGCCGCGCTGGCCGGGGCGACGCGGATTACCGGCACTTTCGAGCGCATCGACCGCGATGCTGACGGCGTTGCCCGGGTGGTTTGGCGCGAGGAACGCGGCGGTGCCGAGTGCAGTGCGCGCGCGCGCACCGTCATTGGCGCAGACGGCGCGCGGTCGGGCGTGGCGCGACAGGAGCTGAAAGGGGCCGACCGCATCCCCTGTGTTTTCGCCTATCACGAAATCGTCAAAGTGCCCGAGGGTGGAGCGGCGGGGTTCGACCCGCACCGCTGCGACGTCATTTATCAGGGCAAATATTCGCCCGATTTCTATGCCTGGATTTTTCCGCACGGCGAAACCGCGAGCATCGGTCTGGGCAGCGCCAACAAGGGCTTTCCGTTGCGCGAGACGACCAAGGCGTTGCGCGAGGCGACCGGGCTCGATGCGTTCGAGACGATTCGCTGCGAAGGTGCGCCGATCCCGTTGAAACCGCTCAAACGCTGGGACAATGGACGCGACGTGCTGGTCGCGGGCGATGCGGCGGGGGTGGTGGCGCCGGCGTCGGGTGAAGGGATTTACTACGCGATGGTCGCGGGCCGCGAAGCCGCCGATGCGGTCGAATTGTGCCTCGCAACTGGCAAGGCCTCGGCGCTGAAGCAGGCGCGCAAACGCTTCATGCGCCAGCATGGCCGCGTTTTCCTCATCCTCGGGATCATGCAGTATTTCTGGTATTCGTCGGACAAACGTCGCGAGCGTTTCGTCAAAATGTGCGCCGACCCCGATGTCCAGCGCCTGACGTGGGACGCCTATATGAACAAGGCACTCGTTCGTGCCGACCTGATGGCGCACGTCCGCATTTTCTTCAAGGATCTAGGGCATTTGCTGGGGATCGGCAAAGTGAGCACGACGCCACAAGTTCCGGCGGAATGACCCGGAACGGAACCGGGGACACCCTATTGGGTGTCCCCCGCCAATGCTGCTTCAGGGGACACCCAATAGGGTGTCCCCGGGCGTCACTTTAATGAGTGAATTTTTCGCCAGCGGTCATGCTGTCGATGTGGTGTTGGGGTTCATGGTGTTGGAGGCGATCTGGCTTATTGCCCGGAGTCGTGCAGCGCTTACCGTATGTCTGATGCTAGCGCCTGGTGCCCTTATGCTGCTCGCGCTGCGCGCGGCGCTGACAGAGGCCGATTGGTATTGGATCGCACTGCCGCTGACGGTGTCGCTGCCGCTCCATCTAGCGGACCTGCGACACCGTCGACTGGCGTAGGCTACTTCAGCGTATCGAGATACGCGATCAGGTTCGCACGCTGCTGCGGATCCTTGACGCCGGTATAGGTCATCTTGGTACCCGGAATGACGCGCTGCGGCGCTTCGAGATACTGGAACAGTTTTTCGTTCGACCACACGATGCCGCTATTCTTGTTGGCGACCGAATAGCTGAAGCCCGCGATCGTCCCCGACGTACGGCCCTGAAGGCCATGCAGCGACGGCCCGACCATGTTCTTGCCCGCTTCCGACGAATGGCACGTCTTGCAATTCAGGAACACCTTCTCACCCGCTGTCGCGTCGCCGGTGAAGCTCGCAAACTTGCTGCCGTCGAGCGTATCGGTGTTGTCGGCGGCAGGGGCGACTGCAGCGGCAGGAGCCGCAACATTGGTTTCGGCTGTTGCTGCGGCAGGTGCCGCATCGTCTTCGGCCTTTTTCGAACACGCCGGCAGGGCCAGCAACGCAACAACACCTAGGGTCGCGCCCAGATACGCTTTCACACTCGCCATGTGGTTCTCCATCCTGAATTTCGTGTCTGACGCGATAGTCAGGCAGCGGAAATTGCATGAAACCGGTGTCCGCGCAATCACTATAGCTTGTGTTGGGGCGACGCTCGTTTAGCCTGCCTCCTAGTAAGGGAGCGACGATGGAACAGGGCAGGGCATCGTTCGACTGGCATGGCGACCGTGACCGGTTGCTGGCCGAGGCGCACGCCCGCCCGTCGACGCCGCTCGAAGCCCCTGTCGTTGCCATCCGCCTTGCCAATGTGTCGGGACAGGAAGCCGCCGATGCCGACCGCGCGCATATGGCCGACCTTTGCCAGCGGTTCGGCGCGCAAGTGCCCGACCGGCTAGCGCGCTGGTGGGCGTGCGAGGGGCCGGGCTGGTCGTTGCGCTGGGAACGCCATACCGAATTTTCGAGCTGGACGTTCTTTTGCGCGCCGCCGAATGCGACCGACCGTCGCGGTGCGCTCGAACGGCTACCCGCCGACTGGCTGGCTGTATTCCCCGCCGATGTGCTCGTGGCGACGATGCTGGAATTGCGCCGCGATGAAGGGGGCAGCAGTGCGCCGCCGCTGGCATCAGACGGGATCCAGATCGGCGCAGCTGTGCTCGAGGGCGCGGCGCGGGTGTTCACCGACTTCCGTGCCGATGACAGCGGGATGACGCGGTTTCGCGTTATGCTGCACTCACAAGATTCAGCATTGGCAGGGCGTCTCGCGCTGATCCTCCTTGAAATTGAGACGTACCGCATGATGGCCTTGCTCGCTTTTCCGCTTGCAGGTGAGGCTACGGTGCAGTTGCGTGCCATCGAGGCCGAGGCCGGCGAACTCGCGTCGAAACTGGCTGCCGAAGAAGGGGTGGATGCCGACCGCACTTTGTTGTCCCGGCTCATCACCTTGTCGGGCGAGGCGGAGGGGCTGAGCGCACGCACCACGTTTCGCTTCGGTGGCTCGAACGCCTATCACGACCTCGTCCGCGACCGGGTGGCATCATTGCGCGAGGAGAAAATCGCGGGCGTCCAGACCATTGCCGAATTCATGGAACGCCGCCTCGCGCCCGCGATGCGGACCTGCAATTCGGTGGCGGAGCGCGAACGCGCCGTAATCGCCCGTATTGCCCGTGCCGGGGCGATGCTCGATACGCGGATCAAGGTGGCGGACGAGGCGACCAGCGCTGAGTTGCTGTCGTCGATGAATTCCCGCGCCGATGCCTCGCTGCGGCTGCAACGCACGGTCGAGGGATTGTCTGTCGCGGCGATCAGCTATTACGCGCTGATGCTGCTTTCCTACCCGATAAAGGCGGTGGAGCACGTCCGCCCCGGCTTCGACGCAACCATGGCGCTTGGCGTTGCCGCGCCCGTTATTGCGGTATTGGTGTGGCTGTCGCTGCGGGCGATCCGGCGAAAGATCGAGGGGCGTTAGGCGCGCACGCATATCGATTGCAAAAATGTCCTATAACCGGACGATTGTACTTTAACCACGAATATGGCTGGTCACGATGGTCAATGCCGCGTTTACTTTCGGCCATGAACCGTCGCCTAGTCCTGACCAACGAGTCAGCCCGTCACCCCTTTCGGCAGATACTGCCGCCACCGGTCATGGACGCGCGAGCGACCCGTGAGCCGTTATCGGACAGGGCGCTGTTCGCGTTGACGTTTGTTGCGGCGTTCATGGCGTTTTCGACTTTCTTGGCTTGAATTAGCACGCCGCTCCTCGCTCCCGAGGACTTCCCCAAGACCGTCATTGCGAGCGCAGCGAAGCAATCCACCTCTTCACAAGAGCGTCTGGATTGCTTCGCTGCGCTCGCAATGACGGGTTGCGAAGGGATTTGCCTGCCTGTCCGTAATATCGTCAACTGACGGGCGAGAAACCGGCGAAAGATGTGACGGAAGCGAAAAGCGCAGCGCGACGCGACGACGCGGACAGCGATGATGCGCTGATGGCACGGGTGCGCGCCCGCGATGCGGCGGCGTTCCGCCAACTCGTGGACGCGCATGTCCGCCCGTTGCACCGTATCGCCTATCGCATGATCGGCGATGCGACGGAGGCGGAGGATCTCGCGCAGGAAGCGTTGCTGCGGCTGTGGCGTGATGCCGCCAAATGGCAGGACGGGCATGGCGGCGTTGGGGCGTGGCTGAAGCGGGTCGTCGTCAATCTGTGCCTCGACCGGCTGCGGCGGCGGCGTTTTTCGAGCGACGCGGAGGTGCCCGAGCGCGTGGACGAGACGCCGCTGCCCCCGCAAGAAATGGACACGGCGCGGCTGCGCGCGGCGACGGTCGCTGCGATTGCCGCGCTTCCCGACCGGCAGCGCGCGGCAATTGTGCTGACTTATTATGAAGAGGTTTCGAATCAGGTGGCGGCAGAGACGATGGACATGAACATCAAGGCGTTCGAGTCGCTGCTGCTCCGTGCGCGCACGTCGCTGAGGGCCGCGCTGACCCCGATCAAGGAGGCGGCGCAATGACCGACGCCCTTAATCTTGCCCTCAATCGATTCGACGTGCCGCCAGTTTCGGCGGGGCTGACCGACCGGATTATGGCCGCTACTGCGACGCCGACGGCGGCACCGTTCGCCGCTCCGCGTCGTGCCAAATCTGATCCGGGGCGTCGCGGGACGTGGCGGCGCGGGCGGCAGGTGGTGCTTGGCACATGCGCGGTCGCACTGCTGAGCGCAGGCGCAGTTGCGTCTGGGCTGCTCGGCAGGGTCGGGATCGAGGTGCCGGTATTGACCGCGATGCTCGCGCCCAAGCCGAAGCCGGTGGTCAAACCCGTGCGTGTTGTCCCGAAACCGCCCGTGACGCGCACTGCTACGGCGGCGCCGCCGCCGGTCGTGGCCGAAACACTGCCGCCGGTAACTGTGCAGCAGCCGCTGTCTCGCGGCGAACGCATAGCCCTGCGCGAAGAACGGCGCGAGCGGCGTCAGGCGTTCGCTGCCGAACACCCTGTTGCCGCCGCTGCGATCCGTGAGCGCGTCCGACAGGAGATCATGCGCCGCGCACAGGCGCGGCGTCAGGCGTTGATGACGCCCGGCATCGATCCGTCGCTGCCGGGTGCGCGCGCGCTCGATTTCAACGACCGTTTGGCGCTCGCCCGCGCTGCCCGCCGCGACTGGCTGATCGCCGAAAAAATGATCGACCGCCGTATTCAGGCGCGCCAGGCACGGATGGCTGAACGACAGACTGTAGTTGAACCGATTACAGGGACGCGCGAAGCTGTTCCCGTTCAGCAGCGGCTACAACAACTTTCGCCCGAAGTCCGCGCCGCTCGCCGCGAACGCATCCAGCAGATGTCGCCCGAACAACGCGCCCGATTTCGCGCCCGGATGCAGGAACGACGCGCGCAGCGGCTGGAGCAGCAGGGGCAAGTGAATTAGGCGGTCGCCTCGTCGCAATCCGGCCCCGGACACGCCTTGTGCAGGAGCCATGCGAGCCATGCCGAGACAAGGCACATGATCGCGGTCATGATGAACTGGTCGACTGCCGACACCCCGACTGCACTCAGCCCGATCGCCAGCGCGCAGCCGCCGACCATGCAGCCCGCATTGACGAAATTATTTGCCCCCACGGCGCGCGCCGTTTCGCTGGCGGGAACCGTCGTCGTCAGGAACGCATAGAGCGGCACGACGAACATCCCGCCCGACACCGCAATGGCGAGCAGGCACGCGAGCAGCAGCCAGGCTCCGTCGTGCCCGACGAACTCCCAGAAACTGTAAAGGCCGCTGCTGTCACCGACCCAAGCCTTGGCAATGAAGTGAAAGGCAAAGACGAACAGGCCCATGAAAATGACGCTGACGGGCGCGTAGCGTGCCGAGACCTGTCCTTTCAACAGCGCGTTGATCGCCACTGACCCGATGGCGATTCCTATCGAGAAAATGCCGAGAAACAGGCTGGCGACTTCCTTTTGCGCGGTCAGCACGTTCTTCACCAGCGGCGGGAACTGCACGAACAGCACTGCGCCGATCATCCAGAAAAAACTAATCGAAATGATCGCCAGAAACAGCCGCCGGACGCGCAATGTCGTGCGGACAAGCACCAGCGACGCGCGAAAAATGTTCCAGTCGATCTTGTGGTCGTCGCCGACCGGCGGTGCCGGAGGCACTTCGCGTCCGGTGAGCCAGCCGAGTCCTGCAATGACCAGAATCATCGCTGCTGCCGCCTGATGGCTGATGAACCCGGCTACGATCGTGCCGAACAGGATGGCGATATAGGTGCCCGCCTCGACCAGGCCGGTGCCGCCGAGCACTTCTTTCGGACCGAGGTGTTGCGGCAAAATCGCGTATTTGATCGGTCCGAAGAAACTCGAATGTACGCCCAGCGCGAACAGCGCGACCATCATCAGCGGGATGTTGGCGAGCATCAGCCCCGCTGCGCCGACGACCATGATGCCGATTTCCGCCGTCTTCACGAAACGCACCATCCGCGATTTGTCGATGGCGTCGGCGAGCTGACCCGCGACCGCCGAAAACAGGAAGAACGGGATGATCGAAACGGCGGTCGCGATCGCGCTGAAGATTTCTTCCTGCTTGGGGTCGCTGTACATCTGGTAGACGACGAACAGAACCATCGCGTTCTTGAACACATTGTCGTTCATCGCGCCGAGGAATTGCGTGACGAACAACGGCAGGAAACGGCGCTTGTTCAACAGCGCGAGCGAGCTTTGCATGAGGCTAGGGCGTCCTGTTGGTCCTTATGCGCGCCATAGCCGCCTTTGCGCGTGCGTCCAATGCCGGTTAGGGGTTGTCGTGTGCTGAGCCTGCCGAATCTTCTCACTTTGTCGCGGATCGTTACGGTCCCGTTGCTCGTCGCGCTGCTGTGGTGGCCGAGCTGGACCGTCGGCTATGGATTCGCGTTTGCGGTCTACTGCCTGATGGGCATCACCGACTATTTCGACGGTTACCTGGCCCGCGCGCAGGGCACGGTGTCGAAACTCGGCCAGTTTCTCGATCCCATCGCCGACAAGATTATGATTGCGGCCGTGATCCTTGTGCTGGCGGCACAGGGCGTTCTGCGCGGGCCGTATGTCGGCGACATGCACGTCATTGCGGGGTTGATTATCCTGATCCGCGAGATCGCGGTGTCGGGCCTGCGCGAATTCCTCGGGCCGTTGCAGGTGTCGATGCCGGTATCCAAGCTCGCCAAGTGGAAGACCGCGCTGCAGATGATCAGCCTCGGTGCGCTGATCCTCGGGCGCGCGCTGCCAGACTGGACCGTGCCATTCGACGGCGACGTCGCCAATGTGCCGCATACGGTCGGTCTGACCACGCTCTGGGCCGCCGCGGTACTGACGGTTATTACCGGCTGGGATTATCTGCGCGTCGGCCTGAAGCATATGGATTGAGCGGCGTGGTGACGCTGCTCTATTTTGCCAAGGTGCGCGAGGCACTGGGCGTCGGCGAAGAGCGAATCGACCTGCCCGACGATGCTATGACTGTGGCCGACCTCGCCGATTGGCTCGCAAACCGTCATTCGATTTTTGCCGACCGCGACCGGCTGCGTGTCGCTGTTGACCAAGTCATGGCGCGCTTCGACACCGACATCGGCGGCGCGAAGGAGATCGCGTTTTTCCCGCCGGTAACGGGCGGATGATCGCCGTCCGCGTCTCGCCCGACCCCTTCGATACGGGGGCGGAGATTGCCGCGCTCGGTCGCGATGGCATCGGTGCAGTCGCCAGTTTCACCGGCTTTGTGCGCGGCGACGGCGGGCTGGTCGCGCTGACCCTCGAACATTATCCCGCGATGACCGAAGCGTCGTTGCGCGCATTGGCCGATAAAGCCGAAAAGCGCTGGTCGCTCGGCGGCGTCACGCTCCACCACCGCGTCGGGCGTCTCGTCCCCGGCGACGCCATAGTCCTCATCGTGTGCGCCAGCGCCCACCGCAAGGACGCGCTCGACGCCTGTGCGTTCCTGATCGACCGGCTGAAGACCGATGCCCCGTTCTGGAAACGCGAAAGTTTTGCCGACGGGCGCGAAATCTGGGTCGAGGCACGGAACAGCGATGACGCAGCCGCCGCACGCTGGGGCTAGTCAAGACAGGATATCGTATCCCAGTGCTTTGGCGAGGCTATAAGCACTGGTCACGGTCAGGACTATACCGACCAACCGCATCAGCACTTGGGCGCTCACACGCTTGGCGAGAATCGCTCCCAATGGTGCCGCCGCGATGCCACCGATCAATAGCCCTACGGTAGCGGTCGTGAACGCTTGCCAACCAAGGCCGATCAGGAAGGTAATCGAAATGCTGACTGTCAGGAAAAACTCGGCAGTATTCACCGTGCCGATGGTCATACGCGGCGTCGTCCCCTGGACCAGCAAGTTCGATGTCACGACCGGACCCCAACCGCCACCGCCGATGGCATCGAGAAACCCGCCGACCAGGCCGAGCGGCGCAATGACGCGCGGCTTGCGGGGTTTGGGCGGATGCGACGACTTCCACAGCAAATAAATGCCGATCAGGCTGAGATAGGCCATCACAAAGGGCCGCGTCAGGTCGCTATGCAGGTTGATAAGCACATAGGCACCAAGCACGCCGCCAATGACGCCGGGGACAACAAGCCGCGCAAACAGCCACCAATCGACGTTGCGGTGCAGGACATGGCTGACCCCGCTGGCCGCTGTCGTAAACACTTCGACCAGGTGCACACCCGCCGAGGCGCGGGCGGGCGGGATACCCATGACGCTGACCATCAGCGTCGAAGAAATCACCCCGAATGCCATGCCAAGCGCGCCATCGATCATCTGCGCGGTAAACCCGATCAGGATGAACGGCAGGAGCGCGTCGAGAGTGAAGAGTTCGGTCACACCCCGACTTGTTCCGCATCGCCGGAGGCGGCGCAAGCGCAGAAGCGTTGTGCTGCCTGAAAGCACAGCTATTCGGTTGGGTTTGAAACTGAGACCGTGCAGTCCTAAATCTTAGCGACAACGTGCCAGGGAGGCACTCCCCAGAGAGACATGCGATGTCCGGCCTGATTTCTTATCTCGACTCGATCAAGGCGCGCGATCCCGCCGCGCGTTCGCGCTGGGAAGTGCTGCTCTACCCCGGTGCCTGGGCGCTCGCGTTCCACCGGCTCGCGCACTGGCTTTATGTCGGCGAGCTGTTCTGGGCGGCGCGGCTGGTCAATCATATTGGGCGCTTCTTTACCGCCATCGATATCCATCCGGGCGCGAAGATCGGACGCAATTTCTTCATCGACCACGGCTTTACCGTCATCGGCGAGACGGCGGAGATCGGCGACGATGTGACGATCTATCAGTGCGTGACTCTGGGCGGCACCAACCCCACCGACGGCGTCCCCGGCAAACGTCACCCGACGATAGCGGACGGCGTCATCATCGGTTCGGGCGCGCAGGTGCTGGGGCCGATCACCGTCGGCCCGCGCGCGCGGATCGGCGCGAATTCGGTGGTAACCAAGGACGTTGCCGAGGGCGCCACGATGGTCGGCATCCCGGCGCGCTCGACTTTGGTCGAGGCGAACAGTGGCTTTGTTCCCTACGGCACGCCGTGCAGCGAACGCTTCGATCCCGCGACGCAGCAGCTCGAAATCCTCAAGTGCGAGGTGGAAACACTGCGCGCGAAGCTCGCCGCCTATGTCGAGGAGCGCGAGCAGGGGCGTAAATCCGCCTGATGGGCGTCGTCCCGTTCCCACGCGTAGCCCCCCTGCAAATAGGGTTCGACCGCGCCGAACTCACCCGCATTCTCGACCTCTACGGACGCATGGTCGCCGCGGGACACTGGCGCGACTATGCCGTAAAGTTCGACCGCGACGCCGCCGTCTTTGCGGCGTTCCGCCACGCCACCGAGCGACCGGAAATGAGGATCGAAAAACGCCCGGCGTTACGAAATCGCCAAGGCCAATGGGCGCTGATCGGCGAGGGCGGCTATGTGATCAAGCGCGGGGCCGAACTGGCGCCGGTGTTGGCCCCGGTTGAGCGCAGGCTAATGAAGCTGGTTGATAGCTGAGATTGGTCGACCGACGTTAAAGGCAACATAGGACAGCGAAACGAGATTGATTACAGCATAGGCAATTAACGCCCATGCGGTTAGGCGCGCACTGGTGCGTAGCCGAGACACGACGTCGTCATCGTTTGCTTTCGCGACCTTCAACCACATCACACCCAGAAATGCTAGAAACGCCATCATCGCTGCGCTTGGCAAGACGACAAGCCAGAAGACCATCGGCATGCCCATAGTCATCCCCCCTGCATCGTCTTGAAGATCAGCATCGATTGCTCGTTACCCGACTGCGGCACGATTTCGCCGGTGCGGTCAGTGATCTTGTCCCACAGCCGCGCCACCGCTTCGGGCGTGCGGTCGTCTTCGGGCAGGAACGCGCCGGGGGTCAGGGTCACATAGGCCGCCTGCACCACGCCCGCGCCTGCGCCGATGATGGCGTTCGACGGGGCGTCTTCGCTCACCAGATACAGCGCGGCGGGGACGACGTTTTCGGGGGCGAAAGCTTTGAACGCCTCGGCTGGGAACAGGTCTTCGGTCATGCGCGTGCCCGCGACCGGCGCAATAGTGTTGACGCGGACATTGTATTTCGCGCCTTCGAGATAGAGCGTCTTGGTCAAACCGGCGAGGTCAAGTTTCGCCGCACCATAATTCGCTTGCCCGAAATTGCCGAACAGACCGGTCGACGATGCGGTCATCAGAATGCGGCCATAGGCCTGCTCGCGCATCGTGTCCCAGACCGCCTTGGTCACATTGGCACTGCCGCTGAGGTGCACCTTCACAACCAGATCGAAATCGGCGGGTTCCATCTTGGCGAAGCTTTTGTCGCGCAGGATGCCCGCGTTGTTGATGAGGATATCGACGCGGCCAAATTCTGCTTTCGCTTGCTCGACCATCGCAACCATCTGGTCATATTCGGTTACGCTTCCGCCGTTCGACATTGCGGTGCCACCCGCCGAGCGGATTTCCTCGACCACCGTCAGTGCGGCATCCGAGTGGCCGGTGCCGTCGCGCGCAACGCCCAGATCGTTGACCACGACTTTCGCGCCACGCTTGGCCAGTTCGAGGGCGTAGGCGCGGCCAAGACCGCCGCCAGCACCGGTAACGATGGCAACGCGATTTTCGAACGAGATAGTCATGACCGGAACCCCTGATGCATCGGCGGAATTAAGCCCCGCCGATGCATCAGGTTTCCGTTTACGTCAACCGCGTCGCTTACGCGGCCCACCCTTGCGGTCACTCTCGCGCGCCGAACCCTGGCGGCATTGGTCGGTCACGGTTGCCGAACACCGCGGGTAGCTGGCCTGAGCCATAGAGGCTGGTTCGGCCATCGGTGCCGCCATCGGGGCTGGGGCCGCCATAGGGGCAGGGGCAGGGGCAGCCATCGGTGCGGGTGCCGCCATGTCGGTCGCCGCAGGTGGCGCAGCCGGTGCAGGTGGCGTCATCGGCTCTCCGGCGGCTGCGGAAAGCG
>ENA-OBLH01000124-OBLH01000124.1-metagenomes-genome-assembly--contig:-NODE-124-length-26610-cov-4.87117_pt1 | contig 26610 bp, 26 predicted proteins | sample MGYA00153382_OBLH01 | MGnify analysis MGYA00153382
CGTGCGATCGTGTCGATCTCGATATTGACGCGATGACCTTGCGCCAATTCGGCGAAATTGGTGACTTGATATGTGTGTGGAATAACGTTGACCTGAAAGTGCGTTCCGGTTGCGACATCTTCAACAGCGTTGACGGTCAGACTCACACCGTTAACCGTGATCGAGCCTTTTTGCGCAATGAATTTGCCCAAATGCGCAGGCACTTCGACTTCCATGAGCCAGCTCTCGGCGAGGTTTTTCCACTGCGTGATGAGGCCCGTCGCGTCGACATGCCCCGTCACCAAGTGACCTCCCAGCTTGTCGGCAAGTGTCAGCGACTTTTCGAGGTTGACCAGCGCGCCGACACCTAAACCAGCAACGATGGCCAGCGAATGCGCAGACACATCGGAGCGCAACACGCCCGCGCCTTTTTCGACGATGGTCAAACAGCAGCCTGAGTGCGCGATCGAATCGCCAATCGCAATGTCGTCGAGCGGCCAGTCGCCGCAGGCAACGGTAATTCGCTGGCCGTCGCCAATCGGTTCGTACGCGGTGATGCGGCCGAGGCCGGTGATGATGCCTGTAAACATATTCTTCTCGCTAGTTTGCCTATTTCGCCCGCATCATCACGCGAACATCGTCGCCGATTCGGGTCACGTCGTGCAGATCAAACTGCATCGCGTCCGCCAGTTTTCCGGGCTCGTTGAACGAGAACATCTCTCGTGCATCTCGTCCGAGTAACTTCGGCGCGAGATAGATCAGCAGCTCATCAACCAGCCCCGCCGCAACCATCGGCCCGGTCAGTCGAGCGCCCGCTTCGACATGTAATTCGTTGACACCACGCGCGCCGATGTCCTGCAACGCTGCCGCCAAATCGATCTTGCCAGGTCGCGCTGCGTCGGGCAGTTTCACCACTTCCACATTGCTCGCCAAATCAGCGGGCGCACGATCCGCGCAGTAAACCAGCGCGCCGCCTTGCAACACTTTCGCGGTTGCGCTCAATTCGCCAAGATGATCGAACACGATGCGCATCGGTTGTCGCAGCGTGAGCACCGTTTCGACGCTGCGCACCGTCATCTGCGGATCGTCGTGCTTGATCGTGCCGCTCCCAGTCAGGATGGCGCAGGCGCGCGCGCGCCAGCGATGACCATCGAGCCGCGCCTCATTGCCGGTAATCCATTTGGATTCGCCATTCGACAAGCCGGTACGTCCATCCATGCTGGCCGCAACCTTGGCGCGCACCCAGGGGAGCCCCGTGGTCATGCGTTTGACAAAGCCGATATTCAGCTCAACGGCGTCGTGCGACAGCAGGCCCACTCGCACATCCACGCCCGCATCACGCAGGCGCGCGAGGCCGGTGCCGCTCACCATTGGATTCGGGTCTTCCATTGCGGCAAAAACGCGCGTAATGCCTGCACCTAACAATCCCTCAGTGCAAGGCGGTGTTTTGCCGAAATGATTGCACGGTTCGAGTGTGACATAGGCCGTCGAGCCTTCAAGATTCACACCTTTTGACCGCGCGTTTTTAATCGCATGCGCCTCAGCATGCGGCTCGCCCGGGCGCTGCGTGAAGCCTTCCGCGATGATCGCACCATCGCGCACCAGCACGCAGCCGACGCGCGGGTTCGGTGTTGCGTGATTCATCGCCACCGCCGCCAGTTCGAGCGCGCGGCGCATAAAATTTTCGTCTTGCGGACTAAACACTAGGACGCACTTTTGGGTTTCTTCACAGCAGGTTTTTTCGGGGCACTGGGGCGATCAACCTCGTGCAAGGCAGAGCGAAAATCTTCCACGTCCTGAAACGATTTGTAGACTGAGGCGAAGCGGATGTAGGCCACTTTGTCGAGCTTGTACAACTCGGCCATGACCATCTCACCGATGCTGCGCGACGGAATTTCGCGCTCGCCGAGGCTGTGAATATTGGCCACGATCCGGGCAATCGCCTGATCAACAAACTCCGTCGGCACGAAGCGTTTGTGCAGCGCGCGATTGAAGCCGGTGCGGATCTTTTCAACGTTGAAATCGATGCGCGTGCTGTTGCCCTTGATCACTTGCGGCATGCGCATTTCGACCGTCTCGAATGTAGTGAAGCGCTTGTCGCAACTCACGCATTTGCGGCGACGACGAATGGCGTCGCCTGTCTCGGAGACGCGAGAGTCGATCACTTGCGTTTCAAGGGAGCCGCAGAACGGGCACTTCATGGTCGGAAATTAGACGGCGAATGACAGTAATCAGAGTTTATAGGGTGCGCCCAGCACGACCTATGCGACTCGTGCCAATTCGCCCAGCACGAAGTTCACGCTCTGTTCGCGCACGGCGCTGCGGTCGCCTTTGAAATGATGCGTGTAGGATTCGACGCTGTTTGCAGTGGCAAAGCCGAAGCAAACCATACCAACGGGTTTGCCAGTGGTTCCGCCGGTTGGCCCTGCAACGCCAGTGACCGAATACGCCATCGTGGCGCGACTGGCTTTCAGTGCGCTGGCCGCCATTTCTCGCGCGGTCTCGACGCTCACCGCGCCGAACACTTCAAGAGTCCTGGATGAGACGCCGAGCATCTCCATTTTTGCCTCGTTGCTGTACGTCACGAATCCGCGATCAACCCACGCCGACGAGCCGCTGACGCTGGTGAGCACGGCGGCAATCAGGCCGCCGGTGCAGCTCTCAGCGCCGACGATGATGCGCTTTTCAGCGACGCACACGTTGCCGATGTGTTCCGCGAGTTTGAGCCATTCATCGAACAGCGCGTTCATGTTCTGGCCCCCTCTCCTGCGGCGCGCAGAGGCACGCATGTCGCCGCTGGGCTCAGGGTTGGGGCGAGGGCGATGGAGACACGCAGGCGCGTTGTCATCCCAACAGCCTGACCCAAAGTGCCACTATAAATAACGTCATCGCCGCTGCAATCAGGTCGTCCAGCATCACGCCGAACGCGCCTTTGACATTGCGATCCGCCCAGCCAATGGGGCCCGGTTTGCGAATATCGAGCAGGCGAAACAGCAGGAACGCACACGCCTGCTTCCACATGGCGCCCGGCAGCAGCGCCGTGATCAGCGCCATCGCGATGACCTCATCCCATACGATCGATCCGTGATCGCTCGCGCCCAGCGCACGCCCCGTAACGCCTGCAGCCCAGATGCCGATGATGAGCGCGAACACGAGGCCGATGAAGAACGCCTCGTCGCCGACCATCGGCTGCAACCAGCGCGTAGCAAACCAGCCCAGCAACGTGCCAAACGTGCCCGGCGCGAACGGCGCGAGACCGCTGCCAAAGCCGAGCGAAATCACGTGCGCCGGATGCGAGAGCATGAAGCGCATCGTGGGCTTTATTGGAACGGGTATAGACAGGGCAACGTCACTCATGCGAAATGATCCCAGCCTTTGACTTCAATGTCCATCATGCGTGATTGTGCATCGAGCACTCGCACGGGGTTCCTCGCGTCCGATGCGGTCACGCGCCCAATGCATGCGCCGGGGAGATTCTCTCGTTTCAGGATCGCTGCAATGGCGTCATGCTGCTCTCGCGGCGCGGTGAATAGCAGCTCGTAGGCGTCGCCGGTGGATAGCACGCAATGCTGGCCGAGATGATCGAGCATGGCGGGCCACACTTCTGTTTCGATGCTATCGGTGGAGGTACGCGCGGGCGTTTTCGCTGCGTCCCACATCGATTGCCGCGACGCCTGTGTCAGCCCGGTCGGGATCGTCGCAATATCAATTTCAATCGACACGTTTGAGGCCGAGGCGATGTGCTTCGCCTCGCTCAACAGCCCATCCGAAATGTCGATGCAACTGGTGGCGATGCCGCGCAGCGCGAGGCCGAGCGAAACGCGCGCTTCGGGGCATTCGTATTTGGCAATTTGCGCGGACGTAGCCTCGAATTTGGCGCCGGTTAGCGCATACATGGCCCACCCCGCATCGCCCAGCGGCCCGCTGACCCACAGCTCGTCGCCCACGCGCGCGCCGGAACGTGTGAGCGCGGCGTCGGGCGGCAGTTCGCCGAACGCGGTCATTGCAACGGCCAACGGCCCTTTGGTCGTGTTGCCGCCGATCAGTTCGACGTCGTACGCGTCAAGCTGCAACCACAGCCCTTCGCTAAATCGCGAAATCCAGTCTTCGTCAATCTGCGGCAACGTCAACGACAGCATGGCATAGCGCGGCGCGGCACCCATCGCGGCCAAGTCGCTGAAGTTGACGTTGACGACGCGCCGACCGAGCTTGTACGGATCGAGCGTGGGCAGAAAGTGACGACCTTCGATCAGTGTGTCCGTGGTGACGGCGAACGCGTTGCCCATGCTCGGCGCCACGATGGCGCAGTCGTCGCCGTTGCCAAGCAGCGCTGAGCGATTGGGACGTGTGAAATAGCGGGCGATGAGTTCGAATTCAGTCAAGTGTGAACTCGTTTTCGGGTAAAAACTTCGCCATCAACTTTTAGGCGAAACACCCATTTCATCTGGGCATAGCAGCTTATTTCGCTATAAGTCGATAATCGGCTGATTGGCGCTCCACGCCCAGCGCAATAACCATTTGACACAAAAGCTGCTGCGTTTTTCACGTATCGCAGCGACAATTATTTTGCCGGGTTCGAACGCGAACGTGGCCCGGCTGCAACCTCATCCGCGCGCAGCAACGGCGCGACTTTGTCGAGCACGCCGTTCACCCATTTGTGACCATCGGTGCCGCCGAAACTTTTCGCCAATTCGACCGATTCGTTGATCGCCACGCGATACGGAATATCGAGGCGATTTTTGAGTTCCCATGCGCCGATCAAAATCACGCTGCGCTCAATCGGGCTGACCTGCGCAAACGGACGATCAATGTGCGGCTGCACCAGCGCCACTAGCGGCTCCCAATCCTCGGACAGGCCACGCCACATCTCGCGGAAAAACTCTTTATCGGCGCGCTTGAAGTCGTCTTGCTTTTCAGCGCCCAAACGAATGGATACGGGATCATGCCCAGCCACATAGAACTCATAGAGCCCTTGCAATGCGAACTCACGCGCCCAGCGGCGAGCGGATTTGGGCTTGGCTTTGGGGGCAGGAGGAGCGGCGACGGAAGGGGCTTCAGGAGCGGTCATGCGGTCTTTTGTTTTTGTAGGAGCGGCTTGCCGCGACAGGTTTACGTACGTTGTTGGTCGCGGCAAAGCCGCTGCTACAGGTCTACGCTTCGCCGAAATTCGCGTGCGTCCACTCCTGTAGCAGCGCCATTTCGACAGCGGCTTGTGCTGCCTCGTAACCTTTTTGTTCGGCGCGAGCGACGGCTTGATCTTCGGTGTAGCTGGTGAGCACGCCGTTGCCGACTGCAATGTCGTGATCGAGGCCGACACGCGAAATGCCCGCGGCCGACTCGTTGCAGACTATCTCAAAATGATAGGTGTCGCCCTTGATGACGCAGCCGAGCGCGATGAGCGCATCGAAGTGTTCGGTCGCGCCGAACGCCTGCAACGCAAACGGAATTTCCAGCGCGCCGGGCACGGTGACCTCAGCGATGTCGTTCGCGTCAACTCCCATTTCTGCGAGCGCTTTCTTCGCGCCCGCAAGAAGTTTTTCGCAGATCGGCGCGTTAAAGCGCGCGGTGACGATACCGATGTGAAGACCGGCGCCACGGAGGTTCATAAGGGGTTGGAGGGACATGCTTTTCTCTTTTTCTAATCAGTTTTGTAGGGACGGCAGCCTCTGCCCACCTAGCGTTTTGGCCTTTGGCTACGACTCTTCGTACGCCACCACTTCCAGATCGAATCCGGTCATGGACGGCATGCGACGCGGCTTGGCGAGCACGCGCATTTTTCCAACGTTCAAGGCGCGCAAAATCTGCGCGCCGATGCCGTAAGTGCGCAAATCCATTTTGTGTGCATTGAGCGGCTTCACGTTCAGCGCGCGGTCATGCAGCGCATCAGGAGATTCGCTCTGATGCAGCAATACCAGCACGCCAGCTTCCGCCTGCTGCAATCTCGCTAACGCTTTCGGTACGCTCCACGAATGCACGGCACTTTCAGCATCCAGGGTGTCGATAACGGATAGCGGCTCATGCACGCGCACCACGGTTTCTCTTGTCGCAACAGGCATGCCTTTGATGATCGCCAGATGTGTCGCAGACGTTAATTTTTCGCGGAACACTTTCAGCGTGAACGCACCTTGAACCGTTTGCAATGGCCGTTCGCCGACGCATTCAACGAGGTTTTCCTGCGCGGCCCGATACTGAATGAGATCGGTGATCGCACCGATCTTGAGACCATGTTCTTTGGCAAAAATAAGCAGATCTGGCAGCCGCGCCATCGTGCCGTCGTCTTTCATGATTTCGCAAATCACCGACGCTGGCGTCAAGCCAGCCATACGCGGCAAATCGCAGCCCGCTTCGGTGTGTCCGGCACGCATCAGCACGCCGCCCGGTTGCGCCATGATCGGAAAAATATGGCCCGGCTGCACAATATCAGACGGCTTTGCGTTAAACGCGGTGGCAACTTGCACGGTGCGCGAGCGATCCGCCGCAGAAATGCCGCTGGTCACGCCAACAGCTGCCTCAATCGACATGGTGAAGTTGGTGCCAAAACCGGAGCGATTGCTCGACGTCATGAGCGGCAAATTGAGCTGCGCGCAACGCTCTTGCGTCAAGGTCAAACAGATCAGGCCACGAGCGTGTTTGGCCATGAAATTGATCGCGTCGGGCGTCACAAACTCAGCGGCTAGTACTAGATCGCCTTCGTTCTCACGGTCTTCTTCGTCAATCAGAATGACCATACGACCGGATTTAAGCTCAGCAATGATTTCTGGGACGGAGGCGAGCGAAGATACCGGTGCAGTAGTGCTGGGGACGGCAACAAGGGATGGCTTGGTGGCTGACATAAAAAGAGCGCGTCTCAAGAAGAGAAGCCTTCATTTTAGTGGCTTACGCAACGGGCTCCATCGAATGCGGCGAAGTCGGGCGAAAATAGATGGCTTCACCCTCAACAGACCGCACCTCGCTCGACATGTCCGAACTCCTGATTTCTGAACAAAACGGCCTGCGCACCCTGCACTTTGGGTCGGAGTGGGTGCAGGGCCGCATGCGCATCAGTCGCCCTGCGGAGCTGATGCTGGGGTACGCGCAGGACATGTGCGCCGCGCTACTGCTGGTGCCGGCACCGAAGCAGGTGTACGTAGCGGGGCTCGGCGTGGGCTCGCTGCCACGATGGGCGCTGGCCAACTGGGAGACAACTCTGAAACGCATGGAGATTGTTGAGCTTCGGCCCGACGTACTGGCGTTGACGCGCGGCGCATTTCCATTGCCCGCGGATGATCCGCGCGTGGTGCTGACGCTAGGTGACGCGGCGAAAGTTATCACCGAGCGCCCCGCTACGAGCGTCGACTGGATGTGGGTGGATTGCTACGACGGTCGGGGCCGCGTGGGGGCGCTGGAGTCGGAGGAGTTCTATGCGGCCGCGCATACGGCGTTGAAAGCCAAGGGCGTGTTCGTCGCGAATATGTGGAGCAGCGTCACCCGTTATCGCGGCGGCCTGCGCCGATTACGCGCTGTTTTCGGGCATGACAACATTGTGTTGCTGCAAGCCATTGCAACCGAAAACGTGACCGTCATCGCGACGAAATCACCGCTGCCCGCGTTGGACACTCGTGTTATTCAGGCACGAGCAAGGGCGCTGCAGGCGGAGCACAAGCTGCCATTTGAACGGTGGTTGAAGGCGTTGGCACCGGTGGCTTCAGCGTTATAGCGCGCGGCCCGTGGGAGCGGTTCCACCGCGATGAACCAACGTTGCAAGTTGAGAATCGCGATGGAACCGCTCGCACAAAATCTCGTTGTTTCAAGCCGCGAAAAAGAAAAAAGCCCGCGGGGCGTCTTAGACGCGGCGCGGGCTGAAGGGTTCCCTCCTCCTCGAGGAAATCAACACGTATTATAGGGTCATTTAGATGAGTGGCAAGACTTTTTTGAGGCGTCTTTCACTGTTTTGGTGCTTTTCTTTTTGGTTCACCGCAAATCCGTGTTTTTGGGCGCGCCTTCCTCCTGAATGGCGCGCGCCCAATGACGTTGTTATGTATTAGTCGTTCTGACCCACAGCGAGTTTGAGCGTTGGCTTTTTCTCGTCGAAGAACTGTTCGTCCTCGGTCGAGCCATGCAGTGCCGTCGTTGAGCTCTTGCCGCTTTGAATCACTTGCGTGACTGCGTCAAAGTAGCCGGTGCCCACTTCGCGCTGATGTTTCACTGCGGTGAACCCATGTGCAGCCGCTGCGAATTCAGCCTCTTGCAACTCGACGAATGCGGTCATGTTGTTGCGCGCGTAGCCGTGCGCGAGGTTGAACATTGAGTAGTTCAGGCTGTGGAAGCCAGCGAGCGTGATGAACTGAAACTTGTAGCCCATCGCGCCGAGCTCGCGCTGAAATTTGGCAATCGTCGAGATTTTTCTTCCAGTTGAACGATGGTGAGCAGTTGTACGCCAGCATTTTGCCGGGGTATTGCTTCTGAATGCCTTCAGCAAATTTGCGAGCAAACTCAAGATCCGGTTTACCGGTTTCACACCAAATCAAATCGGCTACAGCCGAATACGCGAGGCCGCGTGACAGCGCTTGATCGAAGCCCGGTTTTGTCTTGTAGAAACCTTCAACGGTGCGCTCGCCAGTGCAATGTGGGCGGTCATTTTCATCCACGTCGCTGGTCAACAAGTCAGCAGCTTCGGCATCGGTACGCGCGAGCAAAACGGTTGGTGTGCCCATCACGTCCGCGGCAAAACGAGCGGCGTAGAGTTTTTCTACCGCTTCACGCGTTGGCACGAGTACTTTGCCGCCCATGTGGCCGCATTTCTTTACGCTCGCCAGTTGATCTTCGAAGTGAACGCCAGCGGCGCCCGCGTCGATCATCGACTTCATCAATTCGAACGCGTTCAACACACCACCGAAACCAGCTTCGGCATCGGCAACGATCGGCTGCATGTAATCGATATCGTCCTTGCCTTCCATCCATTGAATTTGGTCAGCGCGGAGCAGCGTGTTGTTGATGCGCTTGACGACTGCCGGCACCGAGTTGACTGGATACAACGACTGATCGGGATACATCTCTCCGGCGAGGTTGGCGTCGCCCGCGACCTGCCAGCCCGACAGATAAATCGCCTTCAAACCAGCCTTGACTTGCTGCATGGCCTGGTTGCCGGTCAGCGCGCCGAGCGAGTTGACGAAGGGCATGGTGTGCAGCGAATCCCACAGTTTTTCTGCGCCTTTTTTGGCCAGCGTGTGTTCAACGCCAGCAGTGCCGCGCAGACGCACGACATCGGCTGCGCTGTAGTTGCGCTTGACGCCTTTCCAGCGTGGGTTAGTCGCCCAGTCTTTTTCGAGGGCGGCGGTGGCTGCGGCCATTTGGGCCTGAACTTTGGTCGAGGTGGTCATGCGGTGTTGCCTTTCAACGGGATCTAAAAATCTTTCCTCACTTAGTTGCGATTCCGTCATTCCACTGAGTGGAATCGCTCAAAGCATCTTCTTGTTGCTTCGCAGCATAGGCGATTTTTATGGAAGATGCACGGAGAATTTTAAAAAACCTCATTAAAACAATGCTTTGCAATACATTTTCATTCCACGAAAGATTCCACCACGTGAAATTAGGTTTTGATGATTGCACCGCAACAATTGAAACCAACTTCCATGTTTGCGTAAAACTGGAAAAACTTCAGCAAATTCAAACGCTTTGAAACCGGAGTTGAAGTTGGGTCATGTCGCGTCGCCACCAGCATCCAATTGGCAAGCCAGCGCCACGCCGGATTGGCGCATCAACCCACGTCGCAAGCGTGAGATCACCGCTGTAGCAAACGAGCAACAAAAAAGCCCGGCACTTTGGTGCGCGGGCTCATTGCAGAACGTTGTTGCGATTAAGTCAGCATGTCCGCCCAGATATTGCGCGCCCAACTGTTCGCGTACACGCCCTCCAGCGCGTTGGCATCAGCCGACAATCCGCCTGAGCCCGCAACGGCGACCATCGTTTTCTGCGCCGCGTCGTAGCGATGCACCGACGCGACGTGAACCACGTTTTTGTCGTCGATGAAGCTGTAGCAGGTGTTGGCGACCATTGGCGTCTGGTTCACTGTGTCGCCTGTCAACAGCGCAACTATGGCAGCGGCGCAGACCTTGCCGTGCTGGTTCGCCATGTGGCCCGATTTCGGCATCGCGGGCGCGATTTGCAGCGCGTCGCCCAGGATATGGACGTTTTTTACTGCGGTTGATTCGTAGGTCAACCAATCGATCTGGCACCAGCGTTTGTTTGAATTATTGAGCCCGTTTGACGACGCAATGTTGCCCGCTCGCATCGGCGGCAACACGTTCAACACGTCGGCCTGAATGTCGCCACCAAACGTCATTTTGAGCGTATTAGTCCAACCATCAACGTCTTCTATTTCCTGATTGTTTCGATACTCAATCATGCCTTTGAATTGGCTGTTCCATGCCTTCGTGAACAAGCCCTTTTTCGACACCACATCTTCGTTAGCGTCGAGGATCAACACTTTTGATTTCGGCTTTGCCTGCTGGAAATACCAAGCAACCTGACATGCTCGCTCGTAGGGGCCGGGCGGGCAGCGGTACGGTGCTTTGGGGATGTGAATGGCGTACACGCCCCCGTCCTTCATTGCCACCAATTGATTACGCAGCGCGGTGGTCTCGGGGCCTGCCTTCCAGGCCGCAAGCACGTTGGTGCGCGCGTCCACCGTGGCGAGGCCAGGCAGACTGTCGAGCATGAAATCAATGCCCGGCGACAGCACCAAACGGTCGTACGGCAACGCGGTGCCATCGCCGAGGGTCAGCGTCTTTTTGTCAGGATCAAAACCGGTCGCCTCGCCCCGGATGCGCTTGATGCCGTATTTGTTCAGGCCGTCGTACGCGACCGACACATCAGCCAGCGTCTTCGATCCCCCGAGCACGAGATTAGACATCGGGCACGACACAAACTGCGATTCGCGCTCAACGAGTGTGACATCAATCTTGCCGTCGCTCCACATGGCGATGTACTTGGCCGCCGTTGCGCCGCCGAAGCCGCCGCCGACCACGACAACTTTGGGTTTTGCAGCGCCGCCGATGCTGGCGCATCCCGAGATTGCCGACGCACCGAGCAGCGACAACGCACCGGCAGATTTAACGAAGTCGCGACGATTGAATGGGTTGTTCATGATGCCGCCTTACTTCGCTTGTTTAGAAAAAAAGTCCGCCATCAACGCGACCTGTTCGTCGGTGTAGCCCTTGCTGAGCTGATGCATGATCGACGCGGGCAATTTGCCGTCGCGATAGTCCTTCATTTTCTGCACGATAGTGGCTGCGGGCTGCCCCGCAAGCGAGGGCACTTCGGCCACGCTTTTGCCGTTGGTGCCGTGGCAGTTTGCGCATTGTGCGGCGAGGTTACGGCCCTGCGTGGCGCTCGCCGGTGCTTGTGCAGATGCAGCGCCTGCAAGCAGTGCCGCGACTACCCCAGTCACAATCTGATAACTAAAACGATTCATGGAAAGTCCTCCTCCGAGTATTTGCGATCAAGTTCTGCATCGATTCTATGGCTCGGTACAAGGTCGGCAACGAAATGTTTGCCCTATGCATATTCGGATTTGTATTGCGGATTGGCTTACAGCTTTTATCTGAAATCGCCATTCCACTTGGGCTATAGTGCCAAAAATGCTTTTCTTGACTATTAGCAAAAATTACCTCTTAGCCCAATTCAAATAAGGCTTCCAGCTAAAAGCTGTTTCTCGTTTAGCGACCGTATTTTGTCGCCAAGTCCGCTGCCAAACCCACGTAGCGCGCAGGCGTCAAATCGCGCAGTAACGCTTTCGCATCCGGCGGAATCGCAAGGGTTTCGATGAACGCCGCCAATGCCTCTGGCGTGATGCGCTGGCCTCGCGTGAGTGCCTTCAACTGCTCGTACGCGCCCTCGACGCCGTAGCGTCGCATCACCGTCTGAATCGGCTCGGCGAGCACTTCCCAGTTGTTATTCAAATCAGCCAGCATGTTGTCGGCGTTGACTTCCAGCTTGCCCACGCCCTGCTGCGCCGAGACGAGTCCGAGCAGACTGTAGCCGACCGCCACACCCATGTTGCGCAGCACGGTGGAATCGGTCAAATCACGTTGCCAACGCGATATTGGCAGCTTCTCTGCGAGATGCCTCAGCAGCGCGTTAGCAAGCCCGAAATTACCTTCTGCGTTTTCAAAATCAATCGGGTTGACCTTGTGCGGCATGGTGCTTGAACCGACCTCGCCGTCCTTCAAACGCTGCTTGAAGAAACCGAGCGAAATGTAGCCCCACGTATCGCGGCAAAAATCGATCAGGATGGTGTTCACGCGCGCCATCGCGTCGAACAATTCAGCCATGTAATCGTGCGGCTCAATCTGCGCGCTCATCGGCTGCCAAGTCAAGCCGAGCGACTCGACGGTGGCCTTCGAAATTGCCGGCCAATCAACATTTGGATACGCCGAAAGATGTGCGTTGTAATTGCCCACGGCACCGTTCATCTTGGCGCGCAACGGCACCGCTGAAATCTGCGAGCGCGCATGTCGTAAACGATCAACAAACAGCGCTATTTCTTTGCCCATCGTGGTCGGCGTAGCGGCTTGTCCGTGCGTGCGCGACAGCATCGGCATCTCGGCCGTGTTGATCGCGACCTTTGCCAGCGCGGCAATCAATGCGTCCAGTTGCGGCAGCAGCACGCCATGCACGCCGCGTTGCAACATCAGTGCATGCGAAACGTTGTTGATGTCTTCCGAGGTGCATGCGAAATGCACAAATTCGCCGTGTGGCGCCAACTCTGGTAACGCTTTGAACTTGTCCTTTATCCAGTATTCCACGGCCTTTACGTCGTGATTGGTGATCGCTTCAATCGCTTTCACGGCAGCGGCGTCATCGACTGAAAATCGCTCGATCAAACCGTCCAAAAACTGCGTCGCGGAGACCGACAACGCAGGCAAGTCAGACACATCTTCCGCCGATGCGAGCGATTTAAGCCACGCAAATTCCACGCGTACCCGCTCGCGAGTCAGCGCAAATTCGCTGAAGGCGTCGCCTAGCGCTACAACTTTGCGTTGATAGCGGCCATCGAGCGGCGAAATGGCTTTGAGAGTGTCAATTGTGGGCATGCAGGGCGGTCGCTATTGGCGCAAGGTTAAGGTCGGTTGCCCGTATTATCTTCGCTCATCGGTTTTCATTTGTGCGCTGTCGGGAACGTGCTAGATTCACAGGCAACCAAAGACCGTAGAAAAAAGATAGCGCCGTATGAAACTCCTCCACTCGCCCACCAGCCCGTTCGCGCGAAAAGTGCGTGTTGTCGCCGCCGAGAAAAAGCTGGAACTCGAACTCGAACGCGCTGATCCGTACAGCCCCGGCTCGGAAGTCAGCAAGGTCAATCCGCTCGGTAAAGTGCCTGCATTGATTATGGACGACGGCGCGACGCTGTTTGATTCGCGCGTGATCGTTGAATATCTTGACGGCCTGTCGCCGGTGCATCGACTGATCCCAGAAACGTCGCGTGATCGTATTGCCGTCAAACGCTGGGAAGCCATAGCTGACGGTTTGTGTGATGCCGCACTCACGGCAAGGCTTGAAAACAATCGACCCGATAAAACAGATTCCAGCGCGCAACAAATCGAGCGTCAATTGGGTAAAGTGTCTGCCTGCGTCGAAGAGATGTCGCGCGAACTGGGCGAACGCGAACACTGCGTCGGCAACGCGTTGAGTTTGGCCGATATTTCAGCGGGCTGCGCGCTTGGTTATCTGAAATTGCGCTTCCCTGAGATCGTTTGGGACGTCACGTACCCGAACTTGGCACGCGTTTACAAAAAAATGATGGCGCGTGCGTCGTTCAAGGCAACAGATCCAGCGGCGACCTAAAACTTGCACCTGGCACAACGAAAAAAGCCCGCCAAATTGGCGGGCTTTTTTGTTGCCCCACGGTTACGCAAGGTAACCGTGGGGCAACAACGAGCCTGAATTTGAACTCAGGCTCGTCCACACGTGGATTAACTGACGCTAGTCTTCATCGTGTCGCCCACCAGGTTGGGGAAGCGAACATGCTCCACCAGCTCCTGCACTTCGCGTTTAGGGGCCGGCGTGATCAGACTCAGGATGATGATCACTGCAAAACCCAGCGGCACGCCAAACACACCCGCCGAAATCGGCAGGATGTCCCACCACGTGTTGTCCGCAATGGGGGTGGTGACGCCGAACAGCCCACGCATCCATGGCTGGGTAGTTGCCATGTAATAGAACGTTACGATGACGCCCGTCAACATGCCCACCACGGCCGCGATACCGGTCGTGCGCTTCCAGAAGATACCGAGCACCAGTGCCGGGAAGAAGCCCGCTGCTGCCAGCGAGAACGCCGCCGACACCAGGAACAGTATGTCCGCTGTTTTAAGCGACGCCACGTAAGCCGCGATCAAAGCTACGATCAGCAATAGCGCTTTTGACACACCGATACGGGTTGCTGTAGACGCGTTAGGGTTGATCATTTTGTAATACAGATCATGTGACAACGCGTTGGCGATGGTCAGCAGCAAGCCGTCAGCAGTCGAAAGCGCAGCAGCCAGACCGCCCGCGGCAACCAGGCCCGAAATGACGTACGGCAGGCCCGCGATTTCAGGCGTTGCCAGCACCACGATATCCGCGCCGATGGCGATCTCCGCCAACTGCACAATGCCGTCCTTATTTACATCCACAATAGACAATAGGGACGGATCGACCCTCGCCCACGAATTGACCCAAACCGGAAGCTTGGCGAACTCGCTTCCTACCAAGATGGTGTAGATGTCAAACTTCACCAGCACCGCGAGCGCGGGGGCCGTGAAGTACAGCAGGAAGATGAAGAACAGCGACCAGAACACCGAGTTGCGCGCTTCTTTGACACTCGGCGTGGTGTAGTAGCGCATCAGAATGTGTGGCAATGCGGCCGTACCCACCATCAGGCAGAAAATAAGCGCCAGGAAGTTCTTGCGCGTGATGTCGCGTGCCTTTTCGTTGGCGGCAGGGAACGGCTCAGCATGTCGGAGCGGCGGCGCGGCACGGCTTTTAGTAGCGGCGTCTCTGGTCCACGCGCTTTTCGCAGCGCCTGCATCCTTCGGATAGGAGTCAACCGCCTTTTGCGCAGTCGTTACGACCTCCGGTGCCGCGTTGGCAGCCTTGGCGTCGTCTAGCGCTTTCTGCACCTCTGCTTTACCCGTGTCAAACGACGCTGGCAGCCCTTTCAGCTTGGCCTCGGCCGCTGCCGCGCGATCCGCAAAAATCTTTCTGACTTCAAGCTCTTTCGGATCCTTGAGCAGTTGTTCTTCGCGTGCTGTGATCTTTTGAAGCACACCGCCGTACACCAGTTGTGGCACCGGAATACTAGTGTGCTTCACCGACAACCACACCACCGGAATCAGGTAGGCAATGATCAGGATGATGTACTGCGCAACCTGCGTCCAGGTGACCGCGCGCATACCGCCGAGCAGCGAGCAGACCAGAATACCTGCAAGTCCGACGAACACGCCGACCTCAAACGACAATCCAGTCAAGCGCGCGGTGATCAGGCCCACGCCGTAAATCTGCGCGACCACATACACAAACGAACACAGGATCGCGATCAACACGCCCACGAAGCGTGCCGCGTTGCCGCCGTAGCGCGCGCCGAGAAAGTCGGGAATAGTGAACTGACCAAACTTGCGCAGATACGGCGCAAGAAACAAGGCCACCAGCACGTAGCCACCAGTCCAGCCCATGATGAAGGCAAGCCCCGAGTAACCCTGCAAGTAGAGCGTGCCCGCCATGCCGATGAACGACGCCGCCGACATCCAGTCAGCACCCGTGGCCATACCGTTAAACACGGCCGGTACACGGCGACCGGCGACGTAATACTCCGACGCGTCAGAGGTTCGGCTCATAACACCGATACCTGCGTACAGCAGCACCGTGGCTAGCAAAAAGATATAGCCGATCCAGTTGCGCGGCATGCCGAGCTGCTCGCAAATAGCGAGGCCCACCAAGAAGAACAGGAAGCCACCCGTGTACCAGGTGTAGACCTTTTTAAGCTGGGCGGTAAACGCCCGTTGCGATGCGATGCCGCTCATGCTTCTTCTCCCTCATCGACGCCGTACTCGTTGTCCATCCTGTTCATGGTACGTGCGTAGTACCAGATGAGCGCGACATAGACGATGAGCGAGCCCTGAGCCCCCATCCAGAACGAGAACGGCCAGCCAAAGAAGTTAAAGCTCAGCTCTCGTGCGAAATACCCGAGCACGAACGTGACGACAAACCAGATAGCCAATAGAACGGCCGTAATACGAAGATTTTTGCTCCAGTACTCAAGGTGCCTTTCGGTCAATTGCATCAGTGTCCTCCTCAATTGAAAACGCCTACCCGCCAAAATATTCAACGCACGGAACTGCGCGTGTGAACCCCGATTACTGACGGAAAGCTTACGGAGAGTATCCGAGTTTGGTCAATTGACAAATAGGGCTTGACCCATATTTTCAGACTTTTGCTGTTGCATTGCGAGGCAACGTCAGCCACGTGTAAAGTTTTATCAAAGCTCGGCTAACGGTGATCACAAAACACCATAGTGTCACTCGGAAAAGAGCGTACCTCTGCGGCGGGTAATTACTGTTTCCACCAGCGATCAATGCCAATCTTGATGCCGGTTTCATCTTCGAGCACAGCCGCATTTTTTGGATCGAATGCGCGCAATTTGCGCATGCGTTTTTCGCAGCGATCCATGTCGCCCAACTTGAAGTATGCGCGCGCCAGTTCCATATGGCCATAAGGGCTCATCGGTTGCAGCTCTGCGTTCTTTTTGAGCGGTGCGATGGCGTTGTCAAAGCGGCCCAGCGCGACCATCGAGATGCCCTTACCGTACCAAGCGCGATCATGACGTTCGTTGACTTTTATCGCCTGCTCGAAGGCGTCAATTGCCGCAGCATGATCACTCGTTTCTTGGCGCAGAAAGCCCAGATTGAACCAGCTATCGGCGTCGGCTTTGTTAACGCCGACGACGCGCTCGAATTCGCGAATCGCGCGAACCTTGTCGCCCGTTTCGGAGTACAGAAACGCGACGCGCGACATCGTAACGGTGTCGTCGGGCTGCGCGGCAAGAATCTTTGCGTAATAGTCAAACGCAATGTCCGTCTTCTTGAACATCAACGCCCAAGTGGCGATTTGCGTGAAAAACCAGGCTCGAATCATAGTCATCGATATGGCCTATTGAAATAGCTCGGGACGCTTCACGTACAGCCGTGCCGCAATCAGGATGATGTAGAGCCAGAACAACATTGCGAAGGCCACTACCGGCACATGCTTGTCAGCAATTTTTGCGGGCGTAATGAAACGAACCGCTTTAGTGACGGGCGATAACAGAAATCCAAACAAGCGGTAAACCACGTTGTTTTGACGACCCGGCCAATTGAAAATACCCGTGACGAACTGGGCGATGTAGACGATGCCAATCAGCATCACCATGTTGTGAACTATGGCAAGAAACGCTTCCACGACTTGGCAGCCCCTCAGTTTTAAAGTCGGGCGAAGTATGCATTAAGTCTGAAGTATCGCGCGACAGGCTACTGATCCCTCCCCCAAGGGGCTAGGGTGCGGTCAGATATTCTCTGCTGCGAAACTTGCGAACCGAGTTCCTCCCCCGGCGCATACTTGCGCCGGTAGTCGCACGCCCTGGGGGAGGGAGCCATCTCAAAGGCTACAAACTCTGCTTAAGTTGCTCCAAAATCGCAGGGTTCTCCAGCGTTGAAATATCCTGCGTAATCTCTTCGCCTTTGGCAATCGAGCGCAGCAATCGGCGCATGATTTTTCCCGAACGCGTCTTCGGCAAATTGTCGCCAAAGCGAATGTCTTTCGGCTTGGCAATCGGGCCGATTTCCTTGCCGACCCAATCGCGCAATTCTTTGGCGACAATTCGTGCGGCTTCCACATCGACAGGACGCGCGCCTTTGAGCACGACGAATGCCGAAACCGCTTCGCCTGTCGTGTCGTCTGGACGACCGACGACCGCAGCTTCAGCCACTAACGGATTGGACACCAACGCCGATTCAATCTCCATAGTGCCGAGGCGATGGCCGGACACGTTGAGCACGTCATCAATGCGACCGGTGATGCGGAAGTTACCGGTCACCGCGTCACGCACTGCGCCGTCGCCTGCGAGGTAAAAGCCTTTGAGTTCTGGTGGAAAGTAGGCCGATTTGAAGCGATCAGGATCGTTCCAAATAGTGCGGATCATCGATGGCCACGGTTTCTTGACCACCAGAATGCCGCCTTGACCGTTCGCCACATCGTTGCCCATTTCGTCAACGATAGCAGCCTCAATGCCGGGCAGCGGCAATGTGCAGGAGCCAGGCACCAGCGGCGTCACACCGGGTAGTGGCGTAATCATGTGGCCACCGGTTTCGGTTTGCCAGAAGGTATCGACAATCGGGCAGCGCTCACCGCCGATGTTTTTGTGGTACCACATCCACGCCTCAGGATTGATCGGCTCGCCGACCGATCCGAGCAGGCGCAAGGACGACAAATCGTATTTGTCGGGAGCGAAATCCGGCGCGGTGGACGCCGCTTTAATCAGCGAGCGAATCGCGGTGGGCGCGGTATAGAAAATGCTGCATTTGTGACGCTGAATCATCTCCCAAAAACGGCCTGCATTCGGGAAGGTTGGCACGCCTTCGAAGATGATTTGCGTCGCGCCAACTGCGAGTGGGCCGTAGGCAACATAGGTGTGGCCGGTCACCCAGCCTACGTCGGCGGTGCACCAGAACACATCGGTCGGCTTGATGTCGAACGTCCACTTCATGGTGAGCATCGCGTGCAGCAAATAGCCGCCAGTTGAATGCTGAACCCCCTTCGGTTTGCCGGTGGAGCCCGAGGTGTAGAGCACAAACAGCGGATGCTCGGCGCTGACCATTTCTGGCGGGCATTCATCGGATGAGCCGCCTTCGACTTTCGACCAGTCGATGTCGCGCATGCCAGTCGCGACTTTTCCGCCGGTGCGTCGATAGACGATGGTGTGACGCACCGCGTCGCAGCCGCCCATCGCGTACGCCTCGTCCACGGCGGGTTTCAGCGCAATGGCCTTGCCGCCGCGCATTTGCTCGTCAGCCGCGATCACGAGCGATGCGCCCACGTCGACGATGCGCTCCTGCAAACTCTTCGCGGAGAACCCGCCGAACACCACCGAGTGCGTGACGCCAATCCGCGCACACGCCTGCATCGCAATCACCGCCTCAATCGACATCGGCATGTAGACAATCGCGCAATCACCTTTTTTGTAGCCGAGCTGTTTAAGCCCATTGGCAAATTTGCATACGCGGGCATACAAATCGCCGTAAGTAATTTCGGTGACTTTGCCGTCGTCCGCTTCAAAAATAATCGCGACTTTGTCTTCGGTCGGCGTGCTGATGTGGCGGTCGAGGCAGTTGTACGAGGCGTTCAACTCGCCGTCTTCAAACCATTTGAAAAAAGGCGCATTACTGTCATCGAGCGACTTCGTAAACGGCTTGGCCCAAATCAAATGTTCGCTCGCCAAATCGCCCCAAAAACCCGAGTAATCGGACGCCGCTTTCGCCAGCATCGCCTGAAAGTCTTCCGGTTTGATATTGGCCTGCGCGGTGAACGCAGCAGACGGCGGGAATATGCGATTTTCGACAAGAACTGATTCGATGGCAGACATGGTTTTTCCTCCTTGATTGCGTGAGCAATGTATCACTCGACGATTGCCCGCCAGCGCTTGGCTTACCGGGTAAAACAACTTGCACGTTAGCGGGATTGATTGACGCGAGTCTTACATAAGAGCTGATAACAGCTTTTCTACAAAACGCCCGCTTCATGCGGGCTTAGGGGCCAATATGGCTTAAAAGCGACTATCTGCATAAAATGGCACTAAGCCCAGGTTAATTGGTCGTTTCAGTAAAAAGCTGATGGCGGCGTGCTTCGTAAATCGTCGCCAACAATGCGGCAACCATAAGACAGCACGGACATTTTGTCTCAACAAGCCGATGCTAAACTGGAAAAAAAGCCGAATGAATGGCGCGTAGCATCGCCGTACAGGCCCCTCCCCTTGTCGTCCTTCCCAAAGTTTTCATCTCTATGACCCCCACGGAAAAACCCGTAGCTGTCGGACGCGGCATGCGCCCACTGCCACTCATTATTTTCGCCAGCCGCTGGCTGCAATTGCCGCTGTATCTGGGCTTGATTGCCGCGCAGGGCGTCTACGTTTATCACTTTTGGGTCGAACTCGTTCACTTGATTGAAGCGGTGTTTGGCAACCAGAACGCGCTGAAGATGCTGGTCGAAACGGTGGGGTACGACCTCAACATCTATTCGATGAAGGGCGACGTTATCGGCCAAAAAACGTTGCAACTCAACGAAACCATCATCATGTTGGTGGTGCTTGCGTTGATCGACGTGGTGATGATCTCGAACCTGCTGATCATGGTGATCGTGGGCGGCTACGAAACCTTCGTGTCACGAATGAATCTGGAAAATCACCCCGATCAACCGGAATGGCTGTCGCACGTCAATGCATCTGTGCTGAAGGTCAAGCTGGCCACAGCCATCATTGGCATCTCGTCCATCCACCTGTTGAAAACGTTCATTAACGCCAATAACTACAGCGAAAAAGTGTTGCTGTGGCAGACTCTGATTCACGTCACCTTTTTGCTCTCCGCGTTGGCGATTGCAATGACGGATCGCCTGATGGCCCCAAGCGAACATGAAGCCAAAAAGCGCGACGGCAGAGATCACAACGATTGACGGAGTCAGCATCATGCCCACGATCATCAAGTACGCTGATTTCGTTGAATCCATCCGCGCTGGCCTTCAGTTCATCAGCTTCTATCACCCACAGGATTACATCGAGCATCTCGCTCGCGCCTACGAGGCCGAAGCATCGCCCGCTGCGAAGGATGCGATTGCGCAAATCCTGACCAACTCGAAAATGTGCGCCGAGGGCCATCGGCCGATTTGTCAGGACACCGGCATCGTCAATGTGTTCCTGAAAATCGGCATGGAAGTGCGGCTTGAGGACTTCCCCGGCTCGGTCACTGATGCGGCCAACGAAGGCGTGCGTCAGGCGTATCTCGACCCGGACAACAAGCTGCGCGGCTCCATCGTCGCCGACCCGGAATTTGCCCGCAAAAACACCAACGACAACACGCCAGCCGTCGTCCATATGGAGCTGGTGCCGGGGAACACGATTGACGTGAACGTCGCAGCCAAAGGCGGTGGTAGCGAAAACAAGAGCAAATTCGTCATGATGAATCCGAGCGATTCACTTCTCGACTGGGTACTGAAAACGGTGCCAACGATGGGCGCGGGCTGGTGCCCACCCGGCATGCTCGGTATCGGCATCGGTGGTACCGCCGAGAAAGCGATGTTGATGGCCAAAGAAGTATTGATGGAGCCCATCAATATGTACGAATTGCTCAAACGCGGCCCACAAAACAAAGTCGAAGAATTGCGCATTGAGCTCTACCAAAAGGTCAACGCGCTCGGAATCGGCGCGCAGGGTTTGGGTGGCTTGTCCACCGTGCTCGACATCAAAATCGCGATGTATCCGACTCATGCCGCTGGCAAGCCGGTGGCCATGATTCCAAACTGCGCAGCGACTCGCCATGCGCACTTTGTGCTCGACGGCTCCGGCCCTACGTATTGCGAACCGCCACCGCTCTCCACATGGCCTAACGTGCATTGGACGCCGGACGTGCAGATGTCCACGCGAGTCAATCTCGACACGCTGACCAAAACCGAGGTCGCAAGCTGGACGCCGGGGCAAACGCTGCTGCTCAACGGCAAAATGTTGACCGGTCGCGACGCCGCGCACAAACGCATCAGCGAGATGCTGGCGAGGGGCGAAAAACTGCCTGTCGATTTCGCCAACCGCGTCATTTATTACGTCGGCCCAGTCGATCCGGTTAAGGACGAAGTCGTTGGCCCTGCAGGCCCGACCACCGCCACACGCATGGACAAATTCACCGAGATGATGCTCGCGCAAACCGGCCTCATCGCGATGATCGGTAAAGCTGAGCGCGGCCCGACCGGCATTGATGCGATCAAGAACCACAAAGCGGCCTATTTGATGGCGGTCGGCGGCGCAGCGTATCTCGTGTCGAAGGCAATTGTCGGTGCCAAAGTATTGGCGTTTGAAGACCTTGGTATGGAGGCGATTTACGAGTTTGAAGTGCGCGACATGCCAGTGACGGTGGCCGTGGACTCAAACGGCACCAGCGTGCATGAAACCGGGCCGAAAGAGTGGCAAAGTAAGATCGGCAAAATTCCGGTAGTGACGGCCTGAGCTAAATTGAGTTAGCGTTACGCCCGATGTTCGATTTATTCACCCCCTTTAACGGCCTGCTGCTCGGAGCCAGTCTCCTGGTGCTGGCGTTGGGTGCATGGATCGGCAGTCGGCGCACACGACGAACTCTGCGCACCCTCACTGACGCGACGCGATCACTGTCGCAGGGTGATTTTCAGGTGGAAGTGCCGATCCGTTCACGCGGACCGGCAGGCGAGTTAGCCCGCGCGTTCAACGAAATGGCGCATCAACTCGCGGCCAGTCGCGCGCAAATCACCAACTATCAAAAGTCCCTCGAATCGCGCGTGCGCGAGCGCACTAAAGAGTTGCACTCCGCCACGCAGCGCGCAGTGCAGATCGCGCAAACCGACCCGCTCACCGGTCTGCCCAATCGTTTGCTTTTTCGCGCGAGACTGGAAGAAGCCATAAAAACGGCGGCGGCTGACAAAAGCCGCGTTGCAGTGCTGTTCGTCGATCTTGATTTTTTCAAAAAATTTAACGACAGCTTGGGCCATGACGCTGGCGACGACGTGCTGCGCGAAGCGGCCACTCGCCTGAAAGACGCGATCCGGCAGGACGATCTGGTCGCACGCTTCGGTGGTGACCAATTTGTGGTGCTGATTACGCGACTTGAGGCGCAACATGCAGGCCACGTGGCATTGACCGTCGCCGAAGGCATCATCGATGCATTGGTGAAGCCAATTGACGTGTCCGGTACGCGGCACAACATGCCCGCTTCGGTCGGCATCGCCCTGTATCCGCAAGACGGCAGCGACGCAGGTGCTCTGCTGAAGAACGCAGACACCGCGATGTACGCCGCCAAGCAAGCAGGTCGCAATCGCATTGAGCATTTCTCAGGAGGCTCCAGCCGTCAGCAGGCACAGCGAACCCAGTTTGAAACCGACATCCGACGCGGCATTACGGCGGGTGAATTCTTCCTGATGTTTCAGCCGCAAGTGGATGCTGCGACCGGCTCGCCGACGGGGCTGGAGGCGCTGCTGCGCTGGCGGCACCAAACGCGCGGACTGATTCAACCCGCCGAGTTCATCACCATCGCTGAGGAAAGCGGCATCATCAATCCGCTCGGTCAGCGAGCTCTGGAGATGGCCTGCGAGCAGTTCAAAGTGTGGCAATCGAAAGACATTCATCCGCGTATTTCAGTGAACGTGTCCGCGCGGCAATTGCAGGATCCGGGCTGGCTCAAATCAGTTGATGACGTCATTCAAAAAACTGGCATTCCACCGCAGTATCTGGACCTAGAAATCACCGAGTCGATGCTGGTCGGCAACCCGCAAAACGTGATCGACACGCTCGACACGCTGGGGCAGATGGGCGTGACGTTGACGCTAGACGATTTCGGCACCGGATACTCCAGCTTGAGTTACCTCACCCGGCTGCCGTTTCACACCATCAAGATCGACCGCAGCTTCATTCAGCACATCGACGAAAAACCGCGTCGTGGCATCGTGCAGGCCATCGTGGCGATTGCCCACACCCTCGGCATGCGCGTCATTGCAGAAGGCGTCGAGACGCCGCTGCAACTCTCAATCATTCGCGACATCGGCTGCGAAGAAATTCAGGGCTTCTATCTGTCCAAACCGCTAGAAGCGCACGCCATTGAATCGTGGTGGCGCATGCAGCTCGACAACGTTGGCGTGATGACGCTGTAGACCGGTTCAGGCCCTCGGCAACGTCACGCCGCTTTGCCCCTGATACTTGCCGCCGCGATCTTTGTAGGACGTGCCGCAGATTTCATCGCTCTCAAAAAACAGCACTTGTGCGCAACCCTCGCCTGCGTAAATTTTTGCCGGCAGCGGCGTGGTGTTTGAGAACTCCAGCGTCACGTAACCTTCCCATTCCGGCTCGAACGGCGTCACGTTGACGATGATGCCGCAGCGCGCATAGGTGCTTTTTCCTACACAAATGGTCAACACGCTGCGTGGAATGCGGAAATATTCAACCGTGCGCGCCAAGGCGAACGAGTTCGGCGGAATGATGCACACGTCGCCTTTGAAATCGACGAACGATTTTTCGTCGAACGCTTTAGGGTCAACAATCGTCGAGTTGATGTTGGTGAAGATTTTGAATTCGTTGGCGCAACGAATGTCGTAGCCATAGCTCGACGTGCCGTAGGACACGATCTTCTGCCCGTTCTCAAAACGCACCTGATCTGGCACAAACGGCTCGATCATTTGTGTTGTCTCGCACATGCGGCGAATCCAGTGGTCGGACTTGATGGACATAGTGAAAAGAGGCCGAAGGCAAAATGTGGTTAGCCTTCTATTGTAAGAAGCGTCCTGTTCTCTACTCACCAACCGTCAATCCATGCCCGGCAACGCCATCAACGACAGCACCGACATTTGCCTCTCGCTAGCGCAAGCCCGCGCCTTGCAACTCGCGGCCATGGGCCTGCTCACGCCGCCGCGTCGTGCGGCGAAAAAGGCTGATGTCCTCGCCACTATTCGCAGCATGAACGTGCTGCAGATCGACACCATTCATATCGTCGCACGCAGCCCATATCTGGTGCTGTGGAGCCGTTTAGGTGACTACCTACCTGCGTGGCTGGATGAATTGTTGACTGAAGGGGGGCTGTTTGAATATTGGTCGCATGCGGCGTGCTTTCTGCCGATAGAGGACTATCCGCATTATCGTTCCCAAATGCTGCACTTGGAGGCCGTTGGTTATGAGCGCACGGCGTTGCGCTTGGCGTCTGAGCCGCTCGCGCATATCGAACTGATCGAACACGTTCGTGAAAACGGCCCCGTGCGCGCGTCTGATTTTGATCATACCGATGGTCGCAAAGGTAATGGCTGGTGGGACTGGAAGCCGGACAAAGTGCGGCTGGAGACGCTGTTCACCGCCGGTGAGATTATGGTTAAGCAACGCGACAAATTTCATCGCATTTACGACCTCCGCGAACGAGTGTTGCCATCGCACTTGATGGATGACGTCGCAGTGCCAAGCCTCGACGCGGTCAATCAACATTGGACGCTCGCCGCGGTCAAGGCGATGGGCATCGCGCCCGCGCGCTGGATCGGGGATTATTTTCGCCACGCCGGTCGGGTGCCGCGTCCGCACCCGGACTCACTGGTTGAAACCGGCGCCTTGCTGCGCATTCGCGTCGAAGGATGGGCGAGTCCGGCGTATGTGCAGACCGATCACACGAACTTGTTGCGGGCCGCGCAAATGAACCAGCTTCAGCCGAGCTACAACACGCTGCTGTCACCGTTTGATCCGCTGGTGTGGGATCGTGAGCGCGTGCTGACGCTATTTAACTTTGACTATCGCATCGAGTGCTACACGCCCGAGGCGAAGCGAAAATACGGCTATTTCACTTTGCCGATATTGGTGTGCGGCGCGTTGGTAGGTCGGCTGGATGCCAAGGCGCATCGGGCTGAACGTGTGTTTGAAGTGCGCGCCCTGCATCTCGAAGCCAGCGTCACTGCGGACCACGCGCTAGCGGCGCACATTGCCGATGCTGTGACTCGTTGCGCACGTTGGCACCAGACACCCGTTGTGCGTGTCACTCAGACGGCCCCAACGAGCTTTCTGCGCAAGCTGCGCAGTGCGGTGAAGCTCCAGATCGACGTTGCCGTATGAGCGCGTCCTTCGCTCAAGGAGAGCTGACCGTCAGCGTCGCTGGCACCACGCTGCGGTGCTTGTGGCAGCGTATGCTGTTCTGGCCCGAGGAGCGCACTCTGTTTGTCGCAGACGTTCACCTCGGCAAGGCAGCCAGCTTTCGCGCGGCGGGCGTCCCGATGCCCACGGGGCATTCGGGTCACGATTTGGATCGCATCTCAGCACTGTTGACCGCGTATCAAGCGACCCGATTGGTGATCCTCGGTGACATGGTTCACACACAAACGAGCTACACCGACGCGCTGGATCGCAATTTCAGAGCATTCCGAACGAGTCACAGCGACGTTGAGGTGATCCTGGTGCGTGGTAATCATGATCGCCACGCGGGCGACGCGCCGCCCGTATGGGGACTGACAATTGTTTCTGAGCCGCATGTATTGGGGCCGTTTGCTTGCTGTCATGAGCCCGGCACGCAGGGCGACTCTGGCTTTGAGTTAGCGGGGCATTTGCACCCTGCGATACGCCTGCAAACAGCGCGCGAAGGCGTTACGTTGCCGTGTTTTTGGCAGCACGCGGACGGCATCGTGCTGCCTGCATTTGGTAGCTTGACCGGCAATGTCACCTTGCGATTGAAGCCTTCAGAAAGTGCCATCGTCATCGCAGGACAACAACTTCACGAAATTAAATATCGAGAATAAAGCTGTGGAAAACTCGGTGAAAACTGCTGGATAGCTGTGGGCAGTTTGCTCTTGATCGGCGTGAAGCCTTACCGCACGGGGCCTACGGCGCGCCTACCTGCT